>TARA_R110001606_G_scaffold13274_2_pt1 | contig 22084 bp, 20 predicted proteins | sample TARA_R110001606 | Tara Oceans TARA_R110001606 (sample SAMEA4398315) | marine metagenome | biome: Polar Biome; feature: [SRF] surface water layer (ENVO:00010504); material: water (ENVO:00002006), including particulate matter (ENVO:01000060) such as... | depth 5 m | reverse complement strand
GGGCCGCGTTGGCGGCGGGAATCACGAAGCGGATCAACGGCCGCTCGGCGAACAACCGGGACATGGCGGCCAGAAACTCGGGCATCAATTGCACTACCTCGCCACCACGGCTGCCGGGCAGCACCGCCACCAACGGTCCGCCCTGCTCCTCCAGCGCCAGCTCGCGGCGAGCGGCGACGGTGTCCACGCTCATCTCGATCATGTCCGCCAGCGGGTGGCCAACAAACGCCACCGGCACGCCGTGCTCTTCATAAAAACGCGCTTCGAAGGGAAACAGGGTGAGCATCAGGTCCACATCACGACGAATGCCCTTCACCCTGCCCTGGCGCCAGGCCCACACCGATGGGCTCACATAATGGGCGGTGCGGATGCCGGCGGCGTGCATGCGCCGGGCCACGCCCAGGGTGAAATCCGGTGAGTCGATGGTGATCACCAGCGCCGGGCGCCGCGCCAGCAGATGTTTGACCAGGCGATGACGCAGGCGAAACAGTTCCGGCAAATGGGCGAGCACCTCGGTGATGCCCATCACCGACAGCTTTTCCATCGGGAACAGCGAATCCAGACCGGCGGCGATCATCTGCTCGCCGCCGACGCCGATAAAGCGGGCCTCGGGATAGCGCCGGCGCAGGGCCTCGATCAGACCCGCGCCGAGGGTATCGCCGGAGGTCTCGCCGGCGATCAGGGCAATCAGGGGAGCGTGGCCGGCTGCCATGTCAGCGCGTGATGCCCCGCTGGGAGCCGCGCAGCGAGTCAACGAACAAACGCATCGGTTCATTGCCCTCGACCTGCGGCGTCAGTTCGGCCAGGGCCTGCTCCAGGGTCAGGCCCTGGCGGTACACGATTTTGTAGGCGCGGCGCAAAGCGGCGATCAGGTCCGCGTCCCAGCCGCGCCGGCGCATACCCTCGAAGTTCATGCTGCGCGCTGCGGCCGGGTTGCCACCCACCATGACGAAAGCCGGCACGTCCTTGAGCACCAGCGAGCAGCCGGCGGTCATGGCGTAGGAGCCGATGTGGCAGAACTGGTGGATGCCGGTCATGCCACCCAGGATGACACCGTCGCCAATGTGCACATGGCCGGCGATGCCGGTGGTGTTGGCGAAAATATTGTCGTTGCCAATCATGCAATCGTGGGCCACGTGCACCGTCGCCATCAGCAGGTTGTTGTTGCCAATGCGGGTCAGGCCCTGGTCCTGGACCGTGCCCCGGTGGATCGTCACATGCTCGCGGATCACGTTGTTGTCGCCGATCTCAAGCCGGGTCGGCTCGCCACGGTATTTTTTGTCCTGGCACTCCTCGCCCACCGAAGTGAACTGGAAAATGCGGTTGTTGGCACCGATCGTGGTGGGCCCCTGGATCACCGCGTGGGGGCCGATCACGGTACCGGCGCCAATCGTCACGTGCGGGCCGACAATGCTGTAGGCGCCCACCTGGACGTCCTCGGCCAGTTCCGCTTTGGGGTCGATGATGGCTGTCGGGTGAATCATGATTATCGGGTTCCGCCCTGGCGTTGGAAGGGAGACAGGAGAAGCGTCGATTTGCCGCTCCAGGGCCGCGGCGCGGCTCCGGAGTGTCAGCGCTTCTTGACGATCTGGCTAGCGAGTATACCCACGCCGCCGCCCGGCGGCGATGCTCAGACGCGCTGTTCGGCCACCAGGATATCGGCGGCGGCCACCAACTGGCCATCCACCTCGGCGCGGCACATAAACTTGGCGAGATTGCGGCGATGCATCAGCCATTCGGCGTGCAGCATCAAGCGGTCACCGGGCACCACCTGGCGCTTGAAACGGGCTTTATCGGTGCCCACCAACAGGTAAATAAAGCCATCGGCGGGCCGCTTGTTCTCGGTGACAAACCCGAGAATTCCGGCGGCCTGCGCCATCGCCTCGATGATCAGGACGCCGGGCATGATCGGCTCCTGGGGAAAATGGCCATTAAAAAACGGTTCATTGATGGTGACGTTTTTATAGGCTTCGATGCGTTTGCCGGGCTCCACCGAGACCACGCGGTCCACCAGCAAAAACGGATAACGGTGAGGCAGGTATTCCCTCACCTGTTGAATGTCCATCATGATCTTTTTCCAAAAGGCAAAAGGCCGCCCGGGCAGTGCCAGGGCGACCATAGCTAGCCGGCGTCGCGCTCGAGTCGGCGAACCCGGCGGTGAAGTTCATCCAGATGCCGGAAACGGGCCACATTCCGGCGGTAACGCTCCTGCTTGTCCACCGGCAGCGCGGAACCATAGGTGCCGGGCTCGGTGATCGACCGGGAGACCAGGGACATGCCGAGGATCTGCACTTTGTCGCAGATCTCCAGGTGGCCGGAGATGCCGACGGCGCCGCCTATCATGCAGAAACTGCCGATGCGGCTGCTGCCGGCGATGCCGACTTTTCCCGCCACCGCGGTGTGATCGCCGATCCGCACGTTGTGCGCGACCTGGATCTGATTATCCAGAATCACGCCGTTGCCGATCACGGTGTCCTCGATGGCGCCACGGTCCACGGTGGTGCCGGCGCCGATCTCAACGTCGGCGCCGATGACCACACCGCCGACCTGCGCGACCTTGGTCCAGCCGGCGCCGTTGAACGCATAGCCGAAGCCATCCGCCCCCAGTACGCAGTTGGCGTGTATGATAGAGCGCGGCCCGATGGTTACACCATGATAAATTGTAACATTGGGCCAGATGCGCACCGCCTCACCAATGCGACTGCGCGCGCCGATCACCGTATTGGCGCCGATGATCGCGCCCTCGCCAATCTCCACCTGCGCTTCGATCACCGCGTTGGGGCCAATCGCGGCACTGGCCGGCACCCGCGCGGACGGGTCCACGCAGGCACTGGGGTGCACCCCGGCGGCGGGCGCCGGCGCGGTGTCGAACAAATGGCTGGCGTGGGCGAAGGCCAGGTACGGGTCCTTCACCACCAGCGCCGCCACCGGGCAATGCTCAAGCTGGTCTTCACCGATCAGCACCGCGCCCGCCCGGGTCTGTTCCAGATAAACCCGGTAACGCGGGTTGGCCAGAAAAGTGAGCTGGTCTTCGCCGGCGGCACCGATGGTGCCGATACCACGGATTTCGATGGCGCCGTCTCCGTGCAGCTCGGCACCGAGTTTCGCCGCCAGGGCTTCAAGAGTGACGGTCATCGGTTACTTCATCTTGTTGAGTTGGTCGGTGACCGCGTCGGTAATGTCCAGGTCCGGCTTGGTGAACACCACCGCCTGGGCGTTGATCACCATGTCCAGGCCCTCGCGGTTGGCGATGTTCTGCACCGCCTGCTTGAGCTTGGGCTCCATCACCTGAAGGATTTCCTGCTGGCCCTTGGCCAGTTTGCGCTGCGCCGACTGACGCAGATTCTGCAGCTCGATCATTTTCTGCTGCCCCTGGGTCTGAAGGTTCTGACGATCGTCCTCGCTCATCGTCATGCCCTCTTTCTCAAGGCGCTCACGGATGCGTTTCACATCGGCGCCGAGCTGGTCCAGGCGGCTCTGCTCATCCTTCAGCGACGACTCCAGCTTGCCATAACGGCTTTGGAAATCGTCCGCCTCCTGCAGCGCGCCGATCGCATCGACCACGCCGATTTTGCCGGCGGCGTGGGCCAGCAGAGGCAGCATCAGAACAGCGGCAAACAATACTTTCTTCATAAACACACTCCCTGGGCGTTAAGCCCTTATTACCCGATCGTTATCAGAATGTCTGGCCCAGTGAGAACTGGAATACCTCGGTGTCATCGCCGGGCTGGTTGTTGAACGCTTTCGCCAGGTTAAAGCTGAGCGGACCAATGGCGGTCAGCCAGCTCAAGCCGATCCCCACGGAGGTGCGCAGTTCGTTGACGTCGAAGTCGGCGCCGATGTCGGTGCGCTCGGTCTCCCAGACGTTACCCGCGTCGGCGAACAGGAACGTGCGCACGCTGCGCGATTCCGGCGCGAACGGCGTCGGGAAAATCAACTCCAGCGTCGCCTCGGTCAGGAAGTTACCGCCAATCGGATCCGGGTCCGGGTCGGTGCTGCCCTGGTTCACGTACACCAGTGCCGGCGAGCGCGGCCCCAAAGATCGGGATTCATAGCCACGCACCGAGCCGATGCCACCGGAGTAGTAGTTCTCGAAGAACGGCAGGATCTCGCCGTCGCCATAACCGTCGCCGAAGCCCACGTTCCCTTTGGCGCGCAGGGTCCAGCGATTAGTAATCGGGAAGTAGCGTTCGGCGTCCAGGTTGACCTTATAGAACAGGTAGTCGGAACCGGGCACCGCCACTTCCATATTGGCGCTGGCGGACCAGCCACGGTCCGGCAGCACACCCCGGTTCAGGGTGCTGGTGCGGATACCGAGGTTCATTTTCCATTCGTTGAACTTGCTGCCTTCCTGCTGCACGAAATCGTCGATCGACTGGGCAATGTAGTCGCCCGGCTCCACCGAGGTGCGCTCGAAGGTGCCGCCGAAGTTGAGGCGCGTGTATTCGGAGATCGGGTAACCGAAGGTCACCGAGCCACCGGAGCGGTCCGCCGCGTAGGAGGAAATGCGCGCTTCGTCGAAATCGATCTTCGAATAGAACAGGCTGAAGCCCCGGCTCACGCCATCCAGCGTGTAGTACGGGTTGTAGTGGGAGAAACTGTAGTAATCACGGATATCACTGCGGCTCACCGAGAATGACACCCGGTTACCGGTGCCCCGGAAATTGTTCTGGCTGACGTTGGCGCCGAAAATCACACCGGACGCGTCGGAATAACCGACGTTGGCGCCAATTGACCCGGACGGCTGCTCCTCCACGGTATAATCCACGTCCACCAGATCATCGCTGCCGGGCACCTTGTCGGTGTCGGCTTGCACGTTGCTGAAGAAACCGAGACGCTGCATGCGCTCACGGGAAAGATCGATCAGCGAGGTGTTGGCGGGGGCGTTCTCGAACTGTCGCAGTTCCCGGCGAATCACTTCGTCGGAGGTCTTGGCGTTGCCTTTGAAGCCGATACGGCGCACATAGACACGGCGACCGGGGTCGACAAAGAAGGTCACGTCCACGGTGTGATCGGCGTTGCCGGTGTCCTGCTCCACGCCCTGCACTTCCGCGAACGTATAGCCTTCGTTGCCAAGGCGGCGTTTGATCAGATCACTGGTGTAGGTGACCAGTTGCTGACTGAACACCTGCCCTTTCTGCATCACCACCAGCGGCCGCAGTTCTTTTTCGCCGACCACCAGATCGCCGGTCAGCTTAACGTCATTGACGGTGTACTGCTCACCCTCGGCGATGTTGATGGTGATCTGAACCCGCTCGCGATCCGGGGTCACCGAGACCTGAGTGGATTCGTTGGAAAAGTTGATGTAGCCGCGATCCAGGTAATAGGAGCGTAGCCGCTCCAGATCGCCGCCCAGCTTCTGCCGGGAATACTTGTCGTCACCCTTGATGAACGACCAGAAATGGCTCGACTGCAACTCGAACTGATCGAGCAACTCTTCATCGCTGAACAGGGTATTGCCGACGATATTGATGTCGCTGATGCGCGCCGACTTGCCTTCATAAATGTTGATCTTCAGGCCCACCCGGTTACGCGGCAACGGCGTCACATCGGTGCTGATGTCGGCGCCATAGCGGCCCTGGGCGATGTATTGCCGCTCCAGCTCGCCGGAGATCGCCTCCAGGGTGGAGCGCTGGAACACCTCGCCTTCGGTCAGGCCGGCCTCGGTGAGGCCTTTGCGCAGGTCCTCTTCCTGGATCGACTTGTTGCCGGTGATCTCGATGCGCGCGACGCTGGGCCGCTCGGCGACCACCACCACCAGGTCATCGCCGTCGCGGCCCAGTTGCACGTCCTCGTAGTTGCCGGTGGCGAACAGACGTTTCACCGCCTGCTCGACCTGCGTCTGGCCGATGGTGTCGCCAGCCTGAATCGGCAAAGCGGCGTAAACACGCTCCACCGGTATCCGCTGCAGACCTTCAACGCGAATATCGCGCACCTTGAACGGCAACGGGCTGCTACTGTCCGCCGCCGTTGCCTGGGTGAGCGTGGATACCAGAACACAAACCAGCAAAATGGCCCCGCCGAAGAGGGCCTTGGATCCAAAATTCATGAAAACTGTCGCACCAGATCGTTGTAGATGGCCAACAACATGAAACTCACCACCAGCGTCAGCCCCAGGCCCTGGGCGGTCATAAGGAACCGCTCGGGCAGGCTGCGCCCGCGAATCATTTCGATGATGCCGAAGAGAATCCAACCGCCGTCCAGCATCGGCACGGGCAGCAGATTGATAACACCCAGAGTGATACTCAGGTAAGCCAGCAGCATCAAAAAGCTGGCCAACCCCACCGAGGCGCTCTGCCCCGCCACCTGGGCGATGGTAACCGGACCGCCGAGGCTGTCCAGGGGCAAATGCCCGGTAAACAGTTTCGCCAGGCTGGAGCCAATCAGATTGACCTGCTGGGCGAAACGCTCGCCGGCGGCGCCCACGGCGCCGATCGGGTTGTAAGTATGTTCCACCAGGCCGCCGGGCAACACACCCAATTGGCCCAGAGTCTGGCCCTGGTAGTCCACCGCTTGCGGGTAAAGGGTCAGCGCCACGGTGCGTCCGTCGCGCAGCACCGTGGCCGGCAGTTCCTTGCCCGGACTGTTCTGTAACAGCGCGCGCCATTGGCCCCAGCCGGCCACCGGTTCGCCATTGGTGGTGATGACCTGATCGCCGGCGCGCAGTCCGGAGCGCACCGCCCCGCTGTTTTCGGCCACGTCGCCGATGATCACCGCCTGATTCAGCCCGAGTACTTCCAGGGGAGATTGCTCCGGGTCCTGGGACCAGGCGTCGATGGGCAGCCGCCGTTGGGCGCGCTCACCGTTGGCCTGGCGCACCGTCACCGACAACGGTTCGCGCTCGCCCAGATGCAACACCATTTCGTTGAACACATCCTGCCAGCCACGCACCGCCTCGCCATTGACGCTCAGCCACTGGTCACCGGGCTGGAATTGCGCCTGCCGCGCCGGCGAATCCTGAGCGGCGGCGCCCATCACCGGCAGGCTGTCGCGCTCGCCCACCGCCATCATCAGCACCCAGTAGATCAGGAACGCGAGAATAAAGTTGAACAGCGGCCCGGCGGCGTAGGTGATGACCCGCTGCCAGGCGGGTTTGGCGCTGAACTCGCCGGTCCAGTCGGCGTCTTCCGGCAAATCGCTGTCGCGGCGGTCCAACGGTTTAACGAAGCCACCCAGGGGGATCGCGCTGATCACCCAATCGGTGCCTTTTTTGTCGGTCAACCGGGCCAGGCGCGGGCCAAAGCCCACGGAGAAGGTCAGCACGCGCACGCCGAAGGCGCGCATGGCCAGAAAGTGCCCCCATTCGTGGAAGGCAACAATGACAACAATGGTGACGACGAACGCCAGCACCGTCAGCATGCCCACTCCTTGATCAGCGCACGGGCGACATCCCGCGCTTTGTCATCCTGTTCCATCACCGCGTCCACATCCGAGCAGGGAATCACCGGCAGGCGTTGCAGGCTCTCCGCCACCACCTCACCGATCCGGTTGAACGACAACTGTCCGGCCAGGAAGGCGGCCACCGCTTCTTCATTGGCGGCGTTGAGCACGGCGGTGGCGGTGCCGCCGGTCTCCATGGCCTGACGGGCCAGCCCCAGGCAGGGAAATGCCTGCGCATCCGGCTGGCGGAAATCCAGCCCGGCGAGCTGGCCGAAGTCCAGCGGCGCGGCCCCGGATTCGATCCGCTCCGGCCACGACAGGGCGCAGGCGATCGGCGTGCGCATGTCCGGGGTGCCCATCTGCGCCAACACCGAACCGTCCAGATACTCGACCATGGAGTGGACCACACTTTGCGGGTGCACCACCACATCGATGCGCGAGGGCGCCACTGCGAACAACCAGCACGCTTCGATAAACTCCAGACCTTTGTTCATCAGGGTGGCGGAATCCACCGAAATCTTCGGGCCCATGTCCCAGTTCGGGTGGCGCACCGCCTGCTCGGCGGTCACGGCGGCGAGCTGCTCACGGCTCCAGCCCAGAAACGGGCCACCGGAGGCGGTCAGCAACAGGCGCCTGACCCCGGGGCCCACGCCCTCGCGGGGCAGGCACTGAAAAATCGCGTTGTGCTCGGAATCCACCGGCAACAACGTGGCGCCGTGGCGCTTCACCGCGTCCATGAACAACGCACCGGTCACCACCAGGGCTTCCTTGTTGGCAAGCAGGATTTTTTTGCCCGCCCGCACCGCCGCCAGGGTCGGCCGCACGCCCGCGGCGCCCACGATGCCGGCGACCACGGTGTCCACCTCATCCAGCGCCGCCAGGGCGCACACACCCGCGTGCCCGGCCAGCACCTCGGTGTCTGACCCGGCCTCCCGAAGATGGTTCCGAAGCGCCTCGGCGGCACTTTCATCCGCCAGGGCGGCGTAGCGGGGCCGCCATTTCAGGCAGTGCACCGCCAGCTCTTTCCAACGGTGCCCGGCGGTCAGCGCCACCACCTGGTAACGTTGCGGATGCAACGCCAACACATCCAGGGTCTGGCAACCGACGCTGCCGGTGGCGCCGAGTATGGTGATCGCCTCGCTCATAGTGAGCCCCCGGGCAGCGCGAACCAGTTGAGGCCGAGCAGCGCCACCGGCAGCGCCGCGGTGACGCTGTCGATGCGGTCCAGCATGCCGCCGTGGCCGGGCAATACCGTGCCGCTGTCCTTGATGCCGCGCTCGCGCTTGACCATGCTCTCGAACAGATCGCCCAATACCGACGCCAGCACCGTCAGCAGCGCCACCACCATCAAGGGCGGCAGAGTCGCCTCCAGCCAGCCGCTGGCATAAACCCCGGCCACCACCAGCAACGCCAGCACGGCGCCGCCGATCAAGCCTTCCACGGTCTTGCCCGGGCTCACCGACGGCGCCAGTTTATGACGCCCGAACGCACGCCCCGCGAAATAGGCGCCGGTGTCCGCCGCCCACACCCACACCAGCACGAACAGCAGCGCCCAGGGTCCGGCCAGACCCAGCGCGCCCTGATCCTGGATCGTCACCACCGCCATCCAGGCCGGCACCAGCAACAACCAGCCCACCACCACCAGCAGCGGCGGGCGGAACCACAGGCCGGCGTTACGCGGATAGCCAAGCACCGCCACCAACGCCAACAGCCACCACAGCGGCAGCGCATTGAGCAGCCAGGCCGGTTGCCACAGCTCGGCCATCACCATCAACAGCGCCAGGCTAACGCACCAGAGCGCCCGCAACGGCACGCTGATGTCGCGCATCATTGCCGACCATTCCCAGCCGCCCACCAGAAAGAACACGCCGGCGACCAGGGCAAAAGGTTCCCGGGACAGGCCGAATACCGCCCCCAATACGACGGGCAGCAGTACCAGAGCGGTAATCACCCGCAACTTCAGCATTCTTGTTCTCCATGTAGGCGATCAACCTGATCGCCGGAACGGCCGAAGCGGCGCTGCCGCCCGGCGTAATCCCGCAACGCCGCATCCAGTGCGTCGGCGTCGAAATCCGGCCACAGCAGCGGTGTGAAATACAGCTCGCTGTAGGCCGCCTGCCAGAGCAGGAAATTGCTCAGGCGCTGCTCGCCGCCGGTGCGGATCAGCAGGTCCAAGGGTGGCAGATCGGCAAGGCACAGGTGTTGGCCGAGGGTGTGGGCATCGATGGCCTCCAGGGCCATTTCTCCATCGCGGACTTGCCGGGCCAGCGCGGCGGCGGCCTGGGCCAGGTCCCACTGGCCGCCATAGTTCACCGCGATGGCCACCGTCATGCGCTGGTTGTCGGCGGTCAGCCGCTCGGCTTCGGCCATGCCGGTGCGCAGCTCTTCGGCGAAGGCACTGCGATCACCCAGGAAGCGCAGGCGAACGGCGTTGTCGTGCAGCTCGTCGACCCGCTCGGAGAGCGCCCGCACGAACAGCGCCATCAGATGGTTGACCTCATCCTCCGGGCGACGCCAGTTCTCGGAACTGAAGGCGAACAGTGTCACCGCCTCGACACCGCGCCGGCCGGCCTGCCGGATCACCGTCTGCACGGCGCGCTCGCCGGCGCGGTGACCGTCGGCGCCGGGCAGCCCCTGGCGCCGCGCCCAACGGTTGTTGCCATCCATGATAATAGCGATGTGGCGGGGCACTGAGCCCTGATGAGAGTCGATGTCCGGCGCTGAGGATTTATCCATAAATAGAAACGGGCTGCCTGACCGGATCGCCTGTTCGCGCAGCGATCCAACCGGGCACCCCGACACCACAGGTTGCAGTGACTTTTGAAGACGGTGGCGGTGACGGCACACGGCCGCAACGGCGGCTTATACCGTCATCAGTTCCTCTTCCTTGGTCTTCAGCATCTTGTCCACCTCCGCCACCATGCGGTCGGTCAGTTGCTGAATCTGCTCCTCGCCGTGGCGGGCCTCGTCTTCGGAAATCTCCTTTTCCTTGAGCAGATCCTTGAAATCACCGTTGGCGTCACGGCGGATATTGCGGATCGCCACCTTGGCGTGCTCGGCTTCGCTGCGCACCACCTTAACCAGATCGCGGCGCGTCTCTTCGGTGAGCGGCGGCAATGGCAGGCGGATCACGGTGCCGGCGGTGGACGGGTTGAGGCCCAGGTCGGAGGTCATGATGGCCCGCTCCACGTCCTGGATCAGGCTCTTGTCGAACGGCGACACCACCAGGGTGCGGCCCTCTTCCACGGAGATGTTGGCGACCTGACTCAACGGCGTGTCCGAGCCGTAGTAGGAGATCGTGATGGTGTCCAGCAGGCTCGGATGGGCCCGTCCGGTACGCACCTTCTTGAGCGCCGTCTCCAGGGATTCCAGACTCTTTTTCATGCGCTCTTGCGCGTCTTTCTTGATGTCCTCGATCACCGTATTTCCTCGTCTTCTTTAGCCGCTTCCACCAGGGTGCCTTCGTTGCCGCCCAGCATCAGGCTGAGCAAGGCGCCCTGCTTATTCATGTTGAACACCCGCAACGGCATGTCATGGTCCCGACACAGGCAAATCGCGGTCAGATCCATCACCCCCAGCTTGCGGTCGAGCACCTCGTCGTAGGTGAGGCGATCATACTTCTGCGCCTGGGGATTGGTCACGGGATCGTCATTATAGACCCCATCGACCTTGGTGGCCTTAAGCACCACGTCGGCGCTGATCTCGATGCCACGCAGGCAGGCCGCGGAGTCGGTGGTAAAGAACGGATTACCGGTACCGGCGCAAAAAATCACCACCTCGCCGTTCTTCAGATAGCGGGTGGCATGGCGGTGGTCATAATGCTCCACGATGCCACTCATGGGAATCGCCGACATCAACCGGGTGCGGATATTGGAGCGCTCCAGGGCATCGCGCAGCGCCAGGGCGTTCATCACCGTGGCCAGCATGCCCATATGATCGCCGGCCACCCGGTCCAGGCCGGCGCTTTGCAGGGCCGCGCCACGGAACAGATTGCCACCACCGATCACCAGCCCCACCTGCACACCGATGCCCACCAGCTGGCCGATTTCCAGCGCCATGGTGTCGAGCACTCGCGGGTCGATGCCAAACCCTTCGTCGCCCGCCAGCGCCTCGCCGCTGAGTTTCAGAAGGATACGATTGTAGCGCGGTGAGCGCTCCTTGCTCTTGGCCATGTCTTGTTCTCCGCCACTCATGGAATAGCCGCCCTCGGATCGATTAACTGGGTGTTGGAAAAGCCGCTTGGGGCTCTCTCAAGCCGCCTCTGCGGCACAGCTCCGCACAGGCGGTCATGCGAATCAGGACCGTACCGGATCGGCGGTCCCGATGGCCGCCGTGGCGATGCTCGCCAACGGCGTCAGGGCGCAAACCTTCAAGCACACTACCCGCCCGGAAGCAGGATGCAAGGCCCGGCGGTGCCCGACCCGCCCGACCGGTGACGAAAGTCGAAAAAAACGCCTTGCTGGGCTGGCCAGCAAGGCGTCTTGGGACGCTCTCTACAGAGACAACCGGCGGCGAAGGAAATTCAGCCCTTCTTCGCCTGAGCCATCACCTCGGCGGCGAAATCGACCTCTTCTTTCTCGATCCCTTCGCCCACCACCAGACGCTCGAACGCCACCACTTCGGCGCCGGCATCTTTCACCAGGCCACCCACGGTCACGTTGGGGTCCTTAACGAACGGCTGATCGTTGAGGCTGACTTCTTTCAGATACTTGTTGATCCGACCGCCCAGCATCTTCTCGACGATTTCCGCGGGCTTGCCTTCCATGTCCGGCTGGGCGCGGATGATCTCGCGCTCTTTATCCAGCACTTCCTGGGGCACCTGGTCGGATTTCACCACCATCGGGGCCACCGCGGCCACGTGCATGGAAACGTCCTTGCCCAGCTCCGCGTCGCCGCCGTTCATGGCCACCAGAACGCCGATTTTGCCGCCGTGCACGTAGCTGCCCACGACGCCACCATCAACGCTCAGACGCACCGCGCGGCGCACCTGGATATTCTCACCGATTTTCTGCACCAGGGCCTGGCGGGCCTCTTCCACGGTGCCGCCTTCGATGCTCAGCTCGGCGATCTTGGCGGGATCGGTTTCGTCGGCGTCCAGGGCGGCCTGGGCCACCTTGCTGGAGAAGCCGAGGAAGTTGTCGTCACGGGCGACAAAGTCGGTTTCGGAGTTGATCTCGACCATCACCGCGCGGGAATTGTCGGCGGTGGTGGCGATCACCACGGCGCCTTCGGCGGCGGTACGGCCCGCTTTCTTGGCAGCCTTCGCCTGGCCGGACTTGCGCAGATCGTCAATGGCTTTCTCGATGTCGGCACCCGCTTCCACCAGTGCCTTTTTGCATTCCATCATGCCCAGACCGGTGCGCTCACGGAGCTCTTTCACCATTGCAGCAGTTACAGCAGCCATGCTTACCTCGTTGAATCTTTAATTCGGGTAGTGCGATGCGCGGGGCGGGCCAAGCCCGCCCCGGCGTGATCAACCTTCGGCTTGCTCGCCTTGGGCTTCCTCGACTTCGACGAACTCGCTCTCGCCACCGGACTGGGTGCGGGCGTATTCACGACCTTCCAGGATGGTGTCGGCGGCCGCCGCCACGTACAGCTGGATGGCGCGGATGGCGTCGTCGTTGCCCGGGATCACATAGTCGATGTCATCCGGGTTGGAGTTGGTGTCCACCACCGCCACTACCGGAATACCCAGTTTACGGGCTTCCAGAACAGCGATGTTCTCGTGGTCCACGTCCACCACGAACAGAGCATCGGGCAGGCCGCCCATGTCCTTGATACCGCCGATGGAGCGTTCCAGCTTCTCCATTTCACGGTGACGCATCAGGGCTTCTTTCTTGGTCAGCTTACCCAGGGTGCCGTCTTCTTCCTGGGCTTCCAGATCACGCAGACGCTTGATGGACTGGCGAATGGTCTTCCAGTTGGTCAGCATGCCACCCAACCAGCGGTGATCCACGTAGGGCATGCCGCAACGGCGCGCTTCTTCGCGAACCGCTTTCTGAGCGGCGCGCTTGGTGCCCACGAACAGGATCTTGTTGTTGCTGGCCGCCAGCTTGTTCAGGAACGACATGGCGTCGGTGAACAACGGCAGGGTGTTTTCCAGGTTGATGATGTGAATCTTGTTACGGGCGCCAAAGATGAAGGGCTTCATCTTGGGGTTCCAGTAACGGGTCTGGTGGCCGAAGTGCACACCGGCCTTCAGCATATCGCGCATGGTTACGCTGGACATTGTCTATACTCCACGTTGGGTTAGGCCTCCATACCCCCGCATGACCCAACCAGCCTGTCCGCCCTATTCTTATATAGAAGGAGGCAAAACAGCCGGCACCCAGAGCCATGTGTCGGGGTATGTGTGATTTAGTGACCCGGCCATCGCGGCTCCGTTATGGTTCCGCTGATGCCAGGTTCCACCTCGCGCCGCCGAGCAGGTACAATGCTGAACCGCCGACGAGCGACAAAGGCGCGCGCTTTATACCATAAGCGCCTTCCCCGGGCAACGTGAAAGCGGTATACAGGTTACCGGCCCGGGCCCGCCTTTGCAGCCCAAACCCTTGAATACGCTGGAGTTTCTCTCATCAACATGAACGTGACCACGAAAACCCCGGAAGACATCGCCAAAATGCGCGAAGCGGGCCGCCTCGCCGCCGAAGTGCTGGAAATGATCGGCGAACACGTCCAGCCCGGGGTCAGCACCGAGGAGCTCGACCGCCTCTGCCACGACCATATCGTCAACCAGCAGCACGCGATCCCCGCCTGTCTCGGCTACCGGGGCTTCCCGAAATCGATCTGCACCTCGGTGAACCACGTTATTTGTCACGGCATCCCCAACGACAAAAAACTGCTTAAGAAAGGCGACATCGTCAACATCGATGTCACCGTGATCAAGGACGGCTGGCACGGCGACACCAGCAAGATGTATTTCGTGGGCGAGCCCTCGGTGCTGGCGCGCCGTCTGGTGGAGACCACCCGGGAGTGCATGCTGGAGGGCATCCGCATGGTCAAGCCCGGCGTGCGCCTGGGCGACATCGGCCACCGCATTCAGAAGCTGGCGGAATCCGAGCGTTTCTCGGTGGTGCGCGAGTATTGCGGCCATGGCATTGGCCAGGTGTTTCACGAGGAGCCGCAGGTGCTGCATTACGGCAAGCCGGGCACCGGCATGGAACTGCGCGAGGGCATGGTGTTCACCATCGAGCCGATGATCAACGCCGGCAAGGCCACCACCAAACTGCTGCCCGACGGCTGGACAGTAGTGACCAAGGATCGCAAGCTCTCCGCCCAGTGGGAGCACACTCTGGCGGTCACCGCCGACGGCTATGAAGTGCTGACCGCCCGCCAGGAAGAAAGCGACCTCTACTGACTTTAGCAGCCGGCGCCGGCCTCATCGCCGGCGCCCTCCTGTTCCCAACCGGTGCCCGCGCCATGAATCTGACCCCTCCCCTGACCCAGACCGAGCTGCTGGACGCGCTGCGCGCCAGCGAGCAGCCCGGCATGGCGGCCCGCCGCTTTCTCGAAGAGGGCCAGGCACGCCTGGACGCCGCCTTCGAGGAAGCGCCGATCTCGGATCTGGTCACCGGCCGTGCCGATCTGGTGGACCGGGTGCTGATCGCCGCCTGGTCGTTGTTCGGGCTGGATCAGTTCGACCAGAGCGCCCTGGTGGCGGTGGGCGGTTATGGCCGTGGCGAGCTGCACCCACACTCCGACGTCGATCTGATGGTGCTGTTCCGGGACACCCCGGCGCAGCCGGCCTGCGCCGCCCTGGAGGGGTTCGTCGCCTTTCTCTGGGACATCGGCCTGGAAATCGGCCACAGCGTTCGCACCCTGCAAGAGTGCGTGAGCCTGGCCAGCCAGGACATCACCGTGGCCACCAACATCATGGAAGCACGCACTCTGGCCGGCGATGACCGGGTGCGCGCCGATCTGGAGGGGCTCACCGGCCCGGCCAATATGTGGCCCAACGACCGCTTTTTCGCCGCCAAGTGGGAAGAGCAGATGGGCCGCCACCGCAAGTTCAACGACACCGAATACAACTTGGAACCGGACATCAAGAACGCCCCCGGCGGGCTGCGCGACGTGCAGATGATCGCCTGGGTGGCGAAGCGGCATTTTGGCGCCGACAGTCTGGAGGCCCTGGTGCGCGCCGGTTTTCTCACCGAGCGGGAATACGGCGCGGTGCGCCGCTGCCTGGATTATCTGTGGCGGGTGCGCTGGCAACTGCACAACCTGACCGGCCGCAACGAAAACCGCCTGCTGTTCGACCACCAGCGCCAGCTCGCCGAACGGCTCGGCCACAAGGACTCCAACGCCAACCTGGCGGTGGAGTTGTTCATGAAGGAGTTTTACCGCGTTGCGCTGGCGCTGTCGGTGCTCAACGAGATGCTGTTGCAGCTGTTCGACGAGGTCATCCTGCGCGCCGACGAGCCCGAACAGGTGCGCCCGCTCAACCGCCGTTTCCAGGTCCGCAACGACTACCTGCAAATGAGCGCCCCGGACGTGTTCCAAAAGCACCCCTCGGCGCTGCTGGAAGTGTTTGTATTAATGGCGCAAAACCCGGATCTGAAGGGCATCCGCGCCGCCACCGTGCGCGCCTTGATCCAGTCGCGGCGTCTGATTGGCAAGGAATTCCGCGACGATCCGGCCAACACCGCCCTGTTCATGCAACTGCTGCGCAGCCCGCACGCCCTGTTCACCCAGCTGCGGCGCATGAAACGCTACGGCATTCTTGGCAAATACCTGCCCGAGTTTGGCCGCATCATCGGCATGATGCAGTACGACCTGTTTCATATTTACACGGTCGACGCGCACACCCTGCTGGTAGTCAAAAACATGCGCCGGCTGCGCTACGAAGATCAGCGTGAAGCGTTCCCGGTGGCCTGCGAGGTGTTCTACCGTTTGCCCAAACCGGAGCTGCTGTACGTAACCGGCCTTTACCACGACATCGCCAAGGGCCGTGGCGGCGACCATTCCGAGCTGGGCGCCGACGACGCCATTGCCTTTTGTCAGCGCCATGGCCTGACCAGCTGGGACGGCAAACTGGTGGCCTGGCTGGTGCGCAACCACCTGACCATGAGCGTGACCGCCCAGCGCAAGGACATCTCCGACCCGGACGTGGTGCACGAATTCGCGCGCACGGTGGGCGACCTGGTGCACCTGGATTATCTCTATGTGCTGACCGTGGCCGACATCAACGCCACCAACCCGGCGCTGTGGAACTCCTGGCGCGCCTCACTGCTGCGCCAGCTGTATCTGGAAACCAAACGGGCCCTGCGCCGCGGGCTCAGCAATCCCCAGGACAAACAGGACTGGATCGACGAGACCCGTGACGAAGCGCTGAAACTGCTCACCGACCGCGACTACGACGCGCCCGCCATCGAAGCGTTGTGGGCCAACATCGGCGACGAATACTTTCTGCGCGAAACACCCTGGGACATCGCCTGGCACACCGAGGCCCTGCTGGAGCGCCGCGACAACCGCGACCCGCTGGTGTTGATCCGTGAATCGGAAACCAACCAGGGCAATCAGCAGGAAGGCGGCTCGCAGATCTTTATCTACACACCGGATACGCGCAACCTGTTCGCCGCCACCGTCAACGCCATCGACGCCCTGGGGCTGACCATTGTCGACGCGCGCATTATCACCAGCGCCGACGGCTTCAGCCTGGACACCTACATCGTGCTGGACGAAAACAGCACCCCCATCGGCGACGACTGGCCGCGCGTTGAACACATTCGCAAAACCCTCACCGAAACGCTCAAGCAGCCGGAAAATTTCGGCGCCAGTGTCAGCCGGCGCATGCCGCGCCGGCATAAGCATTTCGATGTGCCCACCCAGGTGGTGATCAGCAACGACATCGTCAATGACCGCACCGTGGTGGACATTCAGACCCTGGACCGCCCCGGCCTGCTGGCGCACATCGGGCGCATTTTCGTGCGCTTCGAACTGCTGGTGCAGAATGCCCGCATCGCCACCCTCGGCGAACGGGTCGAGGACGTTTTCTTCATCACCGACCTGGACGGCAACCCGGTCTCCGACCCGGACCTCTGCCAGGACCTGCAAAACACCCTGAAACAGGAACTGGACGAGCGCAGCAAAAACGACTCGCTGTCCGTGACGATTTGATTTTGCGTCCGACGTCCGACGTCGGACGACTTGAATCTTTAAGGAAACCCATGAATCCCGATCTGCAACGGTTGCACCCCTACCCGTTTGAGAAACTTGGCGTGTTGTTTTCCGGCTTGCCGGTCTGCGACAAACCGCCGGTGGCGTTGTCGATTGGCGAGCCGCAGCATCCATCGCCGGAATTCGTGCAGCAGGCGCTGCGCGACAGCACCGCCTTGCTGAGCCGCTATCCGGGCACCGCCGGTCTGCCGGAATTGCGTGAGGCCATCGCCGCCTGGTTGCAGCGCCGCTTCAAGCTGCGGAGCATCAGCGCCGAGGACCAGATTCTGCCGGTCAACGGCACCCGCGAAGCGCTGTTCGCCTTTACCCAGGCGGTGCTGGATCGCAGCCAGGCGCCGCTGGTGCTGATGCCCAATCCGTTCTACCAGATCTACGAAGGCGCCGCCCTGCTCGCCGGCGGCCAGCCGGTTTATCTGCCGTGCACTGAAGCCAGCGGCCTGCAACCGGATTTCGACGCCGTCGACGAGCACACCTGGCGGCGCACCCAGCTGCTGTTTATCTGCAGCCCCGGCAACCCCACCGGCGCCACCCTCAGCCAGGCGCAGATGAAGGCCCTGATTCAGCTCGCCGACAAGTACGACTTCGTGATCGCCTCCGACGAGTGCTATTCAGAAATTTACCGCGACAAGCCCCCCGCCGGCTTGTTGCAGGCCTGCGCCGAGATGGGCCGCCACGATTACCGCCGTTGCGTGGTGTTTCACTCGCTCTCCAAGCGCTCCAATTTGCCCGGTTTGCGTTCCGGCTTCGTGGCCGGGGATGCCGCCCTGCTGGAGCCGTTCCTGCGCTACCGCACCTACCACGGTTGTGCCATGCCGGTGCACCATCAACTGGCCAGCATCAAAGCCTGGGAAGACGAAACCCACGTGCAGACCAACCGCCGTCTTTACGCGGAAAAATTCGACGCCGTGCTGGACATTCTCGGTGCGCCACTTAAGGTATCCGCCCCGGACGCGGGCTTTTATTTGTGGCCGAAGACGCCCATCGACGATGAAACCTTCGCCCGCCGTTTGAAAGCGGAAGAGAACGTCACCGTGCTGCCTGGCCGCTACCTGTCACGCACCGTGGATGGCCGCAACCCGGGCAAGAACCGGGTGCGCATGGCGCTGGTGGCGGAACTGGACCAGTGCGTGGAAGGCGCCAGACGCATCCGCGCCCTGATCGAACGGCTTGGGTGAAGACGCTGGACGCTTAAACCCAAACTGTCCGAGCGGTGTTTTAGCGTCCGGCGTCCGGCGTCAAGCGTCCGGCGCTAACAAAAGGAAACCCGATGACGACAACGATCTACGGCATCAAGAATTGCGATACCATGAAAAAAGCCATGACGTGGCTCGATGCCCAGGGCGTGGATTACCGTTTTCACGACTACAAGAAAGAAGGCGTCCCCGAGGCGCGCCTGCGCGAGTGGCTGGCCACCCTGGGCTGGGAGACCGTGATCAACCGTCGCGGCACCACCTGGCGTAAACTGGACGCCACGCTGCGCGACAACATGGACGGCGAGCAGGCGCTTGCCGTGGCGATGGACAATCCGTCCATCATTAAACGACCGATTCTGGAAACCGGCACCGCCCTGCGCGCCGGTTTCAACGAGCAAGACTGGAAGCAATTGATTTAAGCGCTGGACGCCGGACGCCAGACGCCGGACGCTTAAAGCAAACCCCTCCGGGTTTTAGCGTCAGGCGTCCAGCGTCAGGCGTCCGGCGCCCCAACAGGAGGCAACATGACCGACATTTTTGCACTGGCCTTGGGCTGTGGCACCAAGAACCGCGATGATCTGTGGCTGGAAGTGTACTACCCGGACCCGGCCATCAAGCCTGATCCGCGGCTGGTGGAGGTGGTGCGCGAGGAAGTGGGTTACCAGGGTGGCAACGCGGCGCTGGAACTGACCCACCGTCAGATTCAGCACATCGCGCGGGAATGGCGCGACGCCGGCTTCGAACACGAAGCCAGCTACGCGGTGGCGTTCCAGGAATGTCAGCAACCGCTGGTGCTGACCATTCTGGAAACCGACGCGGAGCCCGCCTCCACCCCGGAAGCCTATCTGAAACTGCACCTGCTTTCGCACCGTCTGGTCAAACCTCATCAGGTGGTCCTCAGTGGCATCTTCCCGCTGTTGCCCAACGTGGCCTGGACCGCCGAAGGCGCCGTTGATCTCAACGAACTGCCCGAGCGTCAGCTGATGGCCCGCCTGGACGGCCGCGTGCTGGCGGTGAACAGCGTCGACAAGTTTCCCAAGATGACCGATTACGTGGTGCCCAAAGGTGTGCGCATCGCCGACACCGCCCGCGTGCGTCTGGGCGCCTACGTGGGCGAAGGCACCACCGTCATGCACGAAGGGTTCATCAACTTCAACGCCGGCACCGAAGGCCCGGGCATGATCGAAGGCCGCATTTCCGCCGGCGTGTTCGTCGGCAAAGGCTCCGACCTGGGCGGCAGCTCCTCCACCATGGGCACCCTCTCCGGGGGCGGCAACATGGTCATCGCCCTGGGTGAAAACTGCCTGCTCGGCGCCAACGCCGGCACCGGCATTCCGCTGGGTGATCGCTGCACCATCGAAGCCGGCCTCTACATCACCGCCGGCACCAAGGTGGAACTGCTCGATGACCAGGGCGAAAACGTCGACACCGTGCGCGCCCGCGACCTGGCCGGCAAAAGCGACCTGCTGTTCCGCCGCGATTCCCTGACCGGCGCGGTCCAATGCCGCACCAACAAAACCGCCATCGCCCTCAACGAAGAGTTGCATAAGCACAATTAAAACCCGATTCAGGATACAGGATACAAGATACAGGGCCGCTCTTTTCAACCTGTATCCTGTATCTTGAATCCTGGATCGTTCTGCGGAGCAGAATGTGAGCAAAACCCTCGATTACGCCAAGGAATTGATCCGCCGTGAGTCGGTGACGCCGGAGGACGCGGGTTGCCAGGAATGGATGGCGGAGACGCTTCGGGCCCAGGGGTTCGAGTGCGAAACCCTGTGGTTCGGTGAGGTCCGCAACCTGTGGGCGCAGCGTGGCCAGGGCGGGCCGTTGTTCGTGTTCGCCGGCCACACCGATGTGGTGCCCACCGGCGAGCCAGGCGCCTGGCGCTTTCCGCCGTTCCAGCCCAGCGAGCATGAAGGCCGGCTGTATGGGCGCGGCGCGGCGGACATGAAAGGCTCGATCGCCGCGATGATGGTGGCGGTGGAACGGTTCGTCGCCGAGCACGGCGATCATCACGGCCGCATCGCGTTCCTGATCACCGCCGACGAGGAAGGCCCCTCGGTGGACGGCACCGTCAAGGTCGTACAAGCGCTCGGCGAGCGCGGCGAAACCATCGACTACTGCCTGGTGGGGGAGCCCTCCTCCACCGACACCGTCGGCGATGTGATCAAGAACGGCCGGCGCGGCTCGCTGGGCGCCCGGCTCACCGTCAAGGGTGTGCAAGGCCACGTGGCCTACCCGCACCTGGCCCGCAACCCGGTGCACGATGTGGCCCCAGCCCTGGCGGAACTGGCCGCCATCGAATGGGACCAGGGCAATGCGTTCTTCCCCGCCACCAGCTTCCAGATTTCCAACCTCAACGCGGGCACCGGCGCCACCAATGTGATCCCGGGCACCTGCGAGGTGGTGTTCAATTTCCGCTTTTCCACCGAACTGACGGAGGCGGATCTGCGCCAGCGCACCGAGGCGATTCTCGACCGGCACGGCCTGGACTACGATCTGCAATGGACGCTGTCCGGTCAGCCGTTTCTCACCGACCGGGGCGCGCTGGTGGACGCCACCGTCGCCGCGATCCGCTCGCAAACCGGCCGCGACACCGAGCTGTCCACCGCTGGCGGCACCAGCGATGGCCGCTTTATCGCCCCCACCGGCGCCCAGGTGGTGGAACTGGGCCCGGTCAACGCCACCATCCACAAGATCGATGAGCACACCGACATCGCCGAACTGGACGTGCTGACCGACATCTACCGCCAGATCCTGGAAAACTTACTGGTCTAGGTCCGCGCCACAACCCGGCCCGGCGCTCTATTTCACCGCCGGCCGGGTCCCCAGCACCACCAGATAAATCACCCCCACCAACGGCACCACCGAAGTGGCCAGGCCCGCCAGCGTCGGCAACAGTGGCTTCATTCGCTTGCGCCTGGCGATCACATAGCTCAGCGCGGTGCACACCACCATCCACACCGCCATCACACCCACCAACAGACTCATATGCTCCGCCATCGCGGTCTCCTCCCGATCACTGCCCCGATTCAACTGCGGCGAGCTTAGCCGGCCCTCACCCCCAGCGCAAAGCGGCCCTGGCATCGGCGCCACGATGGGGGCCTTGTCGCCATGTCCTGGGCCCCGGCGGTATGATCTATTACAACAGGTCTTTTATGGCTCTTCACGGATTAGAGGCAAATAACTCTACGGCCAGGACTTGCACAGGGATCAGCCCTCATGGATAAGAAATATAAGCTCTTCAGCCCGTTCTTTGGTTCACGCGAGGATGTCTCGACGCCCCGTTCTGGAGGGCCTCTCCCTTGTTGTGTCGCCGAGGCGCGGGAAAA
>TARA_R110001606_G_scaffold11882_1_pt1 | contig 22099 bp, 20 predicted proteins | sample TARA_R110001606 | Tara Oceans TARA_R110001606 (sample SAMEA4398315) | marine metagenome | biome: Polar Biome; feature: [SRF] surface water layer (ENVO:00010504); material: water (ENVO:00002006), including particulate matter (ENVO:01000060) such as... | depth 5 m | reverse complement strand
TGTTCGTGCATGCGTTCGGCGAAGGCTTCGGCAAACCGGTCGGCAAGAGCCTTTAGCAGGATGCTGTTATAATCATCCTTGTCCATCTCGAACCGCTGGACATGTTCGTCAATGCCATGGCCGGCGGTAACCGCAAAGCCGCCGATCCAGTCGTCGCTGGTATCGATGAAATCGGCGAGACAATTATTCGGTTTGCCGCCGCGTTTGACGACCTGCTGCCGCAGCATCGGCAGATTATATTCCTCATTGTCCAGTGAAACCAATATGTCATCGCCGTCGCGCCGCGCCCGCCACAGGCCAGCGACGCCTTTAGCGGTCAGCCACTTTTCCTCGATAATCTGGTCGAGCATCACCTGCGCATCGCGGAACAGGTCACTCGCGCTTTCGCCGACAATCTTGTCGGTCAGGATTGCGGGATAATTGCCGGCCAGTTCCCATGCCCTGAAAAAGGGAGTCCAGTCGATATAGTCGCGCAGCTCTGCGAGGTCCCAGTCTTCATAGACGTGCAGTCCCGGCTTGGCCGGGGCCGCAGCCTTGAGACTCATGTCGACCACAGCGGCATTGGCGCGCGCTTCTTCGAGCGTCGCCAGTTTCTTTCCGGTCTTGCCCGCCCGCGCGATGCGGACCTGCTCATAATCTTCCCGGGTTTTTGCGATAAAGGGTTCGGCCTGCGTGTCGCTGACCAGCTGTGACGCGACACCGACGGCGCGGCTGGCGTCGAGCACATAGATGGTCGGGCCGCTATAGGCGGGTTCGATACGCAACGCGGTATGGGTTTTGGATGTGGTCGCACCGCCGATGAGCAGCGGCATGGTCATTTTTGCCCGTTCCATTTCTTCGGCAACGGTTACCATTTCATCGAGCGAGGGTGTGATCAGTCCCGACAGGCCGATGATATCCGCGTCATTTTCATTGGCGGCTTTCAATATATCGGTCCACGACACCATGACGCCAAGATCGATGACTTCAAAGCCGTTACACTGCAACACAACACCGACAATATTCTTGCCGATATCATGCACATCGCCCTTGACCGTGGCCATGATGATCTTGCCCTTGCCTTTGGCATTCTCGTCTTTTTCCGCTTCGATATAGGGGAAAAGGTGGGCGACGGCCTTTTTCATGACGCGCGCGGATTTGACCACTTGCGGCAGGAACATCTTGCCGGACCCGAACAGGTCGCCGACGACATTCATGCCGTCCATCAACGGTCCTTCGATCACTTCGATCGGGCGACCCTCGCGCGCTTTGACGGCGAGACGCATTTCCTCGGTATCTTCGATGATATGGGCGTCGATGCCCTTGACCAGCGCATGTTCCAGACGCTTGTGCACTTCATAGCCGCGCCATTCCGCCGCCGCCTTTTCCGCCACTTCATCGGTGCCGCGGAATTTTTCCGCGAGCGTGATCAGCCGGTCGGTCGCGTCGTCGCGCCGGTCGAATATGACATCTTCGCAAAGCTCGCGCAGTTCCGGATCGATGTCGTCGTAAATATCAAGCTGGCCGGCGTTGACGATCGCCATGTCCATGCCGGCAGGAATTGCGTGGTAGAGAAAGACGCTGTGCATCGCCTTGCGCACCGGTTCATTGCCTCGGAAGCTGAACGACAGATTGGAAAGGCCGCCGGAAATATGGACATGCGGGCAGCGCTTCCTGATCTCGCGGGTCGCCTCGATAAAATCGAGCCCGTAGCGGCGGTGCTCATCAATGCCGGTGGCGATGGCAAAAACATTGGGATCGAAAATAATATCTTCCGGCGGGAAGCCGATGCCGGTGAGCAGCTTGTAGGCGCGCTCGCAAATTTCGATCTTGCGCTCTTTGGTATCCGCCTGACCGGTCTCGTCAAAGGCCATGACCACTACTGCCGCACCATAAGCCATGCATTTGCGGGCGTGGTTGAGAAATTCCTCCTCGCCTTCCTTCATCGAGATCGAATTGACGATCGGTTTGCCGGACACGCATTTCAGCCCGGCCTCGATCACCGACCATTTGCTGCTGTCGATCATCACGGGAACGCGCGCGATATCGGGTTCGGCAGAGATCAGCTTGAGAAAGGTCGTCATCGCATGATGCGCGTCGAGCAGGCCTTCGTCCATGTTGATATCGATCACCTGCGCGCCGTTCTCGACCTGCTGGCGAGCGACCTCGACCGCTGCTTCATAGTCATCGTTGAGGATGAGCTTCTTGAAGCGGGCGGAGCCGGTGACATTGGTGCGTTCGCCGATATTGACGAAATTGGTGGAAGAGGATTGGTTCATAATTCGTGATATCATCCGTTGGTCTCGACCGAAGCCGAAGGGCGATTAATAGTCTATCCAGTCATGGCGGGAGCGCCACGAACCTGATTACGCTCGGCTCATGCCGCCATCGTGAACGGTTCGAGACCCGACAGACGTGTCCTGACAGTAATCTTCGGTATCTTGCGCGGTTCCTGGTCAGCCACGGCACCGGCAATGGCGGCAATATGCTCCGGTGTGGTGCCACAGCAACCGCCGACGATATTGACCAGACCGTCTTTCAACCAATCGCCGATTAATTCCGCCGTCTCTTGCGGCATTTCGTCATATTCGCCTAGATCATTGGGCAGGCCAGCGTTGGGATAGGCCATGATCAGCGCGTTCGCCTCTTTCGACAGCATCGCCAGATGCGGCCTGAGCTGGTCCGCTCCGAAAGAACAGTTGAGCCCGATGGTCAGCGGCTTGAGATGCCGGACCGCGTGCCAGAAAGCCTCGACCGTATGGCCGGAGAGATTGCGACCCGACAGGTCGGTCAGGGTCATCGATATCATTAACGGCACGTCCCGCCCGCTTGCTTCTGCCGCTTCCATCGCCGCCATGCCAGCGCATTTGGCGTTGAGCGTATCAAAGATCGTCTCGATCAACAGGAAGTCGACACCACCGTCGATCAGGGCATCGCATTGCGCCCGGTAAACGCCTTTCAGATAATCATATTCAATTTCGCGGAAACCGGGATCGTTCACGTCGGGCGACAGCGACAGGGTCTTGTTGGTCGGGCCGACGGATCCGGCGACAAAGCGCGGGCGGCCATCCCTGGCTTCGGCCTTGTCGCAGGCCGCACGGGCGATTTCTGCGGACTTGACGTTGAGATCGCGAACCAGATGCTCGCAGCCATAATCGGCCTGGCTGATCTCGGTAGAGCTGAACGTGTTGGTTTCGATAATGTCGGCGCCCGCTTCGAGATAGGATGTGTGAATGGCCTCGATAATATCCGGACGGGTCAGGCTGAGCAGATCATTATTGCCCTTCTGGTCATCGGTGAGGTCGAGACTGCCGCGATAATCCTCTTCGCCAAGCCGGTAATTCTGGATCGCGGTGCCATAGCCGCCATCAAATACGAGGATGCGTTCCGCAGCCAGTTTCTGCAATTGTTCGCGCGCGCTGGTCATGCTGCTTTCTCCTGGCGGGCCCCATTCGGGCGCTTGCCGAGCAAGTGGCAAATCGCGTAGCTGAGTTCGGCCCGGTTGAGCGTATAAAAATGAAACTGGCGAACGCCACCGGCATAAAGCTTGCGGCACAATTCCGCTGCCACCGTGGCGGCGATCAATTGCCGCGCCGAAGGATGGTCATCCAGACCCTCGAACAGGTCATTCATCCAGCCGGGAATTTCGGCGCCGCACATGCCGGCAAATTTGCGGGTCTGGGCGACGTTGGAAACCGGCAGAATGCCGGGAACCAGCTCGGCGTCGATACCGGCTGCGGCCGCAGCATCGCGAAAGCGGAAAAAGGCCTCTGCGGTAAAGAAGAACTGCGTGATCGCCCGGCTTGCCCCGGCATCCAGCTTGCGCTTCAGATTGTCGAGGTCGGTTTGCGGGCAGTCGGCTTCCGGATGGGTCTCCGGATAGGCGGCGACCGATATTTCGAACGGCGCAATGTCGCTCAGGCCTTTTACCAGTTCCGCAGCGCTGGCATAGCCTTGCGGATGCGGTTCGAAGGCCTGACCCTCCGACGGCGGATCGCCGCGCAAAGCGACTATATGGCGAACGCCCGCCTCCCAATAGGATTTCGCAACCTCGGCGATTTCCGCTTTGCTTGCGCCGACGCAGGTCAGATGGGCCGCTGCAGGAATATTGGTTTCTTTGGCGATCCTGGCGACCGTAGCATGGGTGCGTTCGCGCGTGGTGCCGCCGGCTCCATAAGTGACCGAAACAAATCGCGGATTGAGCGGCTCCAGAGTGACCACGCTATCCCACAGGGTTTTTTCCATTTTTTCCGATTTTGGCGGGAAAAATTCGAACGAGACATCGGCGTCCCCGCTCAGTCCCGCGAACAGCGGCACATCCAGCGCCCGTTTGGCTTCTTCCAGCTCGTTGAAGCCCATTGGCCGTGTGGTGTTGTTCATGCTGTTGCTCTTTTCAAATTTTCAGACCGAGAGGCCGCTTTGTCGGCGTCGGGATGCAGGCTGGTTATGGCCGGCTTTCTGGCGACCCAGATCTTTACCGTCAGTTCACCCCCATCAAGGGTTCTGGTTTGCACCAGTTCAAGCTTCGAGGCGGTGAGCCAGCGTTTCATGCTGTCATCGCTAAAGCCCAGACGTGCGTGCGCATGTTCGGTGCGCAAATCCTCCCGGTCATGGGCGGCAAAATCTGCGATCAGGACGAAACCGTTGGATTTCAATACCCGCGACACTTCGACAAGCACCGCTTCGGGATGCTGGGCATAATGCAGGACCTGATGGAGAATGACGCTATCGACCGCGCAATTTTCCACCGGCAGCTGGTTGAAGTCGCCCTGTTTCAATTCCGTTTTCTGTACCAGAGCCGATCCGTTGGCGGCTTCGCTTTCGAGCAATTTTGCCCGGGCCAGCCGCAACATCTCCGGACTTTTGTCGAGCGCGATGACCGATTGGGCTGACGGCCCGAACAGTTCGACCATCCGCCCCGTCCCGGTCCCGATATCCAGCATCTTGCCGAGCTGCGCATCTTTCAGCAAGACGAGCATCGCCCGTTCGACTTCTGCTTCGGGCAGGTGCAGCGAGCGGATCGCATCCCATTCCTCGGCATGCGCGGAAAAATAGCGTTCCGCCATCTCGGCGCGGGCTTTGCGGACCAATGAAAGCTGCGCCTGGTCCTGCATCGCCTGTTCCGACTTGGCCACCTTGTCAGACCGGAAAATGCGGCCCAGTATCTCCAGCTCGGATGCGGGGCCGGGTTTCAGGAAAACCCAGCTCCCTTCCTTTCGCCGCTCAGCCAGTCCGGCTTCATCCAATATTCTGATGTGGCGTGAAATCCGTGGCTGACTCTGGTTCAGTATCTGTGCAAGTTCACCGACAGCCAGTTCCATTTTTTGCAGCAACAGCACGATTCGCAACCGCGTAGGGTCGGCAAGTGCTCTGAAAATGTTTAAGATATGATCCATGTCGAATTACTATATAAAGAAATCTTTATATCTGGTCAATCGACTTGATTTTCCGCGTTTAATATTTGTCGGAGATCGCGATGACAGTAGAATTTACAGGTCATGAAAATGTCACATCAGGTTCTTCATTGCGTTCGTTCGGCCAAAACGCTAGATACGTCCACCGTAGGACATTGGCGGTAGAACGCCTCTCGCCCTGCTTGGTTTTTTGAGGAATATAACAAAGGTTTACCCCAATGAAAAAAGTTACAACATCAATCGTTTTGGCCGCTGCACTTGGCTTGGCTGCTTGCTCCGGCGCTGACAATGCTGAAACCGGTGTAGAAGAAGCCGTAGAAGGCACAGAAGCAACCGCTGAAGAAGCTGCTGATGATGCAATGGATGCCGCTGAAGGCGCAACCGACGCCATGGGCGAAGCTGCTGCTGACGCGACTGCTGAAGCCGGTGCTGCTGCTGATGCCGCTGGTGAAGCTGCTGTAGCCGCTGGTGAAGCTGCATCAGCAGCCGGTTCAGCTGCTAAAGATGCTGCGAATGCTGCAGTAGACAAAGCCGCTGCCGCTGCGAAAAAAGAACTCAACTAAATTTTTAGCGAGATTTAGAAAAAAGGGCTGCCCCCGGGTGGCCCTTTTTTTTGTCTTTGGCTCAGTCCGGATTGGCATTATGGAGACGGCATGAAAAATATAGTCAGCATCATGATATTGACCGGACTGGCTGCTTGCGGTCCTGCCGAGAATGATCCCGGCCCCGGTGGCGTTACCATCGGCGAGGCAAAGGCACTGGATGAAGCGGCAAAGATGCTCGACGAGCGCAATAGTCCGCCTGAAGCAATCGATACACCGGAGACGGCCACACCGGCACCGGCCGCCGATAGCGAATAGCGATCAGCCCGGGTGGTAACGGGCAACGGCCCGGGTCACCGACTGCATCAGCCGCATCCGTTCCGGGATGGATGCGGTCGTATCGCCCAGCATCACGACCACGGCATAGCGGGTGCCGTCCGGCGCCGTCATGATACCGATATCATTATATCCGGTTGCGACCGGGCCAAGCACCTGACCGGTGCCGGTTTTGTGCAAAAATTCCCAACCGGCAGGAACGCCTGCCTTAAGCCGGTTCGGCCCGCTTCTCGTCCGTTTCAATATCGATTGCAGCAAATTGGTCGAATTTTCCGACAGCAGCTTGCCGCGGGCCAGTTTGTCGAGCGCGCGAACAATCGCTTGCGGACTTGCCCCGTCGACCGGATCGGCGAGATAGGCGTCGAGCGACTGGCGTCGTTGCTCGACCGGTATTTTTGCCCGGGCTGCATAGAATGTACGCCCGTAGGACAGATTCTGCCGCCATTCCATTCCGGCGATGCCGCTCTGCAACAAGCGTTCACCAGGGCCGAAGCGGATTTTCCCGAGATCGTTTTTTGCGATGAACTTGCGCACGGCTTCCGGCCCGCCTGCATGATTGAGCAGAGCGTCATTTGCCGTATTGTCGCTGCTCGCCAATGCTTGCTCAAGCAAGGTGTAGACAGACTTTACGACGGCACCGTTCTTTTCGACTTCCGCCGCCATGGGCTGGTGGAATAGCGTCAAATCTTCTTTGCCGATGCGGATGGAATCCGACAAGGAGGCGCGGCCCTGATCGATTTTGTCGAGCAGGGTCAGCGCGACCCAGAGTTTGGAGACGCTCTGCTGCGGGAAATATTGATCCATCCTGTGACCGATTTCCCAGTCACCGTCGATCCGCTTGACTGCAATCCCCGTTGTGCCCGGGAAGCTCCGCCAAAGATCGGCAATTTCGCGGACCAGCGCCGGATCGGGGCGGTCACGCGACGCAGTGGCGCGCGGCGTTTCCGTTGGCGCGGGATTTTTATATGTCGGGGGCGGGGGTGTGTCCCGTTGAACCGATGGCCGGTCGGGAGCGGACACGCATGCGGCCAATATGGTGGTTAGCAGCAATGTGAAAATATACCGAAACTGGGTCATATGCACTGCCGATCATCTGATATTGGAATACTCATCGCTCCTCCTAGCTACGTGGCTCTGTCTTAACAGAGTCATAACCGCGAATTGCGATGAACGATTCTTGTCCTGCGACAGAATGGTGAAGTTGGTCCGGAAATTGGCCCGAATGCGAAAAAGGCGGAGCTATTTCTTGATTCCGAAATTGAGTCGGCGGGTAACACTATAGTCGAGCGTATTCACGACAAAGTAGGATATGGTCCAGCGCAGCCGGTTCAGAAAGGACCGGCGCGACTTGTGCAGTTCCGGTGTGATCGCCTCTGTCTGCTCGTGAATGATGTCGATCACGCTGCGCGCATGACCGGCAAATGCGGCATCTTCGACCCGCAACATCATCTCGACATTGATATACAGGCTGCGCAAATCGAAATTTGCGGAGCCGATATAGACCGCATCGTCGACAACCACCAATTTGGTGTGCAGCCGCTTGGGGTGATATTCGAACAGACGGGCATGGCGCTTCAGCAGATATCCGTACAATAATCTGCTGGCACCGATCGTCGCCGCATTATCGGTTTTTCCGGGCAAGATGATCCGGCTCTCCCCGCCACGTTTCGATATTCTGCCAATGCGGCGCAAAAGGCCTTGTCCCGGCGAAAAATAGGCGGAGACGAGATCGAGCCTGCTGCCATTCTCGAGATCTTTCTTGATCGCCCACGCCCAGCGGCTCAGACGATTGCTCGGTCCGCCGAGCAGCCAGCGAAACTGGCCGTCACCGGCCTTCCAGTGCCGCACCATTTTTTGCAGCGAACGGATATTGCCATTGTCGCGATAGACCCAGTCGGACAACAGCCGGTAATAGTTGGCGAGATTTCTGACTTCGGGCCCTTCGATTTCGAGGCCGAGATCTTCCCAGCTATCGCCGACCGGGAGGCTCTCTCCGTTTTGCTGGGCCATGTCAAAATAGGCGTCGGCAATGTTGAATCCGCCGATCAGCGCGCAGCAATCATCGGCGATGATCATTTTCTGGTGGTTGCGGACAAAATAGCTGGTCGAAAAGCGCGGGCTGAAAATCTTGAATTTTCCGCCCGCTTCGATCAGCGGATCAAAAAAACTTCGCGATGTACCGTTTGAACCGAAGCTGTCGACCATCATTTCGACGGCCAGGCCGCGTTCGCAGGCGGCGATCAATATATCCAGAATTCTCCGGCCGGTGCGGTCATCCTCGAACATGTAGAAGAAAAGCTTGAGGCTTTTTTCCGCTCTTTCGATCATGTTCACCAGCGCGGCGAGACGTTCCGCGGCGGCGCGGACCAGTCGCAAGCGATTCTCGCCGACGCCAAGCCATATTGGCGGATCGGATGGCAATATCGGGTTGTTGGCGGTGACGCTTTCCATGGCTGGGAGGCATAGATTATCACCGGCGTACCGACAAACCATTAGATTGTTTATGAATGTTCACAGCACACCGGATTTGTTGACAAATCCAGCTGATATCCCTAGATGCAGGCTTCTTTTCCAATATTTTGCAGAATCAGGAGCGGCTTATGGCTCGCGTTACCGTTGAAGATTGCGTCGATAAAGTAACAAACCGGTTTGATCTGGTGTTGTTCGCTGCCCAGCGCGCACGTGAGATTTCAGGCGGCGAAGAGCTGACTGTTGACCGCGATCGTGATAAAAACCCGGTTGTGGCGCTGCGCGAAATCGCAGAAGAAACCGTCAAGCCGAAGGATCTGGAAGAAAGCCTGATCCAGTCGCTGCAGAAGGTTCTCATCGACGATGATGATACGCCGGATGAAATCGGTTCGATCAGCCAGTCGGCTGAAGCGCTTCGCTTGACCGCCGCTGCACCACCACGCAGCGCCGGTGTTTCCGGAGACTATGGTCGCCGGTAAGCAAGCCGCGTCACCGCGCAAGATTATTCGAGACAAAAGAAAAGGCCGCCGGAAATATTCCGGGCGGCCTTTTCTTATTCTGTCATTGGCAGGCGGGGGTTAAGCGCCTTGCGGTTTGGGATCGCCAAACGGGCCTTTTTTCTTCCGTCCCGCCTTCGGGATGCTCGCGCCGGCAGAAGGAACGGCAGCCGGCTTGACAACCTCTCCATTCGGGCGCGACAGCTTGCCGGTTTCGACCAGCTCGTCGATATCTTCGCCGGACAGCGTCTCATATTCGAGCAACGCATTGGCGAGGGCATGGAGTTGCTTCTCGTTCGTGGTCAGCACATGCTTCGCACGGTCATAGCTGTCGTCGATCAGCTTGCGGATTTCCAGATCGATCTTCTTAGCGGTTTCGTCCGACATATGGACGCGCTGGGACTGAGAATAGCCGAGGAAGGTTTCACCCTGTTCCTCTTCATATTGCAACGGCCCCATCAGGTCCGACATGCCCCACTGGGTGACCATGTCGCGAGCGAGTTTGGTCGCGTACTGGATATCGCCGGATGCGCCGGACGAGACCTTGTCATAGCCGAAGATGATTTCCTCGGCGACGCGGCCGCCCATCGACACCGCCAGATTGGCGTGCATCTTGTCGCGGTGGTAGCTGTAATTGTCGCGTTCGGGCAGGCGCATGACCATACCAAGCGCACGGCCACGGGGGATGATCGTCGCCTTGTGGATCGGATCAGAGGCCGGTTCGTGCACGGAGACCAGAGCATGACCGGCTTCGTGATAGGCGGTCATTTTCTTCTCGTCTTCGGTCATCACCATCGACTTGCGCTCGGTGCCCATCATGACCTTGTCCTTGGCATCCTCGAACTCGCTCATCGCGACCATCCGTTTGCCGCGGCGAGCCGCCATCAGGGCAGCCTCGTTGACCAGATTGGCCAGATCAGCGCCAGAGAAACCGGGCGTGCCGCGTGCAATGGTGCGCGGGTCGACGTCGGGCGCCAGCGGCACCTTCTTCATATGGACTGCCAGAATCTTTTCGCGTCCTTCGATATCGGGGCGTGGGACGACAACCTGACGGTCAAAACGGCCGGGACGCAGCAGAGCAGGATCCAGCACGTCGGGACGGTTGGTTGCAGCGATGATGATGATACCTTCATTGGCTTCAAAACCATCCATCTCGACCAGTAGCTGGTTCAGCGTCTGTTCGCGTTCGTCATTGCCGTTGCCGAGACCGGCGCCACGATGACGACCGACGGCATCGATTTCGTCTATGAAGACGATGCACGGCGCGTTTTTCTTCGCTTGCTCGAACATGTCACGGACACGGCTGGCGCCGACGCCCACAAACATTTCGACAAAATCGGAACCGGAGATGGAGAAAAACGGTACGCCGGCTTCGCCCGCAATGGCGCGAGCCAGCAGGGTTTTACCGGTACCAGGCGAACCGACAAGCAGCGCGCCTTTCGGTATCTGGCCGCCAAGCTTGGCGAAACGGCCGGGATTCTTCAGAAATTCGACGATCTCTTCCAGCTCTTCGCGGGCTTCATCAATCCCGGCGACGTCCTGAAAGGTTACCTTGCCCTGTTTTTCGGTCAGAAGCTTCGCCTTGGACTTGCCAAAGCCCATGGCTCCGGAGCCGCTGCCTTTTTGCATCTGGCGCAGCACAAAAAAGGCGATGCCGAGGATCAGCAGGAAGGGCAGGGATTGGACCAGAATGATCTGCCAGATACTCGCCTGTTCCTGAGCCTTGCCGCTATATTCGACGCCCTTTTCATCGAGCAGGTTTACCAGCGACGGATCGTTGCCGACCGGTGTGGTCGAGAATTTGTCGCCATTGGTAAGTTCGCCGGTGATCTGGTCCGGCGCGATGGCAACGCTTTTGACGCTGCCTTCTTCAACCTTGTTGCGGAAAGAGGAATAGCTGATACCTGTTCCCGCGTCACTTGCGGCACCTGCACCAAACATTGAAACAGTGAGCAGAAGCGCGATGATGACGCCAGCCCAGATGAACATGCTCTTCATCCACGGGTTTTCTTTCGGATCCTGTTCGTCATTCATTGCGCATCTTGTCCTGTAATCATTGTTGTCGCGGATGATGGGCATCATACGCAATATTCTCATTTACCTAAAGATAGTCCTTTTCCCGAGGATGACAATATGGACGCCAATGTTTTTACCGATCAGTGTAATCGGAGCTGGGCGGGCAAGCGTCGGGGAATTTAGCTGTTCCGGCGCTGCGGAGCGGTCTGGAAGGCCCAATTCTCTCCGCCGCGGCATAAAATATTGCCGAGAGTGACGGTTTCACCCCGTTCCAGAGCGATGATTGTCTGGTCAATCTGGCTGCCGCGAGGGGACAGGGAAACATCGCAAATATGCAGGCATTTGAGCAGCAGACGCCGCTGAATCTCGTGCGGGAAAGCGGTTTTTTCGAGCGAACACCCGCTATCTGCGGTTTTGATATGCTCCGCGGCAAGCTGCTCGACGTGCCACTCGATAGCCTCACGGGCCGAGCCCAATGCGCTCGCGCTCTGACTGGCGAGACTGGTATCAAATCCTTCCAGATCCTTTAGCGCCTGTCGCACCCGCACCCGGTCGAAACCCTGATCGCGATTGGAGGGATCATCGACCGCTTCGATGCCCTGGCTGGCGACATAGGCAATCAGGGCCGATTTCCGGAAATGAAGCAGCGGGCGGATAATATTGGCCCGTTTCTCCCTTATACCCGACATCCCGTCGATCCCGCTGCCGCGCAATATCCGCATGATCATGGTTTCCAGCTGATCATCCGCATGATGGGCGGTTGCCAGCCAATGGATGTCATTTTCCTTCATCCAGTCGTGCAGCAGTCCGTAGCGTGCGTGCCGGGCCGCGCTCTGGATGCTGCCGCGGATCGGCACAACGGGTCGCAATATGTCGTGGGCTATGCCTCGTTCGCGGCATAGCGAGGCGACAAATTCGGCTTCGGTCGTTGCCGCAGGGCGCAAGCCATGATCGACGGTCGCTGCGGCAATCCTGCCCGGAAAGACGTCAAATGCCAGCAATAGCAGAGCCAGACTGTCGGGCCCGCCGGAAACGGCCAGCCCCAGCTTCTCGCCATTCGATTCAAATGCCGGAATCAGCCGATAAAATGCCTCTGCAAAATCTTCTTTTAGCGAGGCGGTTTCGTTGTCCATCAGCTACTTGCAGTTGGCGGCGGCCTTGCCCGATGCGACCCGGTCAGCAAGCCGGCCACTGGCCACATCCGGATAGACATCCTGCATTTCTGCCAGAACCCGGCAGGCATCGGCTTTCTTGCCCAGTTGCACCAGCGCCGTGCTCAGAAAATAGAGACTGTCCGGTGCCCGTTCGCCGCGGGGGCGCTTCTGGTAATTTTCATAGAGGGCAACCGAAGCCAGCGCCGGCTTGCCATCATCGAGATAGGCGCGGCCCAGCAGATTTTGAGCGTAGCTGGCCCGCCGATGGCCGGAATGTTCATCGGCCATTTTCTTCAGCTGGGTTTGGGCTTCGGGATAGAATTTTGCGTCCCACAACCGATAGCCATAAATATAGGCATCTTCGGCAGCGTCCCCGGTGTCGGGCATGACGATCGCAGCGACGCCGACAACCCGCTGGGGATCGGGTGCAGCCTCCGGTGCGGCTACCGTGGGTGTAGATCCGTTCGTACCCGTGGTCGTCGCGCTAACCGCCGGCGCTTCCGTCGCGGCCAAACGATCCTCGATTTTCTTCAGCCGGTATCCGTTTTCCTCGACCTGGCCGGTAAGGTTCGCCAGACTGCGCTCGAGCGCGTCAACGCGGGCGATAAGGTCGGTGACAGCCGACGTCGTATTCGTTGTCCCGGATGACGCGGGGCCGGTCTCGGCCGTGATCTGGGGTTCGAAATAGCGGCCTGTGCCACCGGGGAATATCTTGCGCTGGACCGCGCGCATTTCTTGTTCGAGGCGATCGACGCGCTTACCTGTATTTGCATCTTGTGCCGCCACCGGTGTGCTGACGAGCAAGCTGGTGAGCAGGATTGTGATACCCAATGTCTTCATCGAAGCCTCCGCTGAATTTGGCGTATATTAACCATATACTAGCCTGAAAAGTAAAGAAAATTATAACCGGAAACCGGCGGTTTTCCACCCATTCCCGTCAACATGTCGGCTTGTGCGATTCTCAATCAGTCGATAAATCGACAGCCGGACCGCTGGCTTCTCCCCGGGCAAGCAACGCCGCCGCGCTGACCCCGACATCCTTGATTGTCCGCTCCGCCGTGCCCAGTTGCGGGACAACCTGGCCATCGATCGTGACGGTCAGCGCATCGGGGCGCCCGGTCAGAATCTGGGGATCGTCGGCATCAGCCGGAACAGTGAATGTCTCGCCGGCGGCCATTTCGTTTTCGTACAGGCGCTTGCCCTCACCGTCATAGATTTTCAACCAGACATTCTGGGTCGCGGTCAAGACAACCGTTCCCTGGCTGGAGGGTGTCGGGCCACCCGTTTCGAGATTCTGCGCATTGGGATTTCCCGTAGCGCTTGCTATTTCGGTTGCGGTTTCATTTTCCGCGATCTCGGTAATCTCGCCGGGATTGAGGATCAAAGTGCGCCAGACCAGATAACCGACGAGCACCAGGGCACCAATGCCGGCTGCGGTCCATGCCAGATAGCGAGGCGGAATACTGGAGGGGTTGGCGGGATCATATTCGCTCAGCTCCGGCTGGTAGGTCCCGTGTCCCTGTTCTTCCATTTCCTCGCGCAACTGGCTGCCGATGGATGCGTCGCTCAGTCCGACCGTTCGGGCGAAGGATTTGGCAAAGCCGATTGCATAAGTTCGTCCGGGAAGCGCTTCAAAATCACCGCTTTCCAGCGACGCCAGATGGCGTTGCGGAATTCTGGTTTTTTTTGCGATCTCTTCCAGCGACATGTTTTTCTGCTCGCGCGCCTGGCGTAATAATGCGCCTGTGGCGTGCAAAGTCAGCTCGACATTCTCGTCATCTTTGGTTTCTTCGGCCACTTCATACTCCTTTGGCCGGATCATTCTGCGACCCTTTTCGCACACCCCCGGATAATTTACAAAAAAAGCCAGTTTGGGCGACAAAAGTCAATGACTATCGTGGTATATGTACCGCATTTTACGATTTTGATCTCTTCCGTCACCGATTTGCCGCTAATTGCCGGAACAGGGATCAATCCAGGTCGACGTTGCGCTCAATTGCCCATTGTTCGAGCCGCGCTCGCGGTTGGGCTGGCGCTTCTTTCAAAATCGCTTCGATCTCGATTTTTGCCTGGCCGAGGTCGAGTGAACGAACCATCGCCTTGATCGGTCCAACCGACGCCGGTGTGATCGACAGGCTGCGAATGCCCAGCCCGAGAAGCGCCAGTGCATCCAGAGGACGACCACCCATTTCTCCGCAAATGCCGAGAGGAATAGCGTAGCGTTCTGCATTTTCCGAGGCGCGCCGTATGAATCTGAGAATTGCCGGACTCATCCAGTCAAACCGCTCGGCAAGTTTCGGATTGCTCCGGTCTGCAGCAAAAAGAAACTGGGTCAGATCATTGGTGCCAATCGAAAGGAAATCGAGCCGGTCTGCCATCAGATCCAGACATTCTGCCAGGGCAGGGACCTCGAGCATGGCACCATAGCGGATTTGCGACGGCAGGCGTTTTTTCTGACCTTGCAGATAGGCGCGCTGATGTTCGAATACCGCCTTGGCTTCATCAAATTCCCATGGCTCCGCGATCATCGGGAACATGATATTCAGCTTCCGCCCAGCCGCCGCCTCTATCAAGGCCCGCGCCTGAACTTTCATCAGCGCATCCCGTTCAAGACCGATCCGGATCGCGCGCCAGCCCATGGCTGGATTATCTTCTTTGGATTCGCTGGCCTGAAAATAAGGGAGCGGTTTGTCGCCGCCGATATCGACGGTGCGAAATATGACCGGTTTGTCGCCTGCGGCGTCCAGCACATCGCGGTAGAAGCGGGTCTGCGCGGTTCGGCCGGGCATGGTCGCGGCGACGAGAAACTGGAATTCGGTCCGGAACAGTCCGATGCCGTCGGCACCGGTCAGATTGAGCAGCGCCAGGTCATCCCGCAGGCCGGCGTTGACATTGACGGTGATCCGGACGCCGTCTTTGGTAATGGCTTCCTTGTCGCGCAATTCGGAATATGCGGCACGTTTCTTCTGGCTTAGCTCCAGCTGTGCTTCAAACGCCTCCTCGACCGACGGGCCAGGTCTTACAAACACGACATTATCATCGACGTTGAGCAAAAGATGATCGTCCTCGCGGACGACTTGCCGGATGTTCTTTACCTGGCCGAGTATGGGGATGCCCATCGCGCGGGCAATGATCGTGACATGGGCGGTTAGCGAACCTTCCTCGAGGACCACGCCCTTCAGCCTGCGCCGGTCATATTCGAGCAGCTCTGCCGGACCCAGATTGCGGGCAATCAGGATCGTGTCCTGCCGCAAACCCATTTTTGCCGCAGTGCCCATTTGGCCGGAAACGGTGCGCAGCAGCCGGTTGGCCAGATCTTCCAGATCATGCATGCGCTCGGCCAGAAGCGGATCATCAATCTGCCGCATCCGCATCCTTGTATGCTGCTGCACTCTTTCGATCGCCGCTTCGGCGGTCAGGCCGCTGTCGATCGCTTCATTGATGCGCCGGCTCCAGCCTTCGTCATAAGCAAACATCTTGTAGGTCTGGAGCACTTCCTCATGCTCGCCGCCGACACCGAATTCCGCCTGACTGGTCATCAGGTCGATCTGGGCCCGCATCTTGTCGAACGCGGAATAGACCCGATGGCGTTCCGCCTCGGTATCTTCCGCGACCGTATGTTCGATTTTGACCCGTGGCTGATGGAAAACCGCGTGACCGCTGGCCTTGCCCTTGACCAGTTGCAACCCGCTGAGGCGATTGGCGGCATTGTCGAGCGTCGCGGTTTCGTCAGCGAAATTGTCGTCGACAAATTCGGCGCTGGTGATCAGTTCCGACAAGACCATTGCGGCGGTCTGGAACGCTTCGATTTCTACTTCGGAATAGCGGCGCGGTTCGGCATGCTGGGCGCATAGAACACCGATGGCCTGCTGGTTGCGGATGATCGGCACGCCGGCAAAGCTGTGGAATTTTTCTTCGCCGGTTTCCGGACGATATTGGAAATCGGGATGGCTGGCCGCCTCGTCAAGATTCAGCGTTTCGACATTTTTGGCAATATAGCCGGTAAGGCCTTCGCCCATCGCGAGCTTGGTCACGTGAACCGCTTTGGGGTTGAGTCCGTGGGTGGCAAACAGTTCCAGAACGCCTTCCCGGCGCAGGTAGATCGAGCAGACTTCGCTGCTCACCGCGTCGGCGATCGTTTCGACCACCTGGTTCAGTTTGGCTTCGGGATGGCTGCGCGACGCCATGATCGCCCGCAGGCCGGTCAGGATGCTGCGGGCGGTCTTGGTACTGGCGGGATCTGTTGCGGGCATGACGTTCGCCTAGCAGAAAGGCTAAGTAAGTGCGATATCGAAAAACGGCCCGGCGACAAAACAGATATACGCTATCTGGTCAGTTTGAGCGGCCTTGCCGATACCCGCTCAATTCAGCAGTTCTTCTTTCAATCGGAGTTTTTCTTTCTTGAGATTGTGGATTCGAATCGTGTCGGGAAGGGGGCGGGTTTCTTCTTCATTGATCTGGCGTTCGAGCGCTTCATGCTTGTCGCGCAGTGCTGACATGTGATTCTGAATCATTAAAGTCTCCTCAAAAATGTTGAACTTGGAATTGAAAGAGGACGAAAGCTTCCTTTCCTGCTGCTGTTGCCAAATTCCGGTGCGGATTTGGCTTCATGATTTTATTGTCTTGGTTTCGACATGAACCATGAATAGGGGTAAGATTACAAAATTGGTGGAACTACGCAAGGGGTGAGATTGAACCGGAATGGGGATGAGCGATGAAGAGTTGCAAATGCGGCTTGAACTGCTGAAGATTGAACATCGCGATCTCGACGAGGCCATTACCGCGCTGGTCGAGGCAGGCAATGCCGATCAGCTCCGGGCGGCCCGTCTCAAGAAGAGAAAATTGCAATTGCGCGACCGCATTATATTGATTGAAAATCAGCTCATTCCCGACATTATTGCCTGAGGCTCAAGCTGTTGGCGGGTTGTAGATTTGTTAACTATAACTATCCACCAGTTAACTCCATCAGCGCCCGCGTATCAGTTTGGAACAGCACTCTCCGGGGCCAGTCTGATGCTCGAAATCATCTGTCCATAAAGGGTAATATTTTGCTACGTAGCAAAAATGGCAGATCGTGAATCACTATTGACCGTGAAATTGATGGACGCGCTTTACACCGAAGCAATGGTGTTGGCAGATGAAGCCCGGTCCTATTTTGAATCGGGCCGATTCAGCGACGAATGCAGCGATGACACCAATCTTGCCGTTGCCTTTTCCTGTGAGTCGCTGAAAGTGACCACACGGCTGATGCACTGCATCGCGTGGTTGCTGAACCAGAAAGCCTTGCACAGCGGAGAATTGACCGAAGGCGAAATGTGGAATCACGATCGCGCGCTCGGCTATGCGCCGGCGACCGACCAGCCGATGGTCGATCGCTTTCCGGAGGAAGCCCGTCAGATCATTGTGGCGAGCGAGGAACTGTTCCAGCGCCTGCAACGCCTTTCGGCGCGCCTGCAGCAGGAAATGGAAGCCGAGTCAGCGGTTCAGGACATGTTCCGCCGTCTGGAAAACAGCTTCTAGCCGAACGATATTCGTTCAGGCAGACGCCGTCTCTTTTTCTTCCATCGTCGGATAGTCGGTATATCCCTCGGGACCCTGGCTATACCATGTCGGCGTAAAGTCGATCGGGTTGAGTTCGGCACCCTTGCGGAACCGTTCGGGCAGATCGGGATTGGTCATGAACGTCCGGCCAAAGCTGATCGCATCGGCCTTGTTCTCGGCCAGCGCTGCCGTCGCATTGTCATAAAAATAGTCGCTGTTGAGCACAAGCGGGCCCTTGAACACCGGACGGATATTCGGGCTGACTGGTGGCACATCGGTATTGCCATAAGTGCCGTGGGCAGGTGGCTCGCGCAGCTCGAGAAAGGCAATGCCGATCGAGTCGAGCAGTTTGGCCGCAGCGGTGAAGGTTTCGATCGGGGTTGCATCATCCGCACCCTGGGAATCGCCATTAGGAGACAGGCGCACGGCAACCCGGTCGCTGCCCCAGACATCGACCAGTCGCTGGGTCACTTCGCCGAGCAGGCGGATACGGTTTTCGATCGGTCCGCCATATTCGTCGGTCCGCAAATTGGTGCCGGAACGGATGAACTGGTCGATCAGATAGCCGTTCGCGGCGTGCAGCTGCACCCCGTCAAATCCGGCCTTTTTGGCGTTCTCTGCGGCATTCTGATAATCATCGAGAAGAGCGGGGATTTCGGAGATTTCCAATGGCCGCGCTTCGGCATAGTCTTTCTTGCCCTGATAGGTCCGGACGCTGCCCGGTGCGGTCGTCGCGGAAGCGGAGACGGGTTTCTCACCACCGAGGAAATCGGGATGGACGATCCGGCCCATGTGCCAGAGCTGACAGATGATCTTGCCACCGGCCTTGTGAACCCGCTCGATAACCGGTTTCCACGCTTCGGTCTGCGCCTCATTCCAGATGCCCGGCGCAAATGGTGTGCCCAGGCCCTGCTGGCTGATTCCGGTGGCTTCTGAAATGATGATGCCGGCGCCGGAGCGCTGGGTATAATAGTCACCCATGATCGGCGTGGGGACAAATTCCATTGTCGAGCGACAGCGGGTAAGCGGAGCCATGAACATGCGGTTCTGGGCCTCGATGGCGCCAATGGTGATCGGATCGAACAATGTGGTCAAGATGGAATTCCCTGAAACTGAAGGCCTGAATTGTTAATCAGACAGTTAAGAGACCATGCATCCGAATGCAATGGTTTGAACCGAAGCAATTTCTGTCTATATTGATAGCTCTGATTTCAAAGGAACACCCATGTCCGTATCGCTTCCCGAAGATCCTACCCTGGATGAAGTGCGCGCCTTTCTGGCGCCGGGATTGGCCGCACAGGCGGCGTTTGACGGCTGGAACGAGAAGGCGGTCTTGTCCGCCGCGGAACTGGCTGGCGTCGATAAAGATCTTGCAAGACTCGCGTTTAATGACGGACCGGTCGATATGATCGACGCGTGGTTTCAGGCAGTTGATGCGCAAATGGCGGCGAAATATAGCGCCGACGAACTTGGCGCGATGAAAATACGGCAACGGATCAAGGCGCTGGTCGAAGCCCGTCTGGAAGCGCTCGAGGCAGATCGCGAAGGATTACGGCGTGCCCTCGCGATTTTGGCGGCTCCGCCCCATTTGCGCAGGGCGGCAAAAATGGGCTGGCGCGCGGCCGACAAGATGTGGCGGCTCGCCGGCGATACCGCGACCGACTATAATCATTATACCAAGCGGACTCTATTGTCCGGGGTTTACGGCAGCACGATCAGCGTCTTTCTGGATGATGAAAGCGAAGGCTATTCCGAAACCCGCGCGTTTCTGGATCGCCGGATCGAAAATGTCATGCAGTTCGAGAAGGTCAAAGCCAAGGTCACAGGCCGGGGCGGTGACCGGTTCAGCATGGCGCGCTTCGTCGGCCGGCTACGCTATCGCGGCGCCTGATACGACATAGTGTGGCTTCCTGCCCCGACTTGGCATTAGCAACCCGGCATAATCTGACAAAAAGACTCGCCAAGCGTAATCAATATTGATAATCAATCGCAATTAGAAAGGCCTCGTTGCGAGATATGCAAATACCGACAACCCTCGACCAGCTGTCACTCAAGCAAAATGCTGAAATAGTGGCGATTGACTGGGCAGCCATCTCCGATAGCGAGGGCCGCCGCTTGCGGGCGCTCGGCATTGACGAAGGCGTGTCGGTCGAGAAATTGCACAAGGGCATGTTCGGTCTGAATGATCCGATTGCGCTGAAAGTCGGGCGGATGATGATAGCAATCCGCAAAGCGCACGCGCAGGCGATATCGGTGCAGCCGGTCGCGGTAACGATCGCCGCCTGATTGATGTCTGAAATCGCTCCTCTCATTGTCCTCGCGGGCAACCCCAATTCTGGCAAAAGCGCCTTGTTCAACGCGCTGACCGGTGCCCGGCAGAAGATCGCCAATTATCCCGGCGTCACCGTCGAGCGCAAATCCGGTCATTTTGCCTTTGCCGATGGCCGACCTGCCGAACTGGTCGACCTGCCCGGCAGCTACAGTCTCGATCCGACCAGTCCCGACGAAGAGGTGACGCGCGGCGTCATCATGGGATTGCAAAAGGGCGAGCGCAGGCCCGACATGATCATATTGGTGCTCGACGCCGCCAACCTCGACAATCATTTGCGCTTCGCACTCGAGGTGATCGCGCTCGGCCATCCGGTCGTGGTGGCGCTGAACATGATGGATCTGGCGGAACGGGACGGTTTGACGCTCGACCCGGCGAAGCTGGAGAAAGCCCTCGGCGTTCCCGTGGTTCCGACCGTCGCGGTACGCCGGCGCGGTCTGGATGATTTATCTGCTGCCGTGGACAACCGTCTCAAGCTCAAGCAGGACGGTTTCAAACCGATCGTCGCGCAGGAACGCGATCACGGTTTGCGCCAGCAGGCCAAGCTGATTGCCAACCAAGCGATTATTTCCGAAACCGCTGGCCGCCGCTGGTCAGAGCGAGCCGACAGTCTGTTTCTCCATCCCTTTGTCGGACCGTTGATTCTGCTGTCGGTGCTTTTCATCATGTTTCAGGCGGTGTTCGCCTGGTCAGAGGCGCCGATTGGCTGGATCGAAAGCGCCAGCGAATGGGTCGCTGCAGCCGTCGAATCGAATATGATGCCTGGCTTCGTGCGTGACTTCATCATCGAAGGCGCCATTGCCGGTGTCGGTTCGGTTGTGGTGTTCCTGCCGCAGATTCTGATCCTGTTTCTGTTCATCCTGCTGCTCGAAGCCAGCGGCTATATGACCCGCGCCGCCTTCATTATGGATCGGCTGATGGCCAGCGTCGGCCTGTCGGGCCGCAGCTTCATTCCGCTGTTGTCCTCCTTCGCCTGCGCCATTCCCGGCATCATGGCGACACGTAGCATTTCCGATCCCAGGGACCGTTTGACCACCATATTGGTCGCTCCCTTGATGACCTGCGCGGCGCGTCTGCCCGTTTATGCGATTATTATCGGCGCATTCATTCCGCCAACCACCGTCGGCCCGGGTATCGGGTTGCAAGGACTGGTGCTGTTCGGGCTTTATATTCTGGGAATCGTCGGCGCGATGATCGTGGCGCTGGTGCTGCGGTCGACGGTGACCAAGGGGCCGAACAGCGGTTTCCTGATGGAGATGCCGAAATATCAGCTGCCGAACCTGCGCGACATATTGATCGGCCTGTGGCAGCGCGCCTGGATCTTCCTGCGCCGCGCCGGTACGATCATCTTCGCCGCCACCGTGGTTCTCTGGCTCCTGCTCACATTTCCGAAAGTGCCGGAAGACAGCGCAATGAGCCAGGTCGACTATAGCGTCGCCGGGCGGATCGCCAACGTCATTGCCCCTGTGGTCGAACCGATCGGTTTCAATCGCGATATCGCGCTTGCCCTGATCCCGGCGATGGCCGCTCGCGAAGTCGCGGTCGCCGCGCTGGCCACCACTTATGCGATTGATGCGCCGGATGAGGAAGCAGAAGCCAAATCCCTGACCGAGCGTCTGCAAAGCCGCTGGTCGTTGCCGACCGCTTTGGCCTTTCTCGCCTGGTTCGTCTTTGCCCCGCAATGTATCTCGACCATTGCCGTGACCAAGCGCGAGACCAACGGCTGGCGCTGGCCGATCTTCATGCTCGCCTATCTTTTTGCGCTCGCTTACGTTGCGGCCGGTATTACATATTGGAGTGCCGTCGCCCTCGGTCTATAGAG
>TARA_R110001606_G_scaffold76782_6_pt1 | contig 22128 bp, 27 predicted proteins | sample TARA_R110001606 | Tara Oceans TARA_R110001606 (sample SAMEA4398315) | marine metagenome | biome: Polar Biome; feature: [SRF] surface water layer (ENVO:00010504); material: water (ENVO:00002006), including particulate matter (ENVO:01000060) such as... | depth 5 m | reverse complement strand
GGACAACTTAGAAAGTAATGTTTGGATCAAGATTAAATGACGAAGTAAATGTCACCATAGATGGATTTGCAATTTCTGGCGTAAGCTCTATAGACTTTTCATATTCTAATAGTGCAAATATCGTTAAGCCTCTCGGCTCTAAGAAGGGGTTAACTACTGTTGGCGGGGCTACACAACAAAAAGTTTCTATTTCTTCGCATATGATATATAATGATCCACTTTTGTTTAATACTGGAACTGATGTTATGAGTGGCAATATTAGATATGGAGATGTCGCATACAGATTTTCTGAAGGATACTTAGATTCTTATTCTGTCAATTGTGCTGTAGGCACAGTGCCAAAAGTTAACGCTTCTATTTTGGTTTATGATGAGTTTCTATCAGGTAGCGAAGCACTAAGTGATGCTGGAATAACCAGCGAGATTTCTATAACATCTCAAGGATCTATAAATGTAACTTGTGATAATTCTACAACAAATAGGGTTATTGGTTTTGATTACTCTATTAAATCTAATAGAAAACCTCATTTTTCAATAGGCAGTGAAACTCCTGCTTCTGTCGAGCTTGTCCTCCCTTTGGAGTTTACAGCTCAGGTTCAAATCGAAGTTGATGAAGCTTTTCCAGAAAGTTCTTTTAGCTTTTTAGAAAACAGAGAAAACAAAACTGTTGTTTTTGATATCAACAGGAAAGATGGTTCGAATCTTCAAGAGTTGACGATTCCTAATGCTACATTAGTAAGTGAATCTATATCGGCTTCTGATAATGGTTCTGCTATTTTAAATTTAAATTATATTGGTCATGGCTTCTGATTTATTTTACAACAGAGACTCAAATATTTCTGGAGTTACAATTCAGTCTGATTATTCAGGTCTTAGTCTAACTCCCGTCTATGGTTCTAAAGCTTCTTTTAAGTCTAAGAATTTTATGTATGAGGTTGATGATTTTCAAATCAACTCCATACCCCACTCGATGAATAGTCTAGAGGTTCAGTATGATGTACGGTATGACTTAAATGAGGCTAACACTCAGAAACTAGCCACATTTGTCGAGAGTAAAAATGGTAATCAATTGTTTGATTTTAATATAGACAATAGCGGGATTTATAAATCTATGTCTGGGGTGTCTGACAACTACGCGATTAATCATGTCAACAATCAGCATTATGAAGTCGCTGTTTCTTATTCTGTAGATCAAGCTCCAAATTTATTTAATTGGTCTGGGATGAATTTTGTTAATTTAGATTTCCAAAACTATGCTTACTCTACCACTTATGAAAAATTTGATGTTGTTTTCACTGGCATAAGTTCCAATAAACTAAACAACTATTATTACTGTACGGAAACCCACTCATCTTCTGCTGCGAATTCCCCAACGGGGGCTAGCTCAGCATGGTCTCAGAACTTCTTCTTTAAGCCTGATATTGGTTTGCAAAATGATGTTCAATTAAAAAACGAAGTCTTACAGTTTAAGAACTCTTTTAAGCAGAGAGTCAAAACAAAGGATAACAACGCTTCATTTCAGCTTAAGTATGACTTCACAGATATTAGCGACAAACAACTTAAGTGTATGTTGCATTTCTTAGAGAATAAGGCTGGATACAGAAGGTTTAGACATGATATAGAATCAGTCTATAATAGACCAAAAGCTATGTATTGCCCAGAGTGGAATCATACATGGAAGTTTTTTAACACGCACGATTTATCCGTGACGTTAGTAGAAGATGTTTTAGGTGTAATCCCAACAGGAACTTGATATGGCTAGAAATATTTTAAAGAGTAATAACGCACTGGTAATTGTTGGTCAGAGACCAGCATTTACAACTGGAAACAGATTTGGCAGTGATATGAGTGGTGCTTGTATGAGCGCTGTTCAAAGTGTAGCTGTCGGTTTTTCCCAACCGAGGCAAAAGTCAAAGCAGGTCGGGTCTAAAGCATTAGCTATAAATGATATAACCAGATCGCCAGACGTTAATTTGTCTATAGATTATTATTATACCCCCGCAATGTTAAACGAAAATATGTTGGGATTGATAAATGATCAAACAGGTACAGCAAAGTCTCCTTTTTTTAGTGGTTACACTAACGAAGATCAAAACTTTTATATAGCGAACCATCCTGATCAAGGGTCAGATATTATTCTGAATGATGATTTATCTTTTAAATTATCAAATGCTAATATTTCTGAAGTAATTTCTATAGGAAATGCATTTTTAACAAACTACTCTTTAGGTTTTTCAATAGGGTCTTTGCCAGTTGTATCTACTTCATATAAATGCTCTAATATGAATGTTGAAATAGCCTCTTCTGCTGAATATGGTATACCAGCGATCAATCTTAATTCAGGTAATAATAATAACGTTGGACAAGTGAGATTGGATTCCGCGAGTATTAGCGGTTTTGGAGATTATACAGCAGTGAATAGATTAAATCCACCTCTTTGCTCCCCTACAAAAGTAAGCTCAACTCTTCAAAACCTACAGATAGGCGGAGCGCCTATTAGTGGGGACGCTCATCTACAGTCGTTCTCATTCAATATTCCAATCAATAGAGTTGATCTATTTGGCCTTGGTAGTGATTACCCTTACGGAAGAAAGGTTCAGTATCCGCTTACCTCTTCTGTAAATATAGAATTTTTAGTTTCAGGTTTAGCGACTGGAGAGATATCTAATTTAATTACAGCTGAGTCTGGTTATGATTTTGACGTAGGGATTGTAGATACTGGGAATGATTTCACTCACACGTTTTCATTTTCCGATTTGAAGCTTGAAAGCTCCGCTTATCAGATGAACGTGAATGATCAAATGACATACTCCTTGTCATTCAGTCACGAAATAACTAATTAATCATATTCAATCTTAACATTCTTACTTTCGTAAGTCTGTTTCTTCTCCGCTGTATGACGTTGGCCATTTCTCTTGGCGGCATAATCATCGAAGTATTTTTTCTTAACTGGATCTTTCCCTCCAGATTTTTCTGCCCGTCTTTCGCTCATCTCCGCTGAGTAATCAAGCATGTCACCTACAGTACCCTTCTTTCCTCCTGTACTGTCCGTAAACTGCCTTTGGCTAAATGGATCAATGTTGGAGTCGATAGAGGCGTTGGGGGCAAAATAGACCCGTTTCCACTCGGTCCCAAAACCATCTACATAAATATGCTCTTCATTCATAGACTGAAAAACGTCTTTATGCTCGTTTGTGTCAGGATGCTTGTAGGTATATAAAGGCATATTTTATTATAAATAAAAACGGGGGCGTTTCCACCCCCGTTGATTTTAATTGACTTTAATTTTAGTTGGTTTTAATCTTCCTTTTTTAGGTAGGTTCATAGTCAGTAAACCATTATCCATTTTACAGGTAATAGCTTCCGTCTCGACCTTCTTAAAAAGTTGAACAGAAAAAGCCCTCTTTCCATCTTCAGGTTTTGTCTCAATCGTAAGCTTATCGTCAGTCGCTTCGATATCGACATCTTTCTTTGAAAAGCCAGCAAGCTCAACTTTTAACTCGAAAGAGTCCCCTTTGTCTTCAACATAGTTTTGGTTTTTAAAACCGTGGTCGTTAAATAAGTCGTAAAATAACGTATTAATCATACAAACCTTTTAACAGGATCTATGCCAGATCAAAATCCTTGGAAATACGGGACAAAATGACATCAACAGTGTTCTTATAAGTCAACTTGTCTGCCAACTTTTGTCCCTCTGTGTTAACTTGTCCCACTTTCTTCTCAGCTTGTTCCATCGCCTTGATCACATCATCCTCTTTCCAGTCATAGAAACTCCCTTGATTAAATGGAGACCCCTTCTTGAAAAAGACGTTATCGTAACAATCCACTTCTCCCGAAGGCTCAACCAAGATACAATTATCTTTAGTAGCCCAATCTTTATGAGATGTGGCGTTAAGAACAACGCTCCATTTGCCGAGGCAAGTTGCATTAAAAGAAGGAAGATTCCAGCCTTCTGCTCCAGACAGTCCTGTAAGGTCAATATCGATTGCATTTAAAAACTCATTAACTTCAGAATTTTTTTCTAAATGAGGCAAAAAGTTGATATTAGAATACCTCTCTCCACCTAAAACAGAATTGATAGTTTTATCCATATCCTCCTTCTTGTAGAAGGGGTTAGTAACTAAACAAGATAGTTGATACTTTGGATCATTTCCATATTTCTTTAACCAAGCTTGAATAATTCTAGCAGTATGCTTTCTATGTTCAAACTTACCCATTAAACCAAAATGGGTAATACCACTCAGGTATTCTTTTTTTGTTTCTTTGAAGTCTTTGTCGAAACCCAATGGGCAGAACACGCCACCAAACAAGTCAGAAGCACAGGAAGAACTAAAGAACGTTTCGTTTTGAGATTCAGAAATTTTCTTTTCGATGTCTGTTGGTTGATTGCATTCATAAAAGCTTAACAAATATTGTTTACAGTTTTTTCTGCTCTCAGACCCATTTAAATGCCAAATTTTTAAACTTGGTACATCTTCACTAAGATAATTATACCTATTATTTATGCCGTTTTCGATTTTTTTAATTAAATCGGCATCAGTTTCATAAGCTTTTAGGTCAATATTGCCTGTAGGCCAAATGCCAACGTCATGACCCCTATCGAAAAGCTCTCGGATAATGTTAAAAGAAACATTACCGAGGCTTAACGAGTTGATAGGGGCTTCAACTAAAATCTTCATTAAAATGGAGGCTCATCGTCAGATGCTGGACCAGCAGCAGCAGGAGCAGGAGATGAATCAGAAGATTGACTATCGTCCTTCTTGCCAGAATTCAAGAATTGAATATTATTTCCTCTAATAAAATATTTCGATTGAGGTTTGCCCGTATCCTTGTTTTCCCAAGTATCCATAGCAAGCTCACCAGAAAACACAAACTCACGACCTTTTGTAAGGTATTTGGATGCGATTTCAGAAAGCTTGTCCCAAACCTCAAGATCAATGAAGCATTTGGTTTTGGCGTTGCTTGGAGAGATTCCAACACGGAGGCGTGTTACCGACTTCCCGCCATTAAGTTGACGAGTCTCTGGATCTTTTACAAGATACCCTACTGATGTAATGCTATTATACATAATTTTCTGATTGCTTTTTGAATTTCAACAAACACCGATTGTGAATGTTGATTACGCCTTGAATGCTCATATCGAGTGATTTCGCTATCTTCCTCCAAGGTGTAAGCTTATTAGACACGCCATTATATCGCATGTCAATAATTTTTTCCATTCTTTTGTCCTTTTCTTTTTGCAGAAAGGATTTAAACAAAGAAAAGATCTCATAATTTTCATGCACTTGTCGGTCACCTTCCGATTGAGGCTGTTTCAAAATATCTTCTAGAGAACATTTTTGAAACTTCTTATTTCTGGTCAACGTGTTCAAACACTTCCATTTTGCCTCATTAGCTAGGTATGTTGCAAATTTAGCACCCCTTGATGAGTCGTACTTCATTACCGAGTTGTATATTGCAAACTCTTTATCCTCAAGAAGAGAATCTCTTTCGGCGGTATTCCTACTCCCCGACAGAAATCTATCTACCATATCGTGGTAAATCCCTGAATGCCTTTCGATTATTTCGACCAGACTGTTGCTGTCCTGATCTTCTTTAACCCTATCTATTAATTCTTGATCTGTTTCCATCTTTAAAAAAATGCCCTATACAATATATAATAATATAATATAATATATAATAATATTATACGTTCTACTTTACTTATTCGTCATCTAAACCAGAAGCCTTTCTTTAAAGACCACGAATCCTCGCGGAAACAGATCGTATAACGATATTATACAAGTATCTGAAATCGTGTCAATAAAAAAAAATCAAAAAATTTTCACTCGACAGGCTACCGAATCCCACTAATAGTGTAACTAACGCTAACATGATTTTCGAAGAACAAATATCGCGGAAGCCTGACCATTATCCTTGGGCAGGAGAGTTTATTGAAGCTATGCACAATGGGTTTTGGACTGATAAAGAATTCAGTTTTACCTCTGATTTGCAAGATTTTAATGTGGTATTAAGTGATCAGGAAAAAGAGATTATTGTTAGGACTCTTTCAGCTATTGGGCAGATCGAAGTCGCTGTTAAGAAATTCTGGAGCAAGCTGGGTGACAACCTTCCTCATCCTTCTTTTAGTGATCTTGGATTCGTTATGGCTAATGTCGAAGTTATTCACAATAACGCTTACGAGCGACTTTTAGAAGTTCTTGGACTGGAAGAAGTTTTTGAAGAGAATCTTAAACTTGACTTCATTGAGGGTCGAGTGAACTACCTTCGGAAGTATACGCATAAATTTTACAAGAATAGTAAGAAGCAATATGTTTACGCTTTAATCCTATTCACCCTTTTTGTAGAGAACGTGTCGCTGTTTTCTCAATTTTACATCATTAACCACTTTGCTCGCTTTAAAAATGTTCTTAAGGATACCGATCAACAGGTTAAGTACACCCGCAATGAGGAGAACGTTCACGCTTTAGTTGGAATGAAAATTATCAACACCATTCGTGAAGAGCATCCTGAGCTTTTTGACGGGGAGTTGGAAGAGCGTGTTCTTGACGAAGCTCAACAAGCTTTTAAAGCTGAGAGCAAAATGATTGATTGGATGGTTAACGGCATTCAAGAGAAGGGTCTTAGCTCCCCCATCCTAAAAGAATTCATTAAAAATAGGATCAATGATTCTTTACAAAAAATTGGCTTTAAACAAGCTTTCGATGTTGACAAAAATCTACTGAAAGATACAATCTGGTTTGAAGAGGAGTTGCTTGGCAATAATGCTACCGACTTCTTTTATTCTCGACCAGTCGAGTATTCAAAAAATTCACAGACGTTCAACGCAGAGGACTTGTTCTAAATGACTAATTACTATTGGCTAAATGATGACTCAAGGTTATTTCTTGAGAGGGGCTATCTAAAGAAGGGTGAAACTCCAGAGCGGAGAATTCGTGATATTGCGGAGACCGCTGAAGTGTATCTCGGCATAGCTGGGTTTGCTGACAAGTTTGAGGGTTATATGAAGCAGGGATTTTATTCCTTAGCTTCCCCTGTTTGGTCTAATTTCGGTCGTGATCGTGGTCTACCCATATCCTGCAACGGAGTCTACGTGCCTGACAGAATGGATGGCATCTTAGCCAAACAGTGTGAGGTGGGTATGCAGACTAAGCACGGGTCAGGGACTTCTGCTTACTTTGGTGATCTTCGTGAGCGTGGCGCACCAATCAATTCTGGTGGTGAATCATCTGGGGCAGTCCATTTTATGGAACTGTTTGATAAGGTTGCTGCTGTTGTTTCTCAGGGGAATGTTCGTCGTGGTTCTTTTGCTGCTTACCTCCCTATTGAACATCCCGATGTAAAAGAGTTTCTTCGTATCAAGAGCGAGGGCAATGCAATCCAAGATATGTCTTTTGGTGTTACCATTACAGATAAGTGGATGAAATCGATGATCTATGAGGGAGACCCTGAAAAACGCCAAATTTGGGCTTCAGTCATCAGAAAAAAATTTGAGACTGGTTATCCATACTTATTCTTCCAAGACACCGCTAACAAGAACGCACCAAAATGCTATCAAGACAAAGGCATGAAGATCCATGCCTCTAATCTTTGTAATGAGATTAGCTTGCCGTCCAGAGAAGATGAATCTTTTGTTTGCTGTTTGTCCTCTTTGAATCTAGTTAGATGGGATGATATTGTAAAGACTGACGCTATTGAGACGTTAGTCGCGTTTCTTGATGCGGTAATGGAGGAATACATCCTAAAAACAAAGAGTATTCCGTTCATGGAGTCTTCTCATAACTTTGCTAAGCGTCACAGAGCTTTAGGCATGGGAGTTCTTGGTTGGCACTCTTACCTACAAAGCAAGATGATTGGCTTTGAAAGTCTGGAGGCTAAAATGCAGAATAGTTCTATTTGGAAGATTATCCGTAATCGTGCAGATGAAGCCACAGCAGAATTGGCGCGAAGTTTAGGAGAACCTATATATTGCGAGGGTTACGGTCGGCGTAATACTACCACCTTAGCTATAGCTCCAACTACAAGTAGTTCGTTTATCTTGGGTCAGGTTTCTCCATCTATCGAGCCTCTCAATGGCAATTATTTCACCAAAAATCTTGCTAAAGGGAAATTCACCTTCAGAAACCCTTACCTCAAAAAACTTCTATTTGAAAAAGGCAGGGATAACCAAAACACTTGGATGAGTATCCTTGAAACTGGCGGCTCTGTTCAGCACTTACCCTTCCTTTCGGACGAAGAGAAAGATGTCTTCAAGACTTTTGGAGAAATCAGCCAAAAAGAAATCGTTATTCAAGCAGCCCAAAGACAAAAGTATATTGACCAAGGGCAATCTCTGAATATCATGGTGGCTCCAAAAATCCCCGCAAAAGAAGTTAGTGAGTTAATGATTTATGGCTGGGAGAACGGATTGAAGGGGTTTTATTACCAGAGAAGTGCTAATCCTAGCCAAGAATTAGCAAGATCCATGATGGAATGTAAATCTTGCGAAGGTTAATTTCATTTATATTTAAAATGAGTGTAAAGAAAAACACAATGGAGTTGGACTTTTCTAAGAAAATTAAAGAGCTTTTAGCGTTAAGTGAAGCCGCAAAACGTGGTGGACCCAAGAGTAGCGCTCAAACACCAGCTAAACCTTCCGAAAAAAAGAAAGGCTCTAGTAAGAATAAGTCTGGCTCTGCGGGTGGGAAAGGTGGATCTATTACATTTTCAGAAAAAGTCGTCACAGCTTTAAAAAATAAAGTTAAAGAGCATAACGATAAACATTCTAAAAAAGTGACTTTAGGTCAACTCAAGAAGATTTATCGTCGTGGCGCTGGCGCTTTCTCCTCCAGCCACCGCCCCGGAAAGACCAGAGGTCAGTGGGCAATGGCCCGAGTAAATACATTCCTTAAAATGGTTAGGGGAGGTAAGGTTAAAAAGTCTTACCGTGCTGCTGATCAAGACGTAGCCAAAGGTTCTGAGGAGTATTACCTTGAGCAAGAGGGGGAGGCTTTTATTGACTTTCAAGATATTGAGTTTGATATAGCTCACCTTGATCTAGTTAAGGCTGGAGCTAATGAGTGGGAGCAAGATGATTCAACAGAAGATCTTGAATACACAGAAGCAGAAAAGAAAACTTTAAATAAGCCTTTCCGACTAAAAGACGGAAAAAAGAAGTATGGGGTTTATGTAAAAAATCCAAAGACTGGTAATGTAATTATGGTCAAGTTTGGCGATCCCAACATGGAAATCAAACGTGATGACCCAGCTCGTCGTCGTAGCTTTAGAGCTAGACATAAATGCGATACAGCTAAAGACAAAACGACCCCTCGTTACTGGAGTTGTAGGTTTTGGTCGAAAAAGCCTGTCAGCAAGATGGTTTCTAATGAAGTTCTAGCTTGGGATGAAGAAGAAGTTTATAGCGAGTGGGTTTGGGATGATGAAGGTTTTGCTGATCATCAAGATTTATTAAACGCCTTCCCCTTCTTGGGGAGTGTGCGAGAAATGATTGAAGAAGAAGAGATTTAGAGTATAATCCTGCATGGCCAACTGCCCTGCAAAAGATCTATACTTTGTCCATATACCTAAAAATGCTGGCTCCTCCATTGAAGAAGTCGGTCTAGATCATGGCATAAAATGGGGCAAAGAATTCTTTAATCAAAAACTTTATAAATTTTTTTTAAATGGCAAGCTTGTAAGCTTAGCTCATTGGCATTTACCGTATGGAGTAAGAAAATACGATAGAGAGCCAGATAAATGCTTCTGCGTAGTGAGGAATCCTTACGAAAAAATTGTCAGTAGCTATAATTACCATAGCCAAAATTTTGCCCAGATCCAAAAATTAACTCTTAATGAGCACATAGATGAAGCTTTAAAATCTTTTTTTGTTAATGAGTTCAGCCTTGATAATCATCAAAGGCAGCAAAGCGCTTATGTCTTCCACAAAGGAGAAAAAGTCATCAATAATATACTGAGATTCGAAAACATCTCAAAAGATTTCAAGAAGCTTACAGGCTTAGAGCTGTCTAAAAAAGTTAATTCTTCACCTGTTGGTGCTTGCACGATTGAAGATATTTCAGATAAGAATATCCATCTTATCAATTATTTTTACCACGAAGATTTTGAAAATTTTGGATATGAAAGGATAATCAGACATTAGGATGAGGGATACTATAGCAGTTTACGCTCTTTGGAGAGATAGCGAGCCGCATATTCAAAGGACTCTTTCTCAATTAGAGGATTTAGAGTCTCTTGACTATGATTTTGAGTATTACTTTTACGAGAATGACTCAAAAGATTCCACTGTACCTCTGTTAAAGCAGTGGCTGGAGAAAAGAAATCATAAGTTCCTTCATGAAAATTTGAATGTGAAAAGTTTTGGCACTTGTAAAGATAAAGAAAGGATGCAAATGCTTTGTAGGTTTAGAAACAAGTGCAAAAATCTGCTTAAAAACAGTTCTTCGAAGTATACACTGATGGTGGACTCCGATGTTAAATTTGATAAATCCAATCTAGAGTCACACTTAGAACTGATAAAAAGGTTAGAAGACGCAGTATTGGTCACTCCAAATGTTAGGCAAAACATCCCAGATTACGTTTTTGGAATATCTGCAGATTCCTACTATGATGTTTATCCTCTGCTAGACAAATCAAACAACATAGGCTTGTACTGGACAGATTGTCCATTTAAAAATGGATTGGACAGAATGAACTGGTCTCTAGGAAATGCAATCAAGTGTAATTCAGCTTTTGGGGGCTTCGCTTTATCGTACACAGATATAATCAAACAAGTAAAATGGTCAACTGACGGAGAATGCGATCATGTTAATTTTTGTAAGGAGCTATCAGCCTTTGGTTCTATATATGTAGACCCCAAAAACAAAGTTAATGTCGAGATCGATTTATCTAATTTTAATTTAAATGAATTTAAAAAAGCAGCTCAAACTCAATGAAAGAGAAAACGGCACATTTCAGAAATTTATTATCTCAAGGTAAATCTTTAGATGATTTAAAAGGAGCTTATGAAGGTGAGGATTGCTACATATTATTAACAGGCCCATCATATTCAGACTACACTCAAGATTTCTTAAAAGAAAAACTAAAAGACAAATTAGTATTTTGCGTAAAACAGGCTTTGCACGGTTTGGATGATATTTGTGATTTTCACTTTTGGAACTGCTCAAATTTCCCGATTGGTAGCCAAGGCAAACCTTACAATTACAAACTATTCCAACGTCCTATCGTAATCGCTAGTAGTAACTTCCCTTTGGGTTACAGGTGGGATAAAAATCAATTGCTAGACATATTTGTAAAAATTCCTATGATAGAGGATTTTGGGAAAGAAAACTGTTTGGTATTTACAAAAAATTACAACGACTTCCTTTTTTCTAAAAACAACAAACGGGCAGTAGGCCCGGGCATTATGCTAGAGACGGTATTGTATTTCGCGGTTCATCTTGGTGTAAAAAGTATAAAAACTCTAGGTTGGGACTTGAACGCACATGGCTCACATTTTTATTCAGAAGGGTCTGTTGATAATAAAGGCTGCGAAATACCTTGGGATATAAAAGCTAATTATGATGCAGTGCCTTCCATAGAGGCTTGGTTAAAATCGCACAATATAAACTTGACAACGATCTCAAAAACGAGCAATATTGGAAAAATTCTAGACGTTGAAAATTTACAATGAATAAAAATTATATTATTGCTGAAATCGGCATCAATCACAATGGTGATCTTGATGTGGCAAAACGGCTTATTGACATTTCTGCTGCCGCAGGTTGTGATGCGGTCAAGTTTCAAAAAAGGAACCCTGACATTTGTGTCCCAGAACATCAAAAATCTGTTATGCGTGATACCCCTTGGGGAGAGATGACATACCTTGATTACAAATACAAGGTTGAGTTTGGTAAGGAGGAGTATGATGAGATTGACCGCTACTGCAAGGACAAAGGTATAGCTTGGAGTGCTTCACCTTGGGATTTAGATAGCTTAGAGTTTCTTAATCAATACGATATCCCTTTTATTAAGATTGCATCCGCGAGCATTACAGATAAAGAGCTTCTAAAGAAAACTTGCGAGACTGGTAAAAAAGTAATTATCTCTACGGGAATGAGTTCTGAAGAGGAGATTGATGAAGCCGTTGATATTTTAAAAGCTAACGCTAAAGATTATGCAGTCTTACATTGCAACTCGTCTTACCCAGCGCCTCTAGAAGAGCTGAATCTCTCTTGTATTAAAACTCTTAAAGATAAATATAAGTGCGAGGTTGGTTATAGCGGTCATGAGTTTCGGCTTGGTACTACTGTCGCCGCTGTTTATCTTGGTGCTACTATTATCGAAAGGCATGTTACTTTAGATAGAACTATGTGGGGGTCTGATCACATGGCCTCTGTCGAGCCTCAAGGTCTTTTTAAACTTGTCAGTGGCATTCGCGAGTTGGAAAAATGTTATGGTGATAGCGTAATTTCAGTTAGTGAAACAGAGAAAGAGGTACGCAAAAAGCTAAGAAAATGATGAAGACTTGGTTTAATCATGGCGCTGTAGCTGGACACTTTATTGAAACCAAAGAACGATTCATCTCTAACACTATTAGAGGATTAGATTACCTAAATAAGTACAACTTCTTACCTTTTGATCTCAAAAAGACTCAGGAATTTATTTATTCTGATGTGCCAGAGTTTGAAAAATTTAAAAACAGTAAAATCTTAGTAGTTGCAGGTGGACCAACATGCAATACGTCTAGCTGGGATGCAGAAGATTATGATTATATCTTTTCCTGCAACCACTTTTTTTTAAACGATAAAGTTAAACGAACTAAAGTTGATTTATGTATAATTTGTGACGAAGTTGATATTTTAGGCGAAGAGTTTTTAACTTACGTTAAAAAAAATAAAACTTTTGTTGGATTTGAAGATTATAACAAATCAACTCTCACAGTGCAGAAGCTTACTGAGCATATTCCAAATCGGGTTTTTTGTGGAGTTTCTAGAATGCAGGGTAAGATTGGTGTCGGCCCAAAACTTGTGATTTTAGCGTTAATCCTTGGAGCTAATCAGGTTGATTTTGTTGGTGTTGATGGCGCTCCCAAAGATTACAAACAAGGTGAGGTTTCAGCCCATGCGTTTCAAAATAATAAAATTTTTGTTTGTAATTATCCATACGAATTAATTATTGATCACTATAAAGTTTTCAAGGATTATATTCTTAATGATATAGGGCGTGATGCGATAGTAAATAATTTAGGCGATGGACACGAATATAATTGTTTTTCTAAAATATAATGTCGGCAGAAAAAACAGTGGGTAAAGTGCTTCTTGTGGGTCCGTCGAGCGATATAAAAACGTTTTCCAAGGACTTTTTAAAACAAAAAAAGATAGAAATTAAATTTTTTGGTCGAAAAAGCGTTTTCGAAAGCTTGATAACTTAGTAAAATAATATGGATCAATTTAAAAAAAGAAAAATATTGATAACAGGAGGCACTGGCTCTTTAGGCAAAAAGTTAGTTGAAAGTTTATCAAAAGACAATACTGCTATAATTTATAGTAGAGATGAAGGCAAGCAAGCCGCTATTTTTAATGATGATGTAAATGTTGTTAAAGTAATTGGCGATGTAAGAGATTTTCACAAACTTAATACTACATTAAAAATCCATAAACCAGATTATATCATTCATGCCGCTGCATTGAAAAGAATTGATGACATGGAGTTTCATCCAGATGAGTGCATCAAGACTAATGTTAATGGAAGCGATAATGTTGCTAGGGCTGCTATTGAAAACGATGTAAAAAAATGCATTCTTGTATCTACAGACAAAGCTTGCCTTCCTGTTAACGTTTATGGTTCTAGCAAGTTTATAGCGGAGAGGATTTTTACGAATTACGATTACAATTCTACTTCAACTATTTTCGCTTCCGTGCGTTACGGAAACGTAATAGCTTCAAGAGGATCGTTTGTCCCGCTATTTATGGATTGGATCGAGAATGATCGTGAAATTAAATTAACATCTGAGTCTATGACTCGTTTTCTTTTTACTTTGGATGACGCTGTAGACGCTGTTCTTGGGGCTTTGAAAAATAGCAAAGGTGGAGAGGTTTTTGTGCCTCAAATTGATTCATATACTCTTCCTACTTGCGTAAAAGCTTTAGAATTATTATGTGGTAAAAAAGCGAAAACTAAAGTTGTTGGTCTTAGAGCTGGCGAGAAACTTCATGAAGATATGTTAGCTAAAACAGAATTAGATTTTACTTTTCAAGCCCCATATCAAAATCTTCTTCAAATACGCCCTCAATATACTAAGAAGAATTATCAAGATTGGGAAAAGTATACTGGGCCAGAGTTTAATTCTTCACTTTGGGTTAAGAGTGACATTGTAGAGTTAGCGCAACTATTAAAGAAAGGAATAAAATAATGAGAGCAACACATTTAGCATCAGCAGCAGTTATAGTTTCGCATAAGAATACTAAAATACTAACTGACCCTTGGTTAATAGGAGAAGAATATTATGGGTCGTGGACCCATTACCCACCAATCAATATTGATTTTAAACAATTTGATGATGTAGACTATATTTATATTTCTCATATTCACCCTGACCACATGAGTAAGGAAACATTGGATAACATTAATCCTGATATCCCTGTTTTAATCCACAATTATGATGCTAAATTCGTAAAAACAAATTTAGAAAAATGGGGCAGAAAAGTTATAGAATTAAATCATGGTGAAAAATTTCATTGTGGGGATGGTTTGTATATCCGTATTTACGCCGCAGATGATTGTGATCCTGAAGTTTGTTTTAAATTTTTTGGCTGCGGCAAAATGGAAAATAAATTTGGATCAACTGGTATTGACACTATGGCAGTGATTGAAAATGGAGAAAAAACCATATTAAACGTCAATGATTGCCCGTACTTGCTTTCACAAAAAGTGTTGAATAGAGTGTTAACAGATTACCCTAGTATAGACATGTTGTGGGTAGGATATGCTGGTGCAGGTTCTTATCCCCAATGCTGGGATTATTCTGACAAAGAAAAATTAGAACTTTACGGTGTTAAGAAGAAAAATCATTTTTTAAATATGGGTCTTGATTTTATCAAGAGGGTTAACCCTAAAGCGTATATGCCATTTGCTGGAACCTATACTCTAAGAGGTAAAAATGCTCATTTAGAAAAATTTAGGGTAGTGCCTGAATTACAAGACGCTTTATCTTTTTACCAAGAAAACCATGAAGGCGTGGGAGTATTATTGAATTCTTTTGAATGGTATGATCTAAACACTAATCAAACTTCAAAAGAGTACACCCCTATAGATTATGATGAGAAATTAAAATATGTAGAAGAAGTCTTGTCAAAACATAAGTATGAATATGAGCATGATGACTCCCCTACTTTGGATCAATTTTTGCAATTATTACCTAAAGCATATGATCGCTATAATGACAAACGCAATGAAATTAATTTTTCATCAGAGACCAATGTTTACATATATTTACCCGAAGGAAAGATGTGTCAAATATCTTGCAAGGGTGAGGGTTTCAAAATAATAGACGAAAATGATTTTTCTGACCAAAAGTATGTTACTTATAAAGTCGATTTTAAACTACTCTACCGTATTCTAAGAGGACCACGTTACGCTCATTGGAATAATGCAGAGATAGGCTCACATATTATGTTTTCTAGAAAACCTGAAGTATATGAAAGAGGTTTGTATTTTAGCATGAATTATTTCCATTGTGTATAATGAAAGTTTTTGAATCTAGCTTTTCAGAAGAGGAGATAGAGCTTCTTAAGTCAGTGATAAAGAGTGGCGAACTTGGTTTTGGTCCAAATGTGTCAAAGTTTGAAGGGGATTTTGCCAGATTCTCTAAAAAACAATACAATATAGCAACTAACTCAGCTTCTGCATCTGCTTTTGCAATTTTTCATTACTTGAAAAAAACCTATGGAGCGTGTGATGTTTACACTCCATCTCTAGGTTTTGCCTCTCCAGCTTGGGCTGCAAAGCATCATGGGCATAATATTATTTGGGTCGATGTAGATGATAATTTACTTTTTGATTTAAATGATTATAGAAAAAAAAGGCAGAAGTTTTGCGAGAGATACACTAATGCAGAAATAACGCCTGTGATTATGCCCATTTTATATGGTGGAGTTTCTACTATTGAAGGGTTTGATTCGATAAGGTCTGATGGGTATCGTGAGATTATTGTTGTCGATTCTGCTCACTGCGTCACCCCCACCATAGATTCTGATTTCACTTTCTTTTCGTTTCATCCTTACAAGCCTATATGCTCCTCTGACGGTGGAATGATTTCTGTAGATTGTTCAGAAGCTTCTGATTGGTTCGCTAATTACAGGAACTTTGGCAGAAGCGATTATATGGGTACATATGATATTACCCAAGAAGGATTTAAGTTTTACATGAATAATCTTAATGCTTCAATAGCGCTACTCAGTCTTTCTAAGTACGATGAACTTTTGGATATTAGAAAGAGTAATTATAGGAAGTTGACCAATGTGTTACCTCAAGATGAGTTTTCTTCTTTTTATTTTGCTACAAGGTTGAGCGATGATGCTAATAAGTTTAATTCTGAATACAAATTAGCTAGACATTACCCTTTACTCCATCATAGTAAATATTTTAGAGATGGGTCCACACTGCCTAATACGGAAAAACTTCACAACAAAATAATAAATCTACCATTATGGAAACTTTTATAATAGCTGAAGCGGGAGCCAATCACGATAGAAATTTTGATCAAGCCATTTCTTTAATTGATATTGCTGCGCGATCAGGCTGTAATGCTTGTAAGTTTCAAACCTACTCTTCTAAAACTTTGTACAGTAAAAATTCCCCTGATTTTGCTGGATATAAAAACATAAACAAACTGATCGAAAGTCTAGAGCTACCTAGAGAATGGCAAAAAGATTTAAAAAATTATTGTGACGACAAGGGTATTGAATTTATGTCTACACCTTTTGACGAGAAGGCTGTTGATGAGTTAGTACACTTAGGGGTAAAACGTCTAAAAATATCGGGATTTGAATCTACAGATTTACGATTTGTGGAAATGGTAGCTTCAACTGGGTTGCCTATTATTATATCTTTAGGTATAGGTTTTAATATTTCTTATTGGGGTTCATATGTTGAAATATTTGAGAAATACGATAATCATGTAACAGTTCTTCATTGCAATAATGCATACCCCACCCCTCCAGAGGATGTTTTTCTAGATTCGATAAAATTACACTTAAAGAAGGTTGATCAAGTAGGTTTTTCAGACCATACCACTTCTCCATTTACTCCTTCTTTAGCTGTAGCGTCAGGCGCAAAGGTAATAGAGAAGCATTTTACTATAGATAGATCTTTTTCTGGACCAGATCATAAATTTGCATTAGAGCCAGAGGAGCTAGCTATTATGGTAAAGCATGTAAGGTATGCCGAAAAATGTATTGGTCATAAAATAGGATTATCTAAATCTGAAAATAAATTCAAAACGGCGATGAGATCAGTAGTAGCTAAAAAACAGATAAAAAAAGGAGAGATGTTTACTAAAGAAAATCTGACAACTAAACGCCCATATCTTGAGGGAAATATACCAGCTTTGAAATTCCAAAATATGATTGGAAAATTTTCTAGCTTAGATTATAATGATGATGACTTTATAAATTATGTTGAATTCTAAAAAAATTACACTTAGAGCGATTGAGCAAAAAGATTTAGAATCTCTTAGGAATTGGAGAAATGACCCTAATTTAAGAAAATATTTTAGAGAGCATAAGGATATCACCAAGGTGAACCAAGAAAATTGGTATAAAAATATTTTGTCCGACAAAAACCAATATAATTTTTGCATTATGGCGGGTGAAAATCTAATTGGTCATTGTGGGCTTTATTATATAGATTGGATAACTAGAAGTGCTGAGTTTGGTATTTACATAGGTGATTTAGACTATAGAAATGGTGGGTATGGTTCAGAAACCTTACGAACATTAATCAAATATGGCTTTAATGATTTAAACTTAAATAAGATTTGGTGTGAGGTTTACAAAAATAATAAAGCATTTAGTATTTATGAACATATAGGTTTCAAACATGAAGGCACTCTTAGAGAAAGTTATTACAATGAGGGTAAGTATTGGGATTCAGATATTTTAAGTATGCTAAAAAAAGAATATGAAGGATAAAAACGAAGTATGTATTTTAGTTCAAGCTAGGCTTGGTTCTCAAAGAGTCCCTCGTAAAATGATTAGGCCATTTTGTGACACTACCCTAGTAGACATACTTTTTAATAAATTAAAATCTTTAAAATCACTCCCTCAAAGCAATATTTATTTCTCTGCTTATGAGGATGAGCTAAAAAAGATAGCTGATAATCATGGCATAAATATTTTCCACAGGTCGGAAGTTTCAGCTAATTCTGAGGGGGAGCCTCTTACTGAAATTTACGAGTGGTATGATAAGCTGCCATTTAAATATGTAATTTTAATTAGTGCCTGTAATCCTTTGTTAAAAGTTGATACGATTGATTCTTTCATTACTTCTTTTATAGAATCCGATAAAGAGGGTGCTTTTGCGGTATTCCCGAAGAAAACTTACTATTGGGACGAGCGTGGTAATAATCTTACAGATTGGAAAGGTTCTACCATCATGAATACTAAGTTTGTTGACCCTGTTTACGAAGCGGCTCATTGCTTATATGCCTCTAGGATGGATATTATTGGCGATGGCAACTGGATGGATACAAAGTCGCCACCAGAACCTCATCTTGTCGAGATGCAAGAGCTTGAGGCGTTTGATATTGATTACGAATGGCAGTTTAAAATTGCAGAACTTCTATACAAAAATTTATGAATAAAATTGATGAGCATTTAGAACAGATTAAAAAGGTTGAGAAAGAAGTTGGTTCTCAAATGAGAGCTAAATGGGCGATCATTAAACTTCTAAAAGATTTTGAGTTTTCGAATGTTTTGGACATTGGTTGTGGGCCAAAAAAACATTCAAGAATATTTGAGTTAAATGGCAAGACTGTAGATACTCTTGATGGGTGCGAAAAGCATAAACCCAAGTTTCTAGGAAATTTTTCTGATTTAGCCGATTCTATTCCAGATGAAAGTTATGATTGCATTTGGTTCAGCCATGTATTGGAGCATGAAGTTAATGTTGGTTCGTTTTTGATTAATGTTAAAAATAAATTAAAGGAAGGTGGGGTTCTTGCTTTGACCACACCACCACTAAAGCATCAGATTGTTGGGGGTCACGTTAATCTTTACAACCTTGGTCTGATTGTTAGGGTTCTTGTTGCCTCTGGATTTGATTGCAGTCAAGGAATTGGCCTATCTTATGATTACGACTTGTCTTTTATTGTCAAAAAAAGAGATATTAAATGGTCTAATGATATTATCGAAGAGTTGAACTTACATAATAGTTTTCTTGATAAAAATGGCACTTTAGTTTCTGATGGAGGGGATTTGTTTAAAATTAAAAAATATTTTCCAAAGGTTCCTTGGCAGCAACATGGCGACGATGAATCTTATAACGGAAATTTGAAGTCAATTGGTGTGGATCTCAACAACCCTTTTGACCTATGATTATATATGTAGATATAGATAACACCATCTTGAAAACGGAAGGAGTAGATTACAGAAATTCTAAACCAATATCAGACAGAATTGAGGTAATAAATAGTCTATATGATAAGGGAAACAGAATAGTATACTGGACAGCTAGAGGATCTGGGTCTGGTAAGGACTGGTCAGAGGTGACTAAAGAACAATTTAAACGTTATGGTGTAAAACATCACACTTTAAAATTCGGCAAACCTGTATATGATCTATTTATAGACGATAAGAATATTAATTCAGAAGCTTATTTTAAATGAAGAAAGTAATTATCACAGGAGTCACAGGTCAAGATGGGAGCTTTATGGCTGACTATCTCTTGAAAAATACAGAGCATCTTATTGTTGCTGGTGTTCGTAGATTGAGCGTCAAGAATCATAAGAATATTGCTCATTTAGTAGGTAATCCGCGCTTCAAGCTTATTGATCTTGACGTTGCAGATCAAGCTAACACAGATATAGTAATAGCGGAGGAGAAGCCAGATTACTTTATTAATTTTGCTGCTAATTCTTTTGTGGGTATAAGCTGGAAAATGCCAGTGAACCACATGGAGACTAACGCTATGGCAGTTTTGTATCAACTTGAGGCAATACGCAAACACTGTCCCGAATGTCGATACTATAATGCTGGCTCCTCAGAAGAGTTTGGAGACGTTTTGCATTCTCCTCAGTCAGAGTCTCACCCTTTGCGCCCAAGAAGCCCGTACGGAGTCTCTAAGGCCAGCGCGAGGCATATGGTGAAGGTTTGGAGGGAGTCTTACGACCTGTATGCTATTCAAGGTTGGTTATTCAATCATGAAGGCACTCGTCGAGGAGAAGAGTTTGTCACTCGTAAAATCACAAAGAACGTAGCTCGTATTCAAAAAGAATACGCTAGCGGAGACTTTAAACCTCTAGAATTGGGCAACATAGATGCCTTGCGAGACTGGAGTGACGCTGAAGATTTCGTCAAAGGTATTTGGTTGATGCTTAATCAAGAAAAGCCCAAAGAATATGTTCTTTCTTCAAATGAGACTCATAATATTCGTGAGTTTGTCGAGGAAGCTTTTAATTTTGCTGGTTTTGGTTTTGAGAAGTGCCGTTGGGATGGTCATGGAGTTAATGAAAAATACATGCATGAAGATAAGATTTTAATGCAGATCAACCCTGAATTCTATCGTCCTGCTGAAGTACACTTGCTTTTAGGAGACTCTTCGTTAGCAAGAAAGGAGCTTAATTGGAATCCTCAAACTGATTTTCTTGAATTAGTCAGGAAAATGGTTGCACACGATATTGATCTATGCTAGGATAACTTTATGCCAAGAGGTAAAAAGCAATGCCCTAGCTGCGAAGATTTTGTCGCAACTAGGGCTTCTTGTTGTGGTTGTGGTCATATCTTTACAAAAAAGAAAGATGTCGAATCTAAAAAGGCAAAACCTAAGACCGCCAAACCCAAGATAAGCAAAATAGACATCTTAAAAAGGCTAGTTGAAGACCCAAAAAATAATAAAAGATTTTTTTATGCTAGGGAGATGAAGATGCTGAATGATTTAGTGGGTCTCTATTCACTTGAATTCATGAATGTGGTCAACCTCGGTAGGAGATTCGAATCCTTAGCTTACTTTAAACATTCAAAAGTTAAGGAGAAGCTTGACAGGAGGTTCAGAGAGTTTAATTATGTGACAGACAAGTCGCGATACCCCGAATACAATCTAGGTGAAAAAAGCGGCGAAGATCGATTCGTCAAGAGAAAGAAGAAAACAGTAAAAGACTTTTTAGAAGAAGAATAATATGGCTAATAAAAAAACAGTAGGAACACTCGACTCCAAAAATTTAGTTGGTAATTTTTTGAAGAATAATAAAGAAGACCACTTCAACTATGAAGAACAGGTAAGCTACAGGGTATCAAGTGGGTCTCTGGAGTTCGACCATCATCTTGATGGCGGCTTTGGCCCCGGGCTGCATAGGTTTGTCGGAATGAATGAAGGTGGGAAGACTTCAGCCTCTTTAGAAGTCATGAAGAACTTCTTAAAGATGCCTAAATCAAAAGCAGTTTACTTCAAAGCGGAAGGAAGGCTTTCTGACGAAATGATTAAGAGGTGCGGAGTAAAGTTTGTCTCCACTCATGAAGAGTGGGAGGAAGGAACATGCTTTGTATTTGAGTCCAATATTTACGAGACTGTAGTAGATTTAATGCGCCAGTTAGTCTCCTCAAATGAAGAGAAAAATAAATATTGCTTTGTGCTAGACTCCGTTGATGGGCTAATTAAGAAAGCCGATAACGCAAAAACATTTGAAGAAGCTGCTCAAATAGCTGGGGGAGCAAACATTGCTGCTACATTTATGAAGAAAATGTCAATAGCCCTTGGGAAAAGGGGTCATATGGCAATTTTTGTTTCTCAGGTTAGAGCAGATATCAAGCTAGACCCATATTCAAAAGCTCCTGTTCGCCAGACAACCGCGACAGGCGGCAATGCTCTACTTCACTTCGCAAACTGGATCATTGAATTTGAGCCTCGCTTCGGTGGAGATCAGATACTACTTAATCCA
>TARA_R110001606_G_scaffold78220_2_pt1 | contig 22220 bp, 19 predicted proteins | sample TARA_R110001606 | Tara Oceans TARA_R110001606 (sample SAMEA4398315) | marine metagenome | biome: Polar Biome; feature: [SRF] surface water layer (ENVO:00010504); material: water (ENVO:00002006), including particulate matter (ENVO:01000060) such as... | depth 5 m | reverse complement strand
TTTTTTTATGCAATCAATTTACGATTTCCTTATCTTTACAACAAAAATTGAACACGATTTGGAACACGATTCAAAAATTTTAGCCCTTTCTACCATACCTGTAGTAATCGCTTGCATAATGTACTGTTCTTTTTTATTTTGAATACTGTTGGTTCTTTTGGTAATTCTGTATCTTATTGCCATCTTTCTTATTTTAATTTATGTATCTTTATACAAGAGTTGGCTTTACAGGCTATTTCATCGCTTTTTCTCTTCTTTGTAAAAATACTACAACTTTTATTAAAATATACTAGTACTTTTAGCAGACTATACTAGTATTTTTAGCCAACTTTACTAGTACTTTTAGAAAACTCCTACTGACCGGTGACAAATAACTTACTGACCGGTGACAAAAAACATACGGACGCGTGTCAAGGTTCCTCCTAGACGCAATTACAGTTAAAACCCCATTCATAAATACTTAAGCAAAAGTGGCACCAAGAACTCATATATTAAAACCTGTTCGTAAATTTGATTTTATCATGATACATAGACAAGTATAAAAAACGCCGATACTAATTGTTGGAACTACATTTAAAAATTGGTATTCATAGAACTTAATTGGGAAAATTATGTCTAAGAATTTATTATCAATTCACTAATCCTTTCGAAGTTAGAATTTGTTTTTCCTTGTCGTAAAAATCAGACTGTTTTTTAAGAATTACTGCCAAAAAATATGAGACTTATTATGTATTCATAAATAGCTGAGAGTCTAAAAGAAAAATAAATGTTTCTAAAATCTTTAAACGGTGCTTTAATGCTTTAATTTTAGCTTTAAAAGTTTTAGTTGATTCAATATCCAAAATAAACTGTGCCTTGTTTACTTCAATCATTTTTTTTCTTTGTTTTAAAGAGATTTTATACACAAATATGTTTACAGTTTCGCTTAAAACTTCTTACATCATTAAAAGTTATTTATTCTTTTACCAGCCCTTTTGCTTTATTCTGTATTTTAGCAAAATCATATAAAAGGTAGGTGTTAAATGACCAAAGAAAAAGTCTTAGAGGCGGTAATTGAAGGATACAGAAATACAATATCTCAAAGATATCAATATCAATCTATTAAAGACACATACGGAATTCCAGATACTATAAATGAGGATACTGTAAACCAACTAAGAGTTTATTTTCTAAGTTATATGTATCCTCCAAAGGAAAAACGAGCATCCTTAAACGAAGCTTTTGATAGTTTAGACGACTTTATAAAACATCCTCAGAAATTAGCCAGCCTCTTGTTAAATGCTGTTAAACTTATGTTTAAATATGGTAGACATTTACCTAAAATAGTACAAGCAGGTTTAGGCGCTATGAAAACTTTTAGAGCGGCAACAAATTTTGAGAATAATTTAGTAAACGAAGCTATAAAAAACGGCGTTCAAGCGCCGTTTGATACCGAAAAAATAGAGGCTCTTATTAAATTACTACCTCGCATTGAAATTGAATCATTTATTGAAAGCTCTAAAAATTTGTTCGAAGTTTTACACGATAAAGAACTCATTAAAAAAATTAAGGAAGTAATTCAGCATCTTATAGATTCCATGCAAAAAAATAGTACAGTGTATTCTAAAAGTCAAATTAAAGGCTTACAAATAGGACTTGAAATGATTACTGAAGGCGATGCACTTTTTAATCAATTGTCAGAAAAAGAGCAACAAAACTTAATTAATTTAATTACAGATATAGAGAAAAGTCATCTAGAACGTATTTTTTAGTTGTAAATAAATCAATTCGGTACATGATCTAAATTTTCTTTTTAAAATAGAAATCAATTAAAAAACCTCATACAAAGTGGTTAGAATTACCCCTTTGTTATTTTTTAAACCTACCGATACTAATTTTTTTTCTGATGTTACTTTAAAATTAAATGGTGGCGCAGTTAGCACTACTCCGCTTTGTTTTTTTAGCCGAATTCCTTGACCCGAAATGATATCTATATTGGGCGTAAAATCTCCAAAAGGTAAATGTTCGGTTACAATAACATACTTATAATCAGCAAGTTTATGAACAATATTTTGTATTTCTTTATTTGAAATATGTTGAAATACTTGCCGTATGATAACACAATCGGTTTTTGGTAAATCGTCTTTAGCGATATCTAAACAATGAAAAGCCAAATTGGCCGATTTAAAAGTTTCTTTATTAAATTTTATCAACTCACAAACAATGTCAACTGCTATATAATTTTTAGAATATTTTACCAATTCTTTGCCAACATTAAAATCTCCACAACCCAAATCGCAGACAGTGATAGGAGTTTTAAAAGAAGTTAAAAATGAATGGACAACCGCAACATACGGGTCTACAATTTCTGGTTGATGTGAACCATCACCAGAATAAAAATCGGATGCATCACTGCCCCAAAGATTTCGTTCATAAACTTGTTCCATTGCAGCTTTTGTAGGCCAAGGCTTTTTTATTTTTTTAGTTGTTTTTTTAGTATCTTTCATAAAAGCTAATGAAACTGTTTTATAAGGTGAATATAAAAAAATAAAAGTATTTTTAGAATCTAATCAAATGTACATTAGAACGCTAATAAATTAATATATTTTGTAACAAAACCGTTAAATTAGTCGTCTAAAATAGAACACATTTTACCAAACCAACCATGAAAAACATTTTATACCCTTTAGTATTCCTTTTTTTACTAGCCAGTTGTACTTCTCAAAAAAATTCTGAAAGTTTTATAAATGCAACCTCTGGTCGTTATTTATTTAATGATAATGAAGTGATAGAAATCTATTTTAAAGAACAAATTTTACATGCAAAATGGCGTGGAAATGACAATATAAAACTGCTAAAAGTAAGTGATAATTCATTCTATATGAAATCCTTAAATGAAAAGATGATGTTTATAGAAAAGCCAGAAATGCATATTGAGTTAGCTACAAAAACAGAACATGATGGCATGATTTATCATTTTAGAAAAATGAAAGTCGATGAAAAAACACCTAGCGAATATTTTAAGGCAAAAGAATATGACAAAGCGTTGATTGGTTTTTTAGCAATTAAAAAGAAAGATTCCTTAAGTGAAGTAATTAACGAATATTTAATGAATAGATTAGGCTATAATTATATTAAAAATAATAATTTTGAGGATGCTATTGAAGTTTTTAAAATCAACGTAGCTTTATATCCAGAGAAATCAAACGTTTATGATAGTTTAGGAGAAGCTTATTTACGTAAAAAAGACACATTAAATGCAGAAATCAACTTTAAAAAAGCGTTAGCTATCAACCCAGAAAATGAAAGTGCCAAACGATTTTTAACTAAACTTACTAAAAAATGGAATTAGAAACGCTTAAATATCCGATAGGAAAAGCAAGTATCCCAGAGAATATTACCAAAAAAAACATTGAAGATTGGCTTTCTTTACTAGAAAGATTTCCTCATGAATTAGAATTTTTAACTCGGGAATTATCAGAAAATCAATTAGACACTGTTTATAGAGAAGGTGGATGGACGATACGACAAGTTATACATCATTGTTATGATAGTCATCATAATTCTTATATGCGTTTTAAATGGGCTTTAACCGAAGATAAACCCATTATTAAAGCCTATTTTGAAGAACAATGGGCAGAAACTCATGATGCTAAATCTGCTCCTATTTTTTTATCAATTGATGCTCTAAAAGCCTTACATGCAAAATGGGTATATCTTTTAAAAGGTTTAAAGAATGACGATTTAGAACGTTGTTTTATTCACCCAGAAAGCAAAGCGAGCGTAAGTTTAAAAGAAAATATTGGTATTTATGCGTGGCATTGTAGACATCATTATGCACATATAGAGCAATTAATGATTCGAAAAGGATGGAGATAAGAACATTTTAAATTACTTTTTAATAGACTAAATTTAAAATATATGAATGAAGAAATTACTTTTGATGACTTTTTAAAAGTTGATATTAGAATAGGTACCATAATTGAAGTTAACGATTTTCCAAAAGCTAGAAAACCTGCTTATCAATTAACCCTTGATTTTGGAGCTTTAGGCATCAAAAAATCGAGTGCACAAATTACAGATTTGTATACAAAAGAAGAATTACTACATAAACAAGTTTCTGCAATTATTAATTTTAAACCGAGACAAATTGCCAATTTTATGAGCGAATGTTTGGTTTTAGGTGTTTATAATACGGATGGAAAAGTCGTTTTATTACAAGCTTCTAAAAGCGTTAAAAATGGTGAAAAGATTTCTTAACGTCTTTGCGAATTTACGAATTTACGAAGCAAACTGTTTATAAAAAATGAGATTGCCACATCAGGAAAAAACCTGATTCGCAATGACATAAATCTCTAATTCTTAGGATTATTTAAAATTACCAAAGCCCCAATTACTCCTGGAATCCAGCCACAAAGTGTGAGTAAAAAAATAATAAAGAAAGATCCACAACCTTTTCCAATAACCGATAAAGGTGGAAAAATAATAGCAAGTAATACTCTAAAGAAACTCATTTGTATAAATTGGATGGTTATATAAATAAGACGCTTACGGATGTATTTTGTTACAATTTAGCTGTAGAGTTTCAAAGTCGAAAAACCCGACTCTTCATTCATAAAACTTCTCGATACAATTTTCTCCTAAAGTCGAAAATTACTCGAAGTGACAATTTAAATTATCTAAAAAGACCTCACAGATTTTAAAAAACTGTGAGGTCTGATTTTATATTTTAATAATTTTAGTTTTTTTAATCTTGATTCTTGGCTCAAAAAAATCTAAAAAAAATAGAAAAGAATTTACATTTTATCACCAAAGAAAATAGTATTCATCAGCAATTTATTTGTACCAAACCAAAAAGCTCTAAAGTTGGTATTATCTGTAAAAACAATCACTTTACCTCTACCTAATTTTTGCACTTTAAAAGGAACGGTGTTTTTAATTAATTTTGAGTTTTCTTTAGAAACATAACCACTTAATAAAGGATTTGAAGTATACTGAATAGGATTGTTATAACTCTTTTTATCTGCTTTTATAAATAAAGTAGAGTTTCTAAACAAGGCTAATTTATCATTTTTATAACCAAAATTTATAGGATGAGATCTATCTACATTAGCCTCAAAAATAGCACCACCAATATATTGCGCACCAGATTGTAAATCTTTATTTTCAAAAGAAACATTTTGAACAGAATCTATCTTAGCATTTTCAAAATCTAATTGAATCATATTATTTGATGCCAACCATTTTGCTGTGTTTTTATATCCCACTAAAACGCCTCCATTTTGAACCCATTCTTTTAGTTTTTCGATAGCTGCTTTGTCAATATTACTATTCGGAATAACAATATGAGTGTATTTATGAATATCAGTTCGTGTAAAAGAACTCATATCTAAACGTGTTAAATGCATATCAAAACGTTGATCGAACAAATGCCAAATTTCACCAGAATCGTAACTTGTAATTCCGTCGCCAACTAACATGGCCACTTTTGGTTTTGTGATGGCACTAAAATTATCACTTCCTAGATCAATTCCTTCATTTAAACCTGTGGCAACTCCAACTATTTGCACATTACTTTCTAGGGCTATTTCCTCTAAAAACTGATGCAATTCTGATGCATCTAACTGCTGATTCTGAACAGGAATAAAAATCGTTCCGTAGTCATAAGAATTCCCACCATTTTTAAAGTTTTTCATAGAAACTTTTACACGAATGTCTTTTTGCAGAATTGCATTCAATGCTTTTGGCGCATAAAATTCATTCCAAGGCATTAAATAACCATAATCACTTTTAGAAGTAATCGTTCCTGTTTTCATTTTTAGCTCTGTAATTTCATCACCAACTTTAGATAACGAAACATTATCATCCAAATCAACCCCAAAAGCATGATTAAAAGTCCATGCAGAAACATCATAAAACAAACTATCTGTAAACGTTTTACGAACATCAAACATCGCTTTTACCAAACGTTGATTTTTCTGATTCATTGGCACTACATAACTGTACCCTTTTTTAAAGTTTTTTTCGTTTGATGTATAATCTGCTTTTAATTCGTGAATTTTAATTTGATGACGTTTTAAAACTTCTGCCAATAAAAAACTTTTTGCTGCGTCTTTTTCATCACCAAAAACAATCGCTTTTTTATCACCTGTATTTCTGGCTTCTTTATAAAAATCTTGCTGATATTGTAAGATTTTTACACGCATATTTTTTGCCGCTTCTAAGGTTGATAAAGCTGCTGTAAATTGATTTCTAATGGTAAAAGGGAAAGTTAAAATTCCGTTTTCTGTTTCTTGCGCATGACCTCTAGAACTTGCTTGTTCAAACAAAATACCGATTCCGCCATTAATATCTGGAAACGTAGAACCTTTGCCATAATAAAAATCATCAAAACTTTCTTCAGAATAATATAACGAGCCAATTTTATCCAACGCTTTTGCATGATAGGTTGCAATTTCTTTGGTTAAATCTTGGTTCATTTGTGGCGTTAACGGGTTTGTTCTACTCGGAATTCCTGGTTGAAAAAAGAAGCTAGCATTGCTACCCATTTCATGATGATCTGTTAAAATATTTGGCATCCATTGATGGAAACTTGCAATTCTTGCTTTGCTTTCTGGCAACTGAACTGGCAACCAATCTCTGTTCATATCAAACTGATAATGATTCGTTCTTCCTCCTGGCCAAATTTCAGAATATTCTCGATCATTAGGATCCGGATTGATGTTTTTACTCCTGTTTGTATTGGCCCAATATGCAAAACGTTGCAATCCATCAGGATTAAAAGAAGGATCAAAAAGGATGACTACATTGTTTAATAACTCATCAATATTTTCTGCTGCCGCTAAATAATACGCAACCGCCAAAGCTGCGTTAGAACCGCTTGGCTCATTACCATGAATAGAAAATCCTTGATAGACAACAATTGGCTTTTTAGAAATATCTATAGAGGCATCATCAGTTGCATCAATATGTTTTTGTCTGATGTTTTCTATATTTTTATGATTTTCTGGCGATGTAATTGTTAGTAATAACAAAGGCCTGTCTTCATACGTTGTGCCTCTGTTTTCTATCGAAATTCTATCCGAAGAAGCGGCTAAAACCTTCATATATTCCACTAATTTATCGTGTGTAATATGCCACTCGCCTACTTCATGACCAATTACAGATTTAGGTGTTGGTATGTTTTGATTGTATGTTGTGTTTTTTGGTAAATAATAAGACAAATCAACTTCTTGTGCTGATATTGAAATGGAAATAAATAAGAAGATTACAAGAATTCTTTTCATCTGAATTAATAGTTTGGTTCGCTAACAAATATAGGAATTTAAAAAGTTTTTTATTTACAGTAACATTAACCTCAATTTAAAATCGCTTTTTTCGTTTATAGCATAAAATTTAGAAAAACTTTTGATGACTAATAATTGACCTCTCAATACATGTATTATTCAAAAAAATAAAATTAAGAATACTACTTTTTTTGTAGTTATCATTCATTTGGTCAAATTACTTTTAAAAAAGATACTTTATAAACAAGAAAATAAAACTATTAATTGCTCTATAAAAAATTTAGATTGGTTAAATAATTCAACCTCTTTTGAATATAAGTTAACTGAAGATGAAGAAGAAAATAAAGCATCTATTAAAACGGTCATAGAATCCGAAATTAAAAGTAAGCTATACAACCCGTCTTACAGGACTATTAAATATAACGATACTTTTAGTAAGCAAACATGGAATAGTTTAAAATGCTCTTCAATAAAAACTGCCTAAAAGCCCCAAGTAGTTGAGACTTTTATGCAGTTTTTTTTACTGTATACAATTTATATTTTTGCTAAAACCCAAAGTTGCACTTCTTCTGGAATAGAAACTTTTTTGGTTGGTTTTGTTTTATCAACAACTGGTTTTATTGTTTTCTTAAAACATTTTTCTAATTTAAATCGGATTCCTTTTGCCAACTCTTTTTCAATAGGATTTTCTTTCGTAATCTTTTTGATTTCTGCTGAATTAGAAAATAAGAGCACTAATTTTCCACCTTCTGTTAATCTGTTATTTGCTTCCGCAAAAAATTTAGGAAACAAGTTTTTATCATAATAAATAGCTTCATCTATATTTTCTTCATTAGAAACTGCAGGCAACCAAGGTGGATTAAAAACGATTAATTCTACTTCTTTTTCTATTGTTGCAAAAAGGTTTCCGTGATATAACGCTATTTTACGAGCCAATTTTGTAGAGCCCATAAATTCTTTTAAACCAACAATTGCATTCGGATTAATATCGGTTGCAAAAACTTTTTGAAATCCATTTTGTACCATCTGAAAAGACAATACACCACTACCAACACCAACATCTATTGCAGATTTCTTAGGTCCTTCATAACGTTTTAACCAATTATCAAACAATGTTAAATGATCGAAACGCGTAGGGAAATACGTGCCATAATAGGGATGTACTTTATTTCTTAAAACAGGTACTTTAATTCCGTTTTTATATTTTTGCCAAGCACTATTTAATCCTTGAACTTGCGGAAATGTTAATAAAAAATCATTGGTATCTGGATACAATTTGCCTAACCAACCAATTTTAGGTGCTTTATCTACATCAACTTCTTGATTTTTAATTTTTAATAGAATTAAATTCGAAAGTTTATGATATTCTGCACGAAAAGCATGTTGTTCTTTAAGCGTTTTATTTGGTAATCTAATTTTTAAATGTTTTTGTAACTCTTTTAAAAGCAACATTCCGTTGCTATAAAATTCTGTAATTAAAACCTTTTTACCAACTTTCATAGCATACAGTGTTTCTCTAATATCTGTATTGCTATCAAATTGTATTAATTCTTTTCCAGGAAAAATTGGTGTTGGTTTGTTTATTTGCATCTCTGAATTCATCAATTAAGGTTGTGTTATATCGAATTGCAGACGAATGAAATTTGCAAAGCGTACGTTTAAAAATAGTGTTAAATTGTATATTTCGTAGCAATCAGCATCCAATTGATTGCTATTATTTTATCAATAAAAGTTAAAAAAAGTTAAATCGATGCACTAAAATTTAGTGAGAGTAAATTTAATAACATTATATTAAATAATATTTTGCAAATATAAATTTTTCAAGCTCTTAAATCATCAGTATTTTAAATCATTTTTTATAGAATCAATAAAAATGTACAAAGAAGTTTTTTAGATAGAAATAATGAATATTTTATTCGGATATTTGTTACTTTATACTTACTATTTAACAGTAAATAATGATTAACACTACTATTTTAGAAACCTTACACAACTCACTTTCTGGTGATGTTCTTTTTGATAATTTACATAAAACCTTATACGCTACAGATGCTTCTGTTTACAGGAAAATTCCGCTAGCGGTGGCATATCCAAAGGATGAAAAAGACATTAAAATCTTAATTGATTTTGCTACTAAAAACAACATTACTTTAATACCAAGAACTGCAGGAACATCGCTTGCAGGACAATGTGTTGGAGACGGAATTGTAGTTGATGTTTCTAAACATTTTACAAACATTCTTGCATTTAATGAAGATGCAAAAACCATAACCTTACAACCAGGAATTGTTAGAGATTCTTTAAACGTTTTTCTAAAACCTTACGGTTTGTTTTTTGGTCCAAACACCTCAACATCAAACAGATGTATGATTGGCGGAATGGTTGGTAATAATTCATCTGGAAGTACGTCTATAAAATTTGGCGTTACACGCGATAAAGTACTAGAAATTGATGCTATTTTAAGTGATGGAAGCACCGCAATTTTTAAAGAAATTTCATCAGAAGAATTCATCAAAAAAACAAAAGAGACTACTTTAGAAGGACAGATTTATAACTCAATTTTTATAGAACTTTCCTCTACCAAAAATCAAGAAGAAATAAAAAATGAGTTTCCAAAAGAAACCATTCATAGAAGAAATACAGGATATGCGGTTGATGAGTTTTTAACTTCAGATTTATTTGGAGGAACATCACCAACCATAAATGTTGCCAAATTTCTATCTGGTAGCGAAGGCACCTTGGCTTTTTCAACAGCAATTACCTTACAATTAGATGCTTTACCACCAAAAGAAAGCATTATGGTTTGCTCTCATTTTACAAGTATCAACGAGAGTTTAGTTGCCACGTTAACTGCCATGAAACACAATTTATACAATTGTGAATTAATGGATAAAACGATTTTAGATTGTACAAAAAGCAACCGAGAAGCTGCTTTAAACAGATTCTTTTTACAAGGAGATCCAGAAGCTATTTTAATGTTAGAAGTTTCTGCAAATACACTTGACGAAACAGAAATTTTAGCAGATACTCTAATTACAGATTTAGAAAAAAACAATTTCGGTTATCATCATCCAAAAGTATACGGCGCAGATATTGCCAAAGTACACAACTTACGTAAAGCTGGTTTAGGATTATTAGGTAATATTGTGGGCGACATGAAAGCAGTTGCGTGTATAGAAGATACCGCTGTTGCTCTAGAAGATTTGCCAAATTATATATCCGATTTTACTAAAATTATGGATAAATATCAGCAAGACGCTGTGTATTATGCACATGCCGGCGCTGGGGAAATTCATTTACGTCCTATTTTAAATTTAAAGAAAAAAGCAGACGTTGTTTTATTTAGAAAAATTACCACAGAAACTGCAGAGTTAGTTAAAAAATACAAAGGTTCCTTTTCTGGTGAACATGGAGACGGAATTGTACGTGCAGAATTTATTCCGCTAATGATTGGCGATCAAAATTACCAGTTATTAAGAAGATTAAAAAAAGCTTTTGACCCAAATAATGTTTTTAATCAAGGCAAAATTACGGATGCTTTTTCTATGGATGAAAACCTACGTTATGAAGTTGACAGAATTGAGCCAGAAATTGCTACAATTCAGGATTTTTCTGATAGTGAAGGAATTTTAAAATTAGCGGAAAAATGTAATGGTTCTGGAGATTGTAGAAAACCTGTTGAAGCTGGCGGAACAATGTGCCCAAGTTACAGAGCTACAAAAGATGAAAAAGATACCACAAGAGCAAGAGCAAATACCTTACGTGAATTTTTAACAAATTCTAAGGAAGTAAATAAATTTAATCATAAAGAATTAAAACAGGTTTTTGATTTGTGTTTAAGTTGTAAAGCGTGTGCATCAGAATGCCCAAGCAATGTGGATATTGCTACGATGAAAGCTGAATTTTTATATCAATATCAAGAAGCAAATGGCTATTCTTTTAGAAATAGATTATTTGCTAATAATGCCAAATACAATAAATTAGGAAGTTATTTACCTAACATTACCAACTTTTTTACCAATTCTACACTTGCTAAAAAGGTTTTAGGTGTTGCTGTAGAACGTTCGGTTCCTAAATTAGCAAATCAAACATTAGAAAGTTGGTTAAAAAAACACCATCCAAAAACAGCTAAAAAAGCCGTGTATTTATTTAATGATGAATTTACCAATTTTTACGATGCAGAAATCGGAATAGATGCTGTTATTCTATTAGAAAAATTAGGCTATGAAGTTAAGAATATTGCACATGATGAAAGCGGAAGAAGTCATATTTCTAAAGGTTTTTTAAAAGAAGCAAAACAAATTTGTAATAATAATGTAGCTATTTTTAAAGATATTATTACTGATGAAACTCCACTTGTTGGAATAGAGCCTTCGGCAATTTTAACTTTTAGAGACGAATATATTCGTTTGGCAGATGATAAAACATCCGCAGAAAAAATTGCCAAAAACAGTTTTACGTTCGAAGAATTTTTAGCGAAAGAATTAGAAAAAGGAACTATTGATACTTCCTTATTTACAAATGAAGCTAAGACTTTAAAAATACACGGACATTGTCATCAAAAAGCATTGTCTGGCACGCATGCAAGTTTTCAAATTTTAAACATTCCAACTAATTATTCGGTGACAATCATAAATTCAGGTTGTTGCGGAATGGCAGGTTCTTTTGGATATGAAAAAGAGCATTACAAAGTTTCTATGCAAGTTGGTGAAGATACTTTGTTTCCAAAAATAAGAAATACACCCCAAGATACTCAAATTGTTGCAGCAGGTACAAGTTGTAGACATCAAATTTTTGATGGTACAAAACGTATTGCAAAACATCCAATAACAATTTTAAAAGAAGCGTTAGCATAATGGCAAAATACAAAGCAGATTCAGAGAGATACACTAAAATGAACTACAGAAGAACAGGAAATAGCGGCTTGCTTTTACCTGAACTTTCGTTAGGTTTGTGGCATAATTTTGGTAAAAATGATGATTTTGAAAACTCTAGAAACTTATTAAAATGTGCGTTCGATAACGGAATTACGCATTTTGATTTGGCAAATAATTACGGACCTCCTCCAGGTTCTGCTGAAAAAAACTTTGGAAAAATCTTAAAAAAAGATTTTAAAAATTACAGAGATGAATTAATTATTTCATCAAAAGCCGGTTATGGCATGTGGCCAGGTCCTTATGGAGATTGGGGTTCTAAAAAGTTTTTAGTATCCAGTTTAGATCAAAGTTTACAACGAATGAAACTAGATTATGTTGATATTTTTTACCATCACAGACCCGATTACGACACACCTTTAGAGGAAACCATGGCAACTTTAGATTTAATGGTTCGTCAAGGAAAAGCTTTGTATGTGGGTATTTCTAATTATCAGCCAGAAAGAGCCGCTGAAGCTTTTAAAATATTAAAAGACCTCGGAACGCCTTGTTTAATTCATCAACCAAATTACAGTATGTTTAACAGATGGATTGAAGATGGTTTGTTAGATTTATTAGGAAATTCAGGCGTTGGTGCTATTTGTTTTTCGCCCTTAGCACAAGGAATGTTGACGGATAAATACATAAATGGTTTACCTAGAGATTCGCGGGCAATAAAAGACAGTCCTTTTTTAAATTCAACCCAAGTTTTAGAAATGTTGCCAAAAATTAATGCGTTACATGAAATTGCGTTACATAGAAATCAAACATTGGCACAAATGGCAATTTCTTGGATTTTAAAAGATGATAGAATCACGTCTGTTTTAATTGGAGCAAGCAAAACAGAACAAATTTTAGATAGTGTAAAAGCCATCGAAAACACTCAATTTTCTGAGGAAGAATTAGCCAATATAAATTCCGTTTTAAATTAGTTTCATTTTTTTCTGGTTTTAACTCTAATTATTAAGTAGAACTGTTCGTTTTCTTATTTAATAAAACATAATAATCAAAATAAAGCGTCTTTTCTAAACACAGGAAAGACGTTTTTTATTTAACTGATAGTCAGGTTTTTTATTAAATATTTTCAAGCATCCCTTAGTATCATATCAATATAAACTGAAGCTTTAAAGCACTACTTTGTAAAGTCCGAAAAGAGCAATTATGTATTTTAAACTTGTGAACTTTGTGGGATAATTTCCAGCTATTCAAATAATTATTTCCCCGCTAATTTTGCAAATAAACGCTGATTTTCATCAGGATGATAAAAAGCGGATCATCCGTTAAAACATTAATTGAAATTTGTTTTTTGGATTTTTATAAACGCTAAAATTAAAAAGATTAACGAAAGACATTCTAAAACAATGCGTCCCCAATGCCAGTAACTCCAAATAATGAGCTCATTTTTCAACTCAACTTCATTAAAGGCTGCTTGAAAAAACAAATCATTAACTCCTTTGAAATACACATAAAAACTACTAATAAAAAGGATGGCAAAAACGGTAGAAACTAACGCAAATTTTAAAGCTTTATAATTTACAAACATGCAATACACAGAAAAAATAACAGGTATTAAAGCTGATATAATTGTTAGTACTGTAAAATACTGCCCAATTATTTTGCCAAATTGATTATAATACACATAAAAATCACTTGCTGATAAAGATTGCCAATAGGGCACTAAAAGTACCGCTTCTGTAATTTGACCTCCAATAAAAAGCGCAAAGATTGCTACCAAAAAAAATAATAAAAACTGCTTCATCAAAGAAAATTGTTAACTGATAAAAAAGTAAATTTAGAAAAAATAAAGATCTTATCCACACAATAGAAGAATGTAGTTAATTTATCAAAAGCTTTTTTAATAACCAAAGTGCTTTTAAACAAGCCCTGATTGAAGCATTTGTTTGAGCTCTTTTTTATTCTTTTTCTAAATAAAAAAAGCCTTCCAAAAATTGAAAGGCTTTTAATTTTATACTAATTTCTTAGCATTGGTTACTTTTTGCTTTGTGAGCGCCAGTTCTATAACTTGTTTCATTTCTGTTACGTAATGAAAAGTTAAGCCTTTTAGATAACTTTCTTTAATTTCTAAAATGTCTTTTTCGTTGTCTTTACACAAAATTATTTCTTTAATATTTGCTCTTTTTGCAGCTAATATTTTTTCTTTAATTCCGCCAACAGGAAGCACTTTTCCACGTAAGGTAATTTCGCCAGTCATTGCTAACTTATTTTTAATTTTACGTTGCGTAAAAGAAGAAACTAAAGAAGTTAACATCGTAATACCCGCACTTGGTCCGTCTTTTGGCGTTGCGCCTTCAGGTACATGGATATGCACATTGTACTTGTCTAAAATTGCTGGTTTAATTCCAAATTCTTCTGCATTCGATTTTATATATTGCAATGCAATAGTTGCAGATTCTTTCATTACGGTTCCTAAATTACCGGTAATAGAAAGTGTTCCTTTTCCTTTCGATAAAATAGATTCTATAAATAAAATATCACCACCAACACTTGTCCAAGCCAAACCTGTAACTACACCAGCTACATCATTATTTTCAAATTTATCTCTATTTCTTGGCGTTCCTAAAATTTCTTCTACTTTTTCTGATGAAATATTAATATCATACTCTTCTTCTAAAGCAATCGATTTTGCAGCAAAACGCACCACTTTTGCAATTTTCTTTTCTAAACCACGCACTCCAGATTCACGCGTGTAGCCTTCAACAATTTGTTCTAATTGTTTTTTGCCTAACTTTAATTCCTTAACCGTTAAGCCATGTTCTTTTAATTGCTTTGGCAATAAATGTCTTTTGGCAATTTCTACTTTTTCTTCAATGGTGTAGCCTGTAACATTTATAATTTCCATTCTATCGCGCAAAGCCCAAGGAATTTGACCTAAGTTATTGGCTGTTGCAATAAAAAGTACTTTAGATAAATCGTACCCAACTTCTAAATAATTGTCGTAAAAAGATTCATTTTGCTCAGGATCTAAAACTTCTAACATAGCAGATGCTGGATCTCCTTGATGGCTATTACTTAGTTTATCGATTTCATCTAATACAAAAACCGGATTAGAAGTTCCTGCTTTTTTTAAGTTCTGAATTAAGCGTCCTGGCATTGCGCCAATGTAGGTTTTTCTATGTCCGCGAATTTCTGCTTCATCTCGCAAACCACCTAAAGACATACGAATATATTTACGTCCTAAAGCTTCTGCAACAGATTTTCCTAACGAAGTTTTACCAACACCTGGAGGTCCGTATAAACAAATAATAGGCGATTTCATATCTCCTCTTAGCTTTAAAACCGCTAAATGTTCAATAATTCTGTCTTTTACATCTTCTAAACCAAAATGATCTCTGTCTAAAACTTTTATGGCGTGTTTTAAATCGAATTTATCTTTAGAGAAAACTCCCCAAGGCAATTCTAACAACAGTTCTAAATAACTTCTTTGAACTCCATATTCTGCCGCCTGCGGATTCATCCTACGTAAACGAGCTAATTCTTTTTCAAAAGTTGTGCCTACTTCTTTAGACCACTTTTTGGTTTTAGCTTGCAAACGCATTTCTTCTAATTCTTGATCATTAGAAACGCCACCTAATTCTTCTTGAATGGTTTTTAATTGCTGATTTAAATAATATTCTCGTTGTTGTTGGTCTAAATCTTCGCGCGTTTTAGACTGAATATCATTACGTAATTGTAATTTTTGAAGCTCTTTATTTAAGTTTTTAAGCGTTAATAATGCACGCTCTTGCAAGTTGTCTTTTTCTAATATGACTTGTTTTTGCATGACCGATAAATCCATGTTTGAAGCAATAAAATTCACCAAAAATGCATCTGAATGAATATTTTTTATTGCAAAAGAGGCTTCGGATGGTAACATTGGATTTTCCCTAATTACCTCTAAAGCTTGCTCTTTTATAGAATCTATAATCGCTTCGAACTCTTTTTTATTTTCTACTTTTTTATCATCAACAGCTTCTTTTACTGTAGCTTTTAAATACGGTTCGTCTTGAATAATTTCTTCAATTTCGAAACGTTTTTTTCCTTGGATGATCACTGTTGTGTTACCATCGGGCATTTTTAAAACACGTAAAATTTGTGCTACAACACCTGTTGTATGAATATCTTTTAAAGTAGGATCTTCTTCGTCTTCGTTTCTTTGGGCTACAACTCCAATAATTTTATCGCCTTTATTGGCATCTTTGATTAATTGAATTGATTTATCTCTACCTGCCGTAATCGGAATTACAACTCCCGGAAATAATACTGTATTTCTTAATGGTAAAATTGATAATATTTTAGGAACGCTTTCTTTGTTGATGATTTCTTCATCTTCTGGCGTCATTAACGGAATTAATTCTGAATCTTCGTTCATAATATTTTGAAACGACAAACTGTCTAACTTTATCACCTTTGTTTTGCTCATGTGCTGTATATCTGTCAATCTGACATTGGATTTTAATATTATTAAAAATCAACATCAATCTTGTAATTATAAAATACTGATAATTAATTACTTAAAAAACAACAACCAATTATCTTCTTTATCAATGACAATTGTTATGCCAATGTTAGAATAAAAATACTTTAAGAAACTCAATAACCACTGGTTTTTACTTATTTATTTTAAAATTATCGATAAAAAATTGTGAGTAATTTTAAAAACTAGAGTTAATTTTTAAAACGTAAAGTCAATTTTAATTCTGAGCTAAAATAAATACCTCATTTTTTTTTATCACTTTTGTGATGAACATAAAATTACTTCTGTGATAAAAATTAAAAACATCAATTACAAAGGTTGGCAAAAAGCAATTGAAATTTCAAATTCAGAAATTAAAATCATCGTAGTTCCAGAAACAGGAAGAATTATTTTCTTTGGATTTTTAGATGCTGATAACCTATTTTATGAAAATAAAGAATTAGAAGGTGTTGTGTTTAAAAACGGAGAATATTATACTGAAAACGGCATAAATGTATCGCCAAATATTGGCGGAAACAGAGTTTTACCTTGTTCTGAAAATTATTTTCACTTAATTACAGGTTCTAGGCATATTCCAGATCCGTTTATAAATGCCAGTTCATATACGGTTTCTATACTCGAAAATGGAATTGTTTTAGAAAGTCCGATTAGTAATTTAGTAGGCATCCAAATTAAAAGAAGCATCACAATTTTAGAAACTGGAACTCAAGTACACATCAATCAAGAATTGATAAAAAAGAAACCTGCAAAAAATATCGATTTAGAAAAAATACCTTTCACAATTTGGAGTCTTTCAAAAATTAAAACGCCTAATAATAGTTACACATCCCTATCTAAAAACAGCATTTTTAAAGATGGATTTACGATTTCGAAATGGCCAGATGCTAAAAATAATGCTGAACAAAATGTAATTGTAAACAACTCACTTTTAACATTAAAATCGACAAAAGATTTGCCACAGAAAATCGGGGCAGATGCAAAAAAATGGGTTGCTGGTTTTTTAAATGACACTTTATTTATTGAAAAATTTACTTTTGATGAAAAAGCAATATATCCAGACGATGGCACTTCGGTTACTATTTTCGGAAATCATTTATTTACTGAATTAGAGTGTTTGAGTCCAGAAAAAACATTGAAAATTGGAGAAAAAATATCCTATAATTTACAATGGAATTTAATCAAAATAGTAGATGAACATCACCTTAAAAGGGAATTAAACAGCATTTAATTCAGACCTTTTATTATTTTTTCACAAAACTGTCACAACTTAAAAACACTTTAGTCTTTAGTATAGAAACGTTTTATTGGAAACTAACCAACCACATATAACCAACCTTATAGAACGCTGCAAAAAGTCGGATAAAAACGCGCAGTTAGAAATATACAAAGCTTATTACAGAGCGATGTATAATACTGCGCACAGAATTTTAAAAGATAGTTATGAGGCTGAAGACATCATGCAAGAAGCTTTTTTAACAGCTTTTACAAAATTGAATTCTTACAAAGGTGAAGTTGCATTTGGCGCTTGGTTAAAAAGGATTGTGATCAATAAAAGTTTAACTCAGTTAAAGAAAAATAAACGATACGATGAAGTTAAAATGGAAGTGGTTCCTCAAAACAATATTGAAGAAGAAGAACTAAATTATAAAGGTCTAGACCCTAAAAATGTTTTAAACACTTTACAAAGTTTAAAAGAAAGCTACAGAATTGTACTTACTTTAAATTTAATAGAAGGCTTTGATTATGAGGAAATTGGAGAAATTTTAAATTTTACAAACGAAAATGTGAGAACCACAATTTCTAGAGCAAAGAAAAAATTAAAGCAAGTTTTACTTGCAGAAAATAAAAAAATACAAGCGTATGGAAAATAAATTAAATGAATTTTTTTCTGATAATGATTTCGATTTACAAGAACCACACTCTGGACACTTAGAACGTTTTGAGCGGAAATTAAATCAACAAAAAAAGAATACTAAAACTTCTTGGAAATGGTTAAGCGCAGCTGCATCTGTAATACTAGTTCTAGGTTTTTGGTTGGGTAGCAAGCATCAAAAAAAACAAATGGATTTGTCAGACATCTCTCCAAAAATGGAAGAAGTTCAAAACTATTTTGTTTCTACAATTCATCAAGAAATAAAAGATTTAGAAAAAAATAGAAATCTAGAAACAGAAGCGATCATTGAACAAGCTTTAGAGCAGCTAGAAGAATTAGAAGACAATTACAAAACTTTTGTAAAAGAATTAAATACCGGTGGAAACTCAAAAAAAATAATAACTGCAATGATTAGAAATTACCAACAGCGGTTAGAAATTTTAGAAAATGTTTTAAACCAAATTGAAAAAATTAAAAACCTTAACCTTTTAAAAAATGAAATCTATATATAAAATTACATTCCTTTTATTCCTTTTTCCATTGATTACATCAGCTACAATTGATGAAAAGAAACACGAAAAAAAGAAAACAATCAAAAAAGAATACAATGTAAATGCAGATGCTAAAGTTTCTATAAATAATAAATATGGTAACTTAAACATTACTACTTGGGACAAAAACAGCGTAGAAATTGAAGTTACAATTACTGTAAAAGGTGATGATTTGGAAAGTGTAAAAGATAAACTTGCAGCAATTTCTGTTACTTTTAATGCGTCTACTAGTTTAGTAACTGCAACCACTTATTTTGAAAAACAACAAAGAAGCTGGTCTTTTTGGAATAATAATAGCACTACAAATTATCAAATTAATTATAATGTGAAAATGCCAAAATCTAATTCAGTAAATTTGAACAATGATTATGGTAGTATTTTTGTAGATTATTTAGATGGTAAAGCGGATATAAATTGCGATTATGGTAAAATTTCTATTGGCGAATTAACCGCAGATTATAATAATATTAATATCGATTATTGCAATTCATCTACCATTGGATATATGAAAAGTGGAAATATAAATGCAGATTATTCCAAAATAACCATTGATAAATCTGATGATTTAAATGTAAATGCAGATTATTCAACTTTAAAATTTGGTACTGTAAAAAAAATCGATTTTAATGCAGATTATGGTTCAATATCTATTGATGAAGCAACCCAAGTAAATGGTAATTCTGATTATGTAAGTATGAATTTTGGAACTATCAAAAAAAACTTAAATATTGATTCGGATTATGGCTCTCTTTCTATAAAAAAGTTAGCAAAAGATTTTGAAAATGTTACAATAGACAGCAAATATGCAGGTATTAGAATTGGTGTTGAAAGCGATGCCGTTTTTAATTTTGAAATTGATTTACAATACGCTGGTTTTAATGGTGCAAATGATAAAATGGAATTCAATAAAAAAATATCTAAATCAACAAAAAAATATTACGAAGGTAAATTTGGAAAAGGGAACTCTACTTCTAAATTAAAAATAAGATCTCAATATGGAGGTGTTTCAATAACAGAATATTAATAACAATCAACCAAAAAAAAACAATAAAAAATTATGTTTAAAAAAATCATTTTAACGGCACTTATTTTAACAGTATCAATTGCTGTTCATGCGCAAAAAAACGAAAGAATTAAAGGAAACGGAAATGTAGTAACTGTTAACAGAACAACTTCTAATTTTGACGGAGTTTCTGTTGGAGGCTCTTTTGATGTTATTCTTGTTAAAGGTAAAGAAGGTAAAATTATTATTGAAGGCGAAGAAAACATTATTCCTTTTATAGTAACTGAAAAAGAAGGAGATCTTTTACAGATAAAATTCAAGAAAAACACAAATATCAATACTACAAAAAAACTTACAGTTACTGTTTATTTTGAAAGTATAGAAAAAGTTTCTTTAGCAGGTTCTGGTAACATCATCTGTAAAGAAACTATAAAAAGCAGCGATTTTGCAGTTGCTTTAGGTGGTTCTGGAAACATTACTTTAAAAGTTGATGCAAAAGAAATTAGCTCGAATATTGGCGGTTCTGGAAATATTGAATTAACAGGAACATCAAACGAAATAACATGTTCTATAGCAGGTTCTGGAAGCATAAAAGCTTTTGATTTAAAAACGGATGAGTTAAATGCTAATATTGCGGGTTCTGGAAGTGTAAATACTACTGTAAAAACAAAAATTAAAGCAAAAATAGTAGGCTCTGGAAGTGTTTATTACAAAGGAAACCCTACAGATATTGATACTAAATCTGTTGGTTCTGGAAGTGTAATTGATAAAAATTAAAAACATTTTTTAAAAAAATCCTGCATAGGGAAATTGAATAGAAGTCATAAAATGAGAATTCGTTTTATGACTTTTTTTTTTAATTCTATACCATTAAAAAAACACCAATTTTCAGCGTAAAAGGTTTTTTGAAGAATAAATACACTCATCCTATTTTTTTCTTCAAATTAAAAACTTCAAACTCATTAAAAATCAATTATTTAATTTCCTCTTATCAATTTATAGATTAATAATACTCAAAGAATCATCAAAAAATAAAATTAGCTAATTCTAAAAATCAATATTTTATAGCATAAGAAACTCCTAACGAAGTATATAAAAAATAGGCTCCTTTTTCAAATGGTTTTTCTTCTCTAAAAGCACTTGCATTAAAACCCCAGGCATTTTTTTTGTTTTTAGATGAAAAGTAATATCCGAAAACTACTTTTTGTGAAGCTAAATCAAAAATTTCTTTACCTGTAAAACCAGGAATAAATCGGTCTAAAGTTGGTGTTGCACCAAATCCCGCTTCAATCGTAAAATAATTTTCTGCATCACTTCTGTACTTTCTGTAAATAATAGAACCAGAGTTACTGGTTCCAGGAAATCCAGGAGTTACATATCCTCTTAAAGCCCAATAACTATTACCGGTATACCATCCTAAAGAACCTGTATAAATTGTTGTTTCTGTTGAAAATTTTAACCATCTAAATCCTAGAGAAGCTTCAAAACTTTTAGGTAAAGATTTAAAAAGTTCAAAACCATATCGCTGTGATGGGTTATATGGACTATTTGAAAAACCACCACTTACATACGCATATAAACCTTCTACAATTCTTGGATATAAATCTACTTCAAATTGATAATTATCTGTTTGAAATCTATTTAAGTAATTCATTTTTGCAATTATACTTCCATATTTTGTTTGTCTTGAGTAACTTAAAGTAGTATAATAAGCATTAGACCAATCATTCTCCTTATAAATATCATAATAATCGGTTGAAAAACTGATACCAATTGTATTAAAACTCAATTCGTTTTCAATAGAATTTTTATAACTTAAAACCTCTTCATTCGTTGCGTGTAATTTTACAGCTTCATCCATCGTTGCCAGTGCTTCTTGCCTTTTCCCAGAATTTAATTCTGATTTTGCTTTTAGCATTAACAAATCTGGATCATCATTAAAAATAGCTAATGCTTTTAAGGATAATTCTAAGGCATTATAATATTTTTCTGCGTAGACTTCATTTTTAATATAGGCAATCCAATCTCTTTTTCTATTTTCATCTTTTGCCAATACATATCCAAATTCTTTTCTTGCACTTGTATAATTTCCATCCCAGGAATAGGTACTTGCTAAGAAAGAACGAATGTCTAAATAATTT
>TARA_R110001606_G_scaffold171956_3_pt1 | contig 22224 bp, 19 predicted proteins | sample TARA_R110001606 | Tara Oceans TARA_R110001606 (sample SAMEA4398315) | marine metagenome | biome: Polar Biome; feature: [SRF] surface water layer (ENVO:00010504); material: water (ENVO:00002006), including particulate matter (ENVO:01000060) such as... | depth 5 m | reverse complement strand
GGGGAGCCGGTGGACGACGGCGAATTCTGGGCGCGGTTGCGCGATCACCGGCTGCCGTTCTTTACCGGCCCGGGAACCTTATGGCGGCTGTCGCTGCCGATCGCCGGCGATCACCCGGCGCTCCCCGGCGCCAGCCTGATGGACTGGGGCGGTGCGCAGTACTGGCTGAAAAGTAACAGCGATGCAGCGGCGATCCGCGAGTGGGCCAGTGGCGCCGGCGGCTGGGCCACCTGCTTCGCGGCCGCGGCCGGCGTCGAGCCTTTTCACCCCCTGCCCGCCGCGCTGATGCACTACCACCGGGCATTGAAAGCGCAGCTGGACCCCCAGGGAATCTTCAACCCCGGCCGGCTTTACGCCGACCTTTAACCGGCAAAGAGGCAACGGCCATGCAAACCAACCTGAGCGATCAGGCCCGCCAATTGCCCCGCGCCAGCGAAGCGGAATCGATTCTGCGCGCCTGCGTGCACTGTGGTTTCTGCAATGCCACCTGCCCCACCTATCAGCTCACCGGCAACGAGCTGGACGGCCCGCGCGGGCGCATCTATCTGATCAAGGAAATGCTCGAAGGCGAGGCCCCCGGACCCGGCACCCAGCAACACCTGGACGCCTGCCTGAATTGCCGCGCCTGCGAAACCACCTGCCCATCCGGCGTTAATTACCACGCGCTGTTGGACATCGGCCGCCCGGAACTGGAGCGCCAGGTACCCCGTTCCCGCCGTGAGCGCCTGCTGCGCTGGGCGCTTCGCACCGTCATGCCGCGCCCGCGTCTGTTCCGGATTCTGATGCGGCTGGGCCGCTGGTGCCGGCCGTTGGCGCCGGCGGCACTGAAAGAGAAAATTCCCGCCCGCATGGTTGCCCCCGGGCGGCGGCCCGCCATCAAACCGGGTCGCCGCATGGTGTTGCTGGGCGGCTGCGTGCAGCCGGCGTTGTCGCCCAATACCAACGCCGCCGCCGCCCGGGTGCTGAACCGGCTCGGCATCGGCGCGCGGGAATGCGCCGGCGCCGGCTGCTGCGGCGCGGTGGACTATCATTTGGGCGGGCACCTGGACGACCAGAGCACCGGTCTGGCCCGCGCCAAACGCAACATCGACACCTGGATCGACGCCCTCGACCAAGGCGCCGAGGCGATCATTCCGGCCGCCAGCGGCTGCGGCGCTTTTATCAAGGAATACGGGCATCTATTCCGCGACGATCCCGGCTACGCCGACAAGGCGCGGCGGGTCAGCGAACACACCCGGGACCTGGCCGAGGTGCTGGCCGCGGAAAACCTGGACGCCCTGGCCGTACACGACAACCGCCGGTTGGCCTTCCAATGCCCCTGCACCCTGCAACACGGCCAACGCCTGGCCGGCGCCACCGAAAGCCTGCTGACCCGGCTCGGCTTTGACTTGACCCCGGTGCCCGACGCCCACCTGTGCTGCGGCTCCGCCGGCACCTACTCAATCACCCAGCCGGACATGGCCCGGCAACTGCGCGACAACAAACTGGACGCCCTGGAAAGTGGCGCCCCGGACCTGATCGCCACCGCCAACATCGGCTGCCAGATGCATCTCGCCGCCGCCGCCCGCACCCCGGTGCGGCACTGGATTGAGATTGTTGATGAGGGTTGGAACAAGTTAAAAGTTGAAGGTTAAAAGTTAAAAGGGCGGAGTCGAAGAGAGAATTGTCGGGCTCGTCCGCCGATGGGTATTAAGACAGGTTCGCGGGCACCGGCCTGGATATGACGAAAGCCTGGGTCGCGCTTTTAACTTTTAACTTTTAACTTTTAACTTTCAACTTTCAACTTCTATAAATCCGCCACCCGATCAAACCAGGGGCGGGCTTTTTCCAGTTGGCCGGCCAGCGCCAACAGCCGTCCCTCGTCACCGTGACCACCGACGAATTGCACGCCCATGGGCAGGCCGCTGGCGCACCAGTGCAGCGGTACCGACATGGCCGGGACACCGGTGAAATTAGCCAGCTGTGTGTAGGGCACGTACTTCATGTTCTCGCGCACCATCTGCTCGATCAGGCCGGATTTCATCACCAGTTTTTCAGCGCGAAGTTTGAGGATCACCTTGAGCGCGGCGTTCTGCCAGGCGGGCGTGGCGGAGGCGCCGATCAGGGCCGGTTCCATGGCCAGGGTGGGCGTCATCCAGAAGTCAAAACGCTGGTGGAAATCCGCCAGCTGCTGGGAATAGATCTGACCGCGCTGGTAAAAATTCAGATAGTCGTCGGCGCGGGTGGCGTGGCCGAAGGCGGCCAGGGCCAGGGTGTCCAGCTCGAAGCCGTCATCGCCGCAGCCGGTCAGCGCTTTGACCCGGGCCACTTCGGCGGCGCATTTGGTGAACCAGATGCCCAGCCAATCCATGCTCATGGCCATCATGTCCAGCTCCGGCTCGGCCTCTTCCACCTGATGGCCCAGGGACTCAAGCAGGCGGGCGGCATCCTGCACCGCTTGCACCGCTTCCGGGTCCACCGCCGTGCCAATCGGAGAGCGGCTGGAAAAGCCGATCTTCAGGGGCGCCGGGTCGCGCTCCAGCTCGCTCAGATAGGTTCGTTGCGGCGGGGCGATGCGGAACAGGGCGCCGTGTTCGTCGCCGTGGGTGGCGTCCAGCAGGGCGGCGGAGTCCCGCACCGAGCGGCTCACCACGTGGTTCACCGAAATGCCGTGCAGCGCTTCCACGAATTCCGGCCCCCAGGGGGTGCGCCCGCGCCCGGGTTTGAGACCGAACAGGCCGCAGCAGGCCGCGGGGATGCGGATGCTGCCACCGCCATCGTTGGCGCCGGCGAACGGCACCACGCCGGCGGCCACCATCGCCGCCGAGCCGCCGGACGATCCCCCCGGCGTGTGCGCCGGGTTCCAGGGGTTGCGGCTGGGCCCGAACGATTCCGGCTCGGTGATGCCCTTGGAACCGAACTCCGGCGTATTGGTGCGGCCGAACGGCACCAGCCCGGCGGCCTGCCAGCGGCGCACCAGCTCGGAGTCGGCGGTGGCCCGGAAATCCTTCGCCTTGAGCGCTTTATTGCCCGCGTAGCTGGGCGCTCCGCCGATCTCCTGGAACAAATCCTTGACCAGCATCGGCACGCCGGCGAAGGGGCCGGACAACGGCCCGGCGGCGCGCGCGCGGGCTTGCTCGTAGAGCGGAATGATCACCCCGTTGAGTTGCGGGTTGACCGCCTCGGCGCGGGCGATGGCCAGCTCCAGCAGTTCCCCGGCGCTGATCTCGCCGGCGCTTACGCACGCCGCCAGCGCCACGCCATCGAGCTTACGGTATTCGTCGAAACGCATGATGTTATCCTTGTTGTGATCGGCCCCCGGCGCCGTGGCGCCAAACCCCGACGATGCCATAAGCGGGGCCAAAAACGAATCACCGGCAGGCACGGCCGGCAAGCAGGGAGAACCCCATGAAGGCGATTGGCTTCAATCGACCGCGCGCCATCGCGGATATGCATGCTCTGGAAGACATCGAACTGGACCGCCCCGAACCCGGCCCCCGCGACCTGTTGGTGGCGGTGCAGGCGGTGTCGGTGAACCCGGTGGACACCAAGGTGCGTCAGCGGCCACTGCCCGACAGCCAGTACAAAATTCTCGGTTACGACGCCGCCGGCACCGTGGAAGCGGTGGGCAGCGAGGTGCGTGGCTTCAAGCCCGGCGACCGGATCTGGTACGCCGGCGCGATGCAGCGTCAGGGCAGCAACGCCCAGTTCCAATGCGTGGACGAACGGCTGGTGGCGCTGAAACCCGAAAGTCTGGGCATGCAGGAGGCGGCGGCGCTGCCGCTCACCACGCTGACCGCCTGGGAGGCCCTCACCGATCATCTGGGGCTGACGCCGGACACCGCCAAGGGCAAGAGCCTGCTGATTGTCGGCGGTGCCGGTGGGGTCGGCTCAATCGCCAGCCAGATCGCCGCCCACCACCTGGGCATGACAGTGATCGCCACCGCCGGCCGGCAGCGCTCCGCGGATTGGTGCGAAGCGATGGGCGCCACCCACACCCTGGACTATCGCATGGGCCTGCTGGAGCCGATGAAAGCGCTCGGCCACGATCAGGTGGATGCGATCCTGCTGGCCCAGGAACCGGACGGTTATTGGGCCGACGCCTGCCAGTTGGTCGCTCCACTGGGGGGCATTGTCGGCATCGTCGACGCCCGTGGTCCGCTGGACATCAATCAGTTGAAGCCGAAGAGCGCTCGCTTCTGCTGGGAATTCATGTTCACCCGCGCGCTGTACGGTCATGCCATGGAGCGCCAGGGCGAGATCCTCGCCGAGGCCGCCGCCCTGGTTGACCAGGGCGTGCTGCAAAGCACCGTGGGCGAAGGCCTGGGCGAGATCAACGCGAGCAATCTCAAGGAAGCGCACCGCCGCCTGGAATCCGGCCAGACCATCGGTAAGCTGGTGCTGGCCGGCTGGGGCTAACGCGCGCTCGTTGTGGCGCGCACTGATCCGCGGGTGTGCAGCGGCCGGTGCTTCGAAGCGTTTTTATAGCGCCTTTTTATCAATGCCATAGCGGGCATTCATATCCACCCGATATACATCGGTAAGCAATTGAATCCTATTGTAAAACCCTGTCATTTCTGGGGTTTTTCATGGCCCCGGCCAGCCTGCGCCACTTGCGCCCGTGACAGACACGTCAAAGAATGGAGCACAGCCCGCCAGTTTGCCGGGGCGGGCCGACTCCGATTCACTCGGGGCGAGGCCCACCCTTGCCGGGCGCCTCACTAATCACCGAGCACGGAGCCGCCATAGGGAAATGGGCGCGCTGTTGCAGATCGTCGCCCATGCAGTCTTCAAAAAAGAAGCCGCAGGAGACGCACATGCTAGAGTCACGCAGCCGGGAAGAGGCGCTGTCCACCGGGTCCCGCTCCATCGACGCCGTTATCACCGAGGTGCTCGCCAACGCCGATGTCCAGGTTAACGGGCGGCGCCCCTGGGATTTACAAATCCACCACCCGGACACCTTGTCGAGAATCGCCGCCGAGCGCTCTCTGGGCCTGGGCGAGTCGTACATGGATGGCTGGTGGGATTGCGACGCCCTCGATGAGTTCACCTTCAGAATCCTCAACGCCGGCGCCGACGGCCTCGCCACCAAGCGCTGGATGCTCGCCCTTCAGGTGCTCGCCTATGGAATCCGCAACCGCCAAAGCCTGCGGCGCTCCCGCCAGGTGGCGGAGAAACATTATGACCTGGACAACGAACTGTTCCGCCTGATGCTCGACGACACCATGGCCTACAGCTGTGGTTACTGGAAGAATGCCAGCACGCTGAACCAGGCCCAGGAAGCCAAGCTCGATCTGATCTGCCGCAAGCTGGAGCTGGAGCCGGGCATGACCATGCTGGACATCGGCTGCGGCTGGGGCAGTCTGCTCGAATACGCCGCCCGCCATTACGGCGTGCGTGCTCATGGCGTCACCGTGTCCACCGAGCAGGCCCAGCTCGCCCGGGAGCGTTGCCAGGATTTGCCCGTGGAAGTGCTGCTCAAGGACTACCGGGCGGTCTCCGGGCGCTACGACAGGGTGGTGTCGGTGGGCATGTTCGAGCACGTCGGGCGACGCAATTATCACACTTTCATGAGCACCGCCGCCGGGCTGCTCAAGGATCGCGGCCTGATGCTGCTGCACACCATCGGCGACAACGAGAGCACCGCCGGCCACGATCCCTGGATCAATAAGTACATCTTTCCTAATGGCGAATTGCCGTCTTTGAAGCAGATCGCCAAACACGCCGAGAAATACTTCGTTGCCGAGGACGTGCACAACTTCGGCCCCGATTACGCGCGCACCCTGAAGGCCTGGGACGCCAACTTCCAGGCCAACTGGCCGCAACTGGAAGCACGCTACGACGAACGCTTCTATCGCATGTGGCGCTACTATCTGAACCTGTGCGCGGGCGCCTTCCGGGCGCGCAATATCCAGCTCTGGCAGTGGGTGTTCTCGAAACCCGGACAGCGCAACCAGACCTATCTGGCGCCACGTTGAACGCCGCCCGGGCCGCGCCACGGCCCGGGTTCACGCCGCACCCTTGGCCGCCACGCCAGGGCGGTGCATAATGGCCCGCAAACGACAGCAATAATCATTATCAACACCATGAGTGTCCGGGCCGGACCCCACGTCGATGCGAAACGATCCCCTGGATCAACTGTTCGAGCAATACCTGCGCGAATTGAGCGGTTACCTGACCCAGCAACTCGGTTGCCGGGAGCTGGCCGCCGATCTTTGCCAGGAGGTCTATCTGCGCCTGCGCCGGGTGGAAACGCCGCTGGCGCTGGATAACCCGCGCGCCTTTCTGTTTCGCATCGCCCGCAACCTGATGATCGACCACCGTCGCCGCCAGCATACCCAGGCCGCCACCTTTGCTCCGCCAGACCCGCAGGTCGTCATCGACGAGCTGGAAAGCGACGCGCCCACCCCGGAATCCGCCGCCAGCAGCGCCCGTGCCTTGAGCGATCTGCGCCTGGCGCTGGACGAGCTGCCCGCCCATGTGCGCAAAGCGCTGCTGTGGAACCGTCTGGATGGCCTCACCCAACGGGAAATCGGCGAACGGCTCGGGGTTTCCGAACGGATGGCCGGCAAGTACATCCTGCGCGCACTCAGCCATTGCCAGGCGCGGCTGCCGGCGGAGTTGCGGCCATGAGCGGCCCCGACTTTAGGAATTCGCCCCACCATCCGGCCCCCACACCGGACATTCCCCTGGATGAACAGGCGCGGCATTGGCTCGCTTATCTGCATTCCGGTCGTGCCGACAGCGCCGATCACCGTGCCGCCAATCGCTGGCGGCATCGCTCCGATCAGCACGCCCATGCCTACCGGCGGGCCGAACGGCTGTGGGGCCTGCTCGGGGCATTGGGCGACAGCGCCGCCACGGTGGACCCGAACCCGTTGCCGCGCCGACGGCGCTCCTGGCCCCTGACCCTGGCCGCCGCCGCAATGCTGGCCGCGCTGATGATCGCCCCGGCGCTGCTGCCCTGGCGGGTCTGGAACGCCGACCTGCGCACCGCCGTCGGCGAAATCCGCCGGGTGCCCCTGAGCGACGGCAGTGTGCTCACGCTCAACGGTGACAGCGCCGTGGACCTGGATCTGCAAGGCCAACACCGGCGGGTGGTGCTGCGCCGGGGCGAGGCGCTGTTCCAGGTCGCCAAAGACCCGACCCGGCCGTTCCTGGTGCAGGCCGGGGACGCCCGGGTGCGCGTCACCGGCACGGTGTTCGACGTGGATCTGCGCACCGACGACGAGGTGCGACTGGTGGTGGCCCAGGGCCATGTCCAGGCCACCGGCCGCCACCAGCAACAACACGTCAGCGCCAACCAGCAGCTGCACTGGCGGCGTGGCGAGCTGGGCGAGCGCAGCGCCGTCAACGCCCACCGCGCTCTGGCCTGGCAACATGGCCAACTGATCTTTCAGGACCGGCCACTGGCCGCGGTGATCGACGACCTGAGCCGATACCACCCCGGCCATCTGATGCTGCTGGGCGAGCAACTGCGCCAACTGCGGGTCACCGGCGTGTTCGATACCGACCACCCGGACCAGGCGCTCAACGCCATCGCCGCCAGCCTGTCGATCAACCTGCACCGGTTTCCCGGCGTCGTGGTGATCTACTGACGGCACCGGCACGCTTCAACGTTTTAATTTCATTGTTTTCACCGCTCATGGTTCAGAAATGCCAGGGCACTGCGTCTTCCTACTCATGACTCGATGCAAATGGTTTCCATTTGCACGACACCGACGACAGGAAACCGTGATTCATGAGTAAACGCACACCGCCGCGCCACAGCCTGGCCGCCCTCGCCGTTCTGACCCTTTGCCCCCTGGCCCATGCCGAACCTCTGAACATTCCGGCCCAGCCCCTGGACAGCGCCTTGCTGGAGCTGGCCGAGGCCACCGATAGCCGCTTGATCTACAGCGCCGAAATGACCCGCGGCAAGCGCAGCCCGACACTGCAAGGCGACTATCAAACCAGCGAAGCTCTGCAACGGCTGCTTGCCGGCAGCGGCCTGCGCGCCGAGCGCAACGCGGATGGCTCGATCACGCTGAAGAACGCGCCCGCCGCTGCCCAGCCGGCCAGCGCGCCGGCCGCCCGGATGCTCGACCCGGTGGCGGTCACCGCCCAGGTCGCCACCAAGGTCGACACCCCGACCCTGGAGACGCCGCAGTCGATCTCGGTGGTACGCCGTGAACAAATCGAAGAGCAAGGCTCGGACACCGTCCAGCAGGCATTGCGCTACACCCCTGGCGTGTTCACCGACCAGATCGGCGCCTCGCAACGCTACGATTATGTCGTGCTGCGCGGTTTCTCCGACGACAGCATCGACAACATCTACCTGGACGGCCTCAAGACCATGGGCGATGGCGGCACCTTCAGCTCAATGCAGGTCGATCCGTTTTTCCTGGAACGGGTGGAGATCGTCAAAGGACCGAACTCGGTGCTCTATGGCCGTGCCTCACCGGGCGGCCTGGTCAATCTGACCAGCAAGAAGCCGCTGTTCGAAACCCGCCAGGAAGTGCGCTTCATGGCCGGCACCAACAATTATAAAGGCGCCGCCTTCGACTTCGCCGGCCCCCTGGGAGAGAGCAAACGCGCGGCCTACCGGGTGGTCGGCCTCACCGACGGCGGCGACACCCAGTTCGATCATCTGGAACAAAAGCGGCGCGCGATCATGCCGGCGCTCACCGTGGACATCGGCGACAACACCACCCTCGATCTGATGGCCTACTTCCAGGACGATCCGGAAGGCGGCAGCCATGGCGGCGTACCCGCCGACGGCACCCTGTTCCGGCACAACGGCCAATATATTTCGCGGCACTTTTTCGACGGTGAACCCGGTTACGAAGGCTTCTCACGCACCGAAAAAATGATTGGCTATCAGCTTCAACATTTCATCAACGATACCTTTAGCGTGCGTCAGAATTTCCGCTACCTGGACAGCGACGTGGATCTGCAACAGGTGTACGCCATCGGCTGGGCCGTGGACGGCAACGGCGACGCCACCAACCAGCTCAATCGCGCCTATTCCGGTGCCGACGAACAACTGCAAGCCTACGCGGTGGACAACCAGCTTCAGGCTGACTTCGACACCGGCGCATTGCGCCATACCGTGCTGCTGGGCCTGGATTATCAACACCGCGACGTGGACACCGCCTACGTCTACGGCACCTTTCCGCCCATCGACGCCTTTGACCCGGTGTACGGCGCCGGCCCCAGCCCGGCGCTGGGCGCGCCGATCCTCGGCACCCGCAAGCTGATCCAGACCGGCGTGTATCTGCAGGACCAGATCACCCTGGACCGCTGGCACTTCTCTCTGGGCGGTCGCCAGGACTGGGTAAAAACCGCCAACGAGGACATCGCCAGCGGCGTGCGTTCCACCCAGGACCGCTCCCAGTTCAGCGGCCGCGCCGGCGTGCTGTACCGGTTCGATAACGGCCTGGCGCCCTACGTCAGCTATTCGGAATCGTTCAACCCCAGCGTCTACACCGACGCCGACGGCAACCCGCTCAAACCCACCGAAGGCACCCAGTACGAAACCGGTGTGAAGTTCCAGCCGCGCCAGGGCCGCGGCGTGTACACCCTGGCCTTGTTCCACATCGAGCAGGAAAATCTGGCGATCCGCGAGCCCCAGGACCCGGTCTACCGCCCGGTCGGCGAGGTGCGCTCCCGGGGCGTTGAACTGGAAGCCCAGACCATGCTCACCGATCGCCTGCGCGTGCAAGGCAGCTACACCTACACGGACATCGAATACGCTGACTCGGAACAGGCCATCGAAGGCAACCGCGTTAACCAGGCGCCGCGCAACCAGGCCACCGTTTGGGGACACTATGCCTTCGACGGCGGCGCCCTGGCGGGCCTGGACCTGGGCGCTGGCGTGCGCTACCTGAACGGCATCGAAGCGGACCGGGAAAACACCCTGAACGTGCCCTCCTACACCCTGGTGGACGCCGCCATCGGCTACGATTTCAGCCACATCGGCCTGCAGGGTCTGAGCGCCCAGGTCAACGCCAACAACCTGCTCGACAAGGACTACGTAGCCTCCTGCTATTCCCTCAACTACTGCTACTTCGGCGCCGAACGCAGCGTCATGGCGACGGTGAAGTACAGGTTCCAATAAAGAAACAAGAGGCCTACAGGCTGGGCGGCAACACGGATCGTGTCGGGCTTCGCGTAAAGCGCGGCAAGCTGCAAGCTAAATGGCGGCTTCGAGATGCGCTAGCCGCCGCATGTTGGCTTGCCGCTTGTAGCTTCAGGCTTGCGGCCCCTCTCTACGAAACACATCGGGTGCGGCGCCCCGGGTTCCCTGTCCCAGGGCGCCGGTTCCCGCTATCCTTGGCGCGCCGTCTGCCGCCACCGAGATCCGCCGTGTCCGTTGTCGAAGACACCCCCGCGCCCTTTATCGAACGGGGCCAACCCGGTTACCGCGCCACCATGCTGGCGCTGTTCCTGGGTGCGTTCGCCACCTTCGCGCTGCTCTATTGCGTGCAACCGATGATGCCGATTTTTTCCGCCGCGTTCGGGCTCAACGCGGCCAGCGGTTCGCTGGTGCTGTCGGTGACCACCGCGATGCTGGCATTGGGGCTGTTGATCACCGGGCCGCTGTCCGACGCCTTCGGCCGCAAGGGCATCATGTCGGTGGCGCTGCTGGCCGCCGCCGTCTTTATGTTGTTAGCCGCGTGCATGCCCACCTGGAGTGGCGTTCTGGTGATGCGGGCCCTGTGCGGTTTGGCGCTGTCCGGCCTGTGCGCGGTGGGCATGACCTACCTGAGCGAAGAAGTGGCGCCGCGCTTCGTGGGTGTCTCCATGGGGCTGTACATCGGCGGCAGCGCCATCGGTGGCATGGCCGGGCGGCTGATTTTCACCTTCGGTTTTTTCGCGGCGCATTCGGTGGCCAGCAGTTGGGTCGGGCGGCGGGCTGAGCATGCGCGTGGCCAGGCGTCGTCGCTGTATCTGTTTTTCTACTACCTGGGCTCCAGCCTGGCCGGCACCCTCGGCGGCACCTTCTGGCATCACGGCGGCTGGCCGGCGGTCACCGCGTTTATCGCCGCCTTGCTGGCCGTGGCACTGCTGGCCGCGCTGCGATTGCAGCGGCTCGACGAGCTCAACCAGGCGCCCGGCGATCAAATATAAAAAACTGGAAAAAATCAGAAAGAAAGTGAAATCCCCAAGCACTTAACACCTCTGTTCCACGCCACAAGCTTTTACATCCCGACCACGCTTTGCTGGGGCTTAATGGCTCTATGCGGGTCGGATCGGCGTGGCGGAAACCGGCATTGACGCCAAAGCAGCGACGCTGAATTTCGTCGCCTTCGGCGGACAACCCCTGCGGGCCGGGTGCAGAAACAGGCAAGAACTTTCCAGTTCCCCCATACCGTTGTCCGGCTGTTGCGTCCTACTCTTGCCCGCCTTCAACGGCAATCGCCGCCACCTTCTTCAGTTGCGCGGCGCGCTTGGAAACAGGGAACCTGAACCATGAGTGATTCCGACACACACCCTCAACGCCGCCCGGCTTTTGTGGCCTGCCGTCCCTGGCGGCCACCCTCCGGGCCGCCGCTCACGCGGCGTCAAAAATTTCTCCCGGAAATTTTTTGGTGGGTCGCGGGCCTGACCATCGCACTCGCTGTTTTACCCATCACCGCGCCGGCCGATAGCACCGGGCAAACCGCCAATGGCGCCGATCCGCGGCTGGCCTCTCTGGATGGGTTCCGAGCCAGCGCAGAACACACCCCGCGTCGCCCCCGCCCGCAACCGGCGCGCGAGCCACGACGGGACAGCTGGTCGGTGGCGTTCGACAACGACATGCTGGTGCCGGGCAGCCGTGATCAGGATTACACCTACGGCTTGAGCGCTTCCTACACCGGCGCCGGTGCCCGCGACTTCTGGTTTTCCCTGGACACGCCGCTGCGCTGGCTGGATCGCCTCGCCGGCCTCGCGGCGCGCTCCAACGACGGCGTGGAAAGCCACACCGTCGAGGCCGGCCTGTTCGGCTTTACCCCGGAAGACGTGGAAGCCACCGCCACCCACTATGACGACCGCCCCTACGCCAGCCTGATTTATCTGTCGCAGTCTCGGGTGCAAGTAGACCGCGTCAACCGCGTCGCCTGGCACTCCTCTTTGACGGTGGGCGCGCTGGGCCTGGACCTGGTGGGCGATGCGCAGAACGCGGTGCACAAGGTCACCGGCAGCCACCACGCGGAAGGCTGGGACGATCAGATCAGCGACGGCGGCGAACCCACCGCCCGCTACGCGATCGCTCGGCAGAAGTACCTGGATGTGTCATCGGACAACTTGGAAGTGAAGAGCACCCTGCAAGGCTCACTGGGTTACCTCACGGAGGCGAGTTGGAGCCTGAGTTTTCGCGGCGGCCGGCTGCGCAGCCCCTGGTGGCAATCCAACCCGGAGCTGGTCAGTTACGGTCAAGGCGCCTCACAGAACAATCGCCCCACCGGCACCAACGAGCACTATCTCTGGGGCGGCGCCGCGATCGTGGCCCGGGGCTACAACGCCTTTCTGCAGGGCCAGTTCCGCGACAGCGAAGTCCGCTACCAGTTCGATGAACTCAACCACCTGGTGCTGGAAGCCTGGGTCGGCTACACCTTCGAATTCCAGAACGGTTATCGGCTCAGCTATGTGCTGCGCGGGCACACTTCGGAAGTGCGTGACGGTGCCGGCGACCGCAATCTGCTGTGGGGCGGCGTCATCGTCGCCAAGACCTTCGACTAACCCCAACGCCCTCAAAAAACTGAACACCGAACGCTGAAAACTGAAAACACGATTCTACGAATCGCGCTGCGCCTCGATATGCCGCCCCACCAACCCTGCCAGCCCTTCGGCGGTACCGAAATAATCGAGCAGCCGGATGTCCAGGTGCGGATGGCGCTGACGCGCCTCTTGCACCTGGGCGGGAATGTCACGGGCCACGTGTTTGCCGTTATTGAAGAACAGCGGATAGACCCGCACGCGGGTCACCGGCTGATGCTCGATCTGCTGCAAGGCCTCCATCAACGACGGCCGCGCCAGCTCCAGAAAGCACGGCAATACCGCCACGTATTCGTTGCCGGCTTCCGCGACGTGCTCCACCAGCAGGCGGAACTCGTCGTTGGCCGTTTCACTGCGGCTGCCGTGAGCCATGATGATTAGCGCTTCGCTCATGCACTCACTCCTGTTGATGGCCTGATTCAAGCCGATCGGCTAGCCGCGAAACGGCGCCACCAGATCGGTCAGGCTCTCGACCCGAATAATCATCGCCAGCGCCATCAGACGACCCAGTTCGCCGGCGGGGAAGCCGCGGTCGGCGAACCACAGCAGGTAGGGTTCGGGCAGGTCGATCAGCGGCCGGCCCTGGTATTTGCCGAACGGCATGGTGCGCTGGCAGACGGCGATCAGATCTTCATTCTTGAATGTCATGACGGCAAGCCTACCAGAGCGCTCCGGCAAAGGCGCCCTCATGGTCACTGCCGTTTCCCAATTCGCGGGCGCCCTTTCACCCAACACGCTGGCACGCTAGACCCTCAGGTTCACCATGCCGCCGGCACTAGTCCGGCGCGGGGCTCTCACGATTGGCCTGGCGAAAAATGGACACCGCGCTATGGCTGAACAGCACGGCAATGACCACCGCGACGACCAGATCCGGCCAGCGACTGCCACTCACCCAGACCAGCGCGCCGGCGGCGATCACCGACAAATTGGCGATCACGTCGTTGCGGGAACACAGCCAGACCGAGCGGATGTTGGCGTCACCGTCTCGATAGCGAAACAGCAACGCCAGGCTGATCAGGTTGGCGGTGAGCGCGACCAACCCCACCAGGCCCATGACTGGGGCCTCGGGTGTTACGCCAGTGATCATGGCGACCACGCTGTCGGCCAGCACCAGCAACCCCAGCACCAGCAGAGAGACGCCCTTGATGCGGGCGGCCCGGATTCGCCAGGCGAAGGACTGGCTGATCGCCCACAGCGTCAACCCATAGGTGGCGGCATCACCGAGGAAATCCAAAGCGTCGGCGCGCAGCGCCCGCGAACCGGTCATCCACCCGGCGGCAGCCTCCACCAGGAACATCACCATATTGATCGCCAGCACCGCCACCAGAACGCGCCGGTAGCCCGGCGGCGCCGTGGGCTTCAATTCAGGTTCGCAGCAGGCCATGGGTATCCCCCTTTGTCATCCTTGCCTTCGTGATCATTGCAAAGAGCAGGCGTGATCACCGGGATCGTGCTCTACCTGCAGGGTGGAGTGATGGATATTGAAGCGCTCCTTCAGCAGAGCGGCGATGGCATCCAGGCGTTCGTCACCGGGGTGCCCGGCGGGCATCACCAAGTGAGCGGTCAACGCGGTCTCGGTGGTGCTCATCGCCCAAACATGCAGGTCATGAAGACCAGCCACGCCGTCCACGGCGCACAGTTCAGCTTCCACCTCACGGAGATCAACGTGTGGCGGTACGCCTTGCAGCGCCAGTTTCAGCGCCTGGCGCAACAGCCCCCAGGTGCCGTAGACGATCACCGCGTTGATCGCCAGGCTGGTGACCGGGTCCAACCAGTTCCAACCGGTCCACAGGATCGCCAGCCCGGCGATGACCACACCCACGGACACCACCGCGTCGGCGGCCAGATGCAGGAAGGCGCCACGGATGTTCAGATCGCCCTTACTGCCCTTGACGAACAACCAGGCGGACGCAGTGTTGATCACCACCCCGATGGCCGCCACCACCATTACCGTGGTGGATGCCACCTCCGGTGGGTCCGCCAGACGACCGATGGCGTCCCAGCCGATGGCGCCACACACCAACATTAAGAACATGGCGTTGCCCAGGGCGGCAAGAATGGTGCTGCCACGCAAGCCGTAGGTGAAGCGGTAGTCCGGCGCCTTGCGGGCCAGCAGGGCGCCGCCCCAGGCCAGCACCAGGCCGAGCACGTCGGACAAGTTATGGCCGGCGTCCGCCATCAATGCGGACGATTGGGCGATAAAACCGTAAACGAACTCGATGCCGGTGAAGCCCAGATTAAGCGCGATGGCCGCCGCGAAAATGCCATTTCGATTTGGCGCCGGGGTGCCCGCGTGCTGATGGGAGGAATGTTGATGATCGTGTGGCATCGGTCTGTCCCTCTGATCCAGATTCCAACAGTGAAATACCTGTAGTGACTATAGGGTCAAGCACGATCCGTCCACGCCTGGCGCCCGCACCTTGCCAGCGAGCCGTTGCAAACACCGTCTCACGATAAAACAATGCCGAACCGCTTCATCACTACCGCCAATACCAGAAAGCACACCAGCGTTAACAACGCGCTACAGGCCAGAGACCACCAGAATCCCCAGCGCGCCATCATGGCGGGGAACAGAACAAACATGGGGAGCGTTGGCAGCACATACCAGAACGTGTACCACGCATGGTCAACAATCTTGTCCCGGGGGGCGCCTTCCACGTGCAACCAGATCAGCGTCAATACCGTGACCAGCGGCAAAGCCGCGACCAGGGCCCCTAATCGGCCGCTGTGGCGGGCGGTTTCCGAGACCACCACCACCAGCAAGGCGGTAATCAAATACTTAACGAACAACGGCATAACGACTCCTACCTACTCTTGTCCGGAGAGGGGGCGCCGTGCGGCGGCGCCCCTAAGGTTGCGGTTAAAATTAAACCGGTTCAGCTCTTTTTGCGGCCAAACCGACTGTACAACGCCGGCAACACCACCAGGGTCAGCAGGGTGGCGGTGACGATACCCCCTACCACCACAGTGGCCAGAGGCCGCTGAACTTCCGAGCCGATGCCGGTGTTGAAGGCCATTGGCACGAAACCCAGGCCCGCCACCAGTGCGGTCATTAGCACTGGCCGCAAGCGGCGCAGCGCGCCTTCGCGCACCGCGTCGCGCAACGGCAGCCCTTCCGCCATCAGGTCCTTGATCTGGGACAGCATTACCACGCCGTTGAGCACGGCGATGCCGGACAGCGCAATAAACCCCACCCCGGCGGAGATCGACAGGGAGATGTCCCGCGCCCAGAGGGCCAGCACACCACCGGTCAGTGACAGGGGAATAGCGGTGAAGATAATCAGCGCGTCGCGGGCGCTGCCAAACGCGCCGTACAACAGGCCAAAGATCAGCAACAATGAGAGCGGCACCACAATGGCCAGCCGCCGGGAGGCGGACTGCAATTGCTCGAAGGTGCCGCCGTAATCCACCCAGTAACCGGTGGGCAGATCAATCTCTTCGCGGACCGCCACCCGCACATCCTCGACGAAAGAGCCCAGGTCCCGGCCACGGACGTTGGCGGAGACAATGGCGTTACGCTTGCCGTTTTCCCGGTCGATCTGGTTGGGACCCGGCGTTAACGTTACGTCCGCCACTTCTTCCAGCGGCACATAGCCGGGATCGTGGCCGCCGGGCACCGCTACCGGGAGCCGTTTCAGGGCATCCAGGTCCGTCACGTTCTCCGCTGGCAGGCGCAGACGCAACGGGAAGCGGCTGTCGCCCTGGTACACGGTGCCCAGGGTCTCGCCGCCCACCGCCACGCGCACGGTGCGCTGTACGGCGCCGGCGCTCAGGCCGTAGCGGCCGAGGGCGTCCCGGTTCGGTGTCACGGTCAGCATCGGCAGGCCGGAAAGCGGCTGCAGACGCGCGTCGGCGGCGCCGGGCACCCGGTTGATCACCGACACCGCCTGCTCACCCAGGGCTTCCAGCTGGTCCAGGTCATCGCCGTAAAAACGCACCGCCAGATCGGCGCGCACCCCGGCGATCAATTCATTGAAGCGCATCTGAATCGGCTGGGTGAACTCGTATTTGTTACCCGGCAGCGTTTCCGCGGCTTCCGCCATGGCGGCGACCAGGTCCGCCTTCGACCGACTCGGGTCCGGCCACTGCTCACGGGGCTTAAGAATCACGAAGGTGTCCGCCACATTGGGCGGCATCGGGTCGGTGGCCACTTCGGCGGTACCCAGTTTGGCGAACACCTTGTCCACCTCGTCGAATTCCAGGAACCGGCGGTCCACCTGTTCCTGCATCTCCAGCGCCTGGCTCAGGCTGGTGCCGGGAATGCGCAACGCGTGCACCGCCACGTCGCCCTCGTCCAGTTGCGGGATGAATTCCGTGCCCAGCCGGGTGGCCAGCAGGCCGCTGGCCACCACCAACACCACCGCCACCAGCAGCACCGGCACGGCGGCGCGCAGGGCGAAGTCCAGTGCCGGCCGGTAAAGGTAGCGCGCTATTCGCATTACCTGATTGTCCTGGTGACCGACCCGGCCACGCACCAGCAACGCTACGGCAGCGGGCACGAAGGTCACCGACAAAATCAACGCCCCGGTGAGCGCGGCCACCACGGTAAACGCCATGGGGTGGAACATCTTCCCTTCCACGCCGGTGAGCGCGAAAATTGGCAGGTACACCACCATGATAATGAACACCCCGAACGCGCTGGGTTTGAACACTTCCCGGGTGGCCCGGGTGACGGTGTCCAGGCGCTCTTTCAAATTGAGCAAACGCCCTTCGTGCTTCTGGGCCGCCGCCAGACCGGTGAGACAGTTTTCCACCACGATCACGGCTCCGTCCACGATCAACCCGAAGTCGATGGCGCCCAGGCTCATCAGATTGCCGCTAACCCGGTTGGCGGCCATGCCGGTAAGCGCGAACAGCATACTCAGAGGAATCACCGCGGCGGTGATCAGGGCGGCGCGAAAGTTCCCCAGCAGGGCGAACAGCACCACGATCACCAGCAGCGCGCCTTCGAACAGACTTTTTTCCACCGTGGCGACGGTTTTTTCCACCAGGGAAGTGCGGTCATACATCGGCTCCGCACGCACGCCGTCGGGCAGCGACCGGTTGATTTCCTGCAGGCGCTCCGCCACCGATTGAGCCACTTCCCGGCTGTTTTCGCCGATCAGCATGAAGGTGGTGCCGAGCACCACTTCCTCACCATTGCGGGTGGCGGCGCCGGTGCGCTGTTCCTCGCCGAAGCGAACCTTCGCCACATCCGCCACCCGGATCACGGTATCCCCGCGCCGGGCCACCACGATCTCGCCGATCTCATCGAGGCTGGCGACCTGACCCGGGGAACGCACCAGCCACTGTTCGCCGTTGCGCTCCAAATAACCGGCGCCCAGGTTCAGGTTGTTGTCGCGCAGGGCAACCGACACATCCTCCAGGCTCAGTTGGTGGGCGATCAACCGTGACGGGTCCGGTGCCACTTCGTACTGGCGCTGGAAGCCGCCGATGGTGTTCACCTCGGTGATGCCGTCCACCAGCATCAACTGCGGCCGCACCACCCAGTCCTGCAGGGTACGCAGATCCTCCGCGTCGTAGGGCTCGCCCTCTTCGTTGCGGGCGTCCGGGTCGGCTTCCACGGTGTACATGAAAATCTCGCCCAGCCCGGTGGCGATCGGCCCGAGTTCCGGCGCCATGTCGTCGGGTAATTCACCGCGCACACTTTGCAGTTTTTCCGCCACCCGCTGGCGGGCGAAGTACAGGTCGGTGCCCTCCTCGAACACCACCGTGACTTGGGACAGGCCGTAGCGGGATACCGAACGGGTGTAATCCAGATTGGGCAACCCGGCCATCGCCGTTTCCACTGGATAGGTGATGCGCTGTTCCGATTCCAGTGGCGAGTAACCCGGCGCACTGGTATTGATTTGCACTTGCACGTTGGTGATGTCGGGTACCGCGTCGATGGGCAGTTGCACGGCGCTGCGCACGCCCACCAACACCAGCAACGCGGTCAGCGCCATCACCAGCCAGCGCCGACGGACCACCAGGCCCACGAAAGCATCGATCATAGGATCTCCTTAGTGCGCAAGCACTTAGTGGTCGTGGCTGGCGCCGTCCTTGAGGACGTCGGCCTTGAGCAGGAAGCTGTTTTCAATCACGTACTCGGTGCCCGGCTCTAAACCACCGGTGACCTCCACGTAATCCGCGCTTTCCATCCCTTGCTTGATCATCCGCACTTCGTAGTCCTCGCCGAAGCGGGCAAACACCACCGGCATGTCACGGAAGCTCTGGATCGCGTCCCGGCGCACCGCCAACGGCACCGTTTTCTTTTCGGTCACTACCTGGGCGGCGATCAACATGCCAGGGCGCAGATCGCCGGGGGGATCGTCAACCACCACCCGCGCCCGAGTGACTTGGCTGGCCTGGTCCGCGCGGGGGTATAGGTAATCCACTTCGCCCAACACAGCGCCATCGTCCGTCCGGCGCACTATCTGCCCGGCAGCCACCGAGCGCAGATCGCGCTGGAACAGGTGCAATTCCAACCACAGGGTGGAAAAATCACCGATCTCGACAATCGGCTCGCCGTTGGTAGCGGCCCCGGCGTTCAGGAAACGTTCGGTGATCACGCCGTCCGCTGGCGCCGTCACCGTCTGCAGGGTCAGGCTGGCACGGGCTTCCACTCGCGCCAGCGGTTGGCCTTTTTTTACCCGGTCGCCCACCGACACCAGCACCCGTTCAACGGTGCCCGGATAGCGGGCGGTGACCCTATACAGCTTGTCGGGATCCGCCTCGACCCGGCCGGTGACCCGGCGCGTGCGCTCCAGGGTTCGCTCACCGGCGATTTCGGTGTCCAGACCGGAGGCTTTCGCCAGACGGTCGGGAATACGGGTACGGCCTTCGTGGTTTTCGAAACGCCACCGGTAGGCTTCGCCATCCACGCTGGTGTCCACGGTGACGTCGAAGGAGTGAGGTTCGGTCACCGGCTGTTGGCCGAGCAGGTAATCGCGCTCCGGTTCAAAGGTGATCCGGTCCTGTTGCCCACCCAGACGGTCCAACGTAATCGCCAGATCGACTTGATCCGGGTCCAGGGGTTCGTCCTGCCGGTAGGCGTAGACTCGATATTCAGGCGGAACGCCGTCTTCAAATAGGGTCAGTTCCAGACCGACGCCATTTTTCTCCAATAGGCGGCCCCCGTGGGGACCCTCGCGCTCGTCGCTTTCGGCATGATCGTCACCATCGACGGCCCAGGCGCCGGTAGTCACGGCGCAAAGCAAACCGCCGTACAACACATTCAAAATAAATCGGTTCATTGGGAATCTCCTTGCGCGCGCGCTTCGGCGGCCAGGGAAGTGCCGGTCAGGCGCTCCAGTTCGTTGCGTTGCTGGTGAAAGTCCACGGCCAGGTCCGTGACACGGCGCTCCAGGGCCAGCCTGGAACGGGCGGCGTCGATCAGATCGAGGACGCTGTAGCGCCCGCGCCGATAGCCGGCCTGGACTTCTTCGTAGAGGCGGCGGGCCTCCGGCAGGGATTGGTCGCGGATGGCGGCGATTTCATCGCGGCGTTGCTGTAACTCCAGGTACAAACTTTCCACCAGTGCCAGCAACTCAATGCGCGCGGCGTTTCGGCGGGCCTGCAGTGCATCCACCTCGGCCCGGCGGCGGGCCTGATTACCGCGGTTGGGATTACTCAGATTGAGCGGCATGGAGAAACCCAGCACCGCCGCCTGATCACCGCTGGTTTCATCATGGCGGGCGCCGACGGAAAAGCGCACATCACGGCTGCCGTTGGCCTCCGCCAGGCGGGCCTGGGATTCCGCCAGACGGGCGCGGGAGGCGAACTCGCGCAGCCGCGGCGCCTGGTCAAGACGCTCGCGCCACTGCGCCAATGCCGGCAGTTGCGGTAGCGGTAGCAGATCGCCGGCGGCGCGCAGTCCCTGTTCACCGGTATCGCCCCATAGGGCGGCCAGCCGCTGGCTGGCGGCGCGGCGCTCGGTGCGGGCCCGTGCCAAGTCCCGTTCCGCCGCCTGCCGGGCCAGCACCAGACGGCGCCGTTCGGAGGACGGCGCGGCACCGGCGGAGGCCCGTTGCCGGGCGGCCTGTTCGGCGTCACCGGCTAGGCCGAGGGTGCGCTCGGCCAGCGCCACGCGGCGCTCGGCGGCGGCCAATGCCAAGTAACGCCGGTTGGTTTCGCCGAGCAGGTCAAGACGCGCCAGGTCGTAATCCAGGCGGCTCAATTCGCCGGCCCGGCGGGCGCTGTCAAGCCGGGCATCGCGCTGGCCGCCCAGCTCCACCACCTGGCTCAGCGCCAGGGTAACTTCCGCGCCTTCGGTGCCGGCCCATTGTCCGGACCCCGCGACGTTTTCCACCTCCAGGGACAGTTCGGCGCTGGGGCGGATGCCCGCCTGGACAGCAGCGGCATCGGCGGCCCGGAAACGATAGGGGTATTCACTCAGGCCCGGATTTTTCTCCAACACACGGGCCACAATGGTATTCAAATCGACGGCGTCAGCTTCGGCGGCCAGAGGCCAGACCAAAACCAGACCGCCGAGCACGACAGCAAGGCCGCCGCGCACGATACGGTGATGCATGACAATTTTCTCCGAATACGAACGGCACCGGCGCGGAGCGCCGGAGGCACATCAACGAGCGAGTCGATTGGCTACAAAAACGTCGTATTCGGAGGGGGTACCGGGGGCTGGCGACCGGAGAGCACCGCGCCCGATTGCGGGCGGGGCTGCCAAGTGGTGCCGCTCGCCTGGAAGGAGACCACGCCGGTGGTGCTCAAAGGCGCGGAGTTGGCGTGGCTGTGGCAGTCATGATGGCCGCCATCACAGTCGCCGTGATCGTCATGGTCCACGGATGAAGCGTAAGGAGCGCTTTCTTGATGATCCTGAGCATGCAGCAAGGCGCCCGGTGCGTCATGGCTGGCGTGGCTGGCGGAGTCACCCGCCACCACCAGGCCGTTAACGGTCAGGAACAACATCAGCACCGCTGTGATCCAAAGCCTCAACATGAACATCACCTTGATCGGAAGCGGAACAGTACGGCAGCCCGCACACGCCGTCAAACACGCCTCGGAACCGCTTCCCTTGAGTTTTATCGCGACGGAGAGCAGAGTTAAATAGCTATAGTTGCTACAGGTTCAAGAGGAAAATCATGTATTCCATCGGTGAATTGTCCCGCACCACCGCCTGCAAAGTGGAGACCATCCGCTACTACGAAAAGATCGGGCTGATGCCAGAGCCGGCGCGCAGCGTCGGCAATCAACGCCGCTACGCGGAGCACCATCGGGAGCGCTTGCACTTTATCCGCCACTCCCGGGAACTGGGCTTCACCATCGGTGACATTCGCGAGTTGCTGGAGCTGTCCGACCAGTCCCAGCGCGAGTGCAGCGCGGTGGATGCCCTGGCCCGCCGCCACCGCGACGCGGTGCAGGAGCGGATTCGATCACTGGGCGCTCTGCGTGACGAACTGGATCGCATGATCGCCGGCTGCCAAGGTGGCGACGTGGCGCACTGTCGGGTCATTCAGGTGCTCGGCGATCACGGCCTGTGTCGCCAGGAGCATGCTTGAGGGAAAC
>TARA_R110001606_G_scaffold63950_1_pt1 | contig 22254 bp, 20 predicted proteins | sample TARA_R110001606 | Tara Oceans TARA_R110001606 (sample SAMEA4398315) | marine metagenome | biome: Polar Biome; feature: [SRF] surface water layer (ENVO:00010504); material: water (ENVO:00002006), including particulate matter (ENVO:01000060) such as... | depth 5 m | reverse complement strand
CTACGCTTTCTAACACAGACGTTGCTAAACCTTACTTTAAAGCATCAAGTGCAGGAAGTTTTGTTATTTCGTTACGTACCAATGATGGTAATAAAGACTCCGATACGCAAACAATCACTATCATAGTTAGAGACAATGCAAAGCCAGTCATTATTTCTAAAGGCGAACAATTACGTCAGGCTTTTGTTGGTAATATAGTAACATTTGATGTTAGCCAAAGTTACGACCCTGAAGAGACCAATCTTAATTATACTTGGGGGCTTACCAAGCCTAATGAGTCAAATGCAGCACTGGTAAACATAAAAGATGGCGTCGCTGAATTTACCCCTGATATTATAGGTAGCTATAATGTCACTGTTACTGTTACTGATGCTGAGGGCAATGCAGCTGTAATGGAGTTTGCGATCTCTGCTACCGATTCCGCTTTACTAACAGGCATAGTTAAAGGACAAATTACCAACGTAGCTAAAGTTGGTATCAATAACGCTATACTGATGATAAATGGTAAGCAGCATACTACAAATAGCAGCGGCTTCTTTGAGGCAATAGTTAGTGTTGAACAGGGCGCAACTGTTAGTATTTCTACAGCAGATGAAAGACTGGCAACTAGCGAGTATAGTTCAGCAGCGATAACACAAAATGATTTTATCATTAATATTAATCAAACAAGCCTACCGGTTTTTCAAGATGTAGAAGTCTCTGTATTCGTCTGTCCTGATTTTACTGGACCCGACACCGTAAATCTGCGCTTTAAAATGATCGATACTATTTTAACGTCGAATAGTTTTCAGGCTCAGTATGATGAAACCAAGCCTTTGATATTACAAAAAAGTAATAACACATATCTAGATAGCACACTAAATATTGCACTCCCTGTAACTGCAACATATGAAATAACCGTGGTTGAAGACAATGTGCGCAATACATCTTATTCAAGTACTGCTATTTACTACTCTCAGTCGCCCCCAAACTTAGCGATAATCACCATTTGTAATAATTAGAAAAAACTAAGCCACTTCACGCGTGTTGAAGTGGCTTAGCGTACCTTCCAGATCCAATCTAAAGAATATTAAGAACAACCCTAAATTTAGTATTTTTGACCACTTATTCGCTATACTTATTTGATAATAAAAATAAAAACCAATAAAAACAAATCATTAAATTTTGGCTTTGTTTTTGCTATAAATTAGCAAATCGTAAAATATAATTAACAATGAGAAAATAAATAATGATCAACAAACCTCTTTCTTTGCTAGCCAAAGCCCTTCCTATTGCCACTAGCCTATTGTTTCTCAGTGGCTGTATTGTGCATGTTTCAACCTCGTCAGCCAATATACAACAACAGCAGCAACGCTCAATATCAGCGTCACAATTACAGCAACTAAGTATTAATGCTGAGGCGGGTTCACTTAAAGTGATCGGCTCAACCACAGCAACTAACATCAGCGTAGATGCCACTATTTATACAGCAAAAAGTGATGACCCTTACATACTTACTCTGGAACAAAAAGGCGATAAAGCCGTACTTATAGCAAAAAATTATAGTTCATCAGGAATAGTGGTATATCAAGGTAATTCACCCAGTATTGATTTAGTTATTACTGTGCCAAGCTCATTTAACCTTGAGATTGACGATGACTCTGGCGATATAGATATTGCTGGTGTACTAGGTAATATCATTATAGATGACGACTCAGGGAGCATTCGTATTGATCAAGGTCATCACGTCACAATTGACGATGATTCAGGGGATATCGATCTGCAAAATATTACTGGTAATGTAGAGATCAGTGATGACTCTGGCAGTATTACTGCACGTAACGTTGCTGGCAATATGACTATTGAAGATGATTCGGGTGATATAACCCTTACTAATATCACTGGCAGCGTAGATATTGACGATAACTCTGGCAGCATCAATGCCAAAACTCTAGGCAGTTACATCACCATTGAAGATGAATCGGGTGATATTTATGTTGAACATGTAAATGGCCTAGTCACCATTGAGGATGGCTCAGGCAGTATTCGTGTTAACGACAGTAAAGGTCTCACCATCATTGACGCTGGCTCTGGTGATTTGAGCATCGATAATATCAACGGCCCAGTAAAACTTAACTAACTCTTGATGTAAAACGGCCAAGTAATTGGCCGTTTTTTACTGTCTAATTTTGTGTTGTCGGTCGTGTGATCACAACAACTGCTATGTTTTGCTAATCGCAAATACCCTCAGCGTCTTATCGCAATGCTTGATGAGCGTAAATGTGTCGTCGCTAGTTTCCCTACCTGCGGTATTTTGCATTAAAAACATCAACAAGTAATAGTAAGCACTGTTTACTACGCATAAAGCTCCTTTTAGTGCCATACAACACACCATTAAAATTCTTTAAAAAAGAATGTTAATGCCTATTTTTACTAATTTTCGTTCTTTAAACCTGAGTATATTATTAATCAAGCATCAATAGTGACACTCGAAATTAAGTGATCATCTATTGTTAGGGCTATAACTTATGTATTCAATTAATCGAATCAACGTGACTCTGCTTGGTCACCTTTAAGGAGCAAAACATGGCTAAAATACTCAACCCAACTGAACATGATATTGGTGGCTTAAACGTAAAGCGCGTACTGCCTAATTTTGATAAAAAAATGGTGGGACCATTTATCTTTTTTGATCACATGGGACCAAACGATTTTCCTGTTGGCCAAGGGATCAATGTTCGCCCTCACCCGCACATAGGCTTATCAACACTCACTTATTTATTTCGCGGCAGCATTTTACATCGCGACTCGCTATGTAATAATTTAGAAATCCACCCAGGCGATGTGAACTGGATGACGGCAGGTAAAGGCATTGTTCACTCAGAACGAGAAAGCTTTGAAGTGCGCGCTAACCCGCATCATATTGACGGCTTACAATGCTGGATTGCGCTACCAGAAAATATGACTGAGATTGAGCCTTCATTCACCCATATAAAAAAACAGCAACTACCACACATAATTCATGAAGGTATCATGATGCGCTTAATTGTTGGTGAAGCTTACGGATTAAGCTCCCCAGTTAAAACCTACTCCCCCATGTTTTATATTGATGTGGTTGGCAGCGCCAATAGTCAAATTAAGTCGCCTAACCCACAGCAAGAAACCGCGTTATATGTTATTTATGGAAGCGTTACCGTGGGTCAACAGGATTATCAAGCAGGTGATTTTATCCTACTTGATAACCTCGATACTGATATTCACTTTGCCAGTGATGCACGCTTTATTTTGCTCGGTGGCGATAAATTTGAAAAAGTCCCATACTTGCATTGGAACTTTGTTGCTTATAGCAAAGAACGCTTAGAGCAGGCAAAACAAGACTGGCAAACTCAACGTTTCCCAAAAATCCCTGGTGACGATAAAGAATTTATTCCGCTATAGTAAACAGTATTTTAAGGCATAATAAGTTAGCCAGTATTAGCAAAGGACAACTATGTTAGAGATCGCATTAATTTATTTAGCCGCAGCCATTGTTGCGGTGCCTATCGCAAAACGCCTTGGGTTAGGCTCCGTGCTCGGCTATTTGCTGGCAGGTATTTTAATTGGCCCGTATTTGCTAGGGTTAGTGGGCGATCAAACGTCTGTTATGCATTTTGCTGAATTTGGTGTAGTAATGATGCTGTTTTTAGTCGGCCTTGAACTACAACCTGCAAGGCTTTGGAAGTTACGCCACTCTATTTTAGGGCTTGGGGGTTTGCAAGTAACCCTAACAGCCGCGGTAATTTTTGCAATTTGTTATTGGTTTATGGCCATGCATTGGCAAACAGCACTAGCAATTGGTTTAATGCTCGCGCTTTCTTCAACAGCAATTGTGCTACAAAGCCTGGAAGAAAAAGGTTGGCTGAAAAATGAAGCCGGCCAAAATGCGTTTTCGGTACTGCTATTTCAAGATATTGCCGTTATTCCTATTTTAGCATTACTACCATTATTGGCGTTTGAGCCAATGTTAAATGCCACCAGCACGCATAATTCGCTAACTGCCGATTGGCCAGTTTGGGGGCAAGTAACCGCCTCAGTAACAGTGATCGCGGCAATTATTTTAGCTGGTAAGTATATTTCTGCGCCGCTATTTAGGTACATTGCTGAAACCAGAATGCGGGAAATATTCACTGTATTTGCGTTATTTTTAGTGGTAGCGATTGCGCTGATTATGCAAAATGTTGGCTTATCTCCAGCGTTAGGGACTTTTTTAGCTGGTGTGGTACTGGCAGAAAGTGAATTTCGTCATGAGTTAGAGGCCGATATAGAACCCTTTAAAGGACTGTTATTAGGATTGTTTTTTGTCGCTGTCGGTGCCTCTATCGACTTTGCATTGTTATTTAATCAATTTACTTTAGTGGTTACATTGGTTGCAGCTTTAATTGTTGTAAAGGCCGCTGTTTTGTATGCCTTAGCACGAACTTTTAAAATTCATCATACCCAGCAACTGTTATTCACTTTAGCCCTAGCACAAGGTGGTGAGTTTGCTTTTGTGCTCCTGACGATGACTAATACATTGCAAATTTTAACCCCAGAACAAAGCAACTTAACCACCTTAGTCGTGGCCATCTCAATGTTAATAGCCCCTTTACTATTAATGCTTTACGACACATTACAAAAACGTAGCAACACAACAACAAAACCTGAGTTTGATAAACCAGAGCAGATAAGCCCAGCCAAACACGTAATCATTGCTGGGTACGGCCGTTTTGGACAAATTATGGGGCGCTTACTGAGCACCCAAGGGTATGATATTAGTGTCCTTGATCACAGTCCTAGCCAAATTGATCTGCTGCGCCGCTTTGGTAATACGGTGCATTATGGTGATGCAGCACGTAAAGAACTACTCGAAGCCGCTGGAGCTGATACCGCACAATTATTGGTTATTGCTATTGATAATGCCGACAAAACTCTCGAAATAGTTAAACTTGTCCGCAAACACTTTCCGCACTTAAAGATTGTGGCGCGCGCTAAAGATCGTCGCCATGCTTACCAATTACTTAATTTGCACGTTGATGCGTTTAACCGAGAAACCGTTGACTCCGCCATCAACCTTGCCGTTGAAACCCTAGAACTATTAGGAAATTCAAAGGAAGACTCGCAGCGCGCAGGACACTTATTTAGAGAGCACGATCGTGCTTCAGTACTGCAATTAGCAAAACTGTGGGGCGATGATCACAGTTATGGTGTAGCGGTACGTCAACGCACTGAAGATCTAAAACAAGTACTCAATCAAGATAAACGTGCCAGAGAATCACTCAATACCTGTGACCAAGGTGACTGCGAGGACAACCATAAAGATGCTTAAAATAACTTTAGAGCAATGGCGTATGTTTAGGGCTGTGGTTGAACATGGCGGTTTTAATCAAGCATCACTAAAAATTTATAAAAGCCAATCAAGTATTCACAATGCTGTTAGTAAAATTGAGACCGCTTTAGGTGTTAAGTTATTTACTATTGAAGGACGTAAAACCGTGATCACCGAAGCTGGTGAGATGATGATGCGCCGCGCTAATTACCTACTCGATGAAGCCGCCAAAATAGAAGCAATTGGGCAGACTCTCAGTGAGGGGATTGAAAGCAAATTACGTATTGCTGTTGATGAAGTTTTTCCGCAAGCACTGCTTTATAAAGTACTCAACAATACCTCGGCAATGTATCCATTATTACGTATTGAATTATACGAATCAGTACTGACTGGCGCGAATGAATTACTAGAGAACACCAGTGCCGATATTGCAATATCGGGATTCACTGGCAAAGCCGGGTTTAGTGAAGAGTTGTGCAATATCGAGTTTACTGCTGTTGCGCACCCAGATCATGCGTTACATAGCATCACTCGGCCTATCACCCTTGAAGATTTAAAATCGCACCGACAAATTGTGGTACGCGATTCTGCCTTACACAATAAACAAGACGGTGGCTGGTTAGGTGCCGACCAGCGCTGGACAGTAAGCCATATGCGGACTTCCATTGATATGATCAGCAACGGCTTAGGCTTTGCTTGGCTGCCTAGCACAGCGATTACCAATCAGTTAGCACAAAATCAGCTCAAGCCCCTTAATCTTAGCCACAATAGTAAGCGCAGTGCCATGCTACATTTACTGTTTAAAGACGGTGATCGCCTTGGCCCGGCAGCGCGCACATTTATTGGCGAGTTACGATATCAAGTAATGCAGGCTGATCTTGATTGCTAATCAAGGGCTTTCATTCTATTAATTAGAACAAATAGTCCTTTTAAAAGCGATTTTAATCTTCCTTATAAAACTTATACTGCTGCTATTCAAATTAGCGTTTAATCAGGAGTTAAGTTATGCACTACATACGCAAAGCCAGCGAGCGCGGCCAAGTTGATCTTGGTTGGTTACAAAGTCAGCATAGTTTTTCATTTGGCCATTACCATGATCTAAAACACATGGGGGTGTCGGTGCTTAGAGTGATCAACGAAGATAAAGTACTTGCAGGCCAAGGCTTTGGCACTCACGGGCACCGAGATATGGAAATAATTTCCTATGTCATTTCCGGCGCATTAAAACACCAAGACAGCACCGGCAATGAATACATTGTTCCTGCTGGTGACGTGCAACGGATGAGTGCCGGTAGTGGCATTATGCACAGCGAATATAATGCTTCAAATTCAGCAACAGCGCACTTTTTACAAATTTGGATACAACCCAAATTGCGTGGTATAGCCCCTAGCTATGAGCAAAAAAGTATTCCGCAAACAACTCAGCTTACACCACTTGTTACACCAAATGGCGAACACGGCAGCGTGAGCATCAACCAAGATGCTAGTATCTATCGTTTAAAACTTGATGAGGGTCAATCGCATACATTGCAAACAGCGGATAGAAAAGGTTATTTGCATATTATCTGCGGGCATATAGACGCAAACAAGCAAAATTTTAGTAACGGCGATGCCTTTGCACTAAATCGCAATGAACGGGTAACATTAACAGCCACCAGCAGCTTAGAAGCGCTGTGGTTTGATCTACCAGCATAAAGTAAATAATCAGTAAGTAAAAAAACCAATGACAGTAACAACCCTCTCTATCATCGCATTTGTCGTATTGCTCACCGGCGTGTCAAAATCAGGCTTTGCAGGAGCGCTTGGAGTGTTTAGTGTCCCTTTACTAATGCTAGTGATGCCCCCCGTTGCCGCAATCGGTTTGATGCTACCGGTACTTATTGTTGCCGATGTCTTTAGTTTAAAAAGTTACTGGCAACAATGGGATATACAGCAACTTAAACGCTTACTACCGGGTTTATTGGTAGGCGTAGTTATTGCACATGCGTTAATTGGCTGGTTAGATGCGGCGTTTATAAAAACAGCGATTGCTATTTTATGTATAGTGTTTGCTATTCGCAGTTTAGCCTTTAGCAAGTTTACTTTTAGTGCCTTAAATAGCCGTTTAGGTGCCTTCTCTATGGGCGGTTTAGCCGGTATTGCAAGTACCTTAGTACATGCTGGCGGCCCACCTTTAATAATGTATTTCAGTACCATTAAGTTACCACCGAAACGATTTGTCGCAACTGTGGCGATTATTTTTGCGATGATGAATGCCGTCAAGCTTATTGGCTTTATTAGTCTGGGTTTAATCGAAATAAAGTGGGCATTAATTGCACTTGCCAGCTTGCCGATTGCTTTTTGTGGTAATCGTTTAGGGATCTGGTTGCAGGGCAAACTCAATACTTCGCAGTTTCTGAAAATAATGAATGTACTACTCTTGTTGCTGGGTATTTGGTTGTTAGTGATGTGATCTGGCTAGTTAAACATTTCGTAGTTAGGTAAACTGATTCAACAAACGCTATTTAAGGCTCTATTTTGTTAAATAACCAACCACTTCGTAAACCCTTCTCTGTACTGGTTGTTATTTATAAAAAAAATAAAGACTGTTTACTGATCCAACGTACCGATGATGCTAACTTTTGGCAATCAGTCACCGGCGGGATTGATGAAGGCGAAACGCCTGTTGTGACAGCTTACCGTGAGCTATTAGAAGAAACAGGGATAGATGCCCGCGCGCTGGGTTTAACAATACGCGATCACCAAAAAACCAATCAATATACCATTAGAGAGTCATGGCGACACCGCTATCAAGCCAATGCGTTAATTAATACTGAGTATGTTTTTAGTATTTGCGTACCCAATGATATCGCCATTACTTTAGATCCGAATGAGCACACCGATTTTATTTGGCTAACGCAACAACAAGCGGCTGACAAAGCCTGGTCGCCAAGTAATCGCGATGAAATCTTGGCGCTATAGTTTATTTAATTGTTATCAATTAGGTTAACTGCTTACTTGTAGCACTTATTGAAACAATAAGCCCATATTGATTGCTTGTGGCAACCACATCATTGCGTCTGAGGTTAACTCATCGCTAGAAACCTCTAGCTGTAATGCTGTTTGCTTAATCGCCATATTAAAGCTACTTCCTTGTATACAAAAACCGAGTAGCAAATACTGCCAATGAGCTAAAGACCAGACTCTAAATCTATAATGTATACGTGTTAAAGCAAGGTAACATGTTTGCTGAATAGGTAAAATCAACTCATCAGGCATTACTTCTAATTTTACTATGCAGGCTTCAATTTGTGAAATGAGCTCTAAAATAGGGTAATCTAATGTTATTACCCGCAAACAAGGCGCCGCTTGAATATCAGTATTATTTACTAAACACGTGAGCATTTGCTGTTCGATAGAAAGCTCGGTTGCCGTTACATTTTTTTCAAGACCTTGGGCTACTAACACCTCAGACTTGGTGCGTTCAAATAAGGCTATTTGAGCAGGTAAATCGACCATAGTTTGTTGAGCAACATCGATTATACCTTGTGGTTTAGTTTGTGCTAAAAATTCGGCAAATTGCTCACCTAAATAATATAGACTCCAACTTTTAGAAGGCACCGTCACAATAAATGCTTTAGCAAATGTGGAAAATAACGAATCTCCCATATACTGCGCCAACAATGAAAACTCACAACGTAAACAATCCACAAGCCTTAGCACATAACCTGCAGCGTAAATATCTACTCGCTGCTGGGCTGAAATTTTATCTGTACTTTTAATTAGCGTATCAAGCATAACGCCATCATGCGCATATGCCTGTAAGAGTTTATCATCCAAATCACCACGAACAATTAATACTGTTTGCAACCAATGTTGCACTTGCCTCAATGAATGTTCACTCATAATTTCTCTTTAGCTAAAACCAGCGGTGTAGAAATACAACCTTGTTGGTGGCTATTTTGTACTGGAGCATGAGGAATTTGACCCGCTAATACAGTTTTAGCTTTGTTTAACTCAGCGACTAATTTAGGAAACGCAGGAATATTTGCATCCCATTCCAGTAAAGTCGAGACAGGCCCACATAAAGATTGCGCGAGTTGATACAATTCCCATACAGGTTCAGGAACTGGTTTATCATGGGTATCTATCAAACAATGCCCGCTGAGTGTTGGCCCCGCCAAATGCATTTGCACAATACTTTTAAGCGGTAAGTTTTTTATATATGTCCTTGGGCAAAAACCGTGATTATACGCCGACACATAAACATTATTAACGTCTAGCAGCATAGCACACTGTGTTTGTTCGACCAGCTGCGTAAAAAACTCCGGCTCCGTGAGCGACGAGTTTTGAAACTCTAAATAAGTAGAGGGGTTCTCCAGCACTAATGGCCGCTGTAAAAAGTCTTGTACCTGATTAACCCGGTTAATAACATGCTTTAAGCTTTCCTCAGTAAGCGGCATAGGTAGTAAATCGTGGCTATTTACTCCTGCAAAGCCTGTCCAACATAGATGATCTGATATCCACGCTGGTTTTACAAAATCCGCCAATGCTTTTAACTTTTCTAAATAGTCAAAATCAAGCGCAGAGCTACTGCCTATATTCATAGACACACCATGCATAACAATAGGGAAATCAGCCATCAATTGTTCTAATACATGACGGCCATAGCCATAATTATCGATGTAATTTTCACTAATGATCTCAAACCAATCAACCCCTGTTACTGGTTTTTGCATTAAGTACGGATAATGCTCACTGCGCAACCCCAAACCAAAGCCTAGCGGGTTTATTTGCTCAATAGCAGAAGCAGCAAAAGGCTGCTTCTGTATGTATGATGTCATGTATTCAATCCAATTAAGTTGAAGGCGGAAGCGCTAAGCGAATATCATCTGCAGGTGGCGGCGTAGTTTGCACTCCTTTTGCATTACAATAGGCCTGCCACGCGATACTGTAAACCGCATCACCTTCTTTAAATGGCATTTGCTCTAGAACTTTACCTGTTTCTGGGTCGGTATATGGTTTAGCCGTAGATGCATAGTCTGGTCCATCACCAAATTCAAATAATTGCATCTGGGGTTTTGCTGATGGCTCTTTTGGGAATAGCTGCGAGGCAGAAATCGGCACAGCACAGCCACCTAAATTATTACATTTGTTATTTGCAGGAGCGCTAAATGGACCATCAGCAGGGGCGCTACCACCACAGCTTCCTCCCGGTGTTGTGCTATGCACAAACCCACACCCACCTTGCGCTTTGCAATTGTTCGAACCTTTACAGCTGTGGAACACTGTTGCGGGAGGCAAATTATTTGAATTTTCTTTTGTATAATCCATACCTTGGCATGCATGGTATAAAACATCCTTAGACATATCCGCAATACCCGCAACCAGATCTGGAGCCTGCCCTGTTGTAGCCCAACAAATAGATACTCGATCGCCCGAACCACCCATTGCAGGACCTGGAAACTCAGTCGTTTTACCACCCCAATAGCGATCCAATGCTGTGGTAAGTCCTTTTAAAGTGCCAGCCGCTGATTCACTAAAAATTTGATGTGTTTGTGCACGACGTTCAGGGCTAGAAAACAAATTATTCAATGCTTTTTCTACATCAACTACAGCAGGTAAATCTGGGTGCTTCTGCTTAGCCTTATCGCCACCTTGCGGGTTAAGCATTGCTACTGTAAATTTACCGCACAAGTTATGCCACGTTTGCCAGGTCATATACACTTGGGCCGCGTTGTTATCACTGTAAGATTGACCCTCTTGGTATTCATATTGAATAATCAAATCAAGTACATCAGCAAAGGTAATAAAATGATCTTTTTTAGTATTTGTAATACGTGCGCATGCAATACCAGATACAGGAAGTGGCTTTTGCCCAGCGCTATCCGCTGGGTAATCTTCTTTTAGGTTATCAGCATTAGGTTGAAACTTAGCAGCGACCTGATGATCATCTGCCTCAATCGGTGTGCTTTTCAATGCTACCGTTTGTTGCTGCAAATACGTTATTACCCAACTCTCTGCCGCCCAGCGGCTGCAGATTTCAGAAACAACACCTTTACCTTCACCTTGATCCGTTATTGCATTGATATTATTAACAATTTCAATTTTTAACTTATCTAGATCATTACTTTCATTGATTGAACCATTAATCCCCGGGTATTGCGGTTTATATTCGGCTGAGTCACGAGTATTAAAGTAATCACGTTGCACGGAATCAGGTTTAGCTGGATTCACCAAAATATCAATTAAGCTACTACCATCCTCATACACAATTTCAAGATAGTCCCAATAACAGCAATACATATGCCCGATAGAACCAAACATAGGTAAATCAACTTCTGTATCTGTTGCTTTAAACCAATCAAAAGGAGCTGTTTCAAAGTATTTAGGGCGAACTCCATCTAAATCTTTATTAATTATTAATTTTTTTGCACTTTCCTCGGTTTCTTCAATCAATAAAAACAGTAAAGCCTGCTCTTTTGTCAATGCAGCTGCATTGACTCGCATATCTTGTAGCGTTTGACCCTGAAAGTGAGTTGTAAAGTATTCTTTCACTTTAGGGCTAAGTTTTGATAAATCACGGCTGCAGTCTTTAAAATCTAAGATATGCGGGATTTGCGTTGTATCGTCATAACAATGCCAACCAAACTTTTCTGTTTGCAGTGCATTACTGGTAAATGAAGGAGTTAGATTTAGTTTACTGGCGATATTAGAAGCCAACTGTAAATGCAGCATTTCTTCTATAAACACACTATAAACAGCATTAAACGCCTGTTCATTTACGCTCAGTGGCTTGCTGGGTTTTGGCGTTGGAGTAATATCTAATTTTGCTATTCGTTCATTAGGAATAAAGCCTGCTGTTGCCCCTAACCCAGGCCATAAACGCTCGGGATACAAGCCTTCATCCCCACCTATTGCATGCATGCCTTGTATTGAATACAGACCTGTCATATATAACGGGATGGTAAATAACTCAACGTTAATCGCAGCTTGTGCGATGGCTTTTATACACGCAATATCAGCGTCTTTGTAACTTACGGGACGCTCTTTAATTTTTTTGTATTGTTTGATGCTGACTTTAAGATCAAGATCGAGGTTAATCCTTACCGCCTTTTGTGCACTCTGCATTTTCAATTGCTCCATGATGACAGTTATATGCGACCAAGAAACTTGTCGCGTAAGTCAAATGAGTGTAGAAGGTTTCATCAGCGATGCAGTATTACAATACATTACAAAAGTAGATATTTGGTACAGAAGTAAAACTAATACTTTATTCAAAAACAGTAAAAAGCGCGTTGATAAGCACATTAAAGTGGCGTCCGTTCACCCAACAAGCATTATGCTGTTTCGGCTCAGTAATATCGTTTACCCGCTAGTAGCAATCATTTTACTGCGAATATTTACCTCTATCGGCATCATTGTAGATTTGCAAGTAAGATTTAATACTGAATACCCTTTTTATACCCAGCCCCAAAAGCTAGGTATAACAAGTGGATAAATAGCCGGCGCTATAACCGCTGTTTGTTACTATAAATACTTTAACCAAGGTTTATTTGCTTTGCGCTTATAGTGACTAAATGCCTTAGTTGGCCAATATAACGTAACGGCTAACACAACCGTAATTAACCAAATCCATGTAATATCATTTACGGCAAAATATGCACCATGATTAGCACCAAAAATAGCTCTGCAAATTGTGTATAAAATCAATAAAACGTAAAGATGAAAAATATAAAAGAACATCGGCACCGAGCCATACACTCTTAAAGCATTACTAAAGCGATTTAACGGACGCTCAAAAAACCATAAGCCAAAAAACATCAGCGCTAAAGTGATTAATAAAAAGCTTAGTGAAGGTGGATATTTGGTAACGTTAAATATCGACATAGCCGTTTGCACTGCTGTTGAAAACTGCTGCCAAGGTAGCGTTTCGCCATAGATATTTAAGCCGCGTAAAATAGCAAATAACGCTATACACGCTAAGCCCAAACCAATCAGCCACTGTTTACGATCTTCACTGTCTCGGTTATGTGCATACAGTGGGCCTGCGCAGTAACCAAGTAATATAACCCCAATCCAAGGTAATACAGGGTAACTGATTTTGACATTAACTAAACCACCTTCGGAGATAAAGCCACGATCGTGCAGAATAGTCCATAAGGTATAACCCCACTCATCAGGACTGAAGGTAATTGGTGTAAGTAAGTTATGACCAAAAACGATCAATAAACCCAATGCTAACAATAGTCGTTGCGGTAAGTTAATTAGTAATGCCAGAGCCAACATACACAGGCCAATAGCCCATATCACTTGTAGAAAAATAGTCGGGATAAACCAAATCCACAAAAAGCAAATAACCGTAACTTCAAGGGCAATTAAAAACAACCCCCGCTTAACTAAAAAACTACGTGCAGAGCGTACTTTACCTGAGCTTGGGTGGCTATAAAGCCACGCCGAAAGCCCTGTTAAAAAGATAAAGGTTGGCGCGCAAAAGTGCGCTGCAAAACGGCTCCAAAACAGCCCTGGAGAGGTAACGTCAACATCCATTGGGTCTAATACCGGCATTTGCGAGAAAAAACGCTCTCGCACATGATCAAGTAACATTAATAAGATAACCACGCCACGCATGATATCGATACTATGAATACGGTTTTTAACTTGTTCAGAAGTCATATGTTATACCCAATTTAAACTGTGTTGGTGCACCAGGGTAGGCCCATAATGCATTGTAGCTACTGGCTATGTAGCTTTCATCAAATACATTATCAACATTAAGTGAAACATTTGTCCGTTCAGTCGCCTGCCATTGAGCAAATAAACCCACCAGCTGATAACTTGGTAAGTTAAAAGATAAGTTTACTGGGTCGCCTAGTCGCTCTGAAATATATTGATAATGACCACCAAATTTAATGTCTTGCTCAAGTACACGGGTATTGTGATTTAAAGAAAGCGAAAAATTATTTTTTGGTACGTTAACTAACGGGCTACCTTTAGGTATAGGCTCTAACCACTCAACATTAATCATGTCTTTGGCTGTTTCAGCCTTTACGTAAGCATACGAAAGTGTGTACTGAGTGTTTTCACCTAAACTACCAGTCAGATCAACCTCAATACCTTTACTGGTTACTTTACCAATAGGTTTTGAATAACCCTTATCGTCAGCCACCAACATGTTGCCTTTGCTAGCATCAAATAAAGCGATGGTACCGCTAACGTTGTCAAAGCCGAACTTCACACCCACTTCAAAGGAATCACTTTCTTCAAAACCAAACGATTTACCCTGAGCGTCAGTACCACTTAAAGGTATAAACCCTTCGGAATAGCTGGTATAAAGGTTAATCGTATCATTTAGCTCATATACCATGCCTAGCCGTGGGCTAAGTCGGTTAATCGTGCTATCTGAGGCAACGCCTGACTTAGTCTCGAAAATATTCTGCTCAATTTCATCAAACCGCAATCCCAGCATTAATTTAAAACGCTCGGTAAGGTCTAACTGATCTTGTACATAAATACCGTATGCCTTTTGCTTTTCGTTGTTTTCATACAGTTGCGCAACATCGGGGCCTTGCCCTTCACTGTAGTTTGGCTGATAAATATTTAATGTGTACGTATCTTTACCACCACGATAACGATAAAGCCCAGTGCGAAGCTCATAGTCATACCCATCAACACCAATCAAAACATGGTTAGTGATATCAGCAAGATCAAAATGACCACTTAATTCTGCGCGTACTGACAAATCATTAGAGTAATAATCTCTATAACGGTGTTGACGCGTAAGCATAGGATTTTCTAAAGACAAAGTCTGTCTTGGAGGAGATAGTTCAGCATCAGACGAAAAACCTGTTAACGAAGCGGTACGATGGTTAGCGCCCAATAAGAGTGACCAGTCGCGATTAAAGTCATAGTCATAATTAAGTTGGTGTCCGCGAGAGTGCACTTTAGTTGGCGCATCATTAGGGTTACCTAAAAAGCGACTTCTAGGTACGGTGTCAAAATTATCGTTAAGTACAACAATACCTCGGTCATACATTTGCTGCTGGTCAACGTACTCAAACTCATACGTTAATGACGATTTATCGTTGATGCTGTAATACACCGAAGGCGTGATCACAAACTTATCATGATGTACGTGATCTCGAAAACTGTCACTATCTTGCCATGCACCATTAATTCGAAATGCAATATCTTCAGTTAGGCCGTTAGTGTAATCACCTTGCACACGTTTATGATCATCACTGCCAAGTTCAGCTTTTAACTGGCCTTGCTGATAGAACTGTGGTTTTTTAGTAATAATATTAATTGTACCGCCTGGTTCAGAGCGACCATAGAGTGCAGAACCTGGGCCTTTTAACACTTCAATATATTCAATGTTAGATACATCACGTGGGCCCGCAAAACCTCGCCCACCACTAAAGCCATTAATTAAATAGCCTGATGGCATATTTTCATTACCCGATAGCCCCCTTATAGAGTAGCTATCCCACAATGCCCCACCATTATTTTTACGAGAAATACTGGCAGAAAAATCAAGTGCATCCCTGAATTTAGTGATGCCATTATCAACCATCATTTCTTTACTTAATGTGGTAATTGACTGCGGCAGCTCTTTAACAGGAATATCTCCTCTAAAGGCTTGTTTATGTGCAATGGTGATGGTTTCTATATCTGATTCTGTGGCATTAGAGCCAAAAGAGAGTGCTGCAAAGGCAAGAGTTAATGCTGAGTACTTCATGATCCACTTTAATGATTGCTAGTCTTGTTTGGATATAATATAACATAATTGCAAAGCAGTGATACAATATAACGTTCAATTTAATAAAAAATAATACCAACCCTAAATGCTATGGTGTCAGCTACTCTGCAACTTGTTCGTAAATGGCATTGGCCTGAGCAAGAGCAAGCGACTAACCTCACTATGCGCTTTGATTATTACTTTGACAAAGATGTCACTCGTGACGAAATAATTAGTCACTGCATCAAACAATCTGAGCAAGTGTGCTGTTAATTTATTTTGATCAGTATATTGAGCCTAAGGCCTGTATTGCCTACAATGGCACACAATATATTCAATGCAGATCACAATTATGACTGATACAAATAAACCAGAATTACCAGATCAACTTTCGATCAACCCACGTAGCAAATTTTATGTAGAAGAAGTATTCGAGCATGAAATCGGCATTACACTTAACGGCAAAGAGCGTTTTGACGTTGAAGAGTACTGCATCAGTGAAGGTTGGATCAAAGTAGCCGCGCCTAAAGCGCTAGACCGTCGCGGCCAGCCATTACTTATGAAAGTAAAAGGCACAGTAGAAGCGTTTTATAAGTAAACTAACTGTTTACAAATTGCGATGAATTAAAATATTCATCGCAATTCCAAGTCGACTTACCCACTTATCAATTAACCTAAGATAGCCGTCCCGCTTGTTCAACTATTTGTATGTAATTTGATAAATCTTTAGACAAACTAAAATCTCGCCTTTTATTAGCCTCATAAAGGCCTTTTTCTACATAATATTTTAAACCCTGCGTAGATGTCCCTCCTCGTTCTTGACTAACTGACTCAGAGTTATGAAGCTTAGTATTGGGATCACAAAACAGCTTTACTGATTCACTTATTTTATAATCGGTTATACCTTTGTAAGTAGTCGCTAAATCAAAGTTATCTTGTTGAAACTCAGCAAATTTACTACCGTGTGTTTGCTTGAAGATATTCGGCCCCCATTTATTTTTGAAATACGGATAAATTTCGGGGTGTCTAATTTTTAATAAAATTATATAAAACAAAGGTAATGAAAATAAATAATCAGTCTTTTCTTGCGTTAATTGAATTGCATATAAAAGCTTAACAGCTTGTTCGATGTCCCTTAAACCAGCTTTCATATACTCAGCAACCTTACTGAGTATGCCAATATTTATTATGTCTTCTAATTCATTATCAGCTTGGAAAACCGGAACAAACACTGTTTCATTAGGCAAATACTTTGACCAAATAAAATTACAATACTCTGCTTTATCAGGGCTTTTTAGTGAGTACTCTTGATCAAAAAAGCGATTTAAATAACGTTTAGATTCAAATTTTTCACCGTATACAGCATTGATTGAATGACTTAATTGCTCTGAAGCAGTAGCGACAATAAAGTAGACTCCTTCAACATTAAATAAGTGCTTAATAGTCTCTAATAATTGAATACTATAAGAAGGTTTACAACGATCTAATTCATCAATCAAAATAAATAGCGGAGCTTTAAATGAAGTTACACCCTCTAACCCTTCCACTAATAACCTTAGATTTTCCCTAAAATGACCTATAGCACTTTTTGTGGTCTGGTACTCTTTCAGTGCTAATTCAGCGGCTTTTGTAGAGACCGAAGAAGCAACATTAGTAATATCTTTTGACAAATCAGACTGTCCAGTCGTCTTGGCAGATGCATCTTCACTCTCTTGCTCGTCTTCAAATAAAGCTTCAACGCCTTGAAGAGACATACCAAAAAGCTGTTTAGTAAAAAAGCCACCGAGCAAAGGAAGTGCTGCATTTTTCATTGATCTTGCAATACCTGCTAATTTACCATCTGTAGCACTAAGTAAGCCTTGATTAGTCAACTCTTCGTTTATTTCTGCAATAAAACTGAGTAAAGCATTTTCAGAAAAATCATTTTTCCATGCATCAAAACACACAACAACATGCTGCTTGGCTTTTAGTTCTTCTGCAAGATTATAGAGAAAGTATGTTTTACCAAAGCCCCACTCCGCATTGACATTTAAGACATAGTTTTTGCTATGCTCAGCCTCAGTTACTGCGTACTTACTCGTTAAAAACTGAACAAGCCATTGCCCTTCTTGTTTCCGATTTAATCTATCATCTAACCACAGTTGAACTGACATATAGCGCCCTATTTTTTTTAAGCTTTCACACCATAAAGTTGACGAGTTATTCGATACATTAAAAAGTAGTTTTACTTACGGCGCCAGCCGCTCCATACATCATCTATATCATCGGCTTTATTTCTGTTCTTTTTCTTACCAGTACCTTCAGGCTTGGCCATTGGCTTGTCGTTTTTAAGCGCAAGTGCTGCATCAAGGTTGGCTTGGTTTACGGCAAAGCCTGTTACTTCTTCACGCTCTAGGCGTAGTTTGTTTTTCTTTTCGATAATTTTAAAGTGATGAAAGTCTTCATAATCAATCAGTGATAACGCTAAACCTACTTCACCAGCACGGCCACTTCGGCCAATGCGGTGCATGTAATCAGCTGGGCTGCGTGGTAAGTTAAAGTTAATCACTACTGGCAGTTTGGCAATGTCTAAACCACGGGCGGCAATATCCGTGGCTATTAGTACTTCTATTTCGCCATCTTTAAACTTTTCGATTACCCGAGTACGTTCACTTTGGCCTTTATCACCATGGAACACTTGCGCATTCACGCCGCGTTTTTCGAGCTTACTGGCTAAGTGCTCACAATCTTTTTTAGCGTTGACAAAAATAAGCGCCTGACGCCATTGCTGCTGTTTAATTAAATGCGCTAAAACCGTAGTTTTTTCGCCTTTATTAACCGTAAATACGCGCTGTACAAGCGTGCTCTCTTCTTTGCTTTGAACTTGTATTTCAACCGGATTATTTAACAGCTCTTGCGTTAATTGTGTGACCTGCTCTGGGAAAGTCGCTGAAAACAACATGGTTTGTTTTTTAGCGGGCATAAGCGCTAATAAGTTAGCCAATTCTTCGGTAAAGCCAAGGCTTAACATGCGGTCGGCTTCATCAAGCACCAATGTACTTACTTTATCGAGCTTAATCGCATTGCTTGAGATTAAATCGAGCAAGCGACCTGGGGTTGCCACAATAATATCGGCGCCACCACGAAGTGCCTGCATTTGGGTATTAACCGACACACCACCAAATACCGCCACGGTTTTAATCGCGCCATTAAAGTTTGCAGAGTATGATTTAACGCTATCAGCCACCTGCACTGCCAGCTCGCGTGTAGGCACTAAAATAAGCCCCGTTACAAAGTTACCTTTACTCGCTGCTTTTTTAGCGCCTTGCTCTAAAAATAGGGTTTGTAGCATAGGCAAAGCAAAGGTTGCTGTTTTACCTGAACCGGTATTCGCCCCTGCAATTAAGTCACTGCCCGCCAAGATACTTGGAATTGCTTTTGCCTGAATCGGCGTAGGTTGCGTATATTCAAGATCAGACAATCGAGCTAGTAGCTCTGGGATAAGGCCAAGTTCGTTGAAATTACTAGGATTTGCGGCTGAGGTCATAAAAAGTGCGGGCTCATTGCTAAAAATAGCCTATAATTTTAGCGTATTTAGCGCTTATTAAGTAGAGATTAGTGATTTTAATGTTTTCATAGGTAACAGCTGCGCGATTCGAGCCAAGTTACGAGTAAATTTGTGATATTTGTAGGCTCGGGTTTATCCCGCGCTTTTATAATTGTGTTTAGAGTAGTTCTTTTATTCAAAGTACTTAAATGAATGAATTAAATGTTACCCAATAAGCTGCTCTGAAATTACTTTAAATGAGGCAATGCAAGTATCAAAGTCATGAGGATTTTGGCTGTATACCATTGGCGCAACAAACGCATTAAAACGCTCACGAAACTTCTCATTATTTTGAAGCTCCTTCAATCCCAGCTTTAGCTCATTACAGGGATCGTCAACAAACTCCTGATGTTGATTGCCAAATCGAAGTCTATCTTCCTCCAAAACAAAATAAAACATTGGCTTTAACACATCCATATCAACCTTATGATTAATAAAAATACAATGAACATCATAGATGTGACGAACCAGTGTATCATCATCCTTACGATTTGGATTACGCTTAACAGACATAGTACGGCGTAACATAGAAAGCACTTTTTCAACCAGCGTAGAATCAATCGATATACACAACATAGCCTTCACTTCAGCAGGTCGCTTGTAGCTCTGAGCCACCAACGATGAAATAGAGCGAAGCTCAGTCCCATGCAGTTCAATAGTCTCAATAAACTCTAATTTTATAAACGGGCGTAGACACGGTGCTTGATGATATTGCTGTGGGTATTTTATTTCTATTTCGACATAGCGATACTCATCATTCACCGTTTTATCAGTGTAATTAAGATAAGGATGGTCAGCCAACTTCATTATGATATGTTCAATTAGCGCTTTACGAGCTTTTTTCTTTGCTCCCTTACCCTTTTTGATAAACTCATCTGTAGGAATTAGTTTTATGTCGACGTCTTCAGACATTCGCAGGATTTTAATATTAGATTTAGCCAATGCAGTTCCGCCAGAAAAAACCAGTTGATGGCTTTCACTTTTTACACATTCCAACATTGCAAGAAGAGACACGACCCAATAGTCTTTTTCTGGAATTGATGGATTACCTAAATCCAATGCATTAGATACCTCCAAAAACTGCTTTTTCAGTTTTGGTATACTCATCTGCGATAACTCAACACTCTATTACCAACTTTAAGATTTCGATTAAATTGCTTAGAGTCCCAGCTGTACTTAATAGAAGCAGGTATTTGGGTAGATTTACCGTTAATACTCCTAAGTGACATTGCATCCATTTCAAAATCTACACCACGCAACTTTAAAATTTCACGCATGATTGCGTCAGTGCCACCAGGGTTTGTTGGCATAGGCTTATTAGTGAGACTATTGATCGTCGCTTTAGTATATAAACCATAGCCAATTTTTATCAGTTCACCTTTATCAACTAATTGCTTTAGTACACGCCCAACCTGATCGTAGCTCGCATAATTGTCGAAATCTTTACGTTCAAACACATAGCGGCGAGAACGCTTTATTTTTTGATAAATGCGGTCAATTGCAGTCATGGCTAATTCTCCTACGTAATGATTTGTTTTAGTATAACTCAAAACCACCTCTGCTTAAAAATAATACGGCGCTGAAAAAAGAAAAAACACGACAAAAACTATCACTGAAAATACACAAGCTGTTGTTTAAAAGCAGATATAAGAAAGTTAAACAAAACTGACATAAACTTTAAATTGCAGTCGACCTAATTATTGATAAAACCTTAGCAAGCAACGTAATAATGTTCGTTGAATAAAAAGCCAACAACTAAGTTAACAATATTATTAGTTCTTGCTAAGTTCTGCTTGTAACCTAGCTTTTGTTTCTTTTAAGTAGTTTATATAAGGATATGAATCGTCCGCAATTGCTAAAGCAGACTCCATCTGTTCAAGCGCTTGGCGAGTATCACCTTGTATTTCATAACCATAAGACAGGGCTGAAAGCGCATCGACTGATTTGGGGTGGTTTTTTATATTGTACTTAAACACCTCAATAGCACGGGTAAACTGCTTGCTGCCCGTTAAGTTATAACCGAGTGATCTAACAGCACGGTCTGGTGGCGCTATCTGTTCGCCCCATTGTTGAGATAAGTTTTGATAATAAATATCAATAGATGCTACATCGTTGATCAAAGCACTTATGGGCATTTGTTTAGGTAAAAATAAGTTGTGATAGGCATTAAATGCCCCAGCAACAGAAGTCAGGTTATGTGACACACCTGCAAATGCATCACTAAAGAAGCGCAAATTTGCCAACTTATTAGATTGCAATGATTGTTGTAAGTCATCGTATCTTTCACGCATTATGCCAGCTTCTTCGCCGATATTGATATAAACGTAACTATTAAGGTCTTTGCTTTTAGCTATAAACGACTTTGTACTTTTTACTGAAGCACCATAGTTCCACCAAACCGCAGGGCTATAAGCAATGTGTGCTTGAAATAATTCAGGTTTGGCCTGCAAGGCATATAACGCAAATACACCACCAGCGGAGGCTCCAGAAATCACTTTATAATCATGCGTACGATAGTTTTTATCAACTAAAGGAATGAGCTCTTGTTCAAAGAACGCTAAAAACTTATCAGCCCCACCCCCTTCACCGACAGGGCCTTGGGGTTCTTTATTCACCGTCGGATAGAAA
>TARA_R110001606_G_scaffold75388_3_pt1 | contig 22261 bp, 18 predicted proteins | sample TARA_R110001606 | Tara Oceans TARA_R110001606 (sample SAMEA4398315) | marine metagenome | biome: Polar Biome; feature: [SRF] surface water layer (ENVO:00010504); material: water (ENVO:00002006), including particulate matter (ENVO:01000060) such as... | depth 5 m | reverse complement strand
CCTAGAACCTAGAACCTAGAACCTAGAACCTAGAACCTAGAACCTAATTTATAAAAGGCACTTTTTTGCAACGCATTTATATTAGTTTATTCACAGTCGTTTTATTGCTCACTTTAGTGGGTCAAGCGGTTGCGTCTGTAACTATGAGTTGTGATATGCCACACATGAGTCAACCGCATGCAACTATGGCTGATAGTAGTGATATGCATCACGACATGTCTGCGGGTATGATGAACATGGATTGTTGTGACGATGACGCAAGCGCTAATCAAGAGTGTGGTTGTCCAATGAGCGCCTGCAGTACCCACTCAATGTTAAACATGAGTGTGTTAGTTACCGTTATACTGACGACGTCTGAAAAAGTACAACTTTATATCCCGCAAAATCAACATCGTATAGCCAGTTCACTGTATCGCCCCCCTATGCCTGCTTAATTGCAGGATAGGTGCGTCTAAAATTTACCTAAATCACCTTTTCTGCCCCTAAATTTAGTTGTCTTTTAATTTTAGTGGAGTAAGTGATGAATCACTTCGCAGTATTTAAAGTCAGTTTTTTAGCGCTTATGCTAACAACTGCAATTCCAGCACACAGTAATGAATTAAGCCTTGATGAAGCGCTCAGCTATGCACTTGATAATGAGCCATGGCTAACCGCCAGCAAATATCAACAAGCTGCTATACAAGCACAAAGTTTAGCGGCAGGCACACTGCCGGATCCAGTATTAACGGTGGGCTTAATGAATTTACCCACCGACGGTTTTGCTTTTGACCAAGAAGGCATGACCCAATTAAAAGTTGGCGTGAGCCAAATGTTTAGCCGTGGCGATAGCTTAGCGCTTAAGCAGCATGCGTTAGCGCAGTCAGCGCAGCAATATCCTTGGCTACGAGCCGACAGACTCGCTCAAGTAAAAACCATTGTTATTGAATCTTGGCTCAATGCATATCGTGCCCAGCAAAGTATTGCGTTAATTGAGCAAGATAAAGCATTGTTCTCGCAACTTATTGATATTACTGAATCGAGTTATGCCAGCTCAGTAGGTAACACCCGCCAACAAGATATTATTCGAGCACAGTTAGAGTTAACCCGCCTTGAAGATAAATTAGTGATGTTAGAGCAACAGTTCGAAAGCGCGAAAAAGCGTTTATCGCAATGGTTACCAATCAACATGTTAACTCAGCCTGTCAGCGCAAAACGTCATGATATAGCGCCTTTAGTTGATTTTGCGCAGCTTGAATTTGCACAGTTGATGCCATTATTAATGGCGCATCCAGCGATTATCGCGCTTGATAAAACAGTAGCGGCTAAACAAACAGAAGTTGAGGTGGCAAAACAAGGCTATAAACCGCAGTTTGGGGTAAATATGGGCTATGGTTATCGTGATGATACGCCAATGGGGGATTCCCGAGCGGATCTGTTTTCAGTTGGTGTGAGTGTTGATTTACCACTATTTACTGATAACCGCCAAGACCAACAAGTTAATGCGGCGATTGCTATGGCTGAGGCGGTGAAAACTCAAAAACTAATTGCATTACAAAAGCTACAAGGTATGTATTTTAAAGAGTTTAGTCAGTTGCCCCAATTAGCAAAGCGTGATGCACTTTATCAAACTAAATTATTGCCACAAATGGCAGAGCAAGCACAAGCTACATTAAATGCTTATACCCGTGATGATGGTGACTTTTCAGAAGTAATGCGCGCCCGTATCAGCGAACTGAATGCCAAAATTGATGCGTTAAACATAGAGATTGATCAACAAATTATTATTGCTCGCCTGAATTATTACGCTAGTAGCAAAGATGCTGCTGTGATGGTTGAGCAATTAGCAGGAGAGCACCGTGAACACTAATTTAAAATTGCTTATCGCAGTACTTATAGGTGCAGGAATATCTGCTAGTGGCTTGTATTTTTTCGGTAATAGTACAGAGCCTGAGGTGATCAGCGCAGAGAAAAAACCATTATATTGGGTTGCGCCTATGGATAGTAATTATCGCCGTGATGCACCAGGGCTTTCACCAATGGGGATGGACTTAGTACCTGTGTATAGTGAAGGAGCTGACAACAATCAAGATGGTCCCGGTGCAGTGACAATTTCCCCTGCTGTTGTTAATAATTTAGGGGTTAGAACGGCTAAAGTACAGCTCAAGGCACTGCAAAGTGAAGTAAAAACGGTGGGCTACGTACAATACAATCAAGATCAGTTAGTGCATATTCACCCGCGTGTAGAAGGCTGGATAGAAACGCTGTACGTTAAAGCCGCTGGCGATCAGGTAAAACAAGGGGAACCGCTGTATACCTTATACTCTCCGCAACTGGTAAATGCTCAAGAAGAATTTGTACTGGCTGTTGATCGTAATAACACCGTGCTTATTCGTGCAGCCAAAGCGCGCTTAAAAGCATTGAATGTGTCGGATGGTTTTGTCGAGCGCCTACAAGTTAATAAAAAGGTGATGCAAAATATTACCTTCTATGCTCGCCAAAGTGGTGTGGTTGATGAACTTAATGTGCGCGAAGGTTTTTATGTCAAGCCAGGCACCTCAATGATGAGTATTGCTCAACTTGATGAAGTTTGGGTAGAAGCCGAAGTATTCGAGCGGCAAGCGCAGCTTATTGAAGTCGGTTTACCGGTGACTATGACTCTAGATTATATTGCCGGACAAAGCTGGCGCGGTAAGGTCGATTATATTTACCCAACATTGGATGCCAAAAACCGTACTTTGCGGGTGCGTTTACGCTTTAATAATCAAGATCACCAACTAAAACCGAATATGTTTGCGCAAGTAAGCATCCATGCTAAAGCTGCTGAGCAACAACTTATAGTACCTAAAGAAGCGGTGATCCGCACCGGTTCCCAAGACCGTGTTGTTATCGCTTTAGGCGAAGGACGCTTTAAATCGGTGGCAGTCGAACTGGGCCGCAGTGATAGCCATAACGCCGTTATTTTAGCGGGCGTTAAAGCCGATGATGAAGTGGTGACGTCAGCGCAATTCTTGTTAGATTCAGAATCCAGCAAAAGCTCTGATTTTAAGCGCATGCAAACACCAGAAGCTACCACTAGCGTGTGGGGCAAAGGAGTCGTTAATAGTGTAATGGCAGGTCACCGTATGGTGAATATCAGCCATGACCCTATTGAAGAGCTCGATTGGCCTAGTATGAAAATGGACTTTACGGTTGCCGATAGCGTTGATTTTCAAGCGCTGCAAGCTGGGCAAACACTGCATTTTGAGTTGACTAAAAAAGCCGATAGCAGTTATATGATTAGCGGCATTCATATTATGGATTCCACCCATATGATGAGCGAAGCGCAAAATATGGCGACCGTAACCGGTACTATCAACAGCATTAATAAAGCCCAGCGCACTGCCAATATTAGCCGTGGTGCAATTGAGAAATGGCACCGAGATCCGGCCACTATGGAATTTATGTTTGCTGAACATATTGATTTAAGTAGCCTTGAGCCGAAGCAACAGCTGACATTTACTTTTAGTGTGCAAGATGGTGAGTTCGTGATCCAGCGTATCGATACTGAATCAAGCATGCGAACTAGTGACAATAGCGCCATGTCATCGCATGACGGACATTAGGAGGCTTTATGATAGCAGCAGTTATTCGTTGGTCCGTTACCAATCGCTTTTTTGTATTATTGCTAACAGCAATACTCATTGGCAGTGGTTTATTTGCGGTAAAAAATACCCCAGTTGATGCCTTACCTGATTTATCCGATGTGCAGGTGATTGTAAAAACCTCATACCCAGGGCAAGCGCCACAGGTGGTGCAAGATCAGGTTACTTTCCCACTTACCACCGCGATGCTCTCAGTACCCGGGGCGCAAACAGTACGTGGTTTTTCATTTTTTGGTGATTCCTACGTATATGTCATCTTTGATGAAAACACCGATCTTTACTGGGCTAGAAGTCGAGTGCAAGAGTATTTAAGTCAAGTAGCAAGCCGCTTGCCCGACAGCGCAACCGCAGAGCTGGGCCCAGATGCCACCGGTGTAGGTTGGATTTATTTATACGCGCTGGTGGATAAAACCAATCAGCACGACATTAGCCAGTTACGCAGCTTGCAAGATTGGTTTTTAAAGTTTGAATTGCAAACCGTACCAGGGGTGTCAGAAGTGGCCTCAGTGGGCGGTATGGTGAAGCAATATCAAGTCAATGTAGAGCCAGATAAACTGCGTGCTTATGGTATACCACTGAGTTTAATTCAAACCGCAATTAAGCAAGGTAACCAAGAAATGGGCGCTTCGGTGGTGGAAATGGCCGAAGCCGAATACATGGTAACCAGCACCGGTTATATAAAAAGCGTCGCTGATTTAGAGGCAATTCCACTTGGGGTGAATGCCAACGGCACACCGCTGCAATTACGCGATGTAGCCGATATTCGCCTTGGGCCACAAATGCGCCGTGGCATTGCTGAGCTAAACGGCGAGGGCGAAGTAGCTGGTGGCGTAGTGGTGATGCGCTATGGCGAAAACGCACAAAAAACCATAGAGCTGGTGAAAGCAAAACTTGAATCACTCAGCAAAGGCTTACCCGATGGGGTAGAAATTGTGCCTGTGTATGACCGCTCTAATCTGATCAAAAATGCAGTGGATAACCTCACCAGCAAACTATTTGAAGAGCTAGTGGTAGTGGCGCTTATCTGCATCGTATTTTTGTTCCATGTACGCTCGTCCTTGGTGGCAATTATCACTTTACCGCTGGGAATATTAACGGCATTTATCATCATGTATTGGCAAGGCATAAACGCCAATATAATGTCGCTCGGTGGTATTGCTATCGCCATTGGCGCGATGACCGACGGCGCGATTGTAATGATCGAAAACATGCATAAACACATGGAAAAAACGCCACTAACCGATGAAAACCGCTGGCAAGTTGTCACCGATGCTGCCAGTGAAGTCGGTCCAGCGCTGTTTTTTAGCTTAATGATCATTACCGTGAGCTTTATGCCAGTGTTTATTTTAGAAGCCCAAGAAGGCCGGATGTTTGCTCCGTTAGCGTACACTAAAACCTATGCCATGGCCGCATCTGCGGGCTTGGCAATCACTTTAGTACCGGTATTAATGGGTTACTTTATACGCGGCAAAGTTATTTCTGAGCAAAACAACCCAGTAAACCGCTTGCTAGTGAATGCTTACAAGCCGCTGCTGAACACGGTTTTGCGGTTCCCTAAAATGACTTTAGTACTGGCTGTGGTGGTCGCTGTTATTGGCTTTTATCCGGTCAATAAAATTGGCAGTGAGTTTATTCCGCCGCTGGATGAAGGCGATTTAATGTATATGCCGACGACTTATCCTGGTTTATCGATTGGGAAAGCGCGCGAGATTTTACAACAAACCGATAAACTTATCGCCACAGTGCCAGAGGTGTTAACCGTGTTTGGTAAAGTCGGCCGGGCAGAAACAGCAACCGATCCTGCGCCACTGACCATGATTGAAACCTTTATTCAGCTCAAGCCAAAAGATCAGTGGCGCGAAGGCATGACCTTAGACAAGTTGAAAAAAGAACTCGACGGCTTAGTGAAGTTTCCAGGCCTGACTAATGCATGGGTGATGCCGATCAAAACTCGTATTGATATGCTGGCAACTGGGATTAAAACCCCTGTGGGCATTAAAGTTGCGGGGCCAAATTTAAGCGAGATTCAAAAAATTGGCCAGCAGATTGAAGTGTTACTTAAAGATGTACCCGGCACGGCTTCCGTTTACTCTGAGCGAGTAGCGGGTGGGCGTTATATCAAGGTCGATATCAACCGTGAAAAAGCCGCCCGTTACAGCTTAAATATTGCCGATGTGCAGCAAGTGGTTGCCACCGCAATTGGCGGCATGAATGTAACCGAAACGGTCGAAGGGCAAGAGCGTTACCCGGTAAACTTACGTTATCCGCAAGACTACCGGGATTCGCCCGAAGAACTGATGCTATTGCCAATAGTCACCCCTGCAGGGCAACGCATTGCTCTTGCCGATGTGGCTGACGTATTTATTGAAGATGGTCCGCCGGGCATAAAAAGCGAAAATGCCCGCTTAAACGGCTGGAGCTTTATTGATATTGATGGCATTGATATTGGTAGTTATGTCGACAATGCGCGCAAAGTGCTTGACGAAAAGCTAGTGCTACCAGCAGGTTATTCAATAACCTGGGCAGGGCAATATGAATACATGGAACGTGCGAAAGAAAAGCTCGCCTATGTATTACCACTGACCTTAGCGATTATAATTGTGTTGTTGTACCTCAACTTTAGAAGCTTTGTAGAAGTGGCAATTATAATAGCAACCTTACCGCTGGCGATGATCGGAGGCATCTGGTTAATGTACTTAGAGGGCTTTAACTTCTCAGTCGCCGTGGGGGTGGGCTTTATTGCCCTTGCTGGGGTCGCGGTGGAAATTGGCGTGATTATGCTGGTGTACTTAAATCAAGCCTACCAAGAAAAGTGTGCTCAAGCCAAGCTAGCAGGTACAACGCTTAGTTTTGCGGAGCTTAAACAAGCCATAGTCGAAGGCGCAGGCCTGCGAGTACGCCCAGTGATGATGACAGTCGCCACTATTATAATCGGTTTGCTCCCCGTACTTTACGGCACAGGCACCGGCAGTGAAGTAATGAGCCGCATCGCCGCGCCGATGGTCGGCGGTATGTTTAGTGCGATTGTATTAACCTTGCTCGTATTACCCGCAGTGTATTTGTTATGGCGAAAGCGGGGCCTAAATTCGTAAGTTGAATTAAAAATACAGAGTCCATCAAACTTTGTTTGACCATAGTCGCAGAATCTCGTAAAACAGGTACTGCGACTACCTCACAATTTTTGTAGGTCAATAGAGTCATTAAGGAGTACACAGGTAAATGAGTTTATATTTAAATATCAACTTTTTGCCCCATAGCTTTCCCAAAGCGTTAGCGCTTTGGGAGTTGGCTGATTTTAGCAACGGCTTAATTCAGCATGAGCAGTTATCTAAAAAAAATCCTGAAAAATATAGAAAAGTTTATATAAATAATACAAAAGAGCTTAATTTCTATATTGAGCAAGGAGAAGCGGAAAGTGGTGTACCGCTTAACGATAAATTGCCATTCTTTAACTGGGAGGTATTAAATACAGAGTTGTCAATTCCATGTAATTATTATGAGATGGATGCACAAGCTAGTTTTGTAGAAAAAAGTTTACTTGATTTAGGTAAGTTAAGTATATGCTTAAGTTATGGATATTACCTGCTTGTAACAAAAAGTTATAAGCTAAAGCGCTTTACATATCGCTTTAGCCGTTAACCCTTAAGGCTAGTGCCACCAGAATCTGTATTCCAGCTAAGTATTGCAGTTATATTGCATAATAATGATTATGCTTGCCAAATTTATACGTTATTTCAAACGGGCTACATGAAGCATTGGGTGAATAGATCAAAAAGTCATATTGGTGATTTTATTATCTTGCTGTTTGATAAGGTAAAAGGTGGCAATACCTTAAAACCGATCGTAGATGACTTTGCTTACCAAGCTATTTTAGAGAACTGGGATAGTACTGACTTAACAAAAATCACCACTTATCTTAATCAGTTATGTGACGATCAAGTCGCTCAGGTAGCATCACCACCGAGTAAGATGTTTTTTGAGTTTGACAATATGAATTGGCAATTTACACCTTATGCCGCACTTATGCTGTTAACGCTAAGAGCACAACATGGCCTTGAAAATCCTGATTTCGAGCACCTTGGTTTTGGCAATGTTACTGCTTTACTATTAACTGAGCCTGTAGCCCCTAAAAAAGATGACGTGCTTGAGCAGCTTGTAGCCAAGTTACATGAGCAAGGCTTTGATGAAAAAGCATTGTTAGTCTAGTTGTGGATTTCAACTTGCGATATAAAAGAGCCGAAGGATATTGTTTAATCACGAAAGTCGATTTGTATTTTTATGCATGGTATGGAGTATTTATGAAGGCTTATATTATCGTAGGTTTTGTTGTTTTATCTTCTTTATTTTTTTTATGATTTTACAATTTATTTAATCACTGTTTCGAACCGTTTGATTATGAATTTAAAGGTGAACAGCTTGCTACTTTCGAGCTAAGAAATTCTTACCTCTATGAATTTGCAAAGGATTATAAGTTGTCATTTATTTTAGTTCTGCTTGGTGATGAGGAGGTAAGTGGCAAACTCTCATTTACTGGGCGCCTTCTCCATTTGGAAAATAGCTTCATTCGTAAGTTATTTTCAGGTCATGATGGTGAATTCTACTTTTTTGTTGATTTTAATGGTAGCAAAGGCTTGATTGATCGTAAGAGCGCTAATGATATAGGTATTGTTTTTGTGAATGGGTTAAAATGAAAAGTGCGAATTTATCCAAAATAAAAATATAGCCTAAACGCCCCTAAAGCATTAGCTTTTAGCCTGTCCTAGAGCTTCACCCTATAAAAATTACCCTATGACTTGTAACTTATACGAGTTTGGGTGATTTACTTTCAATATCTCTCTGTTTTAATTTAACTTTTTATTGGCACGTTTTACGCAGGAGTATGGTTACTAGGGTTAATTAAGGAACGCACATGCAAGTTAAAACAATACAAGAAGTGTACGACTGGACTGTACTATTTCATACCCAAATGGCGGCAAATTTTTTTAGTCTCAGAGACGATTTAGCAGAGCATAACCAAATGCTGGCAGACTATTTTGTTAAGTACGAAAAAAAGTTGGCTGAGGATTTAGTTGGTTTTAAAGCCATCACGGAGATCAATACCTTAGATACTTATTGTTACGAGTACTTTGCTGAAAACTCTGAACTGATTAATTTTACAGATTTAAACCGTGATACGCGTGTTGATGAGCAAGCCATGCAAGGTTATATATCAGATCAGCATCAAAAGGTGATCAATCTTTATCAATACTTACTTAGTCGTGCAGAAACGCCAACAGGTAAAGAGAAACTATCTCAATTGCTGGAGCTTGAACATCAAGGATTAAAGCAAATGATGCAAAGTGCTAATCGTCATATGGATATGTAATAGAAGATCTAATTTGGATAGCGCATGCTATCCAAATTCAGCCATGTCTGTAAATCACACAAAGTCGATTAAAAAGCCTACTTTCTTCAAATATTTTTGCTCTTGTTGTAAATCAGCATGAAGCAAGGTTTGTTCATTGAGCCAATCAGCTGGGAACTGCAATAGCATACTATTGCCTTTTACTGACACTGCTAACTCTTGATGTTGATCGTTAAGGCGTTTTTGATTTAATAATATAGCTAGTCTGAGTAATACAATTAATTGTAATATTTGAAAGTGGGGCACCGAGAGTAAAGTTGGAAATTCTTCTAAACGAATTTTTTTACGGTAAAACCGTATCATACAGCTTAATAATGTTTGCTGTTGTTGAGTAAATCCTGGCAGCTGACTATTTTCAACAACATAAGCACTATGTTTGTGTAAGCCTGATGAGTTAATACCTAAACCCACTTCGTGTAATTGCGCTGCCCACACTAATAATTGATGATTATCTAATGAGTCGAGCTGCCATTCTTTTTGTACTTGTAGGAATAACCAATCGGCAGTATTTGCAACACGTTGTGCATGTACTTTATCTATTGTGTTTCTTTCGCTTAAATTAGCTATGGTATTGGTGCGTATATCTTTAAGCGCTAACTTTTGCTGCATTTCATGCAGTAAACCTTCACGTAGTGAAAAGTCGCTGTAATCCATTTCGGTAATATTAAACAGCTGAAAAATCGCGAGTAAAATAGCTAAGCCACCGCAAATACTTACTTGACGCTCCGGGCTTAAACCTTCAATAAGTAAGTTATCGATAGTTTTAGCGGCTATAAACTGAGTTTTAAGTTCGAGCAATCGCTCCTGTGTGATATTTTTTTGTTCAGGGTCATTAGCGTTGATCATGGCTAATATTGATTTAATGGTGCCTGACGTCCCCACTACCGATTGCCAGCCTGCGCTGACGTAATTGGCAAAAATAACCTCAAGTTCTTGCTCTGCTTTTATTTGTGCTTTGCTAAAGCGTTTATCGTTAATAATACCATCGGCAAAAAATTGCTTGGTATAGCTTACGCAGCCCATATTACGGCTAGAGAGCAGCTTATGTTTAAAATGCTTGCCAATAATTAGCTCGGTACTACCGCCGCCAATATCAATAACTAAACGGTTTTCATCGTGATGAACATAATGAGCAACACCTTGATAGATTAAGCGGGCTTCTTCTTGACCTGAGATCACATCAATATGATAAGGAAAAACTCTATTTGCCTGAGTTAAAAATGAATTAATATTTTTAGCTCTTCGTAATGTATAAGTTGCAGCAATTTTTACATTGCTCGCAGGGAAGTCTTGTAGCGTAGTAGCAAACTGCTTTAATATCGTTAATGCTCTATCGATAGCCATTTGACTTAATTGGTTTTTTTCATCTAAGCCATCGGCTAAGTAAACGCGTTGTTTTTCTTTGTGGAGAATTTGCAAAGAGCCATCCACTTCTCTTGCGACCACTAAATGAAAGCTGTTTGAGCCTAAGTCAACCGCAGCTATTGAGGGATAATCATTCATTATTGTAATTGCCTTCCCATTTTTTTAAGTGATCATAAATAGCTATTTGCGAACGTATTTTTTTACGATTACCGCGTCTAACATAATGATTTTTCTGTTCGCTATCAATGATTCTCGCTTTGGTACGATCTTTAAATTGCAGTTCAAGTACGTCAACAATGAGTTGCTTTAGTTTTTCATCATAAATAGGCACGCCAACTTCAACTCGATGATCAAGATTACGTGTCATCCAATCTGCAGATGAAATATAGACTTTTTCATCCCCATTATTACCAAAGATCATAACTCGCGGGTGCTCTAAAAAGCGATCGACGATACTAATTACCCGAATGTTGTCGCTAAAATTATTGAGTCCTGGCACTAAGGAACACATACCACGGACAATAATGCGAATTTTAACACCGCTACGAGCGGCCAAGTACAAACAATCAACCAGTTCTTTATCTACTAAGTTATTTATTTTTAATGTTATTTTACCGGTGTGGCCATTTTCAACATGGGTTATTTCTTGGTGAATTAAACCAAGCAACAGCTGTCGAGCGTTCACTGGCGAAATCATCAAATGTTCGAACATAAACGGTTTATAACTGCTTTCAATAAACTTAAATACGCTATCACTTTCGTCACAAATACCTTGATGTTTAGTAAATAAACTAAAGTCTGTATAAATTTTGGCGGTTTTTTCGTGAAAATTACCAGTGCCAATGTGCGCGTACTTTACTATTTGACCTTTTTCACGGCGATGAATAATACATAACTTACTGTGTACTTTAAGAGCTGGTATACCAAAAATAACTTTAATACCTGCGCCACTGAGTACTTTTGCCCACTCAATATTATTTTGTTCATCAAAGCGTGCTTTTAGCTCCACCATAACGGTGACTTTTTTGCCATTTTTTGCCGCGTTGATCAGTGATGAAATTAATCGAGATTTACTCGCAACACGATAAATGTTTACTTTAATTTGTGTTACTCGAGGGTCAAATGCTGCTTGGCGAACATATTCCAGTAGATGATTAAATGTATGATATGGATAATAAAGTAGAATATCTTGCTGACTAATTGCAGCAAACACACTGGCATGATTATTAAATGCTGTGCTTTGCAAAGCCGGTAATGATTTGTTTTCTAAATATTGCCGACCAACATTGGGAAAACCAATAAAGTCTCTAAAGTTACGATAGCGACCACCGGGGATCAACGCATCGTGATGAGTAACACCTAAGCGTTTTTTCATTACTTTGAGCATTGGCTCGGGCATCGCTTGGTCGTATACTAAGCGCACCGGCTCGGCATAAATACGCTGTTTTAGGCCCTTAGACATCTTATCTAAAATGCCTTCTTCTAGTTCGTCATCTAGGTTGTATTCTGCATCACGGGTCAGCTTGATTGCGTAGCCTTGGATCTCAGTAAAACTAAAAAAACTGCTAAATACGTCACTTAAAAAAAACAAAATAATGTCATCTAACATCACAATAGTTTTATGACGACGGGTTTTTTCGGGTGGTAAAATTACAAAGCGTGGTACGCGATCGGTAGGGACTTCTAACATCGCATAATGACTTTTGTCGTTAAACATTTCGACAAACAAGTACGTCATTGTATCGTTAATATGATCTGAGAAGTCTTTATTTTCATCTAGCATTATAGGCGATATATGCTGTAATACATTGTCATGAAAAAATATTTTTAGCCAGTTAATATGAAATTCACTAAGCTGCTCGGGACGGTCAACATGAATGTTGTGGGTATTTAAATCATCGAGAATTTGCTGATGAATAACGTTAAATTTTTTACCAAGCTGCAAAACCTTTTGCTGAATTTGGGTCAGTAAAATTTCATCTTCATCAAAATTAGTATCTGGTAGTTTATTTAATAGAATACGTCGTTTTACATCGGCAACACGGACTCTGAAAAATTCATCTAAATTGTTTGAGAAGATCCCCAAAAAACGAATACGTTCAATAATTGGGTTATTTTTATCTTTAGCTTCTTGTAAAACGCGATCGTTAAAAGACAGCCAACTTAACTCTGGGGCAAAATAATTAATCGTTTGAGACGCATCAGCGCAGGCGTTCATATTCTATTCCTTGGATAGCAACTGAACAAAATATAAAGTAATTAGATGACATAAAAATGACAAACATGTCACTTTTATGACATGTTTATCTAGCTATAAGAGATGAATTTTAGCTGTGGCTTAAGCGTCTTCAATATCAACAATTAAGTCGGATGTAATTGCTTCGAGTGCAGCAACAACTTCGTCTTTATTCATGCCTGAAGGCAAGGCAACAGTTGCTACGGCGCTGAAAATTGGTAGTCCCCAGTTTGGTGCGCTTTGCTGCTTAGAGTTTAAGTGAGTGATATTAGCCCCTTTGTGACGCAATACTCCTGCAAGTTCTTGAATAATACCTGGTCGGTCATTACCAGTTATCACAAAATTAAGCTGTTCAGCAGGTGTGTCTGGTAGTTCATGCGCGCCTGTTTCAATCCGTACTTCTAATTGTGGTAAGCCATGCAATGCGTCTTGTAATTCTTGCAGATGCTCTGCTGGCACAGCTACTTCAATGATGCCAGCAAAGTGACCGGCTAAATGGCTTAAGTTACTGGTTAACCAGTTACCATTATGATTTAAAATTGCAGATGAGATGTCTTCTACAAGTCCTGGACGATCTTGTCCCAAAATAGTTATAACCAATTGCTTCATATAGATAATTCCTAAAGAGTGCCGTAATTAAATAATAAATGCCCAGGCATGAAATTATTGTTATATTAAAAAGAACCGGATTGAGTATTGACTCAGTCCCCAAATTTGTCCAATTTTTTTGCCAATAGTTCAATTTAAAAACAGTAAAATAGTGTGAGTTTACAGTCTGAATTATCTAAACTTTTGTTTATCAATAATAAAGCACTAAGTTGAAAGTTTTTCAAGTTATTGAATATAAACATTGTTTGTTTTTTTATGATGAATACCACAACAAAGTCTTAGCAATTATGACGTTTGTAACAATACTGTCATCTTGGTGAAATATAATCTATCCAACGTTAAGATTTATAGGTGTTTTGATGACTTCCAATCCGAATAAACCGTCTTTTAATACGGATAGAAGCCGTCTATTTAAAGATCGGTTTGCCAAATTTAGCATTACCGCTGGCGGTATTATGGTATTAATAGCTTTGCTATTGATATTCTTCTATTTATTGTATGTTGTGCAACCTATTTTTGAATCAGCGAAGGTAGAAACGCGCGATAGTTTTGCGCTTAGCGATGCTGAACAAATTGTTGGCTTAGGTGTTGAAGAGCAAACAGAAATTGCTTTTTTACTGAGCAAACAAGGTAAGGTTGATTATTACAGTGTTGAGAAAAAGGGCTTTGGTAAAAAGCTTGCTAGCTTAGTTGTTCCACTTGACAGCGAAGTGAGTAGTTTTGCAACCAGCGCGCCATTTCAAGGGCATTACGCATACGGACTAGAAAATGGTTCGGTGATGATAGTGTCACCTAAATTCTTAGTTACCTTTCCTAATAACGAACGTAAATTAACCCCACGTTTGGGTTATCCACTTGGTGAAAAAACATTGCAGGTTGACGACAATGGTGCTGCCATTAAACTATTTGCATTTAGTCATTATGAAGATAAAACCGCTGTTGTGGCACAAACGGCTGACAAACGTGTGATTTTTAGCAGCTTTGTTGCTGAAGAAAACATGTTCAGCGGTGAAGTTGAATGGGTTGTAGAACGCACTGAACTTGATGTCGAAGGGCGCGTAGACCAACTCCTAATGTCGCCAGATACCACCCGTACTTTTGTTCGCTCAGCAAATCAAATTTATGTTTACGATACTCGCAATCCAAGCGAGGTTGAGCTGATCCAAATGCTTGCGGCGAATGAAGAAAATGCCAACTTGGTTTCGGCGCAATTATTAGCCGGAGCTAACTCGCTGATGCTAGCGAATGACAATGGTGAAGTTTCGCAGTGGTTTGAAATTAATACTGACGATGGCCGTGAATATCAAAAAATACGCGCGTTTGAAACCTCAAAGCAGCCTAAGCTAGATATATTCACTGAGTTTTATCGCCGTACGTTCTTTACCACCAGTTCTAATGGTGAGTTAGGCGTGTATTACACCACCAGTGAAGCAAAACTATGGCAAGGTAAAATCAGTGAAGGTCCGATTGAAAACTTTGCTATTGCACCACGCTCAAATGCGGCACTTATTCTAGCTGATGACAAATTAACCGTGGTTGAAATTCACAATGAACACCCTGAGGTGACTTGGTCAGCCTTGTGGCAAGAAGTGTGGTATGAGGGTTATCCAGAGCCGGGTTATATTTGGCAATCAACGTCTGCCGGTGATGACTTTGAAGCTAAGTTTTCTTTAGTGCCAATTTCATTTGGTACTATAAAAGCTGCTTTATATGCGATGCTATTCGCAGTGCCGATTGCGCTCTCTGCAGCAATTTATACCGCTTATTTTATGTCTGGTCCATTGCGTAAAGTAGTCAAACCAACGGTTGAAATAATGGAAGCATTACCAACCGTAATTTTAGGTTTTTTAGCAGGCTTATGGCTTGCGCCGTTGATAGAAGAGCATTTACCTGCGATTGTTGGCCTGTTATTTATGCTGCCGCTGGGGATTTTAGCGACCGCATTTGCGTGGACTAAATTACCAGAAAGCTTTCGTCACCGTGTTCCTGAAGGGGCTCACTCAATCTTACTAATACCAGTATTGTTACTGATTGGTTGGTTAGCCTTTGCGATGAGCGGGGTGGTTGAGTTGTGGATGTTTGACGGTAATGTTCGCCAGTATTTGACTAACGAATTGGGTCTGACTTTCGATCAACGTAATTCACTGGTAGTCGGTATTGCGATGGGTTTTGCGGTTATTCCGACTATTTTCTCTATCGCAGAAGATGCTGTATTTAGTGTGCCTAAGCATTTATCAAACGGTTCATTGGCGCTAGGCGCAACACAATGGCAAACCTTGGTTAGTGTGGTGTTATTAACCGCCAGCCCTGGTATTTTCTCTGCGGTCATGATGGGCTTAGGCCGCGCCGTAGGTGAAACGATGATTGTACTAATGGCAACGGGTAATACGCCAATAATGGATTGGAGTATTTTCCAAGGTATGCGTACTTTGGCCGCGAATATTGCAGTAGAAATGCCAGAATCGGAAGTGGGAAGTTCACACTATCGGATCTTATTCTTAGCCGCTTTTGTATTGTTCATATTCACCTTTATTTTCAACACAATTGCTGAGTTTGTGCGTCAGCAGTTGCGTGATAAATACAGCTCGATGTAAGTGGGAGACACGACATGTTAAAGCAGTGGTTTAAGTCAGGTTCTCCTTGGATATGGATGACAGGTGGTGCAGTAAGTATCAGTTTGATTTCTGTCTTAGGGTTATTAGCAATGATTGCTTGGAAAGGGTTAAGCTTTTTCTGGCCATCACAAGTAGTGCAATTAGAGCTACAAGGCTCGGTTGCGCAGCAAACCGTAATTGGTGAAATATACGACCGTGAAATGGTGCCTAAGTCTCGTCTTGAGGCAACCGGTGTTGATTTATCTGGTTATGATAAAGAGCAACTAGAGCGTTATTTAATTAAAACCGGTAACCGTGAATACGTTGATTTAGATTTTCGTTGGGTGTTAGAAACCGACATAAAATCAAATACCATGCCTGCGACCCTAGCTGTATTTGAGCGCAGTAAAAACGGTAACTTCTATGGCTACGTTGAACAGGTAATAAAAGACGGCCAAGTGATTACCGATAATAAAACTGAAGTATTAGAAGAATTAGTTGAACGTGCCGTTGAGCTTAATGAGCAAGCTCTTGATTTGCAAAACGGTGACATTGGTCATATTAACTATCAATTAGAGCGTTTACGTTTACAAGAGAAATCGTATTTACTTGATGATGCATTGACCGATGAACGAGTGGCTGAGCTTGCGCAACAGCGTGCAGATCTAAGAGCCGAGTATGGCGTACTTGAAAAGCAATTGTTTGCACTGCGCAAACAAGCTAAGCGTGATCAGGTAACCGTGAAAGATATGCGCGGTGAAATTGTTACTTTGCCTTTATATCAGGTTTTGGATTTTTGGTTTCCTAATGACATGAGCTTTGTTGCAAAGCTAGGTCACTATTTTGTACAACTAGGTAAATTTGTTTCAGATGATCCGCGTGAAGCTAATACCGAAGGTGGTGTATTCCCGGCAATCTTTGGTACTGTTTTTATGGTAATGTTGATGGCTGTAATCGTAACGCCGTTTGGGGTTGTAGCAGCTATATACTTACATGAATATGCGGCTAAAAATGCGGTTACCAAGATGATCCGTATCGCGGTCATTAACTTGGCTGGTGTTCCTTCAATTGTTTACGGTGTATTCGGCTTAGGATTCTTTGTTTATGTATTAGGTGGCAGTTTGGATCAATTGTTTTATCCAGAAGCCGCACCTAGTCCAGTATTTGGTACTCCAGGGGTACTTTGGTCTGCTTTAACGCTTGCTATTTTAACGCTGCCTGTGGTGATTGTATCAACCGAAGAAGGCTTATCACGTATCCCAAGTACGGTTCGTCATGGCTCTTTAGCACTGGGCGCAACGCAAGCTGAAACGTTATGGCGTATTATCGTGCCAATGGCCAGTCCTGCGATTATGACCGGTTTAATATTAGCGGTAGCGCGTGCTGCCGGCGAAGTTGCACCATTGATGCTAGTGGGTGTGGTGAAAATGGCACCGACATTACCGCTCGATGGTAACTTCCCGTATTTTCATCTAGATCGAAAGTTCATGCATTTAGGTTTTCATATATACGATGTTGGCTTCCAAAGCCCAAATGTTGAAGCGGCGCGTCCGCTAGTGTATGCCACCGCATTCTTATTGGTATCAGTAATTATTACACTGAATATCACCGCGATAGGCATACGTAACCATTTACGTGAAAAATTTAGATCGCTTGATCAATAATTAGTAAAGATTCTATAGGTAACAAACATGATTACAGTCGCTCCACAAGTAAACCAATCAAGCACGAGTTTGAAATTGGACTTAGACAATTTAAGCACCGAGCAAACGGCACTCGAGATCAAAAACTTAGATCTTTACTATGGTGAAAAACAAGCGCTTAGCTCAGTGAATATGAATATTCCAAAAGGCCAAGTAACCGCATTTATCGGACCATCAGGGTGTGGTAAATCTACGTTATTGCGCTGTATTAACCGTATGAATGATCTGGTTGATATTTGCCGTATTGAAGGTGAAATTTTACTACACGGACAAAACATCTATGACAAAAAGGTAGATGTTGCAGCGCTGCGTCGCAATGTTGGTATGGTATTTCAGCGTCCGAATCCGTTTCCTAAATCAATCTACGAAAATGTGGTTTATGGCCTACGCTTACAAGGTATCAAAGAAAAACGTAAATTAGACGAGGTGGTTGAACAGTCACTGCGAGGTGCGGCACTGTGGGATGAAGTAAAAGATCGGCTTCACGATAGCGCATTTGGTTTGTCAGGTGGTCAGCAGCAACGTTTAGTGATTGCACGCTCTATCGCCATTGAGCCTGAAGTATTATTACTCGATGAGCCAACATCAGCATTGGATCCTATTTCAACACTGGTAATTGAAGAGCTTATCAACGATTTAAAAAATAAGTTTACCGTTGTTATCGTAACCCACAACATGCAACAAGCAGCGCGGGTTTCTGATCAAACGGCCTTTATGTACATGGGTGAATTAATAGAGTACTCAGATACCAATACGTTATTTACTACCCCAACGAAAAAGAAAACGGAAGATTATATCACCGGTCGTTACGGCTAGGCTGAGTCAAACTGTTTTTGGGTTACGTTAGCGATTTTGATAAGAAGGTAAACAATGGAACACAATATTAATAAGCATATTTCTGGCCGCTTTAACCAAGAGCTAGAAAACGTTCGTAATCATGTATTAAGCATGGGTGGCTTAGTTGAGCAGCAACTTAATAGCGCGCTTGATGCGGTAAGTAATGGCGATGCTGAGTTAGCGCGTAAAGTGCGTGAAAACGACTATAAAGTAAACGCCATGGAAGTAAATATTGATGAGGAATGTACCCGTATCATTGCTCGTCGTCAGCCAGCTGCAAGTGATTTACGCTTAGTGGTCGCGATTGCTAAAACTATTGCCGATTTAGAGCGTATTGGCGATGAGGCTGAGCGTATTGCTAAAGTTGCGCTAGATTCATTTACTAAAGATCAGCAAGATTTATTAGTTAACATCGAAAATATGGGTCGCCAAGTTTCAAAAATGCTGCATGATGTACTCGATGCTTTTGCACGTATGGATGTACAAAAAGCATTTGAAGTACACAAAGAAGATGCCAAGGTTGACCGTGAGTATGAAGCAATTACTCGTCAAATTATGACCTATATGATGGAAGATCCACGTTCAATTCCAAAAATTATGGATTTAGTTTGGTCGGTACGTTCATTGGAACGTATTGGCGACCGTTGTCAAAACATCTCTGAATATATTATTTACTTTGTTAATGGCAAAGATATTCGTCATACATCTCAAGAGGATATAGAAAAATCGTTATAGATTTTTTGATACCGTCTTGTTTTATTAAAGCGGCCAATGGTCGCTTTTCATGTTTTCGTTATAATTATAATGCTGTAGCGGCAGCTGTGATGTAATAAAAGCATTCACAATCGCGGTGAATGCTGTAAAATTCACGCCGCAAAGCATACTAATTTGATTTAAGGGTCAGTTATGCCTACAAACGCATTTTTAGGGGTATTCGCAAAATCTCCTATAAAGCCAATGGAAGATCACATCAAGAAGGTACATCAAGCAAGTAAAGCTTTGATCCCTTTTTTCAATCATGTATTTAAAGAAGAGTGGCAACAAGCAGAAGAGATTCGCTTGAACATTCGTACTTTAGAACGTGAAGCCGACGACATGAAAAGAAATATACGTTTACAATTACCGCGCGGTTTATTTATGCCGGTAGAGCGTACAGATTTGCTCGAACTCGTCACCCAGCAAGATAAAATTGCTAATAAAGCAAAAGACATTGCTGGTCGTGTAATTGGTCGTGAGATGACCATTCCAAAAGAAATTCAAGTTAACTTTTTAGCCTATGTAACTCGCTGTGTTGATGCAACTAAACAAGCATCAAACGCAATCAATGAGTTAGATGAGTTACTAGAAACTGGTTTTAAAGGTCGTGAAGTGACCTTAGTAGAAAAAATGCTCGTTGAATTGGATGCAATTGAACAAGACACGGATGATATGCAAATCATAATACGTCGCCAATTACGCGACGTCGAAGATGAACTCAATCCTGTAGATGTAATGTTTTTATATAAAATCATCGAATGGGTCGGCGAGCTTGCGGATATCGCAGAACGCGTTGGTTCGCGTCTTGAGCTGATGTTAGCTCGGTAATTTACACTCAGTTCAATAACGAAAGATTAGGGTTACACAATGGATATCATTGCATCTTATGGCACGGTATTAATTTTAATTGCCGCAGCAGTCGGTTTTTTTATGGCTTATGGTATTGGCGCGAATGACGTTGCTAATGCGATGGGCACATCGGTAGGTTCAAAAGCATTAACTATTAAACAAGCTATTTTTATAGCGATGATTTTTGAATTTGCAGGCGCCTACTTAGCTGGCGGCGAAGTAACATCGACAATTCGTAAAGGCATTATCGATTCTACGCCGTTTTTAGACCTGCCAGAACTTATGGTATTAGGGATGATCTCGGCATTATTTGCAGCGGGTAGTTGGTTGCTAATAGCTTCATTCTTAGGTTGGCCGGTATCAACCACGCATTCAATTATTGGCGCTATCATCGGATTTGCCTTAGTTGCAGTTGGCAGCGAAGCGATTCAATGGGACAAAGTTGCAGGTATTGTGGGGAGTTGGATTGTTACCCCGGCGATTTCAGGGTTTATTGCCTACTTAATATTTATGAGTGCGCAAAAGTTAATTTTTGACACCGATGCGCCACTTAATAATGCCAAACGCTATGTGCCTATTTACATGGGTTTAGCCGGTTTTATCATGTCTTTAGTAACCATCAAGAAAGGTTTAAAGCACATTGGTATTAATTTAGGTGCTGTTGAAGGTTATGCATTAGCAATCGGTATTGCTGTTATTGTTGGTATTATTGGTAAAATCGTTATTTCTCGGTTAAAGATTGATCCAAAAGCCGATAAGAAAATGCAATTTAATAACGTTGAGAAAGTATTTGCTATCTTAATGGTATTAACCGCATGTTGTATGGCATTTGCTCATGGTTCTAATGACGTGGCTAACGCGATTGGTCCGTTGGCTGCAGTTGTAAACATTGTTGAAAATAACGGTGAGATAGCTAAGCAAGCGACAATCGCATGGTGGATTTTACCACTAGGTGGTTTCGGTATTGTTGCAGGCCTTGCAATTTTAGGCAAAAAAGTAATTAAAACGATTGGTGAAGGCATTACGCATTTAACACCAAGTCGTGGTTTTGCTGCTGAATTAGCTGCTGCTTCTACAGTTGTAATTGCATCGGGAACAGGCTTACCAATTTCTACTACACAAACCTTAGTTGGCGCGGTATTAGGGGTAGGTATGGCACGTGGAATTGCTGCACTTAATATGGGTGTGATCAGAAACATTGTAGTTTCTTGGGTAATTACATTGCCAGTTGGCGCTGCCCTTGCTATTGTTATTTTCTACATACTGAGAACTGCCTTTGGAGTTTAAATCCAGCAGTCTTTAAGTATTACAGACTTTTAGCTTGAAAAGATCTCAACGCCCTTGGTGTTGGGGTCTTTTTATTTGTGGGTACAAAAAGTATGACGAACTTACCAAGTATTAAACAGCTGCAGTATTTATTGGCAGTTCATCAGCATCAACATTTTGGCCGCGCCGCAAGTGCGTGTTTTATTGGTCAATCAACACTCAGCAGTGCAATTCAAACCCTTGAAGAAACACTCGGTTGCCAACTCATAGAGCGTGAAAATCGTAGTTTGATGTTCACAGCCATCGGCGAAGAAGTGGTAGAGCGGGCACGCAAAATTATTGACGATACGCTAAGTGTTAGAGAGCTGACTAAAAGCCATTTAACACCGCTAAGCGGTACGCTCACCCTCGGAGTTATTCCAACGATTGCTAGTTTTATTGCGGCACCTCTATATCACCTTTGTCAGCAACAGTTTGCTGATTTAGAGTTGGTACTGGTTGAAGACACCAGTGATAGCTTGTTAGATAAACTCGAGCATGGCCATATCGATATGGCGCTATTGGCACTACCTTACGATACTGATAAATTTCATACTCAAGTACTCGCGCAAGATCACTTTTGCTTAGTACATCATAAAGACTATTTACCTGCTAAGAATATAGAAGATTTTAACTTGTTACCGGAAGCCAGCGTGTTCTTATTAGAGCGAGAGCATTGTATGACAGGGCACGCATTAAGTGCTTGTCATTTAAATCGTTCAAGCTGTATCAATCCGTTTGAAGCGGCGAGCTTACACACCTTACTTAGCATGGTTGAGCACCAGTTCGGTGTGACTTTTTTACCGCAAATGGCGATTAACGCGGGTATTTTAGCGAACAAAAACATGCTTGCCACTCCCTCACAAAGTGACGCATACCGCGATATTGGCATTTTATGGCGCAAAACAACTGGTCGTATTCGAGATTTTCGTTTATTTAGCCAAATGCTAGAAAGCTTTTTAAAGCAGCAATGTCGCTTAATG
>TARA_R110001606_G_scaffold26267_1_pt1 | contig 22354 bp, 34 predicted proteins | sample TARA_R110001606 | Tara Oceans TARA_R110001606 (sample SAMEA4398315) | marine metagenome | biome: Polar Biome; feature: [SRF] surface water layer (ENVO:00010504); material: water (ENVO:00002006), including particulate matter (ENVO:01000060) such as... | depth 5 m | reverse complement strand
ACGGTCTTCACGACATCGGGGCCGGTCACGAACATGTAGGAACTGTCGCGCACCATGAAGATGAAATCGGTCATCGCCGGGGAGTAGACCGCCCCCCCTGCGCAGGGCCCCATAATCACCGAGATTTGCGGCACGACACCGGACGCCATCACATTGCGCTGGAACACATCCGCGTAGCCCGCAAGGCTGTCGATGCCCTCCTGAATGCGCGCACCACCGGAATCATTCAGACCGATAACCGGCGCCCCGACCTGCACGGCCTTATCCATGATCTTGCATATTTTCTTCGCGTGATATTCCGACAGCGACCCGCCAAAGACCGTGAAGTCCTGACTGAAAACGAAGACGAGCTTGCCATTTATGGTGCCATGGCCAGTCACAACGCCGTCACCTATCACCGTTTCTTCTTGCATACCGAAATCAGCGCAGCGATGCTCGACAAACATGTCCCACTCTTCAAAAGAGTCGTCATCGAGAAGCAGGCTTATCCGCTCCCGTGCCGTAAGCTTGCCTTTGCTATGTTGCGCGTCGATACGCTTCTGTCCACCGCCAAGACGCGCCTTCGCCCGCTTTTCCTCAAGCTGCTGAATGATATCCTGCATGTACCCTCCTCAGGCTATAATGCCGCTTAGTTGCAGAAAGCGTGCGCTTGCCGCCAGGCTTTCCTTATTATTCTTTCGCCGTTTCACGGCCTCCGCATCCGAACCCCAGAATTCCATTGTGTGGGTTTCATCAATTTCACTGATCTCAAAGGCGTCTTCCGCCGTGATTCTCCCATCCAGCACCGCCAACGCGATTACAAGAGATCCGCATAAGGACGTCATGTTGTAAAGCGGCGCCAGCGTCATATCCTGTTGCCCGGAGACGAGCGCCCGCATCTTCGCCAGCGACTCTCCGGGCTGTTGTATATGCATGATACCCTCTACAACGTGCAGACTAACCTGATGCCGCTTATTTATCCACGCCAGCATCGGATCCCACGCCGCGGACTGCTTTTCGACAAGGCTGGGCGGGTGGCTGGCCCGATAGCAGACCAGATCGGTTCCGCCGTAGGACGCAATCTCATCTATCACTTTTTCCCGTTGCGGGGTGACACGGTCAATCACCGTTGCCGCCGCCTGCATCAGGGGCATATTGGCCGGATCGATCTTCTCACTCTGGGCGTCCCACTCCCCAGCGATTGCCTCGGCCAGCGCACGGGTCGGCAGACGCAGATGCGCCTTTGCAGGAGTTTTGATCACCCGACCATCAAGAAAAACGGAGTAACCCCCGCCTTCTTCCTCCGCCGTCACCCTATTGTAAAAGCGTTTCATCGCCGTTCGTTTTTCCATCTTAACCAAACAGTCGTTTGGCTTATAACGGATACTCATAAAAAATCAAGGATTGACTTTCTGCTTTCCTCAATCCATCAGGCCGTATCGATAATGTCCAGCAAATCCTCGACCCGGTCAATAAGTCGCTCAGCCCCGCTCTCCGTAAGCTCGTCTGCGTCATGATATCCCCAGGTAACACCAATTCCCCGGCACCCGGCATTTTTCGCCAGCATAATATCGAAAGTGGTATCGCCGATCATGAAAGTTCGCTCCGGCGATGTACCTGCCTCCATCATCGCCCGCTCCAGCATCTGCGGATGAGGTTTTCCGGGATTATGATCTGGCGTTTGCAGGGAAGTGAAATAGTCGTGAAGGCCGTGTTGGTTGATGACCGCGTTAAGGCCCCGAAGCGATTTTCCCGTTGCCACGGCCATTGCCGCCTTGCGCGCCGCGAGAGCAGATAGTGTCTCCTTCACGCCCGGAAAAAGCGGTTCATGATGATCGGGGAGCAGGCGTCTTTTGAAAAACGCATTCTTGTATCCCGACACGATATTTTCCAGCTGTATATCGTCCAGAGTTACGCCCGCAAGATGACGTACCGCTGTATCGGGATTAAGCCCAATTGTCCTGCGGATTGCCAAATCTTCTGGGACCGGCATAGACAAGGACTCAAACGCCAAACGCATGCAGGCAACCACATTATGCTGGCTATCCACCAATGTGCCGTCACAGTCAAAAACCACGAGGATGTCGGGCGCTGCTTCTGCCATCCACCATCTTTCAGTAAAACGTATTACACAGAAAAGAAAAAGGGCTGGCGCAATGTATCGCCAGCCCTGTTTATTATTGCTTTTTGGAGCGATTGACCGCGCTCGTAATGGCTTTGAGCGACGCCGTCACAATATTCGCGTGACGCCCGACACCGAAAATCGGTTCGCCTTTCGCATCGCGCATTTCCACATAAGCAATCGCCACGGCATCAGACCCGAAGCCGGTCGTATGTTCGCGATAGTCATTAACCTTCAGATCAATGTTATATGACTTCGTTAATGCGGACATATAGGCATCGATGGGACCGGTTCCGACCCCTTCCAGGGTTTTCTCCTGGCCGCCGTCGCGGATCGTCGCAATCAGCTTCCGCCGCTCCGACGTGGGTGATTCTGACGTGGTCTGATGATTGACGAACTCCAGACCGCCATTTGCGTTCAGATATTCTTTTTCGAAAATGTCATAAATAGTCGCGGAGGAAAGCTCCTTGCCCGTCTCATCCGTCACGGCCTGGACAATCTTGCTGAGCTCAACCTGCAAGAGGCGCGGCAACTCAATACCGTAATCCTCTTCCAACAAATAGGCGACGCCGCCTTTGCCGGACTGGCTATTGACCCGGATCACTGCATCATAGTTACGGCCAAGGTCCGCCGGGTCGATCGGCAAATACGGGATCTCCCATAATTCACTGTTGGCCTGCCGGATTGCCGCAAAGCCTTTCTTGATGGCATCCTGGTGGGAGCCGGAAAATGCTGTGAACACCAGATCACCACCATAGGGATGGCGAGGATGCACCGGCAACTGGTTGCAATATTCAACCGTGCGGACGACTTCGTTAATGTCACTGAAATCAAGCTTCGGATCAACACCCTGCGTATACAAATTCATGGCGATATTCACGACATCGACATTGCCGGTACGTTCCCCGTTTCCGAACAAGGTGCCTTCCACCCGGTCCGCCCCGGCCATGATCCCGAATTCCGCCGCGGCAACGCCGGTACCCCGGTCATTATGCGGATGCAAACTCAGGATGATCTTCTCCCTCTCTGGCAGATTGCGATGCATCCATTCAATCTGGTCGGCATAGATGTTGGCGCTCGCCACCTCCACCGTCGCCGGCAGGTTAAAGATGATCTTGTTATCAACCGTCGGCTTCCAGATTTCCATTACAGCCGTGCAGACCTCGCAGGCGTAGTCGAGCTCGGTCTGGGTAAAGCTTTCCGGGGAATATTCCATCTGGATATGGGTTTCCGGCATTTCATCGGCGAGTTGCCGCACCAGCTTTGCCCCGTCGGTGGCAATTTCCTTGATGCCCGCGCGGTCCATATCAAACACAACGCGTCGCTGTAGCGTGGATGTGGAGTTGTACAGATGTACAATCGCCTGCTTGGCGCCACGAATGCTGTCGTAGGTCTTGCGGATCAGTTCTTCTCGCGCCTGCGTCAAGACCTGAATTTTGACATCATCCGGGATTTCCCCCTCCTCTATCAAGAAGCGGACGAAATCGAAATCCGTCTGGGACGCAGAGGGGAAGCCGACCTCAATTTCCTTGAAGCCAAGCTCGACCAGATGGCGAAACATACGCAGCTTGCGCTCATGCCCCATCGGCTCGATCAGCGCCTGGTTTCCGTCGCGCAGGTCCACGCTGCACCAGATCGGGGCCTTGTCGATGACCTTCGTCGGCCATTGTCGGTCCGGCAAATTGATCGGTTCGAATGCCTTGTATTTTTCTCCGGGGATAAATGTCATGTCGAATTCCTCTAATTTCCTGGCGGGCGCATGGCGCCTCTATTTCGCTATATCTTTGGTTTATTGCAGCCAACATACGGTCGCGGGGCGCTACTCATACCCGAGCGACCGCCAGGAAGTCGAGAGAGCCCCCCGGAGGAGCCAGCCAGCTCTTCCTGCCATAAACCGTAAATTTTCCTTGAAATGGAGGACCCGCAGGTCTTCGTTACATACATTCGCTTATCCGACAATTTTGACAAAAGGACATTAGTCGCCCCGGCACCAGAATCAGAGTGCCGGGCCAATAAGTCGTAGGTTCAAAAGCCGGTTCGAATTTATCATGGGTCAAAATCTAGCCATTCAACCTCATTAGTCAAGCCAAAAGCGGCTTTTCTGCCTTATTGTTATCAGAACTCGATATCCAGAAACGGGTCTTCCTAGTCATTTTCATGAAAATCAAAGAGCTTCCAGCTTTCCACCATATGCCGGTCAAGCGGCGCCGTTACGGTAAGATCGCTGCCATCGGGATGGGAAATCGTAATCTCTCGCGCGTGCAAATGCATTTTCTTGCTGATCACGCCGTCAAGAAAAGCCTCGGACCCGCCATACTTCCCATCTCCGACAATCGGTGTACCGAGCGCTACCGCATGCACGCGAAGCTGATGGGTACGCCCGGTCAGCGGTTTGAACGCCACCCAGCAGGCTTTCTGCGCTGCCATTTCAACGACGGAATAGTCCGTGACGGCCTTTTGACCGTCCCGATCAACGACAACCTTTTCGCCATTCGCCGTCACGACTTTGGCAAGGTTGTAGCTAATCGTCCCCTCCTTTGGCTTGGGAACGCCCGCGAGCAGAGCCCAGTAAATCTTCCGTGTTGTCCGCCGTTTGAATGCTTCTGCGAGATGCTTGGCCGCCTGGCGCGTGCGGCCGAGCACAAGAACACCGGAGGTATCCTTGTCCAGCCGGTGAGCCAGCCTCGGCTTTTCCGGAAAATCGAACCGCAGCCCCTCAAGCAGGCCATCGACATGACGGTTTTGCCCGCTGCCGCCCTGTACCGGCAACCCCGCTGGCTTGTTCAGGACAATCACGGCGTCGTCCATATGCAGGATCATCTTGCGAATCTCCGCGATATCCTGATCGGAAAGCTTTGCCGGCTCGGGCGTCCGCCCCTTGTCCATCGGGACGGGCCTGAGCACATCATCAGAGAGCGGCGGCACCCTGACCGTCTGCCCGGCCTCCAGCCGGTCACCCGCCTTGGAGCGCTTCTTGTCAACGCGGATATCGCCTTTGCGCAAATGCTTTTCAAGCTGGCCATGGGTCATGCTGGGAAAATGCGCCTTGAACCAGCGATCCAGCCGCTGATCCGCTTCATCTTCACTGACGATGAGATGCTGAACACGGCTCATGACAATACCGCCCGCATCAGATGCAGCCCGGCGAATAATCCCGCGATGGACAGCGCCACGGACATCAGGATATAGCCCGCCGCCGGAAGAGTTTCTCCCTTCTCTACCATAAGGGCAACGTCGAGGGAGAAGGCAGAGAAGGTCGTAAAGCCACCCAAAAAGCCCGTCACCAGCAAAACTCGAAGCTCCGGCGACGGGGACCAGCGCAACGCGATCAGTTCGATCAATACCCCCATCAGTAAGGAGCCCACAATGTTCACGAACAGGGTCCCGTAAGGGTAACCCGGTCCCAATTGCCGCAGCATGATTTGCGCTACGCCATAGCGCGCGCAAGCCCCCAACGCACCGCCAATTGCCACCGATAGAAACATATTCATTTTTCCGTCTTTCCGGATTGCTTTTCCGCCCGCAGCCGCGCCCAGTATTCCAGGCGCTTCTTGATATCGCGCTCAAACCCGCGCTCAACTGGAGAATAATACTGCTCGCGCTTCATTTCATCGGGAAAATAGTTCTGCCCTGAAAACCCATCTTCCGCATTGTGATCATAGGTGTAATCCTTGCCATAGCCCATATCCTTCATCATACCGGTTGGTGCATTCAGGATATGCTTTGGTGGCATATGCGATCCATACTTTCGGGCAGCGGATTTCGATCCGCTGAAAGCACGGTAAGCCGCGTTGGATTTTGGCGCCGTTGCAAGATAGATGACCGACTGGGCAATGGCGAGGTCACCCTCCGGAGAGCCCAGAAACTGAAAGGCTTCCTTCGCGGCATTGGCCTGCACCAGCGCGTTCGGATCCGCCAGGCCGATGTCCTCAACCGCGAACCGCACAAGCCGACGGGCGATGTACAGCGGGTCCTCCCCTCCGTCCATCATACGCGAAAACCAGTAGAGCGCTGCATCCACATCCGACCCACGCATCGATTTATGCAGCGCGCTGATCAGGTTATAATGGCCGTCACGGTCCTTGTCATAGGCAGGGGCGCGTTTTGAGATGACTTTCGACAGTCCCTCAACACCAAGCTCATTTTCTCCCGAATGGAAGACAGCCTCCATCATATTGAGGAAAAACCGCCCATCCCCGTCGGCAAGCTGGACAAGCGCAGTCTTCGCTTCTTCCGTGAGCGGCACGTTTCGCCCTTCCAAAGCTGCCGCCCGATCCATCAGGACGCGCAGTGAGGCTTCATCATGACGATTGAGAACAAGAACCTGGCAGCGAGAAAGAAGTGCGCCGTTCAACTCAAAGGACGGATTTTCCGTCGTCGCCCCGACCAGGGTGATCGTGCCATCTTCCACATAGGGCAAGAAGCCATCTTGCTGCGCCCGGTTAAACCTGTGAATTTCATCGACAAAGAGGAGGGTTTTCGTGCCGTCCTGGCGGCGCATCTTCGCCGCCTCAAACGCTTTACGCAAATCCGCAACGCCTGAGAACACGGCGGAAATCTGCTCGAAATGCATCCCGACTTCCTTGGCCAGAAGCTGGGCTATGGTTGTCTTCCCCGAACCGGGCGGTCCCCAGAAAATAATCGAGGCGAGCCAGCCTGCCTCCAACATGCGCTTGAGCGGCGCACCTGCATCCAAGAGATGATCCTGCCCGACCACCTCATCCAGACGCGCCGGGCGCAACCGGTCCGCCAGCGGCCGGTTCATCTCATCGCCCGACCCGGAGGCTTCGAAGAGAGTGCTCATAAATTAACTTTGAAGGAGAGGGTTCGGCCATTCCGGCGAATGCTGATCTGCCAGCGCCCTCCCGCCTCCTGTAAGGCTGTTTTCGCCTGACCGATGTCGAGTATTTTCGCTCCGTTCACCCGAAACAGGATATCGCGCGGCCGCATCCCATACCGCTCTGCCACACTGCCTTTTACGACTTCCGTCACAACGACGCCATCAGAAAAGGCCGGCATTCCGAGCTCCAGCGCAAAAGCGGGGGATAAATTACCAACCACCACCCCGGAAAGAGGATGACGACCGGTCAGTGTCTCAATGCCGCGGGGTGGCGTTTCCGGCGCTGGCTGAAGATCCATGTCCAGCGGCATAAGCCTCCCGTCGCGATAAACGCCAAGCCGCGCGGTTTTGCCAATCACGCCCGAAGCAATCCGGTAAATGAGGGTATCCGGGCCAAGGATTTCCTTGTCATCAATGGAAACCACCACATCACCGACGCGCAACCCCGCCTTTTGGGCCGCGCCATAGGGGTGAACCTTGTTGATCAGGACACCGCCAGGCCTTTCGAGCCCGAGCCCATCCGCAACATCGCCGGTGATTTCCTGCCCGGCCGCGCCAAGCCATGGCCGCACAACTTTGCCCGTCGCAAGTCCGTTTGTGAGGACGGCCTTCACAAGATTTGCCGGAATGGCAAAGCCGATACCGAGAGAGCCGCCGCTTTTACTGAAAATGGCGGAATTGATACCGGCAATCTTCCCGTCCATGGTCAGGAGCGCGCCCCCGGAGTTACCCGGATTAATCGCTGCGTCGGTCTGGATAAAGGACTGAATGTCATTGCTCACCCCGGCATTACGATCAAGCGCGGAAACAATCCCGCTGGTTACCGTCTGTCCGACACCGAACGGGTTGCCGATCGCAATGACAAGGTCGCCAATTTCAAGCGCATCGGAATCCGCAAATTCCAGAAACGGGAGCTGTTCCCCCTCAACGTCGATTTTCAGGATGGCGAGATCCGTGCGTTCATCCGAGACGATGACCCGCGCATCGAATTCTCGACGATCAGATAGCGCGACCGTAATTTCATCCGCCCCGCCGACCACGTGATAGTTGGTGACAATAACGCCGTCCCCGTCCACAAGGACGCCGGAGCCCAGAGAATTCTGAATTTTCTGTCTCTGCCGGGGCGGGCCAAAGTTTCCCCCGAAAAACCGCTTGAAGAACGGATCGTCAAACAGGCTCGGGCGGGTCTGGGTCACGCGGGTTTTCGTGAAAATATTGACAACAGCGGGAACCGCCTTTTTCACCAACGGCGCAAAAGACAGCATGATCTGAGCCTGATTGCTCGGCACCACATCTTTAGAGAGCGCCGGACCACCAGCAACAAGAACTGCCGCAAAAGCCAGTCCGGCCGCTAAATTACAAAAATACCTGTTCATGACCTCAAAACCAATGGCGTGAAGTTTCCCTCCTGCCCTCCTCTTAGATTGGCCATATTAGTCCTTTTTCAAGCGGCTGTCAGACCATAAGGAGGTTGCGCGAAAAAAAAGGCAGCCCCGAGGACTGCCTTTCCTAACTCTTGTCCGGCGCTACGTTACGCGGCGGCTTCAGCTTCCAGCTCGTCCTCATCCACATCCTGCAGAGGACCGGAGTCCTGCCCCTTGGCATCCACATCGCGATCAATCAGCTCGATCACGCCCATGGGCGCCGCATCGCCAGTCCGAAAGCCGGCTTTCAGCACGCGCGTATAGCCGCCATTACGTTCGGCATAACGCTCACTGAGAGTCGAAAAGACCTTGTCCACTGCCGACTTTTCATTCAACTGGGACAGCGCCTGCCGACGGGCATGCAGATCGCCGCGCTTACCGAGCGTGATCAGCTTTTCCACGATCGGCCGCAGTTCTTTTGCCTTCGGCAGGGTCGTTTGAATTTGCTCATGCTTGATCAGGGATGCCGCCATATTGGCGAACATCGCCTTGCGATGTGCAGATGTTCTGTTGAGCTTACGCCCGGATTTACGATGCCGCATTTGTCTTACTCCACAGCGATTAAGGCTGTTCTAAAAGGGTTCTTCGAGCCGTTTGGCCATGTCTTCAATATTTTCCGGCGGCCAGTTCGGCACTTCCATGCCGAGATGCAAGCCCATTTGCGCCAGAACTTCCTTGATCTCGTTCAGGCTCTTGCGGCCGAAATTCGGTGTCCGCAGCATTTCAGCCTCGGTCTTCTGGATCAAGTCGCCAATGTAGACGATGTTGTCATTCTTCAGGCAGTTCGCCGAGCGGACAGAGAGTTCAAGTTCATCCACCTTACGGAGCAGGTTCCGGTTAAACTCAGGCTCCTGGCTTTCTTCCTTGACGACCACTTCCTCAGGTTCGTCAAAGTTGACGAAGAGCTGGAACTGCTCCTGAAGGATACGGGCGGCGAAAGCCACTGAATCTTCTGGAGACACCGTTCCGTTGGTTTCCACCTTGAGGGTCAGCTTGTCATAGTCGAGAACCTGGCCTTCACGCGCCGCTTCCACCTTGTAGGTAACCTTGCGCACGGGGCTGTAAAGGCTGTCCATCGGGATCAGACCGATCGGAGCATCTTCCGGGTGATTGTTGACGCCCGGGACATATCCCTTGCCCGTATCAACATTCATTTCCATGGAAATAGAAGCACCATCATCCAGTGTCATCAACACCAGTTCAGGATCCATGATCTCAATATCCGGGCCGGTTTCGATCATGCTTGCCGTCACTTCACACGGACCGGAGGCTTTCAGCACCATGCGCTTCGGGCCATCGGAATGCGCGCGGATCGCCAGCGTCTTCAGGTTGAGGACGATATCCGTTACGTCCTCGCGCACACCGGCAATCGACGAGAATTCGTGCAAAACATTATCGATCTGAATGGAGGTGATTGCGGCGCCCTGCAGGCTCGACAGCAAAACGCGGCGAAGTGCGTTCCCCAGCGTCAAACCGAACCCTCTTTCCAACGGCTCCGCAATAATCGTGGCTTCCCGATCGCTCTGCTCACCTGGCTCTACAGAGAGGTTCGCCTGGATCAGGTCTTTCCAGTTTTGCTGAATCACGGTATTGACCTCATAGTTTTGCAGGCCCACCATGGACCTGCGACTTCTTGACAAACGACAATACAGGCTGAAAAGCCCGCATTGAACTGGATGGTTCCGTTAAACGCGACGGCGTTTCGGCGGACGGCATCCATTGTGCGGTATTGGCGATACGTCCCGAATGGACGTAATATTGAAGCCCACGGACTGCAATGCCCGCAGTGCCGATTCGCGCCCGGACCCCGGACCCTTCACTTCGACTTCAAGTGTCTTCATGCCATGATCCATGGCTTTCTTGCCAGCATCTTCCGCAGCGATCTGAGCGGCAAACGGTGTCGATTTACGCGACCCCTTGAAGCCCTGTGACCCGGCAGAAGACCAAGCAATGGCATTGCCCTGCGCATCGGTGATCATGATTTTCGTATTATTAAAGGAAGCGCTTACATGCGCGACGCCTGAAATAATGTTTTTCCGCTCGCGACGACGAACGCGTGTCTTCTCACGTGCCATATTACTTCTTCTTCCCAGCGATAGCTTTGGCCGGACCTTTACGGGTGCGGGCGTTGGTATGTGTACGTTGTCCGCGGACCGGCAGACCGCGACGATGGCGGAGGCCACGATAGCAACCAAGGTCCATCAGGCGCTTGATATTCATCGAAGTTTGACGACGCAAATCACCTTCAACGATATGGTCGGAGTCGATGGTTTCGCGGATTTTAACCACTTCGGCATCGCTCAACGCATTAACGCGAATTTCCGACGCCAGTCCTGCCGCCGCGCAGATTTCCTTGGCCTTTGCCGGGCCAATTCCATGAATATAGGTCAGTGCGATCAATACCCGCTTGTTCGTCGGAATATTTACACCAGCAATACGAGCCACGCTAGTCTCTCCTCAATACCAATTCGGGTCGTCCTGACCCGGTTATCTCAAGCGCCTCTGAGAAGCGCGCGATTATATAATTTTGTTTTACCTAGTCAACCGTTTAGATTGACTGTAAAGCCGCTTCTATTTCTGCCGTCACTTCATCAATTCCGGCCATTCCGTCTACCTGCTTCAATATTCCCTTCTTCCGGTAATAGGGAAGCAGTGGCGCTGTCTGTTCGTGATAGGCCTCAAGCCTGGAAATCACGGTTTCCGCATTATCGTCACTCCGGCGGGTAAACTCGGTTCCGCCGCATTTATCGCAAACCCCTTCAACTTCGGGTTTCAGGAACTTGTCGTGATAGCCAGCGCCGCAATTCGCACAGGTATAGCGCCCTGTAATCCGTTCGACCAGTATATCGTCGTCAGTTTTCATCTCAATAACGGCATCAAGCTTGAGGCCTTTCTCCGCCAGCATCTCATCAAGCGCCTCTGCCTGCGCTTCTGTACGAGGGAAGCCATCGAGAATAACGCCATTCTTGCAATCAGGCTCATCCAGCCGATCAGAAATAATGCCCGTCATGATATCGTCGGAAACGAGTTCGCCACGTTCCATCACTGTCTTGGCTTTCTTGCCGATTTCCGTGCCGGCGGCAACGGCCGCGCGCAACATGTCACCGGTGGAAAGCTGAACCAAACCATGCTTGTTTTCCAAACGCTGCGCCTGCGTTCCCTTGCCGGCACCGGGAGGTCCCAAAAGAATCAAGATCATTTACGTCGCCCCCCAAGCTTGGTTTTCTTGATCAGCCCTTCATACTGATGGGCGACAAGATGGCTTTGTATTTGCGCAACGGTATCCATGGTCACCGAGACAACGATCAGGAGCGAGGTTCCGCCAAAGTAAAAAGGCACCGCCCATTGGGACACAAGGATTTCCGGCAAAATACAAACCAGAGAGAGATATGCCGCACCGACAACTGTCAATCTGGTCAGGACATAGTCCAGATACTCCGATGTCCGCTTGCCAGGACGAATACCCGGCACGAAGCCGCCATGTTTCTTCAGATTATCCGCCGTGTCATCCGGATTGAAGACAACGGCCGTGTAGAAGAAACAGAAAAATACGATCCCTGCAATATACAGCATCAGGTAGATTGGCTGACCATGCCCCAGCATGGCCGTCAGGCTATTGAGCCAATCCGGACCGGAACCCGCGCTGAAACTCGCAACTGTGGTTGGCATCAGCAAAAGCGATGAGGCAAAAATCGGCGGAATAACCCCGGCCGTATTCAGCTTCAACGGCAAATGAGAATTCTGCCCGCCATATGTCTTGTTGCCGCGTTGCCGCTTCGGATACTGGATTAATATCCGCCGCTGCGCCCGTTCCATGAAGACGATAAAGGCGATCACAGCAACGGCCATAACCAACAGCACCAGAATAACAACTGTCGACAGGGCGCCTGTGCGACCCAGCTCCAATGTCCCGACCAGAGCGCTTGGCAACGCTGCGACAATGCCAGAGAAGATAATCAGCGAAATACCGTTACCAACACCGCGCGCCGTGATCTGTTCACCCAGCCACATAAGAAAAACCGTGCCGCTGACCAGGGTGATCACCGTGATCAGACGGAATTGCATTCCCGGATCGATCACCGCGGACTGCCCGTTCGACAGAGTCAACCCCTCGATACCGGCGGCGATACCATACCCCTGCAACGCCGCAAGCAGCACTGTGCCATAACGGGTATACTGGTTGATCTTCTTGCGTCCGGCCTCGCCCTCTTTCTTGAGCTGTGCCATCTGCGGCGAGATCGAGGTCATCAATTGCATGATAATCGATGCCGAAATATAGGGCATGATATTGAGGGCGAAAATCGTCATCCGCCCCAGCGCACCGCCCGCGAAAACGTCGAACATGCCAAGGATGCCCCCGGAATTTTGCGCGAAGACATCGGCAAGCACCGTCGGGTCAACACCCGGGATCGGAATATATGTCCCGATCCGGTAAACGATCAGGGCAAAGAGCGTGAACCATAACCGCTTCTTGAGTTCCGTCGCCTTGGAAAAGGCACCGAAACTCATCGTGGAAGCCATTTGCTCTGCTGCTGACGCCATCTAAAACTTCTCCCGAAGGTGCGGCATTATACCGTCCCTATCGATTTCTTTATTCGCTCGCTGCCGCGCTTTGAGCCAAAAGGGTAACCTTGCCGCCTGCCTTCTCAACAGCTTCAATCGCTGACTTGGATGCACCAGCAACTTCAAAAGTCGCCTTAGTCTTCAGCTCACCTTTTGCCAGCAACCGAACGCCATCAACGACCTTGCCAACCACACCGGCTTCCTGCAGGGAAGCGGCAGTAATTGTAGCTTTCGGGTCGAGCTTGCCCGCATCAAACGCGGCCTGAACCCGGCCAAGGTTGGCCACAGCAAAATTCTTGCTGAAAATGTTTTTAAAGCCGCGCTTTGGCAGACGACGATAGATCGACATCTGGCCGCCTTCAAATCCCTTGATGGCGACGCCTGAGCGTGACTTCTGGCCCTTCTGGCCCGCTCCGGAGGTCTTGCCCTTCCCGGAACCGATACCGCGGCCAACACGCATCCGGTCCTTGGTAGCGCCTTTATTGTCAGCGAGTTGATTTAAACGCATGTTCAAAATTCCTTAGTCAGACAGGCTGCCACCTTATTTGGCGTCGTCAACCTGTACGAGATGATTTACCTTGCGAATCATGCCACGAACGGCATCTGTATCCTCAAGTTCGACCGTTCGGTGCATTTTGTTCAGCCCGAGGCCGACCAGCGTCGCGCGCTGGTTCTTCGGACGGCCGATCGGGCTTCCCGTCTGGGTCACTTTGATCGTTGCTTTAGCCATCGACCTTTTCCTTTCCTGCGTCCGCCCCACGGCGACCAATCACCTCGGATACCTTCTTGCCGCGCTTCGCCGCAATCATACGCGGGGAGCTCATGCTTTTCAGGGCCTCGAAGGTTGCTTTCACCATGTTGTAGGGGTTGGAGGTGCCGATAGATTTCGTCACGACATCCTGAACGCCCAGGGTTTCAAAAACTGCACGCATCGGGCCACCCGCGATAATACCGGTACCGGCAGGAGCGGAACGAAGAACAACGCGTCCGGCACCGAACCGGGCCTGCACATCATGATGCAAGGTCCGGCCTTCCCGGAGAGGCACCCGCACCATGTTGCGTTTAGCCGCTTCCGTTGCCTTACGAATGGCTTCCGGCACTTCACGGGCTTTACCGTGGCCATAGCCAACGCGGCCTTTCTGGTCGCCTGCGACAACCAGCGCGGCAAAACCGAACCGGCGACCACCTTTAACCACTTTGGCAACACGGTTGATGTAAACCAGTTTATCGACGAATTCCGAATCGCCTTTGTCGTTATGATCAGGTCTCAACATTGTCAATTCCCCTAGAAGGACAAGCCGCCCTCACGGGCAGCATCGGCAAGGGCTTTGACCCGGCCATGAAATTTATACCCGCCGCGATCAAATGCGACTTCTTTAACGCCGGCCTTGATGGCCCGCTCGGCAATAAGTTTGCCAATTTCAGCGGCCGCTTCCTTGTTACCACCGTTTTTCAGCTTTGCGCGCAGATCCTTTTCAAGGCTTGAGGCCGACGCAAGCGTCTTGCCTGCGGCATCGTCAATAACCTGGACATAGATCTGCTGAAGCGTCCGGTGCACAGAAAGCCGAGGGCGGCCTGAAGACACCTTGCGAAGCTGGGTCCGATTCCTCCGCCGACGGCGGTCGAACAATTCTTTTGAGTTTGCCATGGTCGGTTCCTACTTCTTCTTGCCTTCTTTGCGGAAGATATATTCGCCCGCATATTTGACACCCTTGCCCTTGTAAGGCTCTGGTTTCCGGTAAGACCGGATAACCGCTGCAACCTGGCCAACCTGCTGCTTGTCGGCACCGGAAATCTCAATCACTGTCGGCTGCGGACATTTAATGTCAATGCCGTCAGGGATCGGGAAATCCACATCATGGCTGAACCCGAGGTTCAGTTTGAGCATTTTACCCTGCACTGCCGCACGATAACCGACGCCCACGATTTCCAAGGTCTTTGTAAAACCATCGGAAACGCCTTCCACCAAATTACTCAGCAATGTCCGCTGCATGCCCCACATCTGGCGTCCACGGATATTGTTACCACGTGGCTTAACCCAGATTTTGTCATCTTCACGGTTGACCACAACGTCATCAACAAAGGTCATGCTCATCACGCCCTTGCTACCCTTTACGGTAACGTCGCTACCGGTGAGCTGCACGTCCACACCAGAAGGGATCGTCACCGGATGTTTTCCAATACGAGACATAATACCTCCTAGTACAATTTACAAAGCACTTCGCCGCCAACATTGGCATCGCGTGCCTCGTTGTCCGACAAAACACCGTTTGGTGTGGAAAGAATGGCAACGCCAAGTCCATTACGAATGGTTGGCAGGTCTTTCACACCCTTATAGACTCGCCGACCGGGTTTCGACACCCGGCTGACATGTTCAATAACGCCCTTGCCCTGGTAGTATTTCAGTTCAATGCTGACTTCCGGCTTACCCTTTTCCGGCTCCGTCACATCGTAACCGCGGATGTAGCCTTCTCGCTTCAGTGCCTCAAGGACACTCAGACGCAATTTTGAAGACGGGCTCGAAACCGAGCTTTTCATGGCCCGCTGACCGTTACGAATACGGGTCAGCATATCGCCGATGGGATCACTTAAAGACATTTCTGTATCTCCCTACCAGCTCGACTTAACCATGCCCGGAATCTGACCATTGGACGCCATGTCGCGCAGGCCGATACGGGATAGCTTCAATTTACGGTAAACACCGCGCGGACGACCGGTCAGTTCGCAGCGATTGCGAACGCGGGTCCGTGACGAATTGCGTGGCAGCGACGCCAGCGCCAGACGTGCCGCAAACCGTTCTTCCTGCGGCAGCTCCTCGTTCTTACTGATCGCTTTCAGCTCTGCCCGCTTGTCCGCATATTTTACGACCATGCGGCGGCGCTTTTCGTTTTTCTCGATAGCACTTTTCTTAGCCATTCTAATTCACTCCTAGGATCAATTGATCTTGAACGGCATGCTGAAACCGCTCAGAAGCTCGCGGGCTTCCTCATCAGTTTCTGCAGTCGTGCAGATCACGATATCCATTCCCCGTACATCCGTTACATCATCGTAATGGATTTCCGGGAAGACGATTTGTTCTTTCAGGCCCATGGCGTAATTCCCACGGCCGTCAAAGCTCTTGGCGGACACACCACGAAAATCCCGTACCCGCGGGAGCGCAATGTTGATCAACCGGTCCAGAAACTCATACATCTGGTTCTTGCGGAGCGTCACTTTCGCTCCAATCGGCATCCCTTCACGCAATTTGAAGGTAGCAACCGATTTCTTCGCGCTGGTGACAACCGGCTTCTGCCCGGAAATCTTCGCAAGTTCGCTTTCAACCGATTTGATCTTCTTTGAATCGGCGACCGCTTCCCCACACCCGACGTTGATGACAATTTTTTCCAGCTTAGGAACCTGCATCACATTGGCGTAGGAGAATTTTTCCTGGAGCCGCGTACGCAGCTCGTCATTATATAGCGTTTTAAGTCTTGGCGTCGTCATCGATCTGCCCTCTATATATCAATGACTTCGCCGGAACGCTTAGCAAAGCGAACCTTCCGGCCGTCATCTAGATTCTTGTAGCCAACACGGGTCGCCTTGCCATCCTTCGGATCCTGCAACGCAACATTCGAAATATGGATCGCCGCTTCTTTCTCGACGATACCGCCCTGCTCTGTCTGGCTTTGCTTTGTGTGGCGCTTGACCATGTTGATGCCCGACACGACCACGCGGCGATCGGCACGGAGAACACGAACGATTTCACCGCTGCGCCCCTTGTCCTTGCCGGTGAGCACGACGACCTTGTCGCCCTTTTTCACTGCGAATTTTTCAGCCATTAGAGGACCTCCGGCGCGAGCGAAATAATCTTCATGTAGTTCTTGCTCCGCAGCTCGCGTGTGACGGGGCCGAAAATACGCGTTCCGACTGGCTCGCCCTGCTTGTTTATCAACACGGCGGCGTTTGAGTCGAAGCGGATCGCCGTGCCATCGGCGCGACGGATTTCCTTTTTTGTGCGTACGATGACAGCCCGCTGGACATCACCTTTTTTGACGCGGCCGCGCGGAATGGCTTCCTTGACGGAGACGACGATAACGTCCCCGACTGAAGCGGTTTTCCGTTTGGAACCACCCAAAACTTTAATGCACTGCACCTGCCTCGCGCCTGAGTTGTCGGCGACATCCAGGTTGGTTTGCATCTGAATCATAGTCGTTTACCTTCGTTTGGTATCAACACTGTTTACTTAACCGGTATAAAGCACTTCCCAACGCTTCAGCTTGGAGCGTGGTGCACATTCCTGAATACGGACGGTGTCACCTTCCTTGAACTGATTTTTCTCGTCATGGGCGTGGTACTTTTTAGACTGGCCTATGTATTTCTTGTACAGCCGATGCATCACTTGACGATCGACTTTGACAACGACAGTCTGGTTATTCTTGTCGCTGACAACTGTTCCTTGCAGGATACGCTTTGGCATCGTTCTCTCTCCTAAGACGCAGCGTTAGCTGACATCACCGTTTTAATGCGGGCGATATCCCGCCGCACCTGGCGTTGGCGCGCCGTATTTTCCAATTGGCCGCTGGCTTTCTGGAACCGTAAATTGAACTGCTCTTTCTTGAGCTGCATCAATTCCGTCTTCAGCTCATCAGCCGTTTTGCCCAGTAAATCCTGCGCTTTCATGATCAATTCCCTTCACCAAGACGGGTCACAAAACGGGTTTTGATCGGCAATTTGGCCGCTCCCCGCTCGAACGCCTCACGGGCAATTTCGGCCGGAACACCGTCTAGTTCGAACATAACTTTTCCAGGCTGAACACGCACCATCCAGTATTCCGGTGATCCCTTGCCCTTACCCATCCGGACTTCGGTGGGTTTTTTAGACACGGGAACATCCGGAAATATCCGAATCCAGACACGTCCAGCACGTTTGATATGGCGGGTTACAGCACGCCGAGTCGCCTCGATCTGCCGCGCAGTAATACGCCCGGGCTCCACAGCTTTCAGGCCATAAGCGCCGAAGTTCAGCGTTGTACCTGAAGTTGCTGTTCCCTTCAAGCGCCCTTTATGCGCTTTACGAAATTTTGTGCGCTTCGGTTGAAGCATGACCTCACCCCTTTACTTAATTCCGACGGGCGCCGGGACGACCCGAAGGACGGCCACCAGCCTGTTGTTTTTCTGCAAGTTTGTCCTGAGCCATCGGATCATGTTCCAGAATCTCACCTTTATAGATCCAGACCTTGACACCGATAATCCCGTATGTCGTCAGAGACGAAGCCGTCCCGTAATCGATATTGGCGCGCAGCGTATGGAGCGGCACGCGGCCTTCGCGATACCATTCCGTCCGCGCAATTTCCGCACCGCCCAAACGACCGGCACAATTTATCCGGATACCTTCAGCACCAAGACGCAGCGCCGACTGAACCGCCCGCTTCATGGCCCGGCGATAGGAAACACGCCGCGCCAGCTGCTGCGCGATATTCTCGGCCACCAGCTTCGCATCGATTTCCGGTTTGCGTACCTCAACGATATTCAGATGAACCTCAGAATTGGTCATCTTTGCAATCGCGGCGCGCAGCTTTTCAATATCCGCGCCCTTTTTACCGATGATCACACCAGGGCGAGCCGAATAAATGGTGACCCGCGCTTTCTTTGCCGGACGCTCAATCACGATCTTGCTGATGCCGGCCTGTTCCAGCTGTTTTTCCAGATATTCGCGAATGCGAACATCTTCATGCAGCAGCTTGGCGTAATCGTCTTTAGCGTACCAACGGGAATCCCATGTCCGGTTGATGCCGACCCTGAGGCCAATTGGATTTACTTTTTGACCCATTACTCTTGCTCCTCGCGCTCACGAACAACGATCGTGATATTGCTAAAAGGTTTCAGGATCGGGCTCGACCGCCCCCGTCCCCGTGGCCGCATGCGCTTCATCACCAGCGATTTTCCAACATGGGCTTCGGACACATACAGCTGATCAACATCGAGCTGATGGTTATTTTCCGCATTGGCAATTGCTGACTGCAGAACTTTCCTGACTTCCGGTGCGATACCGCGCTTGGAGAAAGTGAGTTCATGCAATGCCGCCTGTGCAGACTTACCGCGAATAAGGCCCGCCACCAGATTCAATTTCTGGGGGCTGACGCGAATACGGTTTCCAACGGCCTGTGCTTCCGTATCTTGTAACTGCCGCTTGAGAGACTGTTTACCCATGTTTAGTTTCTCCGAGCCTTTTTATCAGCCGCATGGCCGTAATATGTCCGCGAGGGAGAGAATTCCCCGAATTTATGGCCCACCATGTCTTCATCCACCAGGACGGGAACAAACTTCTGGCCGTTATACACGCCAAAGGTAAGCCCCACGAACTGCGGGAGAATTGTCGACCGGCGGGACCAGGTCTTGATAATTTGCTTTCTGCCACTATCGCGCGCGGTTTCTGCTTTCTTCAGCAGATATCCGTCAACAAAAGGGCCTTTCCAAACAGAACGTGACATAATGCGCTCCTACTTCTTCCGCTTTAGCGGACGGCGCCGCATGATCATTTTATCCGTGGACTTGTTTGACCGAGTCCGCTTGCCCTTCGTCGGCACACCCCATGGGGATACCGGATGACGGCCACCCGAGGTCCGGCCTTCACCACCACCATGTGGATGATCAACCGGGTTCATGGCAACACCACGTACCGACGGGCGCTTGCCGAGCCAGCGAGACCGACCGGCTTTCGCGAGCTTGGTATTCTTCTGATCCGGGTTGGAAACCGCGCCGACCGTCGCCATGCATTCCGCCGGCACGATCCGCTGCTCGCCCGAAGCGAGACGAAGCTGTGCGTAACCGGCGTCCTTGCCGATCAGCTGAACATAGGTTCCGGCTGCGCGGGCCATCTGGCCACCCTTGCCCGGCTTCATTTCCACATTATGGACAATAGTTCCGACCGGCATGTTTTTCAGCGGCATCGCATTGCCCGGCTTGATATCGACATTGGTGCCCGAGATAACCTTGTCACCTGCGGAAATCCGCTGCGGCGCCAGAATGTAGGAAAGCTCGCCATCCTCATACCGGATAAGTGCAATAAATGCCGACCGGTTCGGGTCATATTCCAGCCGTTCCACGGATGCAGAAACGTCATACTTCCGCCGCTTGAAATCAACGATCCGGTATGTCCGTTTATGTCCGCCGCCACGACGACGCGCGGTGATCCGGCCGTAGTTATTGCGACCGCCATTTCCGGACAACCCTTCCGTAAGGGTCTTGACCGGCTTGCCCTTATGCAGATCCGACCGATCGACAAGGATCAATCCACGCTGCGCAGGAGTTGTCGGTTTATAATTCTTCAACGCCATAGTTTAAATCCCCGCCGTCACATCGATGGCCTGACCCTCAGCAAGGGTCACAACTGCCTTCTTGTAATCAGATCGCTTGCCAATATGACCACGAAAACGCTTGACCTTACCCTTTGTACGGTTGGTATTCACGTTCATGACCTTGACATCAAACAGTTTCTCAACTGCCTGCTTGATCTGAGGTTTCGTCGCATCCAGAGCGACACGGAATGTCACCTGGTTAAACTCTGATCCCATTGTGGACTTTTCGGTGACTACCGGGCCCAGCAGGATATCGTATAAATTTTCCTGGTTCATTTCAGTCGTGCCTCCAGGCTTTCCACGGCGCTTTTCGTCAGAACGAGCACGTCGCGGCGAAGAATGTCATATACGTTGGCGCCGTTCGACGTCAGCAAGTCAATCATCGGCAGGTTACGCGCGGATAGAGCAAAGTTCTTCTCCATCTCATCACTGTCAACGATCAATGTCGATGCCCAGCCAAGTGCCTTGAACTTACCGGCCATGACCTTGGTCTTCACGTCCTTGGCTTTCAATTCATCCACAACAATCAGCTTGCCTTCGGCCTGCTTGGTGGACAGGGCAGTTTTCAGCGCCAGCTTGCGAACTTTTTTCGGCAGGTCATGGGCATGACTGCGCAGAACCGGACCATGAGCGACACCGCCGCCACGCTGGTGCGGAGCCCGCTTCTGACCCTGACGGGCGCGACCTGTGCCCTTTTGTTTGAACGGCTTCTGACCCGTGCCGGAAACTTCTGCAACGCCCTTTACTTTATGCGTGCCGGCCCGACGGGCCGCCAACTGATACCGCACCATACGCTGCAGCAGATCTGCGCGCGGCGCCAAGCCGAAAACCTCATCGGCAAGCTCGATATCGCCGGCCTTTTTGTTATCGAGATTGATTACATTTACCTTCATCTCAGCCGTCCTTTACTCTTCCGTTGCCGTATCGGCAGCGGAGGTTTCTTCGACAGGAGTATCCGCCGCGACATCCTCGACCGGAGCATCCGCGCCACCTTTTCCAACAAATGCCGCCGGATAAGGAGCATTGTCGGGACGTGCTTTCTTAACCGCATCCGCGACAAATACCCACGATCCCTTGGAACCGGGCACTGCGCCTCTCAGAAGCACAAGTCCGCGATCCTTGTCTGTAGAGACTACTTTCAAATTCTGCGTCGTTACCCGTGCCGCGCCCATGTGACCCGCCATCTTCTTGCCTTTGAAGACCTTGCCCGGATCCTGACACTGCCCCGTGGAACCATGCGCCCGATGGGAAACCGACACACCATGGGAGGCGCGCATACCACCGAAGTTATGCCGCTTCATCGCGCCGGCGAAGCCTTTACCGATACTGGTTCCAACAACGTCAACGAACTGGTCGCTAACAAAGTGATCCGCCGTCAGTTCTGCGCCGATGTCGACAAAAGCGTCATCTTGAATCCGAAACTCTGCCAGCTTCATTTTCGGCTCAACTTCGGCCTTTGCAAAATGGCCGCGCATCGCCTTGGTCACGTTCTTGACCTTGGCTTTGCCAACGCCGAGCTGCATGGCGTTATAGCCATGATGATCAGCCGTCCGGTGTGCAACGACCTGGCAATTATCAACGGCCAGCACGGTTACCGGAATATGGGTCCCGTCTTCCGCGAAAACCCGGGTCATACCCAGTTTCTTTGCGATCAATCCACTACGCATTTCGATCACCCCAACAACTTGATGGACACATCGACGCCTGCAGCGAGGTCCAGTTTCATGAGCGCGTCCACCGTCTGCGGCGTCGGTTCTACGATATCCAGAAGCCGCTTATGGGTCCGGATTTCAAACTGCTCCCGTGACTTCTTGTCAATATGCGGGCCGCGAAGGACCGTATACTTGTCAATATGCGTCGGCAGTGGAATTGGGCCACGAACCTGGGCGCCTGTGCGCTTGGCCGTATTAACAATTTCACCTGTCGAAGCATCGAGAACACGATGATCATACGCTTTCAGGCGGATGCGGATATTTTGGTTTTCCATTACTCTGGTCACTCCAGAAGAGAAACAAGGCAGCCCCGGAGGGCTGCCAGAATTAACTTATTCGGTTACGCTTGCGACGACGCCGGCGCCGACGGTGCGGCCG
>TARA_R110001606_G_scaffold203157_4_pt1 | contig 22397 bp, 14 predicted proteins | sample TARA_R110001606 | Tara Oceans TARA_R110001606 (sample SAMEA4398315) | marine metagenome | biome: Polar Biome; feature: [SRF] surface water layer (ENVO:00010504); material: water (ENVO:00002006), including particulate matter (ENVO:01000060) such as... | depth 5 m | reverse complement strand
CGTAGAAAAAACGTTTATACAGTAGCAAAAAATGCGGTTGAAAAAGGAATGCTTTATGCATACCGTGACCGTAAAAGTAACAAGAGAAACTTTCGTTCTTTATGGATTGTACGTATTAATGCTGCAGCTCGTTTACACGGAATGTCTTACTCACAGTTTATGGGGAAAGTAAAAGCAAATCAAATTGAATTAAACCGTAAGGTTTTAGCCGATTTAGCTGTTAACAACCCAGGAGCTTTTAAGGCAGTTGTAGAGAAAATTAAATAAATAACAATACTTGCTTATATTTAAAACCCAAACATTTATGTTTGGGTTTTTTTCTTAAATTTACACTTTCTAAAAGCACAAAATAAAATGAAATATAAATTACTACTACTATTTTTTTTATCAACTACCCTTTATGCTTTCGCACAAGAAACTGTAGTAACTGAAGAAAAAGAAGACAACTCTTTAGCTGGTCAATTTGAGAAGATGCATAGAACTTCTACAGGCTTTCAGACCTTTAAAGTTATTGACAAGGATGTTCTTCAAAAATTAAAATCAAATGTTTTAGATTCAATAAAGAGTTACAAAAATTTAGTTTCTACAAATGAAAACTTATTAATTACCGAAAGAGAAAATATCGAACAATTAAATTTATCTCTTAATAAAACAAAATTAGAATTAGAAACCTTGCAACAACAAGAAAATTCCATATCTTTTTTAGGTGCACAAATTAACAAAAACACCTATAACCTAATTTTATGGACGATTGTTATTCTATTAGCTTTAGGACTTGGCTTTTTTGCTTTTAAATTTTCTAGAAGTAACATTTTAACCAATCAAGCTCGAAACAATTTATTAGATATAGAGCAAGAACTTGAACTCTATAGAAAAAAATCTATTGAGATACAACAAAAATTAGGTAGAGAATTACAAGATGAAATCAATAAACATAGAAATTCTTAATAAAAAGCGTTTTTAATTATACTATTTTTAACAAAGGTAAACAATACTGATTTTTCAATATTGTTTGCCTTTTTTCTTTCATTTTTATTATCAAACTGATAATATTTTTTTCATTAGTAAAAACTTGCTTTTTTATTTTGTTGGTTTACTTCATATTTTATACCTTAATGGTTTTAAAAAACTAAACGAATAAATTAAAAATTACTTATGAAAACCCTTTTTTACACAAGAGAATTCCCTCCATATGTTTACGGAGGAGCTGGTGTTCATGTAGAATACCTAGCTGCAGAACTTTCTAAATTAATGGATGTTGATGTTAGATGTTTTGGAGATCAAGATTCTACAGATGGAAATCTAACTGTAAAAGGTTTTCCTTACGATAATCCTATTTTTGAAAATGCAGATGACAAACTAAAAGCTGTCTTTCAAACATTAAGCACTGGGTTACACATGAATGCTGATGTTATTGATGCAGATATTGTTCATTGCCATACCTGGTATGCGCATTTTGCTGGTATCATAGCTAAACTATGCTATGGAATACCGTTAGTTATTACAACACATTCTTTAGAACCATTAAGACCTTGGAAAAGGGAACAATTAGGTCGTGGTTACGACGCTTCGTCTTGGATAGAAAAAACAGCAATAGAAATGGCAGACGCACTTATTGCAGTTTCAGAAGAAACCAAAGAAGATGTTTTAAAGCATTTTAATGTAGATGAAAATAAAGTAAAAGTTATCTATAATGGAATCAATCTTCAAGAATATGTTACCACATCAGAAACAGCAACTTTAGACTTTTATAATATTGATAAAACAAAACCTTATGTGCTATTTGTGGGTAGAATTACCAGACAAAAAGGAATTATCCATTTGGTAAACGCCATTAAATATATAGATCCAGATACACAGATAGTTCTTTGTGCTGGAGCACCAGATACCAAAGAAATTGGTAAAGAAATGGAAGATGCTGTTAACGAGGTTAAAAAAACTCGTAAAAATGTAATCTGGATTGATAAAATGGTCACTAAAAAAGAAATTATTCAGCTATATTCACACGCTGATGTTTTTTGTTGCCCATCTATTTATGAACCTTTTGGTATCATAAATATTGAAGCAATGGCATGCGACACAGCTGTTGTTGCGAGTGCTGTTGGAGGCATTAAAGAAGTTGTGGTACATGGAGAAACAGGGCTTTTAATTCCTGTTGAACAACAAAAATCGGCACCTTTTGAACCTGTAAATCCAGATAAATTTGCTAGAGATTTAGCAGATGGAATTAATAAAGTTATAAATGACCCAATCCTTAGAAAGTCTATGGCCAAAAAAGGCAGAAAAAGAGTGGAAGATTATTTTGACTGGATATCAATTGCAAAACAAGTAGAAGAATTATATAAATCAATAAAAAACTAATCAAATGATAAATGACAAAGTATTAGGAATTATTTTAGGTGGTGGTCAAGGTTCAAGATTATACCCATTAACTAAGGATAGATCAAAACCTGCCGTACCAATTGCTGGTAAATATAGATTGGTAGATATCCCTATTTCTAATTGTATTAATTCTGATATTAAAAGGATGTATGTATTAACTCAGTTTAATTCTGCTTCTTTAAATGCCCATATAAAAAACACATATCACTTTAGTTTTTTTAGTTCTGCTTTTGTAGATGTATTAGCTGCAGAACAGACAATACATAGTGATGCTTGGTTTCAAGGAACTGCAGACGCGGTAAGACAAAGTATGCATCACTTTTTACAAAACGATTTTGAATACGCATTAATTCTTTCTGGTGACCAATTATATCAAATGGATTTTAATGATATGATTAATAAACATAAAGAAAGCGGTGCAGAAATAACAATTGCTACCTATCCTGTAGATGCAAAAGATGCTACGTCTTTTGGTTTATTAAAAACAAATGATGAAAATATAATTACTTCTTTTATCGAAAAACCAGCTGCTGATTTATTACCAGATTGGACATCTGATGTTGGTGCAGACATGAAAGCTCAAGGTAGAGATTATTTAGCTTCAATGGGAATTTACATTTTTAACCGTAAATTATTGGTTGATTTAATGAGTAATCCTGACACTAATGATTTTGGTAAAGAAATTATACCTCAAGCAATAAGCACTCATAAAACATTAAGCTATCAATATGAAGGTTATTGGACAGATATTGGTAATATAGATTCTTTCTTTGAAGCAAATTTAGGTTTAACAGATGATGTACCTCAATTTAATTTGTATGATAATGATCAAGGTATTTATACAAGACCAAGAATTTTGCCTACATCAAAAATTTCTGGAACTATTTTAAACAAAGCTGTTATTGGTGATGGATGTATTATTCAAGCAGAAAAAATAGATAGATGTGTTATTGGTATTCGTTCTAGAATTGGTAAAAATTCTTTAATATCTAACACCTATATGATGGGAAATGATTATTATGAATCTTTAGACGAAATTGCATATAATAACATAGAAATCATGATGGGAATTGGCGATAGATGCTATATTCATAACTGTATTGTAGACAAAAACTGTAGAATTGGAGATGATGTAAGAATCAATGGTGGTAAGCATATTAAAAATGTAGAAACAGATACATACCTAGTAAAAGACGGTATTGTAGTTATTAAAAAAGATGCCATAATACCTAAAGGAACAAATATCGGTTAGAAAATATTTTTTACTTTCTTTATTTAAAACGAAACAAATTTAATGCAAAATCAAAGTAGAATTGTAATAGAAAATATTGCTCCTCAATTAAACCAAGGAACAGTATTTATAAAACGTGTCGTAGACGAAATTGTAAATGTGTCTGCTGATGTTTTAGTAGATGGGCATGATGTACTTCAGGCTAATTTATTATACAAGCATGAATCAGAAAAAAAGTGGACAGCACACAGAATGCATGCCACTTCTAACGATCAATACATCGCAAATTTTATAACAACAAAACAAGGTTTTTATTCTTATAAAATTGAAGGTTGGGTAGATTATGCCTTAAACTGGCAACACGGAATTGAAAGAAAAATTGATGATTATCAGCATGTAAATTCAGAACTTTTAGAAGGTGCGGAACTTTTGTTTGCAATTATAGATGACGTAAATGCTGATGATAAAGAATACTTACTTTACTTAATCTTTATCTTTAAAAACTCAGAAACGTATGCAGAAGCAATTAAAGAAGCAGTTTCTAAAAGATTAACGGTAATTCTTAAAAACAATCCGAAGAAATCTTTAGTTCAAACTTCACCAGAATATAAAGTATATGTAGATCGTTTAAAAGCTAGATTTTCTACTTGGTACGAATTTTTTCCGCGTTCTGCATCAGAACAAGAAGGCAAACACGGTACTTTTAACGATTGCCACAGATTGTTACCAAGAGTTGCACAAATGGGTTTTGATACGTTGTACTTTCCTCCTATTCATCCAATTGGTGAAGTAAATAGAAAAGGGAAAAACAATACTACAGTTGCTCAAAATGGTGATGTTGGCTCTACTTGGGGAATTGGTTCTAAGCATGGAGGTCATAAAGATATTCATCCAGAATTGGGTTCTTTAGACGATTTTAAACATTTAGTTGCAAGAGCAAAAGAGTTAGGAATTGAAGTTGCTATGGATTATGCTTTGCAAGCGGCACCAGATCATCCTTGGGTTACAGAACATCCAGATTGGTTTAAATGGAGACCAGATGGCACAGTGCAATATGCAGAAAATCCGCCGAAAAAATACCAAGATATTTTGCCAATTTACTGGGAAAGTGGTGATTATAAAAACCTTTGGCAAGAATGTTTAGACACTTTATTTTATTGGATTGATTGCGGAATAAATGTTTTTAGAGTTGATAATCCACATACAAAACCTTACTATTTTTGGGGTTGGATTATTACTGAAGTGAAGAAAAAACATCCAGATGTTCTGTTTTTAGCAGAAGCTTTTACAAGACCAAAAATAATGCATCAATTAGCAAAACAAGGATATACACAATCGTATACGTATTTTACCTGGAGAGATTCTAAACACGAGCTAATTGAGTACATGAATGATTTGACAAAAACAGATCAAAAGGAATATATGCGACCAAATTTTTGGCCAAACACGCCAGACATTAATCCGTATCATTTACAAGGTGCACCAGAATCTAAATATTTACAGCGGTATGCTTTGGCTGCAACCTTGTGTTCTAATATTGGTATTTATGGTCCTGTTTTTGAACAAATGATTGATACGCCTATTGCTGGTAAAGAGGAGTATTTTATGTCAGAAAAATTTCAACTTTGTCATTATGATTGGTTTAAAGAAAATAAAGTGACTACTTTAATTTCTATCATTAACAACATTAGAAAACAAAACGAATCGTATCAGCAAACAAATAATATCAAGTTTTTAGAAACAGGAAATGACCAATTGATTGCATTTTATAAATGGAACCAAGATAAGACAAACGAAACGCTAACTGTAATCAGTTTAGATGCTTACAACGCACAATCTGGTTCAGTACAATTGCCGCTTCATGATTTAGGAATTCCTTATGGTCATAAAGTTGAAGTAGTAGATTTGGTTACAAGAAATTCTTATAATTGGTATCACGAAAGAAATTATGTGCAATTACACGCTACATTACCATTTCACATTTTTAAAATTAATAAATAATTTATGATTACAGAAACAGCTACAATTTCTACATCTACTATTTTTTCATCTTCAAATAATTGGGAGGAAATTATAAGTGATAACGATTTTATAGCTGTTTTTTTATCGGATGTTTTAGAAGAATACATTCAAAAACAACGATGGTTTGGTGGTAAATCTAGCCAAATAAAATATATTGAATTAAGCGAATTCTTTAAAATTCAACAAGATGGCGAAATCTATTTTGGACTAATTCTAGAGGTTAATTTTGTAGAAGCATTTTACCATCATTATTTTTTACCAATTGCCTTTATTGCTGATGAAAGCATTTCTAAAGAAAATAGAATATTACCCATAAAATTAAAAAATACCGCAGGTTATATTGTAGATGCCATGTATATTGAAGGCTTTAGAAAAGTAGCCTATGAGAGAATTTGTTCTGCTTTACCTGTTGATAAAACGCCTGTTCAATATCATAAAACAGAAGGTTTTAAGTTCCCCGCATATAAATCATCAAGATTTATGGGCGTTGAACAAAGTAATACTTCTATTATCTATAATGATGAATTTATCTTAAAGTTTTTTAGGCGAATTTATGCTGATAAAAATCCAGACTATGAAATGAGTCGTTTTTTATCAAACACAAAAGAGTTTAAACACACACCTCTTTATTTAGGAAGTATCAATATTATAGATTCTGATAATACCAATGTTACAATTGGTTTAATGCAAAAATTAGTACCTAATAATGGTGATGCTTGGGAATATTTTTTAAAGGAAATCCATAAGATCTATCAAACAATAGATTCAAAAAAAATTTCTTATAAAAATTTACCAGATGTAGAAATGTTTAAGCGCGTTAAGATTTCTGAAGTTCCGCCTCAAATTATAGATTGGATTGGACTCAACTTACTATCCAAAGTAAAAAAACTCGCACAAAGAACTGCAGAAATGCATATTGCTTTAGGATCAGAGTTTGCAGATACTTCCTTTACTCCTACTCGTTTTAATGGTGATTATACGGTTTGGTTAAAAAACAGATTAACGCATCAATTTCAAAATAGATTGAATCTTGCTGAAAATAATTTACATAAATTAGAAGGAGATTCTTTACAACTCGCAAAGGAGTTTTTAGAAAGAAAAAACGAGATTAGAAAACGCTTAGTACATTTTGATTGGACAAAACTAAAAGGAGAAAGAATTAGAATTCATGGAGATTATCATTTAGGGCAAGTTTTAGTGCAAGATGATGATTTTTGTATTTTAGATTTCGAAGGTGAACCAGAAAGTACCATTAGAGATCGCAAAGTAAAACAACCTCCATTAAAAGATGTTGCAGGTTTGTTTCGATCTTTTCATTACGCAATTTATTCAACGATATTTAAGCATCAAAATGAGTATAAAAAAAGCCAGGATGAACTTTTTGAGTTTGGTGAATTATTATACAAATACATGGTTTCTATCTTTTTGGAAACCTACATAGAAACAGCAAAAAATGCAAACCTAGATATAGGTTACAGAAACGAAAGAATATTTTTATTAAAATATTGCTTATTAGAAAAAGCAATATACGAGTTAGGGTACGAACTTAACTCTAGGCCAAAATGGACAATTATTCCATTAAAAGGTATTGCAAACATACTGAACTCATAAAATTATGACAAAAACAAAAGTACACAGTCTTTTTACAGAATTTGATATTCATTTATTTAAGGCTGGAAAACACTATCGTTTATACGAAAAATTCGGTTCACATCTTATAACTCTAGATGGCGTAGAAGGAACCTATTTTGCAGTTTGGGCTCCAAGCGCAAAATATGTTTCTGTAACTGGCGATTTTAATTTCTGGTTAGAAGGCGAACATCATTTAAATGTACGTTGGGATGGAAGTGGAATCTGGGAAGGATTTATACCCAATGTTAAAAAAGGTAGCATCTATAAATATAAGATTCAGAATTCTAATAATGATGTAATTACAGAAAAAGCAGATCCTTTTGCAAGAAGATGCGAACATCCACCAAAAACAGCTTCTGTAGTTTGGGAAGATGACTATGCTTGGAAAGATAAAAAATGGATGAAAGATAGAAAGAAAAACAATGCATTAGATGCTCCTTTTTCTGTTTATGAAGTACATTTAGGTTCTTGGAAAAAACAAGTTGACGAAAATCGTTTTTTAAGTTACGTAGAATTGGCAGATGAATTGGTAAATTATGTTGCCGATATGAATTTTACGCACGTAGAATTTATGCCAATTATGGAATATCCGTACGATCCAAGTTGGGGATATCAATTAACAGGATATTTTGCACCAACTTCTCGTTTTGGTTATCCTGATGAATTTAAATTTTTGGTTGATAAATTTCACGAAAAAGGAATTGGCGTACTATTAGATTGGGTTCCTTCACATTTTCCTTCAGATGATCATGGTTTAGGATATTTTGATGGATCTCATTTATATGAACATCCAGATAGAAGAAAAGGATATCATCAAGATTGGAAAAGTTTAATTTTTAACTACGGTAGAAACGAAATAAAAGCTTTTTTAATTAGTAATGCTATTTTTTGGCTAGACCAATACCATGCAGATGGTTTAAGAGTTGATGCTGTTGCTTCTATGTTATTTTTAGATTATTCTAGAGAAGAAGGGCAATGGGAACCAAACATGTTTGGGGGTAGAGAATATTTAGAAGCAATTGATTTTATTAAAGAAATGAATGCTGCTGTATATGAAGCTTTTCCAGATGTACAAACGATTGCAGAAGAATCAACTTCATTTCCTAAAGTTTCTAGACCAATTTATGACGGCGGTTTAGGTTTTGGTATGAAATGGATGATGGGTTGGATGCACGACACCTTAGATTATTTTGCTAAAGAACCTATTTACAGAAAACACCATCAAAACGATTTAACTTTTAGTTTAAACTATGCGTTTTCAGAAAACTTTATGTTACCACTTTCTCATGATGAAGTAGTGTATGGTAAAAAATCTATTTTACGTAAAATGCCTGGTGATGAATGGCAACAATTTGGCAATTTAAGATTAATGTATAGTTTAATGTTTACACATCCGGGAACAAAATTATTGTTTCAAGGAGGTGAATTTGGACAAACTTCTGAATGGAATTTTAATGGAAGTCTTGATTGGCATTTATTAGAATACAATGTTCATAAAGGTGCCCAAGCTATTGTTAGAGATTTAAACAAATTATATAGAAATGAGCCGGCTTTACATGAAAAACAATTTTCTCATGAAGGTTTTGAATGGATAGATCATGGCGATCATCAAAATTCTGTAATGACGTATATTAGAAAAGGAAATGATGAAAAAGATAACGTTATTGTTATTTTAAACTTAACGCCTGTTCCAAGAGAAAATTATAGAATAGGACTTCCAAAAGCAGGAACTTTAGTAGAAATTTTTAATAGTGATGCAACCAAATATAATGGTACTGGAGGTTTCAATAATAAAAATTTAAATTCTGAGGTAAAAGAATGGAATAATAGAAAGAATTCTATTGAATTAAACCTACCTCCTTTAGGTATGTTAGCCTTTAAATTAAAATAAAAAACGAATACTCACCTTTTAAATATAGTACATTCTTAAAAAAAGGTGAGTATTTTTTTACATATTCAAAATTTGGGCAACATTTTTATCGCATCAAAAATTATTCTCAAAATAAGTAAATTGCTTCAAGTAAAATATATTATTCTTTAGCGATTACTTTACATTTGCACTTAAACAATATCGTAAAATTCTAGAATTAAAAACTCTGTGTTACAAAGTTTTACGATTTTTACAGGTCAAAAAATCAAATATTTATGATTGTTAATACAGAACTAGAACAAAAAGGAAATTTATTTCCATCAAAAATAATAAAATACAAAAAAGATGTAGATACATTAACCTTTACTACAGAAAACAGTGTAAAACTGCAAGTAACTGTAGTAAGAGATAGTGTAATTAGATTTAGATATTCCACAACAGGGAAATTTGAAAACGATTTCTCTTACGGGGTAACTATTCATGCATCAAGAGGTTATAATTTCTTAACCGTTATTGAAGAAGATAAACATTATGTTATTACAACTTCTAAATTAATTTGTAAAATAGAAAAACTAAGTTTACAAGTAAGTTTATACGATGCACTTGATTTAAAATTAATTAACGAAGATGAAATTGGTTTTCATTGGGAAGAGAGTTACGAATTTGGTGGCGATATTGTAAAAATGAGTAAGATTTGTCAAAAATCTGAAAGCTATTATGGTTTAGGCGATAAGCCTATTGGTGTGAACCTAAAAGGAAAACGTTTCGAAAACTGGGCTACAGATTCGTACGCATTTGGTAAAGATACTGACCCAATATACAAAGCAATTCCTTTTTATACTGCCATTCAAGACAATAAATCTTATGGAATTTTCTTTGACAATACTTTTAAATCACATTTCGATTTTGCTAACGAAAGAAGAAATGTAACTAGTTTTTGGGCACAAGGTGGTGAAATGAATTATTATTTTATCTACGGTCCACAAATGGAAGAAGTAGTTAAAAACTATACAGATTTAACAGGGAAACCTCATGCATTACCTCCATTATGGGCGCTAGGATTTCATCAGTGTAAATGGAGTTATTTTCCAGAAAGCAACGTAAAAGAAGTTACAAAAACATTTAGAGATTTAAAAATACCTTGTGATGCTATCTATTTAGATATCGATTACATGGAGGGGTTCCGTTGTTTTACTTGGGATAAAAAACACTTTCCAGATCCAAAAAGAATGGTTAGAGAACTGGAAGAAGAAGGATTTAAAACCGTTGTTATTATAGATCCAGGTATTAAAATTGATTTAGAGTATGATGTTTTTAAAGAAGCATTAGATAAAGATTATTTCTGTAAACGTGCAGACGGACCCTATATGAAAGGTAAAGTTTGGCCTGGAGAATGTTATTTTCCAGATTATACAAAACCAGAAGTTAGAGAATGGTGGTCTGGTTTATTTCAAGAACTAATTGAAGATATTGGTGTAAAAGGTGTTTGGAATGATATGAACGAACCTGCAGTAATGGATGTTCCTAATAAATCTTTTCCAAATGATGTTCGTCATGATTATGACGGTAATCCTTGTTCTCATAGAAAAGCACATAATATTTATGGTACGCAAATGGCGCGTGCAACCTATCACGGTTTAAAGAAATATGCATATCCAAAAAGACCTTTTGTAATTACAAGATCTGCGTATTCTGGTGCACAAAGATATACTTCTACTTGGATGGGAGACAATGTTGCTACTTGGGAACATTTATCAATTGCAAATAACCAAGCTCAAAGAATGGCAATGTCTGGTTTTTCTTTTGCTGGTTCTGATATTGGTGGATTTGCAGAGCAGCCTCAAGGAGAATTATTTGCTCGTTGGATACAATTAGGAGTTTTCCATGCATTTTGTAGAGTACACTCTTCTGGAGACCATGGAGATCAAGAACCTTGGGTTTTTGGTGAAGAGATAACAGATATCGTTAGAAAATTTGTAGAATTAAGATATCAATTACTACCTTATCTATACACTGCTTTTTGGAAATACATAAATGATGGTACACCAATTCTAAAATCATTAGTATTATACGATCAAGAAGATACTGCTACACATTATAGAAATGACGAGTTTGTATATGGCGAACAAATATTAATTTGCCCAATACTAGAACCAAATGCTAAAGGAAGAAGAATGTATATTCCTAGAGGTAAATGGTATAACTTCTGGACCAATGAAGTAGTTGACGGAGGAAAAGAAATGTGGGTAAACGCAGATATAGACAGTATGCCAATCTTTATTAAAGAAGGTGCTGTAATTCCTAAATATCCTGTTCAACAATATGTTGGTGAAAAGAAATTTGATGAAATTACTTTAGATGTTTATTATAAGGAAGGTAAAGAAGTATCTAAACTATATGATGACGCGCACGACGGTTATGATTATAAGAAAGGAAGATATAGTTTCCGTACTTTTAAAATAACAGGTAAAAAGAACGAATTCATCTTACAGCAACATAAACAAGGTATGTTTGATGCAGATTATAAAAATTTCAATATTGTATTGCACAATTTACCATTCAAAATTACTTCAATTCAAATTGACAATGTAGAAGTTGATATGAATGATTTTGATATCACTGATTTTCAATCTATTACAGTAGATAAAGAGTTTACAGAATTGCATTTATTAGGTAATTAGGCCTTAAAAAAATCAATATAATTTAGAGAAGCCTCCCCAGAAATGGGGAGGCTTCTCCCTGTTTTTGGGGTATACAATTACCCCAAAAATGGGTATTGCACAATACATTCTTGTTTCATAGATTTGACCATAATTATGTTTCCCCCAACAATAATTAAATTTTAGATGCTGAGTTTCCCCCAGAACTTAAATCTATTTCCCCCAACAATAGTGCATAAAAAAACCTCAAAATATTATTTTGAGGTTTTTTTGTATATGTGTAAAAGTGATCTTTTAAAATCCGTCACCTAAACTTTTTAATTTTTCTGTATTTTCTGCCATCATTAATTCATCAATAATTTTTTGAATATCACCATTCAAAATATTTGGCAAATCATATAAAGACAAACCAATTCGATGATCCGTAACTCTACCTTGCGCATAGTTATACGTTCTAATCTTTGCACTCCTATCTCCAGAAGAAACCATAGAACCACGTTTTAAGGCATCTTCTGCATTTTTCTTAGCCAACTCCATATCATATAATCGAGAACGTAAAACTTTAAATGCCTTCTCCTTATTTTTATGCTGCGATTTTTGATCTTGACATTGCGCAACTAAACCTGTTGGAATATGCGTTAAACGAACTGCAGAATAAGTTGTGTTTACAGATTGACCTCCAGGACCCGATGAACAGAAAAAATCGATTCTTACATCTTTTGGATTAATCTCAACATCAAACTCTTCTGCTTCTGGAAAAACCATACAAGTTGCTGCAGAAGTATGTACACGACCTTGTGTTTCTGTTTGCGGAACTCGTTGCACACGATGAACGCCTGCTTCAAATTTTAAAGTACCATAAACATCGGCTCCATTTACTTCAAACTGAATTTCTTTAAAACCACCGTTTGTTCCTTCAGAATAATCTACAGTAGAAACTTTCCAACCTTTACTTTCGCAATATTTAGAATACATTCTAAATAAATCTCCTGCAAAAATACTTGCCTCATCGCCTCCTGTTCCTGCACGTAATTCTACTACTGCATTTTTAGAATCTTCTGGGTCTTGCGGAATTAATAAAAACTTAATCTCTTCTTCTAATTTAGGAATTCTATCATTGGCTTCTTCAATCTCCATCTTAGCCATTTCTGTCATTTCTGCATCAGAACCATCAGAAATAATTTCTTTTGCCTCCTCTATATTGCTTAATAAAGATTGATATTCTTCACCTTTCTTTACAACGCTTCCTAAATCTTTATACTCTTTGCTTAATTGTACATAACGTTTTTGATCAATGATAATATCTGGCTGAATAATCAAATCAGAAACCTCATCATAACGTTGTTTAACAATTCTTAGTTTATCTAACATCTTCTACACTTTTCTTGGACTGCGAATTTACAATTTTTATGGGTATCTTTGAAGAAACCAAAAAATATTTTATGAGATTGTTACTCTTTTTATTTTGCTTTTTTCTGATGGTTTCTTGTCAAAATCAAACCAAAAAAAACAAAAAACCATCTTTTTTAATAGGTAATTGGATTCGGCTAAATGATAAAGAAGGTAGCCAAACTTATGAAACTTGGAACACTAATTTCACCGGAATTGGATATACAAAACAAGAACAAAAAACTACTTTTAAAGAAATACTGAGTATTGTAACCATAAAAGATACACTATATTTAAAGGTCGAAGGTGTAAATGAAACTCCTACATTATTTAAATTTACACAACAAACAGACACTTCTTTTGTTTGTAAAAATCCACAAAATGAGTTTCCAAAAAAAATACAATACTATTTAGAAAACGAGCAATTAAAGGCAATTGTTTCTGCGGATGATTTTAGAATTGATTTTATTTTTGATAAATATAAGAGTAACTAATTTTAAGCTATTTAATATTTATGGTTATAAAACTGCTCACTTTCCTTTATTTAAAAAGTGAAAATAGTATAAATTATTGTTTTAAAATTGTAAAATAAAATGTGGTTCCTTTACCTTCCTCGCTTTCTATCCAGATAGAACCTTTATAAAATTTGATGATTTTTTTAACTATAGATAATCCAATTCCTGAAGAAGAACTTGTACTTTCTAATTTGGTAAATACTTTAAATATCTGATCAAAATAATCCGGATGAATTCCAATTCCGTTGTCTTTTACAAAAAATTCAAAATATTTATTTTTATCAGTTACACCCACTTCAATAATACCTTCTTCCTTATCGCTATATTTTATAGCATTTTCAATTAAGTTTAAAAAAACTTGCTTAAATCTCCATGCATTTCCATATAAACTCGGTAAGTTTTTTTGAACAGTAAATTTTATATGATTAGGAATTGAGACAATTTGTAAAACCTCATCTACGACTAAATTAAAATCAACGAGTCTGTCTTCTGATTCTAATTTATCAATCGTTGAATAATCTAAGATTCCTTTTATCAAAAAGTCCATTTTCTCAACATCAAACAAAATTTCTTTTAAAAGATTCGAAAAATTCTCGTCTAACGACTCTTTATTATCGTCTATAAACCAATCAATTAATGTATAAATATTTACTAAAGGTGCTTTTAAATCATGAGAAACAGCATGTGCATATTCATTTAACTCCTCATTTTGAACTGATAAATTTTTTAATAATTCTTCTTTCTTTTGTTCTTGCTCTTTTATAAGTTCTTCGTGCTCTTTTCTTTGAATAACATTTACAAGCATATTTGCAAAAACAAACAGAATATTTTTTTCGTTATCAGAATATTTATTAATTTTTTTAACCGAATCAAAACCAATAAAACCAATTAATTCGTTGTTTTTAATTTTTGGTATTGTTATCAAACTTTTAATTCCTTGTGGTTCTATAATAGCACGTAAACCAAACTCGCCATCTTTTGGCAAAAGACTAACATCTTCTACATAAAAAGCCTCTCCTTTTTTATGTGCATCTAGCCAATGTGTAATATAATCAATTGGTATATTTTGTAAATTATCTATCTCAGGATCGATGCCTTCTGCACACCACTCATAAGTATTACTAGTTGTATTATTTACAAAATCATAAGAAAAAATATAACTTCTGTCTGCTTCTACAAACGCTCCTATTTGTTTTAATGATTTTTTAACAAGTGCATCTATATTAGATAAATCAGCATTTATATATTTTGTAGAAATACTAATTAATAGGTCTTGAAAGCGTAATTGCCTTTCGATAATTTTATCTTTTTCAACTTGCTCAAACCCATCCTTTTCATTTTCTATAGATTCTTTCATATTCTTTTTCTTAAAAATTTGTTTGTATAAATATGATGCCTATCCATAAAGCCTTTTTAATAATTTAAAATAAAAATATTTTGTATTTATTCTTAAAATCTAATCTAATAAATATATTTTATGAAAATTAATATTCAATACCAAGATACAATTAAAATTCTTTTTAAACATAGTGCGAATAATTTCAAAAACGAAAAAACTCCAAATTTATTTTTTTTGGAGTTTCTTTTTTTTATATTAATTATTGTTTATCCGCATTTAGAAGAACCACAATCTTTACAAGTTAAACAGCCTTCTTGATAAATTAGATTACCAGAATCGCAGTTTGTACATGTTTGTCCTTTTACTTCTGTGCCATCTTCTACATAACGTTTTAGTGCACGTTGCACACCGTTTTTCCAAGTACTAATAGACTCTGAATCTAATTGCAAACTTTGTATCAATTCTACAATTTTATCAACTGGCATTCCATGACGGATGGTTCCAGAAATTAGTTTTGCATAGTTCCAAAATTCTGGATTAAACTTGTGCGACAATCCTTCAATGGTTGTTTTATAACCTCTTTTATTTTCATATTGAAAATCGTAACGAGAAGAACCATCTTCGTTTCTGTTTTTGATAATCAATCCTTTTTCTACCCAACGAGGAATTAATATTCCGTCTTCATCATCAGTTAATCCTGTAAAAATTTCATACGGTCTGTCATCAACTAAACCAACAAAAGCAATCCATTTTTCTTTTTGATTTTGAAAACGTACAACATCTGCTTCTAAAGTTTGAGGACGTTTTTTTGAGAAATTTGTAGTAGTTGTTTTACTATCTTTCTTTTCATCCGCAGAAATTAACACTCCAGAACGAGAACCATCTCTATAAACAGTAACGCCTTTACAACCAACTTCCCACGCTTTTAAATACAATTCTCCAACTAATTCTTCTGTTGCATCATTTGGTAAATTTACAGTAACACTTATAGAATGATCTACCCATTTTTGAATTGCTCCTTGCATTTCTACCTTACTATCCCAATCAATATCATTAGATGTAGCTTTGTAATAAGGCGATTGTTTTACCAAATCGTTTAGTTCTTCTTGACTAAAGTTTTTACTAGAATCGATTCCGTTAACATCCATCCATTGTTTAAAACGATGGTGAAAAACCACATATTCTTCCCAAGAATCGCCTAATTCATCAACAAAATCAACTCTTGTTCCTTTATCATTCGGATTCACTTTTTTTCTACGCTTATAAACTGGCATAAAAACAGGCTCAATTCCAGATGAAGTTTGCGTCATTAAACTTGTAGTTCCTGTTGGTGCAATAGTTAGTAAAGCAATATTTCTACGACCATATTCTAACATTTCGTAATATAGTTTACTATCTGCTTCTTTTATTCTTAAAATAAACGGATTATTTTTTTCTCTATTGGCATCAAAAATAGAAAATGCACCTCTTTCTTTCGCTAAATTTACGGATGCTCTATAGGTTTCTATCCCTAATGTTTTATGAACTTCTGTAGAAAATTTATTTCCTTTTTTACTTCCGTAACGAATTCCTAAAGCAGCTAACATATCTCCTTCTGCGGTAATACCAATACCTGTTCTTCTACCTTCGTATGCTTTTTGTCTGATATTTAACCACAGATTTTTTTCTGTTGCTTTTACATCGTCTTGTTCTGGATCTGCATCAATTTTCGCTAAAATTCCATCAATTTTTTCTAACTCTAAATCAATGATGTCATCCATCATTCTTTGAGCAATAACGATATGTTTTTTAAATAATTCGAAATTGAAAACGGCCTTTTTCGTAAACGGATGTTCTACATAAGAGAACAAGTTTATTGCCAATAAACGACAAGAATCATAAGGACATAAAGGAATTTCTCCACACGGATTTGTAGAAACCGTTTTGTAGCCTAAATCTGCATAACAATCTGGCACAGATTCATTGATAATGGTATCCCAAAATAAAATTCCTGGTTCAGCAGATTTCCATGCGTTATGTACAATTTTATCCCAAATTTTAGTTGCTTCGATTTCTTTAGTATATAAAGGATCTTTACTGTTAACAGGATATTTTTGTATGTATTTTTGATTTGATTTTACAGCTTTCATAAAATCATCATCAATTCTTACAGAAACATTTGCACCCGTAACCTTACCTTGCTCTAATTTTGCGTTGATAAAATCTTCTGCATCTGGATGATTGATAGAAACAGATAACATTAAAGCACCTCTTCGACCATCCTGTGCAACTTCTCTTGTGGAGTTTGAATAACGCTCCATAAAAGGAACAATACCTGTAGATGTTAATGCAGAATTTTTTACTGGCGATCCTTTTGGACGAATGTGCGATAAATCGTGACCAACACCACCTCTACGTTTCATTAACTGCACTTGCTCTTGATCTATTTTCATGATTCCGCCGTAAGAATCAGAGTTACCATCATTACCAATTACAAAGCAGTTAGACAAAGAAGCAATTTGAAAAGGGTTTCCAATTCCTGCCATTGGGCTTCCTTGAGGAACGATGTATTTAAAATCTTTTATAGCCTCAAAAATTTCTGATTCTGTTAAAGGATTTGCATATTTTTCTTCAACTCTTGCAATTTCTGATGCAATTCTGTGATGCATTTCATCTGGAGTGCTTTCATAAATGTTATCGGCAGAATCTTTTAAAGCGTATTTATTTAACCACACAGATGCGGCTAATTCATCGCCTTTAAAGTAGTTAAGTGCAGCTTTCAAAGCTTCATCTCTAGAATAGGTTTTTGTTGGAACGAGGACAGTTTGAGATTTCATTGTTTTTTTAGGTAATTTAATTAATTTTGGAGGAGTTTAACGCTCAACAAATATACAACCTAAAAAGCAACAATTTTAAAAAAGTTTTCAGTAAAAATTCATAAACACCTAAAATATAGACATCTAAAACTTATCAACACAAAAAAGTTAACAAATAATTTAATTTTTATTAAAAATGATTTGATTTAATATTCAAAAATTCCGAACTCACTTTTAATCGTTAATTTCTTACCTTGAAGAGAATCAGGAGCTAAAGATTTTACGCTACCAACAATTTTTGCATCTACATTAAACGATTTAGAAATAGCAATAATATTTGCTGCAATTTCTAGAGAAACATAAACCCCAATTAAACGTCTATAATTAAAATCTGAATATCACTATTTTTAATCTATTTCTTTTATTTATCAATTTAAATATAAATGTAGTAAAGAAAAACAAACTTTTCTAAAAAAAATGGGTCTAACGATAGAATTAAAAAATTAACTAAATGAAATTAAAATTAACTAAAGTATTATTATTAACAGTAATCTTAATCTCAAAAGTTACTTTCGCACAAGTAACAACTCAATTTGGACCAGATGGTTTTATTAAAATAGAAGAAGGCTCAGGTGGTTTTAATGCAGATCTTGACTCTGGTGACAGATTCAGTCGCGATCATGACCAAGCAGGTGATATTGATGGTGATGGGGTTCTCGATTTAGTTGTTGGCGCAAGATCTGATGATGACGGAGAAACAGATGCAGGAGCAGTATATATTCTTTTTATGAATACTGATGGAACCGTAAAATCAAATCAAAAAATATCTGCTTTAGAAGGTGGCTTTAACGAAACCTTATTAGAAAAAAACTATTTTGGTTATGGTGTTGCAGGAATAGGAGATTATGATGATGATAACATTCCAGATATTGCAGTTTCTGCACCAAACTCAACAAATATTGCCTTATATATAATTCATTTAAACAGAGATGGAACCGTAAAAAGTTATGTTAAAAATTCAAATATTATTGCACAAGGTTTATCCGCTATTGGAGATTTAAATAATGACAGAAAGATTGATTTAGTAGCTTGTGACCCTAATTCAGATGCGGGAGGAAGAAATAGAGGTTCAATAGATATTTTATTTTTTGACAACGCTTCTCAAGTAAAAACTAATGAAACTGTTCGCATAAATTCTACTTCTGGAGGTTTTGGATCAGGTTTAGAAGATGAAGATAATTTTGGAGGAAGAGAAGTTGCAATGCTAGGAGATTTAGACAATGATGGCACGCAAGAAATGGCCGTTGGTGCATTTATGTCTGATGGCGGCAAAGGCGCTGTTTGGATTCTTTCTTTAGACGCAACAAACCATAATGTTGTATCTAAAATTAAAATTACAGAAGGCTTAAATGGTTTTAACGACACTTTGTCTACTGACCTAAACTCAAACGGTACAAATGGAGCACAATTTGGACATGCAATGTGTGCACCTGGAGATTTAAATGGAGACGGTATTCCTGATTTAATTACAGGAGCTAATCAGCAAAATGAAGGAGAAGCCTATATTCTTTATCTAAATAAAGATAAAACAATAAAAACCTACACTAAAGTAGACGAACTAGAAGGCGGTTTCGATTTTACTTTTGGATCTGGAGAACGTTTTTCAAGATCAATTTCCTTTATTGGAGATTTGCGTGGTGATGGTTCTATTGCAGTAAATTTTGGAGGAGGAGTTGGAGCTGGAGGAACAGGAACGCTGTATCTTTTATTCTTTAAACCTTGTACTTTTAACCAAGAGCCCGATTTTAATCGTTGGTCTGGTGGAGAAACACTTTTTTCAAACTGGACTCATGCAACACAAACTGTAAGTAATCCATTAACTTTTGAACAATGTACTTTTAAAGCTTTTGAAAACGACGCTGCCTACATAACCTATAATCACAATGATGGAAGATGTATTGCAATGAATGGAAATGTAAATTTACTAGCAAGCTCTGAATTAAGTACTGCTTATACTAACCAATGCTATGGTACTTCTTTGTCCCTAATAAACAATGAGTTTATTGAAAACTCTATAGAAGTTTATCCAAACCCAGCAGTTTCTACAATTGTGCTTTCTAACAAGAAAATAAACTTTTCTTTAAATGATAATTTTCAAATTTATAGCACCACAGGAAAACAGCTATATACTTCTAATATTATATCGCAAGAAACAAATATTGATATTTCTAACTACGCTAAAGGTTTGTATTTTCTAGTAAGTAAGATGAATGGAAAGATTAAAACGTTTAAAATTGTAAAAGAATAATGATTCTAATTTTTAAAAAAAATATTAGTTAATACCTCAACAAAAACTCCAAATACTTTTAAAAGCATTTGGAGTTTTTTTATTATTTAAAATGATTCGTTTCTTTTAATACTCAAAGACACCAAACTCACTTGTAATAGTCAGTTTTTTAGTTGATGAAGCTTCTACTCTACCCACAATTTTAGCGTCTACATTAAACGATTTAGAAATCGCAATAATATCTTCAGCTATTTCTGGAGAAACATAAATTTCCATTCTATGCCCACAGTTAAAAACCTGGTACATTTCTTTCCAATCTGTTTTAGATTGTTCTTGTATCAATTTAAATAGAGGCGGAATCGGAAACATATTGTTTTTTACAATATGCAAATTATCTACAAAATGTAAAATTTTAGTTTGAGCACCTCCAGAACAATGAATCATTCCGTGAACTGTATCTGAATTAAATTCTGATAAGATTTTCTTAATAATTGGCGCATACGTTCTTGTTGGTGACAATACTAATTTACCTGCATCAATTGGTGAATTTTCTACCTTATCTGTTAGTTTTACATTTCCAGAATACACTAAATCTTCTGGAACAGCAGCATCAAAACTCTCTGGATATTTAGTTGCTAAATATTTATGAAAAACATCGTGTCTTGCAGAAGTTAATCCATTAGAACCCATTCCTCCATTATATTCAGTTTCGTAACTTGCTTGTCCAAAAGACTCTAAACCAACAATTACGTCACCAGCTTTTATGTTTGCGTTATCAATAACTTCAGAACGTTTCATTCTTGCAGTTACCGTAGAATCTACAATAATTGTTCGCACTAAATCGCCTACATCTGCTGTTTCTCCTCCAGTTGAATGAATGGTAACTCCAAAACTTTTTAAGTCTTCGATTAATTCTTCTGTTCCGTTAATGATTGCTGATAAAACTTCACCAGGAATTTTACTTTTGTTTCTTCCAATAGTTGAAGAAAGCATAATATTATCAGTAGCACCAACACATAAAAGATCATCAATATTCATGATTAAAGCATCTTGCGCAATGCCTTTCCAAACAGAAATATCGCCAGTTTCTTTCCAATACATGTACGCTAAAGAAGATTTTGTACCTGCGCCATCTGCGTGCATAATTAAACAATAATCATCATCATTTGTTAAATAATCTGGCACAATTTTACAAAATGCTTTTGGAAATAAACCTTTATCTATATTCTTAATTGCATTGTGAACATCTTCTTTGGATGCAGAAACACCTCTTTGCGCGTATCTTTTAGAAACTTCTTGACTCATATTATTGTGTTGTGAATTGCAAATTTAGTCTTTTGATTAAAAAAAAACGATAGAAATCTGTATGAATGTTAAAACACAAAGTCGCAAAGCTTAATTAAAGAAAACGCTCTGTTTTTAACAAAAAAAACCTGACAAGTTTTAAAACCTGTCAAGTTTGTAAATATCTATTCGTACATAAAAAGCACTAACTTTTTAGGTTTGCACTCTGCGCTAAGGATTGAGCGGTTTGTTTGAGCTCTCCCGCATTTTTTTATGCGGGAAGCGAGTAGCGAAAGCCTGTTAAAGCGCCCAAATAAAAAATTATATTGTAAATAATAATTCTCTGTATTTTGTTAAAGGCCACAAATTATCATCAACCATAGTTTCTAATTTATCACAATTGTAACGTATTTGCTCAAAAAACGGTATTACATTCTTACAATACATTTCTGCTGATTTAATTCCTGTGAATTTATTTGCTTTTCGGCGCTCATCAACCATTTTAAGGGTTAATGCATTGATTTCTGTAATATGATTTGAGATCGTCATAATTAATTCAATCTGTTCTTTAGCAATATTTTTATACTCCTCTCCAAAAATTTCTTTTAGATTTTTGGTGTTTTCTAATAAGGTATTTTGATAAATAATAGCGGTTGGTATTACGTGATTTCTAGAAAGATCTCCTAAAACCCTGCTCTCTATCTGTAAACGTTTTGTATATTCTTCAATGGCAATTTCAAAACGAGCCTCTAATTCTACTTTATTCATTACATCCATTTCCTCAAACAAATCAATTGCTTTTTTAGAAATTTTCACTTTTAAAGCTTCTGGCGTGGTTTTATTATTACTTAATCCACGTTTTTTAGCTTCTTTTTCCCAAGGTTCTCCATAACCATCTCCTTCAAAACGTATTTTTTTAGATTCTTTAATATATTCTCTTAACACATTAAATACCGCTTCGTCCTTTTTTAAATTTTTAGTATCGATTAAA
>TARA_R110001606_G_scaffold366212_1_pt1 | contig 22420 bp, 7 predicted proteins | sample TARA_R110001606 | Tara Oceans TARA_R110001606 (sample SAMEA4398315) | marine metagenome | biome: Polar Biome; feature: [SRF] surface water layer (ENVO:00010504); material: water (ENVO:00002006), including particulate matter (ENVO:01000060) such as... | depth 5 m | reverse complement strand
ATTCTTAATAAAGAACAACGTGGTTATTTAACTCCTGATGAGTTTAATAAATTAGCTACACAAGTTCAATTAGAAACTTTTGAAAAGTTTTTTGAAGACTACAACCAATTTTTACGAATGCCAAAAACAGACGTGGAGTATGCGTCAAGAATGGATCATACTTATGAAGAGTTTCAAACTTTTGATGAAACGGCTAAGGCTAGTTCTCACGTAGTAAATACAGATAGCTCTGTAACATATTTAGAACCAATCAAAGACGCTAGCTCAAATTCATCTCCAGTTCATAGAATGGGTAGTGTAGTTTATTCTAAAGCTAATGGCTCACCTCAAATAGAGTTGATGGGTAAAAAACAGTATTATCTACAAACAAAATCTCCTTTACTACAGCCTAGTTTAAATTTTCCTATAGGTGTTTATGCCGCTAACAAAATAACTGTATATCCTAGCTTAAATTCCACACCTTCTAATGATGATGTAGAATTTAATTACATAAGAAAACCATTAGATGCCAGGTGGGGTTTTACTATAGGTAGTTTAGGACAGTATATATACGATTCTAATTTATATGTACCTAGCGGTTTAGCTGTAGCTTCTTTAACTTCTTCAACTAATTTAATTGGAAGTGCTGCTGGCGCCGTTGCACCAGCAACCTCTATTAGCTATCCTTTAACTCAAGGAGCTGCTGGCACTGGAAATTTAACTTTTCAAACAAATGGTAGTGGCACTGGAGCGGAAATAAATTTTACAGTAAATGGAACTGGTGCAGTAACACTAACAAACACTAATACTTTTATAAATGTAACGTTATCTGGTAAAAACTACGCTGTTGGAGATACTATAACTATTGCAACAAATTCTTTTATTACAGGTTCACCTTCTATTAATATTATAATAACACTTACAGAGGCTAATTTAATGAGTGGTACTGGTCAAGGTTCTATTCAATTTGAAATAAGTGAAAGCCAGCAAACAGAGACTATACTAGGTGTTTTAAAATACGCTGGTTTAATAATAAAAGACACTCAAATAATTCAAGCGGCTAGTGGGTTGCAGCAAATAGAAGAAACAAATTCAAAGAAATAAATTATGGGTTTAATAAAACAAACTAGTTCAGAATATTACGAAGGATCTGTAGTATACACGCCTAACGGTAACGCTACAAATAACTTTACATGGCCCAATACTTTAACTCCTTTAATATGGAATGCTACAGATACAGCAACTTCTGTAAATAATTTTAAAATATATATAGACAACGTAGAGCAATATCCAACTTTAGATCCTTATAAAATAACTGCAACTTTAAGTACTACCGTTGATAGAGGAGTAAGAACTCAAAGCGTTTCTTTAGTTTCTGCAGGTACTGCGGTTCCAAGCACTTCTATAGTAGAAATTAAATTAATTAATTCTTCGCTATGGGATAATTATAAAAATTATGAATATGTTGATTTAAAAGATATTATTAATAATTTCATGATTATATATGTTGGTACTGACAAGTTAATACCTAGAACAAAAAGATCCGATGTGGTATTCCATGCCAAAAGAGGTTTACAAGAATTTAGCTACGACACTTTAAGAAGTGTTAAATCTCAAGAATTAACTATACCACCTAGCTTATCTTTAGTTCTGCCACAAGACTATGTTAATTACGTTCAATTATCTTGGGTTGATGGTGCTGGTGTTAAACATATAATATACCCTACAACTCTAACTTCAAACCCTACTTTCACACCATTACAAGACTCTAGTGGGATACCTACGCAAGATTTTTATGGTAATGCTTTAGAATCTAAACAGTCCCTAGTTAACGGTAGGTGGAGATCTTCTAACAGTAACAACATAAGTGGCAATGAAACTTTAGCTAATGTAAATAGCAATGCTAATGTTAATGGCTGGGATTGGTGGAAAATGGCGTATGGACAAAGATACGGGCTAGATCCTCAAATATCTCAAAAAAATGGATGGTTTACAATAGACGAAAGACGTGGAGTATTTTCGTTTAGTAGTGACTTAGCCAATAGGTTAATACTGCTAGAATATATATCTGATGGACTTGGTTATGATGAGGATACTAAGATACCTAAGATGGCCGAGGATGCATTATATGCTTACATGGTATACAATATTATAGCTTATCGCCCAAAGACACCAGAATACATAGTTCAAAGATTTAAAAAAGAAAAATCTGCTAAATTAAGAAATGCGAAAATAAGATTAAGTAATATAAAATTAGGTGAATTTACTCAAGTTATGAGAGGTAAGTCTAAATGGATTAAACACTAGAATTAAATGGCAAAAGCGCAAAATACTTTTATCAAGTCTAAAATGAATAAAGACTTAGATGATAGATTATTATCTAAAGGCGAGTATAGAGATGCTCAAAATATAAATGTAAGTAAATCAGAGGGTGCTGATGTTGGTGCATTAGAAAATGTATTAGGTAATTTAAAACTTAACTCTTTTACCTCTAGTAATGGATCTACTGTTGATGGTGCTGTAATTATAGGCAACTTAATGGATAGCGCTAATGATAGAATATATGTATATATAACAAATTACACAGATTCGTCTTCTGGCTCTTTATCAAATCCAGCTCCAGCTGGTGCTTATTGTGCTATACATGTTTATGATTTGATACTAGGTCAGTCTCGTGTTTTGGTAAATGGAAATTTTTTAAATTTTTCAACCACAAATTTAATAAACGGTGTTAATTTAATAGAAGAATTACTGTTTTGGACTGACAATAGAAACCAACCTAGAAAAATAAATGTAAACTTAGCTAATAGTTCTGGTCTCTCAACACCAACTCATTACACAACAGAAGAACAAATATCTTTAGCTAAATACTATCCTTATAAGACTGCTCAGCTTCATAGCAGCATTAAATTATATAATGCAACTTCTGTTGAAGTAGCATCTAGCTACCATTCAAATGAATACCATACTACTTTACCTGACGGTAGTGTTACTAATAATGCAATCATACCGGCTGGAGGTACAGTTTTTGAAGTCCCTGCAACAGGTGTTAACAATGTTGTTACTGGAATGAAAATAACCGGCTTTGGTGGTCCTGGTATTTCTTACATAACTTCAGTTGTTGTCAATAACGTTGTTCCTGCTACAAAAACTATAACAGTATTTAATTCAAGCATTAATCCAATAATAATTGGAGCGCAAGTGGAAATACCAATAAATACCACTTTAATAACCAGCTTTGATTGTGATGTACCTATTAAATACCAATCTTTAAAGCCAGGTAATTTTTTAGTTATTGATCCAGACGCAGCAGCAACTTCCCAAACTCAAAACATTAGAATAAAAGCTCTCAGCACAACCAATCCTTTTTATTTTGAAATTGAATCTACAGTAAAATCTGATTTAGTGTTTAGTGGTAAAGATATAAAATTATATTATCCAACATCATACACTAAGTCTGAAAGATTTAAAGAGGCTTCACTAGTTGGTCAAATAACTTCTGGTACTCCTTTTTATAGAAACCCAACTGATAATTTTCCAGGTAGACAAAGCACTAATTATGCTTTTACGTGTGTTTGCAATGGTAAGCCTCGTAAAGGTATGTTAATTAGTTCAGCAGTGGGTGGTGGTAATTCTTCTGGAGTTAATCAAGGCCCTTTAAATTCTGACGTTAAAGTAGCTTCAGTAGTAGTAAACACCAGTAGGCCTAACTTATATGACATTGTAGTAGGTTCAACAATCCCCGGCTGGTTTGCTGGGTTTAATGCAAAAGTGCTTATAATGTCTAGTGCTATAACTTTTTCTGAAGAAAATCCAGAATTTGAGTCTGACTGGCCTGGGGATTCAGATTTTTTAAAAGAAAAATTTGTTAGATTTGCTTATAGGTTTAAATATGAAGATGGTGAATATTCATTAATGTCTCCATTTACTCAACCAGCTTTTATACCAAAACAAGATGGTTACTTAACTAGCTCAACAGATAATAATACTGTTTTTAATAAACAAGATACTCCAATTGTGCCGATACAATCATTTAGCAGTTACCCCAGCGCAGCTAGTCCTTCAGCAGCTTACGCTCAGCCTCCTCAATCAAGAAAAGCTGACCATAGGTACGATACAATAGCATTTAGCGTTATAAAATCTCAAGAAGATGCTATCTCAAATTCAACAGTTGTTGCTTTTTTTGAGAATAGAGTAGATGAAGTAGAAATAAATATAGAGTCTGAATTTATTATAAATCAATTATATGACAAATTAAAAGTAATAGAAATAGATATATTATATAAAGAGTCTGATGGGCTTCAAGTAAAAGTGTTAGACACGTTTAGTTATATAGATGTAGAAATAAGTGGTAATTCGTCAAAAATATTTAAATACAATTATCAGTCTAGAAAACCTTTTAGAAATTTAACAGAAGCAGATACGGTTAGAGTTTACGATAAAATACCTATTAGAGCTAAAACACAGTCAGTTACTGGTAATAGAGTTGTTTTTGGTAATTTTATAGATAAACCTACTCCACCTCTAACTTTAGACTATTATGTAGGCATAAATGAAAAATTTAGACTAGACCAAGACTTTTCTAATAAATCTTCACAAGCAGCTTATATAACACATAGTGTTAAACAAAATAGAAATTATCAAGTTGGAGTTGTTTTACAAGATAAATACGGAAGATCTTCAGATGTTATTTTGTCTGCTATAAATGAGGGAACTGTTGTTTTCCCTAATGGTAGCATAAATTCATCAGATGTTTTTTCTGGATCAACAATTTTTTCTAAATATAGAGACAGGTCAACAAACATAAACAATTGGTTTGGAGATAGTATAAAAATGTTTTGGAATAACGCTATACCTGAGACAGTTTCTTACGCAGGTGGTTATCCTGGATTATATAGAAGTGGTTTTATAAATTGCGCATCAACGCCAGCGCCAACGCAACAGACATTAGCTAATATATTGCAAGTTAGTGATGCTGATTGGTCTAACGACATAATAATAGGAAGTATAGTTAAGGGCGTAGATCAAGACACTACTCCTACACCTTTTTCTCTAGCTATAATATCAGTTGACTATTCAAATAAAAGAATAACTTTAAACAAAAGTATTCAATTTTCAACTTTATCTTCTACTATAGACATTGAGATTATTGGAAATTCTAATCCACTAGGTTGGTATAGTTATAAAGTTGTTGTAAAACAAGAAGCTGAAGATTATTACAATGCTTATTTACCTAATTCTTTATCTGGAACTACGGAATATAGCATACCTTTAGCTAAACTACAGTCTCATATTACTTTAACTGGAGATAATATAAATAAAATACCAATAAGTACAGAAGATGTAGCGCCAGAACAAACACAGTTTTCAACAAGTGATTCAGTTTTATACCCTAGAGTATCTGCACAACAGTGGCTACCTTTAAGCCAACAATTTAATACAAGAAAAAACACATTAGATTATTTCACTGTTGATGCTATAGGTAAAGTTAATGATTTAGGTATAAATAGAGAAGGTAAAGTATCTTTTGATGACTCTGCCAATAGAGTACTAGATGCTTCAGTTCTTATAGCGCCAGGTATATACCAAGCAAAAAGTAATCCTAATGTTGCCAGATTAAGTACATATGGTAATGTTTATGGTGCTTATTATAATAACATAGTTTTTAGCAACGCTATATATAGTAGAGATAATGATGATGATGCTAGCATGGGGCCAAAAGGAATGGGTTTGCCAGCTTGGACTGGAGGTTCTTTAAATCCTAATATGGCTGTTTCAATTGCTGAAATCTCGTCTAATGATAGGATAATTTTAAAAAGCCCAGTTGATGGTTCTTTATATCCAAACCCAGAAACAAAATGGAGAAATAAAAATGCTATTGGTTTTGTTGGTGAAATAACAATTGGTAATGGAAACGAAGCTCAATGGGGAGCGTATTCACCACCACCACCAGTTGTTGCTACTCAATTAAATGCTCAAGCTTTTCAAGGCGGCAAAGATCCTGGAATAGCTTTTACCTCTGGATACAAATCTAGTTCAGTAGCTAACTCTAATTATAAAGTTCCTTTTAGGGAATTTACCGATGAAGGGACTAATCCTTACTTGGTTATTGATTACCCAACTCTACAAGTCGCGAATGTTGTTACGTCCGCAACTCCGTTACACGAAAAAAATACTTTTACAAGAACGTTAACTCAATCGTCTGGTACGCCTGCTACTGGTTCAAATGAATTTGAATACATAAATAGTGGAGGTGGAAATGGAACTGGCGCAATTTTATCATTTACAGTAACTGGTCTTTATTTTAGAGATCAATTGACTTCTACCACCCAAGAATATGGATCACTTGTTCAAGATTATACTCCAGCTGTTGAAACAAACAGCTATTGGGATAATAAACTAGAGCGTTCAATGAGAGAGCCTAATCTAGTAATTAAAGTTGTGAGTGGAGGAATATCCGGTTATGAAGTTGGTGATATAATTAAAATAAGTCCTGGTGTAGTTACTGGTCTATCTTTGAATCCTCACCACGACGCTGGAGCTGACAATACAATTTCCATAGAATTAAAACCTTTTAATTTTGGTTCTAGTGGTGGTATTCCAACAAGTACTAATGGCGGTGGTTCAGGGTTAAGATTAAGAGGATTGAATATAGGACCTTGGAATACAAGCGGCATGCAACAGAAAGTAGATAGTAGTGATGTTACTGGTAGTCCTAGAAAGATGTTCTGGCAAGTAACTACTCTAGGATTTGGATATAGTGCTGGAGACAAAGTGTATATTGATTCATATGGTAATGATTTAACTAACGGTGCTATAGGTTGTTACTGGAGTGATCCTTTAGAATTTACGCTGCTTCCAGAGCATATAGCGCAAGATAACCCAGTTTGGCCAGATCCATTATCAGTAATGGAAGTTAAACCAAGAAATTCTAATTTAGATATATACTGGGAAAGTTCTACTAGTGGATTAATATCTGAATTAAATACTGCCATAACAACAGCCGCAGCAGCAGCCTCCCCTTTTGAACTAGTATTTATTAAAGGAACAGGTCAAGAAAAAGGAGCTAACATTTTTTATAATGAAAATGATGCATTAAACACGATATTAACTACAATTAGCTGTAAAAATATTAATGGAGTTTTATTGGCTGGGGCTGATATTTCCTTAACAAAAGTTGAAAACCTTGCTGTTTCTGACATTTCAAATGAGTTTTCTGGCTCATTAGTTTCTCCGTTACCCGCTAATGTAAATCAATTGCTAATTAAAAATACAGTTAATAGGTACTTTAGAAATAATAGTTCTTTAAATGGATTTAAATTTTATATAAATGTAAGTAATATAGAGGCAGATATTTCATATTCAAAAGATTTTGTTGTAAGTGGATTTTTAGGAAATATCACACCAAAACTAATGGAATCAAACATAGTTAATAATGTTCAAACTCCTATACCTGCTACTGATATTACTTTAAGCTCAAGCGGTGGTTTTGTTCAAGTAGCTTTATATGCCATTAATGGTGCTGTGTTGGGTGTTCAAGACCAAGGCTTAAGATGGGTTAAATCAAATTTACAGCCGGCAGGAGGTGCATGGTCTTTTGTTAACGGAAACAGTGGAAGTATTAGTAATTTTCCATTACCTCTAACAAATTCTTTTCCAATACCGTGTAATGTGCAGATACTTAGATTTACTGGAGGTACTAATGGTTCTTTTACAATTCCAGTATATGTAAATGACGCTTCTGGCTCTGGAAAAAGTAGTACTTCGATAAATATAACCGTTGTAGTTACATTACCAGATGAAGAAAACAGCCAGAGTAGTTAGTTAAGTAATAAAATAAATAAACAAGTAATAATATAAATATGGCTACAGTTATAGAAGTAGATTGGTTTAATACTTATTTACTAAAAAAATTAATAGATACAAACATGGACGACGTGTTGGCTGTTATACCTGATGGTGTAAATGGGTATTTAACAACACCTGCTGGTATGGCTATATCACCTGGTATCGGCTATCCTGGTACAACAAACTCTATTGAATTAAACCAAAGGCCAAATGGTTTTGAAAGAAACATAAGCTCAGGTAAAAAAAATGCTCTCTTAATTCCTGCGGCAGATCATATATATGTTGATCAAGCGCCTTTGTCAGCTTCTGTTACTAATGGCAGTGATGCGTTGTTTACTATTACTGTAGCCTCAGTAGAAGATGTTAATAATGTAGTTGTTTTTGGAGAAGTAGTTGGTCTTGAATGTACAACCACGGGCGTGGATTACGAACCTGGTGATATTTTAAAGTTTACAATACCAAATACAACAGCAGCAACACCTGTTTTAGAGTGTACATTAGACTATAGAGGTTTTAATAATTATAGTTGGTACGTAGAAGAGTCGAGGATCAGAGGTGGTTACAATAATACATCTACGGATAAAGGTGTTAAAGCTTATGTTAACGAACCTGAGCCTCAGCAGCAAAATAGATTTAATTCATTAATATATTCTGGACTTTATAATTCTAGAACAGGTATTAACAATACAAACGTTTTCTCAGTTGCTGAAGACTTAGTTAGATCTGCAGATCCTCAAAATGGTTCTATTCAAAAAACTTATTCTGAAGACACTAATTTAATAGTATTTCAAGAAAATAAAATAAGTAGAGCTTTAATAGATAAAGATACAATATATACAACCGAGGGTGGTACTCAGACTCAAGCTGGAGCTAAAGTTTTAGGCCAAATAGTTCCTTACAAAGGAGAGTATGGTATAAGTAATAACCCAGAGAGTTTTGCTGTTTACGGATATAGAAAATACTTTTCAGATAGAGATAGAAACGCTATAATGAGACTGTCTGGTGATGGCCTTACTGAGATAAGTGCTTATGGCATGACAGATTATTTTAGAGATGAGCTAGCTTTGATAGTTGATGACAACTCTAATTACGTAGTGGTAGGTGTTTCTAGTGTAGAAACAACTAATATTGTTATAACTTTAACTAACTCAAGCATAACAGCAGATGGATTTGAATTAACAAATCTAACAACAGGTATGAATGTTTCTTTTTCAGCAGCAAACGGGTCAAGTGGAAATTTAGATGGTTTTGTAAGTCAAGTTATTATTGGAGCTACTACTACAGAGGTTTATTTATCTGAATTTATTGGAAGCTATTCATCTGGAACTACTTTTAGATTTACAAGTCCAATAAAACCAAGAGCAATAGGTGGTTGGGATATTCATAATAAAAATTATGTTATGTCTATGCAGTTAACGCCTTCACATGTAGACAACAAAAAAGAAAGCACTTATAAGACACTAACTTTTGATGAGTCTATAAATGGATGGGTTAGTTTTGCTAGCTATAAACCTAGCTTAATGAGTAGTTTAAAAAATAATTTTTATACGTTTACTCAGTCAGAGCTATATGAGCACTATGATGAAACTGTAATTAATAATAGAGGTTTTTATTACGAAACATACAACCCTTCAACTGTAACTTTCGTTTTTAATCCTTCAGCTTCAAGCGTTAAAGTTTTTAAAAATATAGAATACGAAGGTAGTAACGGTTGGGAAGTTGAATCTTTTAAGTCTGGTTTTACAGAACCTAATTTAGGACCTAACGCTAATTATATAAACACTCAAGACGTTACTAATTCTATTCACAGTTATGATGAAGGATTATATATTCAAGGAGGAGTTCCTTTTAGAGCCGGATTTGATAGAAAAGAAAATAAATACGTAGCTAACCTGGTATCTAATTCATTAGCGGCTCCTGGTGAAGTTAGATTTGGAGATAGTATTACTGGTATAAAAGGTTATTTTGCAACTGTAAAAATTAAAACAGATAACACAACACAAAAAGGTGGACCAAAAGAATTATGGGCGGCTAGCAGTGAATACATGATGTCTTCTGGGTATTAAATTAAATTAAATAAATGAATAATAAAGCAGATGAAAATTTAGATATTATTATTAAAGAAGCAGGGAAAATGAGTACTGTTGATTTTAGAAATAGAATATCTAAGTTTCAAAAACAAATAAGAGATTATAGTGGTTCAGTTGTTAGAAAATCTTATATAGAAGATGATCCTTTTGACACTGTAAATGGAGCTAATCTTGAACATAGTTTTGGTGATGGAACTTACATAAGAAAAATTACCATGCCTAAAGATATGATATATCTAAGTGCCATACACCTGGTTGAGCATCCGTTTTTTGTTATGTCAGGTAGATGCACTGTAATATCAGACAAGGGTTTAGAACTTCTTGAAGGACCTTGCCACGGCATGACTAAGCCAGGAACACAAAGAATTTTATATATACATGAAGAATGTGTATGGGTAACTGTGCATCCTACTAACAAAACTAAAGTAGAGGATGTAATTAATGATGTTACTAGTAAAGATTATAATCATCCAAAATTAAAAATATGATATTAGAAATAATTTACATGGAAGCAACTGTTGGAGTTGCAGCAATAATAGGAGGTAGTGCAGCTTTAATATCTGGAGCTATATCTTTTGCTTCTAATAAGAAAAAAGAAAAAGAAGCAGCAGCAGAATCAGCCAAAAGAGAAGCTGAAGCCACTCAAATGAGAGCTAATAGGCAACCTGTTTTAAATCAAGCAGCTGACATTAGAGCTTTAAAAGCTCAAGTTAACAATCCGTATGCTAATTTAGCGGTATCTACAGCGGCAGCTGAGTTTCAAGCAGAACAAACCGATATGGCTTTAGCAAATACACTAGATGCTATGGTTTCATCAGGGGCATCTGCTGGCGGTGCAACAGCTTTAGCTAGAGCAGCAATGCAGAGTAAAAAAGGAATAGCAGCAACTATTGAACAGCAAGAAACTTCAAACGCTAAACAAAAAGCGGTTGGAGAAGCAGCAGCTAACCAACAAAGAATGAATTTAGAAAAATCAGCTATAGGAGAAGAGGGTAATGCATATAATAGACAAGAGGCTAGAGACTCAGCTGACTTAGCTAGAGTAGAAGAAAAAGAAGATTTTTATACACAACAAAAGGTTGCTTACGGAGACGCTGCTACGGAAGCTGTGGTTGGCACAGTTTCTAATGTAGGAACAGCACTGGCTGGCAGTGATATAAGATTAAAAGAAAACATAAAAGAAGTAGGAAAATCTAAAAGTGGATTAAAAATATATACTTTTGAATATATAAACAAAAACTACGGACATGGTAAATATAAAGGCGTTATGTCTAACGATCCTAAATTATCTAAAGATTCAATACTAAAAGACAAATATGGATATGATTTAGTTGATTACTCAGGTATTGATGTTAAATTTGAAAAAATATAAATATGGCATTAACTTATATAACCAAAGCAGCAGAACATGCTAGCGCCCACAATGCTAGAGTAGCTCAACAAATAGCTCAAATAACAAATTTAACAGCAAAAAAACAACAAGAAAAAAACAAACAACGTTCCGCACTTGTTAAAGAAGGCCAACAATTTGCTAATGATTTTTTTACAGACTACGAGGCACAAACTAAATCAGGTAAAGCCGCTTGGAATGATGGCGCTTCTAAATTAGTAGGAAAATTAGCTACAGAACAAGCAGTATTTCATGAAAAAGCTTTTGGGTCTGGAGGAACTCCTGAACTTAGAAATGAGTTTAGATTGAAAGTGGCTAGAGACAGAAGAGTATTACAAGATATAGGTTCTTGGGCTGTTTTAAGTAATGAGTCAGGAAGTGCTATAGGAGCTAATCAAGATGCTGTTGATCAAGATATTGATCTTGGTAGAGTTACAAGAGGTAGTTCTAACGAAAAATACGCTTTTTCTCAAAATATTCAAAATGATCAATATAGTAGTTTTGAATTTGATACAGACGAAAGTGGAAATGTTATTTTAAATGCAACTAATGTAGATAAAAATGGTATTATAACAAGAAACGATACAGAAAATTTATCTGCTGATGTTGCTAATAATGCTCAAGGCAATGATTGGTTTACTAGTATTGGTGAAGATGACTTGCTTCAAAAAAGTTTAGGTAATAATTGGAACGGTGCTAAAGGCATGCCTGGTTTAAGTGAGTTGTTTGAGCCTACTGTAGAGACAAACAAGATTTGGGATAAAGGAAGTAAAAAATGGATAGAAACAAAAGAAAAAAAGTACGACCCAACTCAAGTAAAAAATGATTTATTAGGAAAATACTCAAAAAGATTAGACGTAGATATTAATTCTCCTGGATTTGAAAAAAAATGGGATCAACTGTGGAGAGGTGGTTTTTTAAGAGATAACGATGGTAATCCTATTGTGGAAGGTGAAATATCATGGAGAGAAATTAAGCAAATAAATTCTATGAGTAATGAAGATTTTGGAAAAAAATATGGTGACTTAACCAAGGACGGAGTGGTAGATGAAAAAGATAAAGAATTTTTAACTAGCAAAGCAAATGAAACAGCTAGAGTTGGGTTAGCTAATTATTATTCTGAACTGCTTTCACCTCAAGATAATGAATTATTAGAAAAAAATGTTGTTGGAGAAAAAGATTCAACTGGTAAAGTTACAGGTCAACTCACCGAGAAAGATAAATTAATGATGAATGCAAATAAACCTACTTTTAGTAAATTAGTTTCACGTAGTAGTGATATTTCTTTAATGCCAGTTAATAACTCAGCTGGTGTTTATGATCCAGCTTTGCATCAAAGTAAAGCTTCGGCAATTGCTAAAGACTTAAATAATAATAAAATAAACGGTTTAGGCACAAATTTCCCTGCTAATAGAGAGTATATGACAGGAAAAGATTATATAGAATTGGTTAAAAGAAATTATCCAACCACAGATGTCCCTAGTAATATAGAAGATCAAGGTGTTTATATGGTAACTCTTGTTCCAAATAAAAAAGCAGGATCATCTGCACAAGGTATACAACAACAAGCTTACGTACCTCGTCTTGGAATGCATATAACTAAAGATCAAACTGGTAGTATGAGTAATGCAGATATAACTACAACGTTAGCTACTGGAGCTGGTATTACTCCTCCAGAGCAATCGTATATGTTGAAAAACATTGGTGTGGAGAACGTTAAAACTTATGATACTAAAGAAGCCGCGGCCAATGCTAGATTCAAGTTAGGATCCGGTAATGTAGTTGCAGGCACAGGAAAGAATAAAGGCAAATGGATTATTACTAAAATTTAATTATGGAAGAAGTTTACATTATAGACGGAGAAGAAATTTCATTATCTGAAATTCAAGAAGCTGCTGCGGCATCTGAAATGGAAGTTGAAGAGTATATATCTACAGTAGGTGGACAATTAAAAACTGAAGAAGTTGTTGAAAAAAAGGAGAAAGTCGTTGTAGAGAATGCTGCACCTGTGGCGACAGAACAGTTAGCAGCTACGGAATCAACATTGGCAGGTGGTTTTTTGGATTCACCAGATGAAAAACAACCTTTTAATCCTAATAAAGGAGAGTTTTATTATTCTACTTTACCTGAATACAGTGAAGAGAAAATAGCATATAAAGAGTGGAAATATAGTCAAGCTAATCCTGAAGAAAAAGCGCCTATAAACAATAATCCAACTGGACTATTGTCTGAAGACGTAAAGGCTAATACTCAAGCTAATATTGAAATAGATCAAGAAGATTTAATAAAAGATCCAAACGTAAATTACACAGTTAGTTCTTCAGATAATTACAACAAAGCTTATCTAGATGACTATGTAACTAGTAATCCAGCTATATACAAGATAATACAAGATGCAGAAACCAAAGAAAAACAAGACCCAAATAATGAAGATAAAAAAGATCCATTTGAGCTTGTAGATGCTGATGGATTTAAAGAGTTAGAGAAGTATTATCCTGGTAGATTCAAGAGCAAGATTGAAAGTCAAGGTAGTGGTTTTGTTATGGTAGATACTGAAGATTTAAATATATTTGGTAATCCAAAAGAAGTGGATCCTAACAATATTCTTGCGCCTATACGTAAAGAGTTAAATAATAGATCTGCTTCAAAAATACGTAATAGCTTAGCTGTAGATGAAGATGCTTTTGTTGAAGCAAATTTGTCTATTTTAAATAACTTTAAAAATAAAGATTCCAAAGCTAATGATCTAAATGTTTATTATAAAACAGGAGAATTATCTGAAGGCGCTCAAATAACTATTGATAAATTTACAAAAAGATTTGATAAAGGACAGTTTACAACTTCTGAAAGAAAAATATTTGATGAATACAAAAAAACAGGAGAATTATCTGAAAAACTAAAAGAAAAAATATTAAGAAAAGAAGCTAATGCAGGAGACAAGGCTTATGATGAAAATGGTAATTTAATAGGTGTTTCTATAGACGAAAAAAACATTATACCACCATTAGAGGAAGGGGATATGGGTTTAAGCGATGGAGATATTGCTTTAGTTAAAGAAAAAACTGATGCTCTTCAAGATAAAGCACCTACTGTAGATGTTTTAATAGAAGCTAGGAAAAAAGCTTTTTTTAAATTACTAGCAATTGATGAGAATATTTCTAAAAATAATGAAGATATAAAAGAAACAGATGAAGGTTTTGTTAATGATATAATAAATTATTTTACTGGATCTAAAGATAGAGCCTTAGATGATGTTTCTGATGCAGGTAGAAAAAAAGATTTTTTATCTATAGGAAAAAACATTACTAAAATAATGTCTAAAAATCCACTAGCTTTAGAGCACAATGAAGCTTTTTTTGAGTTGCTTGCTTTAGATAGAGCTATTAAGCTTAATTCTAACTTAATGACAATAGAAGAAGCTCCTTTACTTGCTAGAGGTTTAGCTGGACTTCAAAAAGGTATTACTGGTGAAAATTATTTAAGAACAGACTCTTTTGGAGAACTAGGAGACGTAGGCGGTAGCCCTACTGAAGCAGCAGCAGTTTATGCAGAAGCTATTAGAAGCACGGGCCTTCAAGTTGATCAGACTATATTAGATAAAGGTGTTAACAATTCAAGTATACCAGAAATATCTACAGATGCTTTAAGTGGAATAGCTCCATTGCTTATGGCTATATATGCATCTAAAGGAGTTAAAGTTAAAGCAGGAGGCAAAATGTATGGTGTGAAGCCTGCTTTAGCAAGTATTGATAAGCTTTTTAAAAGTATGGGTTCAGGTAAATCACAAGCTGTTAAAAGAACTTACAACGTGCTTAGCGGTGCTACTAAAGAACTTATAACTATGAATGTTGCTAATGAGGTTGGTGGATTTCTCTGGAACGGAGAAAAAATATCAAACACAGACGCGGTGTCTTTTGGTGTTGGTAATAGTGCTGTAGCTGGTATGACTAAAAAAGCAGCTTTAACATACTTACCTTATTTTTCAGAGTTTGCTAGAACAAGACTTGGTGTTGTTACTAATGCTGCGGGTAGAATGGTCTTGGGTGGTGTTTCAGCTACTAGTGTAGCTAAAAGTGTTGAAGGTCTTAATATAGGAATTAATTGGTACTCAAGTAACAAAACTGAACAAGATGAGTTAGACTTCAAAGAATCAATGAAGCATTTAACAGATATAGATCAATTAGTAGGTGATGTTGTTGCTTTTTCTGCATTAAGCATGAGAGGATCTGTAGTCACTGACGTTAAAAATAGAATATTAGCAATAGATAGTAGAACTCAAAAAACAGTAGAAGCATCTAAAACTTTAGGTGTAAAAGAGTTTAGTAGCCCAGGAGAAATAGCAGAAGCTTTAAATAATAAAATGAAAGAGCTTGGCGTTGATAAAATGAATTCAGCGCGAATGAACTCTCCTGAAGTTAAGAAACAGACTGAAGCTTTAAAACTAGCAGCAAGCGTTTTAAATACACAAAACAACGTGGTTCAAGCTAAGAAAAGTATAGCTGCACAAACTAATAATCAAAAAACAACTGAAGCTAAGATTGATATTATAAGTAAAAAAATACAATCAGGGCAAGAGCTGAGCGTAAAAGATTTAAAAGAAATAGGTAAGTTTTCTGATACACCAGTATCTGATGGAAACAATGGATACAACTTTAGAACTCCAGTTGAAGCTTTAAACCTTGTTATGGCTGAAAAAATGGGCATAGAAAGAAATACTCATGCTTTTATTTTAATGCAAAAAGAGTTTGGTGAATATTCAGAGGCTATTATAGAGGCTAATAAACAATTTAAAGGAGAGTCAAAGCAAATACAAGCTAAAAAAGATTTATTTCTTGGAAAAATATTAGATGCTAGAAAAATAAAAACACAAAACTTAGAGATGTTGCAAAAAATACAAGACAATCCTAGTTTAGATGTAATATACAAGCCTCAAATACAAGAGAATAATATAAGAATAACCGAGCTAGGTAAAGAGATGATGATGCTCGGAAGTGAAGGTAGAGAAATAGAGGTTGGAGAATATCAAGCTGATATAGATTATGTGGCTAAAGAAGCTCCAGGTTTAGATGTAGATTTTAGGGAATTACCAGAAGGAGATTACATAGATATAGCTGCAGAAAATGGATTTAATAATACATCAGATGCTGTGTTTAAAGAAACCATGATAATAAAAGGTAAAACTTATAAAAATGTAATATTAGTTAATAGAGATCAAGCTTTAAAAAACGGCGCCGTAAGTGCTGCATCTCATGAATTATCTCATTTTTTAACTCGTAGAGCTTTTAAAGGTAAAAACGGTTTATTTACTCCAGAAGGCAGAGAAACTATAGATAGTTTCATGAACGATGTATTGAGTAATGAGCAGCGAGCTAAAGTACAAGAGCGTATAAATAAAAAATATAATCCTGAAAGTAAATCTTTTCAAGAGCAAGCTTATGAAGAATATCTTAATGTATTTTTAGACGCTACTAAGCGTGGTGACGTTAAAATGAATGATACTTTTAAACAAAAGTTTAATTCTTTCATGAATAGTAAGTCTAATGTTAATTTAGAGACAGGAGAGGGCATTAAAAACTTTTTAGATCTACTTAGTAGGTCAGGAAAAAACGGATCGTTAGATGTACGTATAAAAGACTTTGCTAAGGAAACAGCTAAAACCGAGCCTTTAGAAGCTGAGTTTGTTAAATTGTCAAAGTCTGATGAAAGACTAGACGAATCTGTAGATAAAGTTTTAGATATTAAAAGAAATGAAGCTGGAGACATAACCATGACAAAAGAAGAGTGGAAATCTAAGCAAGGGTTAATTGTTGGTGAAAAAGGCTTGCTTGATAAAGGGTTTTTTGATGCTTCAATAGTGGAAGGTACAGGTAAAGATAAACTTAAAATTGGGTCTGGAGATGTTGTGATAGAAGGTGAGGGTTTTAGTAGAGATCAATACATTTTAGATGTAAGAGATAAACTCAAGACAGTTATAATGAATTGGAATCCTCAAGCTATTAAAGGTTCTAAAGGTAGCTTAATGGGTTGGATAAATAATCCATTAAACTTAAATAAAAAGAAACTAACAGTCTTTGAAGATTATAAAAAAATAGCATTAGCTAACAAAGCAGCAAGAGGAGAATATACTGGAGCAGAAAAAGGTAAAGAACTTGTTATAGCGCCAGAACCATTTCAAGCTGGAAGAACTAATCCGTTAGATATACTACCATCTGAATTAAGAGCAGAAGCTATAGAGGAAGTAACAAGTAATTTGCCAAAAACGCCAGAAGCTTTTCAAGAGTTTTTAAAAGGTAAAAATTATAAAACATTGAAAGGTTTAGCTAACAAAACTACAGCTAAATTTTTTGGAGTACCTGAAAACAAAGTAGCAATACCTAGAGATAATTTATCAGGAACTGAACCTCAGCGTGCTCAAATGAAATTAACATTACCAGAAGTAAGAAGTAAATTTATAGACATTATACCTAGAAACAATATAGAGATATATAAAGAATATAAAACATTAGACGGTAAAAGAGTTATTGACAAGAAGACAGGAAAACAAGAATTTAAATATGTAAGCTTAGGTGATGTTGGGACTGGTAAAGCAACTGGGCTACCTGGTAATATTAGAAAAGCTTTATATAAAAGTATTGGTAGACCTAAAGGTGTTAACAATGAAGTATTTGTTTTAAAAGATAATTTGACAGAAGCTGATATAATGAAAGTTTTTGGAATTATTGATGGTAAAAAATCAGGAGATTTTGAATTAAGAACACCAGATGCTCAAGCTATTAAAGGAGCTATGGAGTTAGTAAGTAGAGGTATTGGCAATAAGATAGTGAGAGACTTTGCTATTGATATGGGTTTAGCTAATGAAGCGTTAGACTTAGCTCAAGGTAAAAATGTTTACATGGCTAGTCTTTCCGAAATGAGAGAAAAGCCTAGTTTTGTTGAAAGAGATTATACTTTAAATCACGTTGGACCTTTAGCAGAAAAGTTTGCTAATCTACCTTATGGTGTTAAGACAGAGGAAGCTATAAAACAATTACTTAATGAAGAATTTAAAACAGGACCTCGTAAATACAAAACTTTTACTGATACAGTAACTGGTGAGTCATATACTTTTACTTCTAAAGACATTAATGGTTTAGCTAAATCTTTTATAACTTCTATAAACAGATCTAAAGAAGTTCCTTTTTTAAATGAAGCAAATAGAAAAAGTAGAAGTGAAATAAATAAAAGAGATATAAAAGAGTTTATTGCAAACGACTTAATGGTTGAGGGATCTGAAAGAGCTACTCAAAAATTCTTTGGAAATTTATTACCTAAAAACTCTAAAGGTAAAGTGTCTACAATGGCAGAGCTATCTGAGATTATAGATAATCAAGTAAAACGTAGACAACTAGCTAAGGAAATGTGGAAGACACAAGTTAAAGAAACTGAAAACAAAGTTGATTGGATAAATGACAACTTTGGCTTAAGTGAACAATTTAATTCAGCTTCTAAAATAGCTGGAGGTAGGTTTCAGTATTATGAGGGTATTAGTGATTTCTTACCTCAATTTAATAATTCTATAAAAGACTCTGGATATAAAGTTGTTAAAGTTGGTGCAAAATATTTTATAGAAACAGGCGGTGGTCAAAGAATAAAACAGATTGATAGGTTTGGTAAAACTCAAAGTAATTCTAATTATGCTCTAAAACTTTTAGAAAAAGCTTTTAATAAAGAAGGTATAATAGATATTAATTCGCCTAAAGTTAAAGAATTAGTAGACATGTATCAAGAAGTAGCTGATAGATCTAGAAAAATACTAGACAAACAGTTTGAGTTTATGATGAATAAATATAAAACTGGTGAAGCTAGTGCTACTGACATGGCTTTGTTTACTATGGAACTTAAGTCTGGTATGGGCACTGTATTACGTATGGCAGCTCCACTTAGAGAAATGTATGAACCTTTACCTGGTGAAAAGCTTATTAAGAAGCAGTCAAGAATAAAATTAGACGCTGAAGGTAAAGTAGTATTAAACTCTAAAGGTAAACCAGTAATAGAAAAGCTGTTGATATGGGAACATAGTAAACCAGCTGAATCAATGGTATTTGAATTGTTAGATGTTTACTTAAAAGATGCTAACGTAAAAGAAGTTAAACTTGAAAATGATATAATAAGATACGAGTTAAATCAAAAAGGTAAAGAAGCATTAGAAAAAGCTTACGATGGGTACGAAGTTGCTATTATACCTAAAGCTATGGATAATGTAATAACGGCCATAGGTAGAGCTGAAGGAGTTGAGGCTGGTAAAAATAGGTATTATGATGATCTTACTTATGGTAGATCTGAGATGAGGGCTGTTAGAAATTTAGTTACTGGAAGTTTAAAAGGTTATGAGTGGTCTATAGCTGCAGAACAAGCTAGTAATAAAAAATTAGCTAAAGTAAATTCTTTACAAGGTGAACCTGCATTTACTTCTAAATCAGAAAAAAGAAATAACTTTGATTATTTAAAAGATGTATCAGCTCAAGATAAAGCTTTAAGACTAGCTAATGATCCTAAAAAGAATATTAAAAAAATTAGAGTATTTGATTTTGACGATACACTAGCTACTAGTAAGAATAAAGTATTTGCTGTTAAAGGTAATGAAAGAATTGTGATGAATGCTGAAAAGTTTGCTAAAGATGGAGCTAGAATGAAAGAAGAAGGTTATGAGTTTGATTTTTCTGATTTTAATAAAGTTACTGAAGGTGGACGTGGGCCTATGTTTGAGATAGCTGAAAGAATTAAAAATGCTAGAGGTAATGAAGACTTATTTGTATTAACAGCTAGAGCACCAGAATCAAGAGAAGCTATATATGAATTTTTAAAGAATGAAGGTTTAGAATTTAAAAAAGAAAATATAATAGGATTAGGCAAATCAACAGGAGAAGCTAAAGCGCGATGGTTAGTCGGTAAAGCTGCTGAAGGTTATAATGACTTCTACTTTGCAGATGACGCAGTACAGAACATTAAAGCAGTTAAAGACGCTATGTCTGTGTTAGATGTTAAATCTAAAGTGCAAAGAGCTATGATGAGCGAAAGCGAAAATAGAAGTATAGAATTTAATAAGATACTAGAGGCTAAATCTGGTATAGAATATTTTAAAGAATATTCTGCTGCTAAAGCAAAGACTATAGGAGCTAGCAAAGGTAAATTTAAATTCTTCATACCACCATCAGCTGAGGATTTTGTTGGGTTAATATATCCTACTTTAAGTAAAGGCAAATTAGGTGACACACAAATGGCTTGGTATAAAAAGAACTTATTAGATCCTTATGCTAGAGCCAGTGACAATATATCAAGAGATAGAATACAATTGATGTCAGATTTTAAAGCTTTGAAAAAAGATTTAAACGTACCTAAAGATCTTAGAGAAACTAACGAAACTGGTTTCACTAATGAACAAGCAGTTAGAGTTTACTTATTTAACAAGACTGGGCAAGAAGTTCCTGGACTTTCTAAAGCTGATTTAAAAGAACTAACAGAGACTATAGATAAAAACCCTAAACTAAAAGCTTTTGCAGAGCAAATACTTACAGTTACTAAAGGAGATGGATATGCAGTTGCTGGAGATAACTGGTTGGTAGGCACTGTAACTACGGATTTATTAGACGTTGTAAACACTACAAAAAGAAACAAGTATTTAGAAGAATGGCAAAATAATGTTAACGAAATTTATTCTAAAGAAAACATGAATAAATTAGAGGCTATTCATGGACCTAGATATAGAGAAGCTATGGAAAATATGTTGACTAGAATGAAGTCAGGTAGAAATAGAACTAGTCAAGTAGGTAGAATAGAGACTAAAGTATTAGATTTTATAAACGGATCTAATGCTGCTATAATGTTTTTCAATACTAGATCTGCATTACTACAGACAATATCTGCAACTAACTTTATGAATATGTCATTTAACAATCCAGCTAAAGCAGGTATAGCATTTGCTAATCAACCTCAGTATTGGAAAGACTTTACTAGATTAATGAATTCTGACTTTTTAGTAGATAGACGTAATGGTTTAAGAATAAACATTGCTGAAAGTGAAGTAGCAGATGCTGCTGCAACTAGTAAAAACAAAGCTAAAGCAGTTTTAAACTACATATTACAAAAAGGTTATTTACCAACTCAATATGCAGATAGCTTTGCTATAGCATCAGGTGGTGCTACTTTTTATAGAAACAGAGTAAAAGATTTAATTAAAAAAGGATCTACAGAAAAAGAAGCAGAATCTATAGCTTATAAAGAATTTAGAGAAGTTTCTGAAACATCTCAACAATCTAGTAGACCAGATAAAATATCTCAACAACAATCTAGTTCTGCAGGTAGATTAATATTAATGTTTGCTAACACTCCTATGCAGTATGCTAGAATACAAAAGAGAGCAATACAAGATTTAGCAAATGGAAGAGGTGATGCTAAGGAAAATGTAGGCAAAATAGCTTATTACGGGGTTATGCAAAATTTAATATTTAATGCTTTACAACAAGCTTTATTTAAAATGGGATTTGATGATGATGACTCTATTGATAAAAAAGCAGTATACAGAACTGCAAATGGTATGCTTGATGGAACATTGAGAGGTTTAGGAATTGGTGGTGCTGCTGTTTCTGTAGGTAAAAACTTTTTGATGGACATATATGAAAGATCAAATAGATCAAGGCCTGAGTATGTTGACGCAGCTTGGAAACTAATGCAATTTTCTCCACCAATATCATCTAAAGTTTCTAAAATAAGACAAGCAGCCTACCCTTTTGATAGTAAAAAAAGACGTAAAGAAATATACGATGAAGGTTTTAGTTTAAAAAACCCAGCGTTATTATCAGGAGCAAAAGTAGTTTCAGCTACTACAAATATACCTTTAGACAGGTTACTTCTTAAATATGAGAATATACAAGGAGCTTTAAATGAAGATAATGAAACTTGGGAAAGATTAGCTATGATGGGTGGTTGGCCTAAGTGGTCGTTAGAGCCTTCAAAAAATTATGTAGAGAAAAAATCTAAAAATAAGAAAACATTTCAGTCTTATATTCCTATTCAAAATAGATAAAAAAAAGGAACAAAAAAAACTGGGCACCATACCCAAAAGTTCCTGTAACCA
>TARA_R110001606_G_scaffold12306_3_pt1 | contig 22476 bp, 19 predicted proteins | sample TARA_R110001606 | Tara Oceans TARA_R110001606 (sample SAMEA4398315) | marine metagenome | biome: Polar Biome; feature: [SRF] surface water layer (ENVO:00010504); material: water (ENVO:00002006), including particulate matter (ENVO:01000060) such as... | depth 5 m | reverse complement strand
CGGGCGGCCGATTCCGGTCCCCGGAGCCCGGGGTGGCGTCGGAAGCGTTACCCGGAGCCCGGCTTTGTCCAGTGCGTGCGCGCGCCGCCGCCTCTCCCGAAAGGAGAACCCCCATGATCCGCTATGATGATCTGAGTGCCGTCTTCATCAATACCAGTCTGAAGCGCTCCAGCGAGACGTCACACACCCAGACCCTGATGGATGTGGCCATCACCATCATGGAGACCCAAGGGGTCAAGACCACCACCCTGCGCGCCGCCGATCTGGACATCCCGCCCGGGGTCCAGCCCGACATGACCGAACATGGCTGGGACAGCGACGGCTGGCCGGCGGTGCAGAAACAGGTGATGGACGCCAACATCCTCGTCATCGGCACGCCGATCTGGCTGGGTGACAAGTCGTCGATCTGCACCCGGGTGATCGAACGGCTGTACGGCTATTCCGGCAAGCTCAACGACAAGGGCCAGTGGGCCTATTACGGCCGGGTCGGTGGCTGCATCGTCACCGGCAATGAGGACGGCATCAAACACTGCGCCATGAACATCCTCTATTCGCTGCAGCACCTTGGCTATGTCATCCCGCCCCAGGCCGACGCCGGCTGGATCGGCGAGGCTGGACCCGGACCGTCCTATGGCGATGACGGCAAGGTCGGGCTGGATAATGAATTCACCCAGCGTAACACCACCTTCATGGCCTGGAACCTGATGCATATGGCCCGCATGCTGAAGGACGCCGGCGGCATCCCGGCTCACGGGAACCAGAAGTCCGCCTGGGACAAGGGCGAGCGTTTCGATCACCCGAACCCGGAGTATCGCTAGACCTATGGCCAGCACCGAATTCAACTTTTCCAATACCGGCGGTCGGGAACTGTCCGGTGTGCTTGAGCGCGGGGACGGGCCGGTGCGCGCCTGGTCCGTGTTCGCCCATTGTTTCACTTGCGACAAGACCTCGCTGGCGGCGACGCGCCTGAGCCGGGCGCTGGCAGAGCAGGGCATCGGCGTGCTGCGCTTCGATTTCACCGGCCTCGGCGAAAGCGAGGGCGAGTTCGGACGAGGCCTGTCCGGCGACGTTCAGGACGTGGTCTGCGCCGCCGAGGCGATGGCGGCCGCCGGTATGACGCCGCAGCTGCTGGTCGGTCACAGCTTCGGCGGTGCCGCGGTGCTGGCCGCGGCCGGCGAGCTGGACAGGATCAAGGCGGTGGCCGTGATCGGGACCCCCTTTGACGCCGAACATGTCCTGACCCACATCGATCCGGGGCTGAAGGACACCCCGGCGGGACAGCGGGTGCCGGTCGAGATCGGCGGGCGCGGTTTCGAGCTGGGGGCCGACTTCGTTCGCGACATCCAGGGCCAGAACCAGAAGACGCGGATCGAGAACCTCGGCCGCGCCCTGCTGGTGCTGCATTCGCCGGTCGACGAGATTGTCTCGATCGACAACGCCTCGGGTATCTTTCTTGCCGCGCGGCACCCCAAGAGCTTCGTCTCACTGGATCACGCCAACCACCTGCTGACCCGCAAGGCCGATTCCGACTATGCGGCGTCAGTGGTTGCGGCCTGGGCCAGCCGCTATCTCGATCTCGCCCCCGAAGCGGTCGAAGCGCCGGTCCAGGGCGTCCGCGTCGAGGAGACTGGTGCCGGGAAATTCCAGGTGCGGGTCGTGACGCCATCGGCCACCTTCCTCGCCGACGAGCCGGTCAGCGTCGGCGGTCTGGACTCAGGGCCGACCCCCTACGATCTGCTCAGCGCCGGTCTGGGGGCCTGCACGGCCATGACCTGCCGCCTCTATGCCGAGCGCAAGAACTGGCCACTGGAGCGGGTGGTGGTTGAAGTCGGCCATACGGCCAAGACGGCGTCGGAGCCGGACCGGTTCGTGCGCAAGATCGCCTTCCAGGGCGAGCTGGACGAAGCCCAACACGTTCGGCTGCTGGAGATCGCCGACCGCTGTCCGGTGCACCGCACCCTGACCGAGAGCGCGGTGGTCGAAACCGAACGCCTGCCTGATGATCAACCCGACGAGGGGGTCGAGACCAACACTGAGGACCATCTTCATCGCATGGAAGAGGTCTGCGCTGACGCGAACGGCGCATAGCGGGTCAGCCGCCGGTCGCCGGCTCAGGGCAGTCTGAGCAGGCGATCGACACTGACGGATCCTGCGCCGTAGCGGACCAGGTAGAGCAGCAGGCCGGCCCAGGTCAGGTGGGTGGCCCAGGCCCCTGGATAGACAAAGGTCTGGATCACCAGGGTCATGCCCAGCAGCCCCAGGGCTGAGAGCCGCGTCGCCAGCCCCAGCACCAGCAGGATCGGGAACAGATGTTCCGCCCAGGTCGCCATATGGGCGGCGAGGTTGCTGGGGATGAAGGGCACGCGGTATTCTTCGGCAAACAGATAGTAGGTGCCGTCGGTGATGTGCAGCACCCCGTCGACCTTGGTCCGGCCCGACAGGAAGAAGACCGAGGCAATGCCGAAACGCACGACCAGGCCGAGCAGCCAGGGCGGGATCAGGGTTTCGACCAGATGGGTGAACCGGGCGATCAGGGTGGCGATACCTGTCGGGGGCGCGACGGTGGTGGTGTCAGTCATGGGGCGGGGTCTCCGGTTGCAGCGGGGACAGGGCCCCCATGGTCAGCAGGCTGGCGAACAGGGTGCCGAGGTCGAGACTCGGATCGCTGGCAAAGGCGTCCTGGGCGGCCTGACCCAGGGTGTCGCCCCGGCGGCAGGCCTTGAGAAAGGTCCATTGCGGGTGTGACAGGCGGTGCGAGGTCACGGCCCCGGCGGGGCGCACGATCAGCAGACCTTCGGGCCGCTCTTCCCAGACGGCGTCGGACGCGTCGCCGTCCGCGCGGTTGGCGCACCAGATCGTCGGTACGGTCCAGTCGAACCAGAACAGCTGGGCCGAGGGATGCAGGCCGGTGCGGGCGGTGAACAGGCGGGCCGGGGACAGATGAGCGGTATCCCGGCTGGACAGGGACGGGGCGTCGGGCGCGCGGTGGGCCTGGCTCCAGGCCAGGTCGAGCCGGGCAACCGGGGCCAGATAGGGCAGGTCCTGCGCCGGCGGGAAGGCCGCCAGCCAGTCGGGGAAGGCCAGGCCATAGTCGTCGAGCACGGCGGAGGTCGGTGGCGCGGTTCCGGCAAAGGCGAGGGCAGCCTGGCGGAACCAGTCTGTCCCGACCAGGCGTTCGATTGTGGGGAACAGGCCGGACAGGGCGTCGACGCGAGCCTTGGCCACGGTGTTGCGATAGACGGCCAAACCGGGCCGAGCCGAACCGGCATCCGGCAGCCAGGCGTCCAGCGCCCGGTCATCACCGGCCAGCATCGCGTCGAAGGCGGTCTCGAAGGTGTCGGCTTCGGTCACGGCGTCACGCATGGCGGACCTGCGCCGGTGTGGTCATCAGGGCGGCGGCACGGTCCCGTTCGGCCATCAGGTCTTCGAACGGCGGCACATTGCCGTCGCGCTCGATCAGGGTCGGGCGCGGGCCGACCTTGTCCAGGGTGTGGGCATAGAGGGTCCAGACGGACTCGGCGACGGGGGCGTCATGGCTGTCGATCAGCAGGGCCTGACCCTGCTGCGGATCGGGGGTGTGTCCGGCCAGATGGATTTCGCCGACGGCCGCTGCGGGCAGGGCGTCGATATAGGCGCGGGCGTTGGTCCCCATGTTGTTGGCGGTGACATGGACATTGTTGACGTCCAGCAGCAGACCGCAGCCGGTGGCGGCGACCAGTTCAGACAGCAGGTCCGTCTCGCTCATCTCATGGCCCTGCAGGTCGAGATACAGGGACGGGTTCTCGATCAGCACCTGCCGGCCGAGCGCGTCCTGGGTACGGGCGACATTGTCGACGATGCGCTGTAGCCGGGCGCGGGTGCGGGGGAAGGGCAGCAGGTCAGGATGATAGGTGGTGTCGTGACGGGACCAGGCCAGATGTTCGGACACGACGAAGGGCTGGAAGCGATCGATCAGGCCCCGGAGACGGGCCAGATGGTCGGAATCGGGGGGGGCGAAACCCGCCAGGGACAGGCCGACGCCATGAAGCGACAGCGGCCTGTCCCGGCGGATCGCCTCGAGCCAGGCGAGCCGGGGCCCGCCTGTGACCATGTAGTTCTCGGCGTGAACCTCGAACCACAGACCGGTCGCCGACGCCGCCAGGGCGTCTTCGTAGTGCCGGGCCTTCAGGCCCAGGCCCGCAGTTGGACCGTCACCGCCGGGGGGGAGCGGGACGGGTTCGACCGGGAGCGTGGCGACCGGTTGCAGGGTCATCGAGGCGTCGGGGTCAGCGCGAGACCGGCGTCAGCGAGCCGTTGCCCGCGGGCGTCCGGATCGAGGCGCAGGTGCCGGCCGGAACCAGTTTCCAGGCATTGCCCTGGTAGTCACGGACCGAGGTGCCGGCGCAGGTGGTGCCGGGACCGGCGGCGCAGTCATTCTTGCCGGCGAGGGCGACACCGTAACATTTCTCCATCGCGGGGGCGGTCGACTGGCCACTGGTGTTGGCATGGGCGATGCCGGCACCGGCGACGAGGGCCAGGGCGCTGGCACCGGCGAGAGTCATTTGGGTGGGGGACATAAGGGGCTCCTTGGGATGGTGCGGTCGTCTTGACCGGACACCCTCCCATTCGTCGGAGCTTCGCCATGGTTACAGTGACGGTTCAGATTGTTGAGGGGCGGGACCGTTAGGGAGCGCGCACTCAAGGGGGACGATGGTGGGTGATGTAGGGTTCGAACCTACGACCCGCTGATTAAGAGTCAGCTGCTCTACCAACTGAGCTAATCACCCGAACCGATCGTCACGCGCCCCGTTAAGCGGGCGTTTTGCCTCGGCCGGAGCTGTCTGGACAGGTCTGGCCGGAGGCCGGTCGTACTAAGGGCTCAACTGTTACAGTGCAAGTATGGATTTCTCCTGAACGCGCGCTGGCCTACCGTCAGCTTGGGAATCAGGGACACTGTCGGGTGCCGGGGGAGACGACGATCATGGCGAGACGGGACCTGTCGGGGGCGGTCGACTTCAGCGTGCTGGAAGGCATGATCGGCGGTGACGACGCGATCGGCGAGGAGGTTCTGGGCCTGTTCGTCCAGCAGGCGGCGATGTGGTCACCGATGCTGGATGTGCGCGAGGACGGCTGGCGCGACGGGGTGCATACGATCCGCGGCGCGGCGGCCGGGATCGGGGCCGGAGCCCTGGCTTCGGCCTGTGCGGCGGCCGAGGCGGCGGAGAAGACCGAGGCCCCGCCCTTGCTGGACCGGGTCCGTGACGCGCTGGACGACGCCCTGGCCGATGTCGCCGCCTATCGGCACGAACTGATGCTGAGGTCGCTGAAGGGCTAGCTGCGGGTCCGGTCCCAGACGCTCAGCTCATGGGCGATGCAGCGGTCGATCAGGGTCCGCCACACGGGCTCGGCGATGGCGGGCGACAGGCCGGCCTGCCCGGACGCTGCCAGGACCTTGGCCACCACGTCTTCGATGCGGGCGTCGTCATGGACCACGTCGCGGCTGGGCTTGATGCGGGCGGCGGCGTCCATATAGCGCTGGCGCTCGGCCAGCAGGGTGACGAGGGCGCGATCGAGGGCGTCGACGCCCTGACGGACCTCGGCCATAGAGGCACAGGCTTCCGGCGCGGTGCGCGGATCGATCGTGACGCTATCCGACAAAGGCGCGCTCCAGCACATAGTCGCCCGGTTCGGCGTTCGAGCCTTCCTTCAGGCCAAAGGTTTCCAGCAGGGCTGCCGCCTCCTTGATCATGGCCATCGAGCCGCACAGCATGACGCGGTCGCGTTCCGGTGAGAAGCCGGGCGGCAGGCCGAGGTCGGCGAACAGGGCCCCGGAGGTAATGCGGTCGGTGATACGGCCCGGGGTGTCGAACGGCTCACGCGTCACGGTCGGATAGTAGACCAACCGGTCGCGCGCCTCGTCGCCGACCAGCGGGTCGTCGTGGATGCCCGCGGTGAGGAAGTCGCGATAGCTCAGGTCGGCGACATTGCGGACCGTGTGGCAGACCACGACCTGACCGAAGCGTTGATAGGTCTCGGGATCGCGGGCCACGGCCAGCCACGGGGCCAGGCCGGTGCCGGTGCCGATCAGGAACAGACGCTCACCGCCGGTCAGGGCGTCCAGCACCAGGGTGCCAGTCGGCTTCTTGCCCATCAGGACCGTGTCGCCGGGCTGGATCTTCTGCAGGCGCGAGGTCAGAGGACCGTCGGGCACCTTGATCGACAGGAACTCCAGTTCCTCGGCCCAGGTCGGTCCCGCGATGGAATAGGCGCGCAGCACCGGCTTGCCGCCGTCTTCGCCCGGCAGGCCGATCATCACGAACTCGCCCGAACGGAAGCGGAAATCGTCAGGCCGTTCGAGGGCGAAGCTGAACAGCTGATCAGTCCAGTGGCGTACCCACAGGACCTTCAGGTCATGAAAGGCGGACGCCTTGGCCGGGGCGGGCGTGAGGGTGGTGTCGGTCATTGCGCCCTAACTAGGCGGTTGGACGGGCGAGGAAAAGGCAGGGACCGCAATCAGGGCAAGCGGTCGCACCGAATCCGGATGACGGTCGCCGCAAGCCCGGCTAGCCTCGCGGCCATGCGTACCCTTTTGCTTGCCTCCACCTTCCTCCTGGCCGCCGGATCGGCCGCCGCCCAGTCACCAGTGGGAGGGACCGAAATCCTGACGCCCGAGCGGGTGTTCGCCAATCCGTCGCTGGCCGGGCCGGTGGCACGGGGGGTGAGCCTGTCGCCCGACGGAGAACTGGTGGCCTTCCTGCGCTCACGCGCGGATGACGTCGATGTGCTGGACCTGTGGGCTGCCCCGACCGGCGACGGCGAGCCGTTCAAATTGATCGACGCGCGGGCGCTGGTGCCGGACGCGGGCGAGCTGTCGGAGGCCGAGAAGGCGCGGCGCGAGCGGATGCGGATCAGCCAGCGCGGGGTGGTCGACTATTCGTGGGACGAGCAGGGGCGCTATATCCTGGCTCCGCTGGAAGGCGACGTGTTTCTGGCCAGCCGATCGAACGGCGCGGTGCGTCGGCTGACCGAGACCGAGGCTGACGAGATCGACGCCAAGGTTTCGCCCCAGGGCAACTATGTCTCGTTCGTCCGCGATCAGGATCTGGTCGTCTATGACCTGGCCACCGACAGCGAGACCGAGGTGACCACGGACGGTGACGGCCTGATCACCTGGGCCACGGCCGAGTTCATCGCCCAGGAGGAGATGGATCGCGACACCGGCTACTGGTGGAGCCCGGACGAACGCTACATCGCCCTGCAGCGCACCGACGAATCGACGGTCGACGTGATTCCGCGCCTCGATATCACCGGTGGCGGGGCCCGGGTGATCGAGCAGCGCTATCCGCGCGCCGGCCGGCCCAATGCGGTGGTCGACCTGTATGTTCATGACCGCCAGACAGGGCAGCGGATCAAGGTCGATCTGGGCACGAACAGCGACATCTATCTGGCCCGGGTCAACTGGTCGGCCGACGGCCGGACCCTGTATGTGCAGCGCGAGAGCCGTGACCAGAAGACCCTGGACTTGCTGAGCGTCGACCCGGCCACGGGCGCGTCGCGGGTGATCCTGACGCAGACCTCGAGGGCCTGGGTCTCGCTGAGCCATGACTTCAAGGTGCTGGAGAACGGCAATTTCATCTGGTCGTCGGAGGAAAGCGGCTGGCGACACCTGTATCTGTATGATCGCAATGGCCGGCGGCTGCGGGCGATCACGCGCGGCGAGTGGCCGGTCAAGAGTCTGAACGGCGTCAACCAGGCGACGGGCGAGGTCTATTTTACCGCCTCGATGCGCGACGGCCGTGAGTTACCGATCGAACAGCAGTTGTTCCGGGCCAGCCTGAACCGGACGGCGACGCCGGTGGCCGTCACCCCGGCGGGCGGCTGGTGGAGCGCCTCGGTCAACAAGACCGGCACCGCCTTCGTCGGCAACTATTCGGATCCGGACACCCCGTCGCAGTCGGGCCTGTACCGCGCCGATGGCAGCTTCGTGCGCTGGATCGAGGAAAACCGGCTGGACGAGAGCCACCCCTTCTTCCCCTATGCCGGACGCCAACAGGACCCGACCTTCGGCACGCTGGACAGCCATGGCCAGACCCTGGTCTGGCAGATGACCACCCCGCCGGGCTTTGATCCGTCGAAGAGGTATCCGGTGGTGATGCAGGTGTATGGCGGGCCGTCAGGCGGCGGGGTCAAACGGGCCTGGCAGAGCGCCAACAATCAACTGTTGACTGAGGCTGGATATATCATCTTCCGGCTCGACAACCGCGGCGAGGGTGACCGGTCGACGGCCTTCAAGCAGGCCCTGTATCTGACCATGGGGCAGCCGGAGGTAGAGGATCAGGTACTTGGGGCCAACTATCTGAGAACGCTGCCCTATGTCGACGATGCGCGCATCGCCATGATGGGCTGGTCCTATGGCGGCTTCATGAGTCTGATGGCCCTGACCGAGCCAGCGATGGGGCTGACCTCGGCCATCGCCGGGGCCCCGCCGACCGAGTGGAGTCTGTATGACACCCACTATACCGAACGCTTCATGTCGACGCCGGAACTGAACCCCAATGGCTACGCCGCCTCGGACGCGATTCCGCGGCTGGAAAACATGACCGGTCGGCTGCTGCTGATGCACGGTATGGCCGACGACAATGTCATCCTCGAGAACTCGACCCGCGTGATCGATGCGCTGCAGAGCCGCAGCATGCCGTTCGAACTGATGCTCTATCCCGGCCAGCGCCATGGGGTGCGTGGCAACGAAAGGCAGCTGCAACAATGGCGCACCTATCTGGACTTCCTCGACCGCACGATCGGGTCACGGGCTGTCAAGGTTCAATAGACCCGCTATCCCCCGCGAGAGCCGGGGCCCAGTTCTTTCGCTACGCATAGCGCCCGGGATCACAGCCAATGCAAACTCCTACCTTCCCGATACCCAAAAGCTTGGGTCCCGGCTTTCACCGGGATGAGCGGAGGTGGGGAGCGGCCACCGCCCTCTTGTTTGCGCTGATTGCCGCCCCCGTGTTGGCACAGGATGCCTCACCGGAAGTTGAACCAGCGCTGGAAGCGGCACAGGCGCAGTGCGGATATTTGCCGCATGAGGTTTCGACCGAAGCCTTGGAAGATCGCGGGACGGCTCTTCAGGTTCTCGCGTTCTATCAATGCGTTGGTGACGCTGTGACGGATCGGGCAATCATTCGCTGGACGGTGCCCGGCCCAATTGAATTCTGGTCACGGCGACAGCGAAACATCCGGGACCTGCCCATCCTGTTGAAAGACAATATCGAGACGCGCGACATGCCGACCACGGCGGGTTCACTGGCCCTGGTCGACAACGCGCCGGGCCGCGACGCGCCGCTGGTGGCGCGGCTGCGCGAGGCGGGAGCCGTCATCTTCGGCAAGACCAATCTGTCGGAATGGGCCAACATCCGCTCGTCCAACTCGATCAGCGGCTGGAGCGCGGTCGGGGGGCAGACGCGCAATCCCTATGATCCGGAACGCACGCCGTGCGGCTCATCGGCGGGCAGCGCGGTGGCGGTGGCCATCGGCCTGGCCCCGGCAGCGATCGGCACCGAGACCAACGGCTCGATCGTCTGCCCTGCCTCGGTCAATGGCGTGGTCGGGTTCAAGCCGACCGTGGGGCTGGTGTCGCGCACCCACATCGTGCCGATCAGCCATTCGCAGGACACGGCCGGGCCGATCACCACCACGGTCGAGGACGCGGCCATCGTGCTGACGGTGATCGCCGGGAGCGATCCGCTGGACCCGGCCACGGTCGAGGCCGATGCGCGCAAGGTCGACTATCGCGCGGCGCTGGACGCCAACAGCCTGCAAGGGACGCGGATCGGAGTGATGCGTTTCCTGCTGTCCAGTTATTCGGACGAGACCCAGGCGGTGTTCGAGACCAATCTGCAGGCGCTGCGCGACGCCGGGGCCGAGCTGGTCGAGATCACGGAGGGGCCGGACATCCGGGCGATCAGCACCGCCGCGCGCCAGGTGTTGATGACCGAACTGAAGGTCGATCTGAACGCCTATCTGGCGTCGACCGATCCGCACCAGGTGCCGACCCGCACGCTGGCCGATCTGATCGCCTTCAACGCCGTCGAGCCGCGTGAGACCGTGCTGTTCGGGCAGGAACTGTTTCTTGTGGCGGAGGCCACCAAGGGACTGGCCGATCCGGCCTATATCGAGGCGCGGGCCAGTTCGTTTCGGATGGCGGGACCCGAGGGCATTGACCGGATGATGGCGGAAAATCGCGTCGTGGCCCTGATTGCCCCGACGACCTCGCGGGCTTGGACCAATGACCCGGATGATGATGACCGCTCGCAGGGGTCGTCCAGCTCACTGGCGGCGGTGGCCGGTTATCCGCACCTGACCGTGCCGATGGGATTCGATCGCGGCATGCCGGTCGGGATCAGCTTCATCGGCGGCAGGTGGGATGATGCGCGTATCCTGTCGCTGGGCCATGCCTATGAGCAACGGACCCATGCGCGGCGCGCACCGGACGTCGGGACCGTGGCCCCGTAGCCGCGTCTGCGCGCATGAAAAAGCCCCGGCGCGACGGCCGGGGCTTGATCCGTTGCCGACCGGCCGATCAGCCGGGCGCTTTGACCGTGCGCAGATAGGGCAGCTTGACGTCGACGTCGCCGAACTTTGCCTTGGCATCCTCGGTCGAAACCGACAGGGCGACGATCACGTCCTGACCGGGCACCCAGTTGGCCGGCGTGGCCAGGGGCATCCCGTCGGTGGCCTGCACGGCGTCGAGCGCGCGCAGGATCTCGGCGAAATTGCGCCCCACCGCCATCGGATAGGACATGGTCAGCCGCACCTTCTTGTCCGGGCCGACGATGAACACCGTGCGGACAGACGCGGAGTCCGCCGCCGTGCGCCCGTCGGGCATATAGGCGTCCGCGGGCAGCATGTCGTACAGTTTGGAGACGTTGAGCGAGGTGTCGTCGATGATCGGAAAGTTGGCCGGCGCGCCGGCGACCTTTTCGATATCGGCTTTCCATTTCACATGGTCGTCGACGCTATCGACGGAAACGCCGATCACCTTGGTGTTGCGCTTTTCGAACTCCGGGGCGAGCTGTGCCACGGCACTGAATTCGGTGGTGCAGACGGGGGTGAAGTCCTTGGGGTGGGAGAACAGGATCGCGTAGCTGTCGCCGACCCAGTCGTGGAACTGGATCTCGCCCGCGGTCGAGGCGGCTGTGAAATCGGGAGCAATATCGTTGATGCGCAGACCCACCGGGCAATCTCCTGTCAGCAAAAAATCCATGGTCGTTCCCGGATATAGGTATTTCATCCGCGCCCTTCCAGACCGGGCGGAACCCTGAATCGGTCAAATCGTTGGGCGAATATGGAGAAGATGTTCATCCGCATGGCCAGCGCCACCGCCCGGATAGCGGGCAAGCCCTGGACCTTTCTGGCCTGTCTCGGGATCGTTGTGATCTGGGCGGCTTCGGGCCCGGTGTTCGGGTTCAATGAGACCTGGCAGCTGGTGATCAATACCGGCACGACCATCGTCACCTTTCTGATGGTCTTCCTGATCCAGAACACCCAGAACCGCGACGCCTCGGCGATGCACGCCAAGATGGACGAACTGCTGCATGCGGTGCGTGGGGCGCAGGAGCGGTTCATCGGTATCGAGCATCTGACAGACCACGAGCTGGCGATCATCCTCGCTGAAGTCGAGGCGCGGGCCCGGAAGAGCCATGCGGATCCGGATCCGGACCCGGCAAAGTCCAGTCCGACACGCGGGCGCCGTGGCAAGGCAGCAGAGTCCTGAACGGTCGGGATGCCGATGGTCGCTGAGGGGTAGACAGGTCGACGATTCTCGCCCCATTGCACTGGGGGGGATTCCAAAAGTGATTGATATATCGACGGTATCGGCAGACCTTTCGTGACGGGGAGAGGGGAGGTCGACGTTCGCTCGACCGGTCCCCGCCTGGTGGTGCTGCTGGGACTGGCGCATTTCGCTGGCTATGCCGACCGCGCCATTCCCGCCGTGTTCGCGCCGGGACTGAAGGCAACCTTCGCCCTGAGCGATGCCCAGCTGGGTGCGCTGCAGGGGGGGCCGTTCGTTCTGAGCTATGTGCTGGCGACCCTGTGGGCCGGGCGGCGCACCGCACGGCAGGTCCGGCCAGGCACCTATGTCGGTCTGTGCATCCTGCTCTGGACCGCCGCTGCGGTGGCCTTTGCCCTGGCGCCCGACTATTCGACGCTGCTGGGTGCCCGGATGGTGTTCGGCGTCGGTCAGGCTGCTTTCGCCCCGGTCGCCCTGGCGATGCTGGCCACGGCCGCCCCGATCGCCGCTATCCAGCCAGTCGGCATCTTTACCGCCGGTTCGGCCACCGGAAGGAGCGGCGGTATGCTGTTGGGCGGACTGGTGCTGACTCTGGCTGCCGCGACCGGACTGACGGCGGTGATCGAGCCGTGGCGCATCGCGGCCCTGTTGATGCTGGTCCCCAATCTGCTTCTGGCGGTCAGCTTTCTGGCGCGGCGGACGTCGGGACCCGCGCCGGCTCCGGCCGGTGGCGGACTGGCCGACGCCCTGCGCTGGGCAGCCGGCCGGCCGTGGACGCTCACACTGTATATGGTCGCCGCCTGCGGCATGGTGATGATGGTCCAGTCACTCGGCGCGTGGAGTCCCTCCATCATCGGGCGTCAGTTCAGCATGGGTCCAGCCGCCGCCGCGGTGCTGGTGGGGGCGGTGACCCTGCTGGCGGCCCCGACCGGTCATTTGCTGGCCGGACGGAGTGCCACCGCCGGTCAATTCAGGGCACACGGGCCGGGTCTGGCCCTGGGGGGCAGCGCGGCCCTGGCGATACCGTCGGTGATCGGACTGAGCCTGGCTCCGACACCGGCTCTGGCCGCGGTCTGTCTGGTGGCCCTGATCGTCGCCAGCGGGTTCGGTGCGGCGATGGCCCTGATCGGTCTGCAGGGCCTGGCACCGCCCCGGCTGCAGCGTGGCATGAACAGCGGGTTTCTCGTGCTGGTAACGATATTCGGAACGGCGGCCGGTCCCCTGATCACCGGAGCGGTCAGCGACCGGATCGCGTCGAATGGTCTGGCGCTGGGTCTGGCCCTGGCAATCGTGGTGACGAGCGCGGGCCTGATCGTGATCGCTGCTGCCCTCGCCGGTTCCGGCGGCTGGATGCGCCTCACCGCCGACATCCGGGCCGGTGCCGTCGCGCCGGATCACCTGAAATAGTGTTTCCTGAATTGACGCCCCTCATGCCCGACCAGTTCCAGTTTTCGAGCGCCGGCCTCACGGAAAATGAGGCCTTCGGCAAATACGTCCGGCTGTACAGCGGCGGCTCCGACGTCAGCCGGGGCGAGGGCAGTTTTCACGCCCGGGTGCGGGCGTGGCGGATGGACAATCTGCTGCTGTTCGAACGGAATCTCTCGGGCGTGATACATGCCCGGTCCGGCCGGGCGAATACCGACGGCTTCGACCATATCGTCATTACCCTGGTGCTGGCGGGGCAGGTCGTGGGCGGTGCGGACAGCGGTTTCATCGAAGCGGAACCGGGAGACATCTATCTGACCGATACGCTGCGCCCGTCGCGCACGGCGTTCCACAATGCCCACGTCCTGACCGCGAGCGTCGCCCGCACCCTCGTCGGGGTGGCCCTCGGGAGCCACGCCGGCCTGCATGGGCGGGTGCTCAAGGCTCCGGAGAATCTGGTGCTGGCCGACTTCATGCAGTCGCTGGCCCGTCACGGCGATCTGCTGCGCCCGGAGGTGCTGGCCAGTTTGGGGCGCGCCTTCATCGATGTCCTGTCCTCGGCCACCCTGGTCGATCGGCCTGGCGGGGGCGAGGCCCGGCGCAAGGACTTTGTGCGCCGGGAAACCGTCAAGCGCCATATCCTCGACAACCTCGGCCATCCGGATCTGTCGGTGGAGTCGATCAGCAAGGCCACAGGCATCTCGCGCTCCGGCCTGTATCGGTTGTTCGAGATGGAGGGGGGGATCGCCGGACTGATCCTGGACCGACGGCTGGAAGCGGTCCGCGGCGCGCTCGACCGACGGGCCGGGACGACCCTGGACGGGTTGGCGACACAGTTCGGCTTTTCGAACGCAACGGCGATGGGCCGGTCGTTCACTGAGGCCTACGGCGTGTCTGCCCTGACCTATCGCAAGGCCGTTGCGGCCACCGCGCCCGGTGACAGCGATGACAGTCAGCGTCGCTGGGAGAGTTGGCTGATCGAGATTACCTGAGACGACGGAAAGGCTAGCCGCCCGTCACATAGATTGTGCAGGTCGAGGAGTCGCCGGTCAGGGGATTGGCGAAGGAGACCACCTGGGCCACGGGGTTCGCGAATACGTGGCCGAGCAGTTCGAGAAACGCTGCGTCGGGCGCGTCGTCGGACCAGAGGGCGAAGACCCCGCCGGGCGTCAACCAGGACTTCATCCGCGTCAGGCCCTCGGCCGTATAGAAGCGCGCATGGGCGGGATTCAGCAGCCGGTACGGCGAATGGTCGATGTCCAGCAGGATGACGTCCCACAGACCGCCTTCGGTCGGGTCGGTGTCGAACAGGCTGAAGAAGTCGACGTGGGTCAGGATGCAGCGGGGATTGGTCCCGAGGCTCTCGCCGATCGGCACCAGCCCTTCGCGGTGCCAGTCGATCACCGCTTCGATCGCATCGGCGACCTCAACCGAAGTTACCCGGGGGTCGGTCAGGGCTGCTTGGGCCGTATAGCCGAGACCCAGACCGCCGACGAGAACCTTCAGCTCGGTGCCACTCGCCCGGGCCAGGCCCAGCGTGGCCAGCTCCGTCTCGCCGACCGTGAACAGGCTGGACATCAGATGTTCTTCGCCGAGGATGACCTCGACCACGTCCTGATCCAGCGCCGAAACCCAGCGACGCCGCAGGATGATCGGCCCCATGGGGGTGACGCGATAGTCCAGTTCCTCGATCAGACGCGACAAACAACGACTCCTGGCGACAGATGTGGGCCGTCACCATCGACCATCGATCCGCGCGATGCACGTGCTGATCGAACGAAACCCGGGGCGGGACCACGTTTGACGAGGGATGATCCCGATATTGCCGAGCGCCCCGAAACTGCTAGGCAGGGAGGATGACACCGACGGTCGGAATATCGGGGCGCGAACCGTGCCCCCGACCAGTCGAAAAGGCCCGCGCCCGTGAGATTTGCCACCGCCCTGACACTGGCCCTGTTTCTCATCACGTCCGCGGGCGGGGTCCAGGCGACACCGCGCGTGGACCCGAACCTTCTGGTCACTCCGCCGGCGAGCGAAGCGCCGGTACTCCCCGCTGAAATCACGGCAGAAGCGGCAGAGCAGCAGGCCCGTCTGGACGCGGCTCACCGGGCCCGGTTGGCCGCCCAGCGCCAGATCGAAACCGAACAGCGCGAGTTGGCGACCTATGGGGAGTCCCTGGCGGCGGCCGGGGCGGCGCTGGATGCGGCGGCACAGCGACATGCCCTCGAGACCGAGGCGGCTCTGGGGCTGCGCCAGCAGGCGCTGGAAGCGCGCAGCGACCCCGCGATGGCTGATGCGGTTTATGGCGACCTCCGGGCCGAGTTGCGGGCCACGCGCCAGCGTCTGGGGGCCACGCTTGACGCCATGCAGGGGCAGGCCGATCTGGCACCCGTGCCGTCCGCCTCTGTCGATGCGCTGGCACCCGGTGTCGAGCGAACCGCCGTGCGGGCGCAGCGTGGCGTGCTCGAGGCGCGACGGGCGCAACTGGTCATCCGACTGCACGACGGCAACCGGACCGAGGCGCGCCTGCTTCTGGCTCGTCTGACCACGCTGAACGAGGCCCGTCTCGATCTGTTGCCGCATCTGTCAGCGGGCAAGCGTCGGGCGACGACGGGCTTTACCCCGGCAGGCTGGAATCAGGTGTCGGCGGAGTTCGAACACCTGGTGCTGATCGTCCGCTACCATGCCCATACGCTGGTGGAGGCGACGCGATCGGGGGTGATCGGGCGGGATATCTTGTCTGCCAGCGCCCTTCTGGCGGCCTCGACCCTGTTGTGGATCCTCGTCCTGGCCGGTTTCGCCCTGTGGCGCGCGACGGCCCGACGGGTCCTGCCGCTCTGGGAGCAGGGTCTGCAGGAGAAGCACCGGGCGACGCTGCGGTCGACGCCCGACCCGCGTCTGTGGGGGCTGCGCCTGTTCATTGCGGTGCGCGGCCCGCTGGAATGGCTGATCATGCTGTCCGCGCTGCGGGCGTCACTGCCCGCCCATGTGCAAAACCTGCTGGAAGTGGAAATCATCGGGCTGGTCGTCGGTTGGACGCTGATTGCGGCTGTGGCCTCGCGGTTGCTGGATGCCTTGCTCGGGGCCGGCAATGACCGGTTGGGCCGGCGGGCGCGCGAGCTGGGCCCGTTGCGCCTGCGGTCGATGCGGCTGGTGAGCAATGTTGTCGTCGGCTTCATCCTGGTGCTGACCTTGACGGCCAAGCTGGTCGGCGAGGGGGCTTTCCACAACTGGGTGGCCTCGACCGGCTGGCTGGCGGCGCTGCTGACCGTGCTGATCCTGATTATCTGGTGGCGAGGCGAGGTCTTCGAACAGCTGGATCGCCATCGTCGCCCCAATGCGCTGCAGCGCTGGGTGCTGGCCAATCGTACGGGACGGACTGCCGCTGTGGCGGCGGTGCTGGGGACCGCCGATGTGGTGATCCGCAGTGTCAGTCGAACGATCCGTACGGTCGGCAGTCGTTTCATCTCCGTCCGGCGCACCCTGGCCTTCCTGTTCCGACAGGAACTGAGCCGTGCCGACCGCAATACGGTCTCGGACCTTGTCCCTCTGCCGGAAGACGCGTTCGCCAACCTGTCACCCGAGGTGCATGGCGAAACCTGGGTCGCGACCCGGCTGGAACCGATGCTGGATCTGCTGGCCCAGCGCAGTGGGGGTGGCCTGGTCGTCCTGGTCGGTGAGCGTGGCTCGGGCAAGACTGCGGCGCTCCGGCAGCTGCAGCAGCGAATGGACGGAGCCCGGCTGGTGAAGGCTGATGAGCTGGACCCGGCGGCCGCGGGCCGCCGTTCGCCGTCGCGCGCCCGCGCCCAAACGGTCGTTCCTGCGGTAATGCTGGTCGACGATCTGGAGGCCCTGGTGCGGTTCGACGTCGGCGGCCTGTCGGCGCTGGATACCTGTCTGGACCTGGCCCGTGAGACCGCCGACCGGACCCTGTGGGTGCTGGCGATCGACAGCGCCGTCTGGGACCTGGTTTGTCGTCTGCGCAGTGTGTCCACGGTATTCAATACGGTGATCGAAGTCCCGCACTGGACCGATATGGCGATCGCCGAACTGTTGCAGGCCCGGGTCGCTGAGGCGGGAATCACGCCCGGCTACGACCGAATGATCGAGGATCTGACGGATCTCGACGACATCGATCGCCGGGAAGCGGTGGAGGCCAAGAATGCCGCCTTCATGCTGCTGTTGTGGGATGCATCAGACGGCAATCCGGGGGTCGCCCTGCATCTTTGGCGCTCGGTGCTGGGCGTGGCTGCGGACGGTACAGTCTTCGTTCGTCCGTTGGATCCGGTGATCGAGGCGGCGATCGAGCGTTTGCCGCTGGAGGCCCTGTTCATCTACCGGGCGGTGCTGCGACAGGCCGGGGCCAGACCGGCGGAGATCGTCGCGGCCACGCGCCTGCCAGCCGCCACGGTTGCGGATGTGCTGCGATCCGGCGTCCAGACGGGACACCTGCTCATCCGCGACGGCGGTCATCATGTGTCCTGGGACTGGTACCGCGCGTTGACCCGTAGTCTGGTCCGTCGCCATCTGGGGAGCATCGCATGATCCGCCGTGTCGCACCTGTCCTGCGCCCTATAGTGCCGGGGGCCGGGCTGGCGCTTTTTGCCGCCGGTTCCGCGCAGGCCCAGGACCAAGTCGACATCAGCCAGCTGGCCGGATTCATCCAGTGGGGCGGGGTGGCCGCCTCGGTCGTCGTTTTTGTTCTGGCCCTCGTCCTGCTGCGCGGGCTGGAACATCTGTCGAAAATCCTGTGCGAGCGTTTCGTCAGCCGGCGGCCGACGATCCAGATGGTCGAATCGGCTGCGCGCTTCATCGTCTATCTGATCACCATCATTATCGCCGTGCGGCTGAGCCTGAGGATGGACGCCACGGCCCTGACCGTCATCGGTGGGGGCCTCGCCTTCGCGGTCGGTTTCGCCATGCGCGATCTGGTGGCGGCGGTGATCGCCGGGATCACCATCATGTTCGACCGGCCGTTCCAGGTCGGCGACCGGGTCGAGTACGCGGGCCAGTATGGCGATGTGGTCAAGATCGGTCTGCGCAGCGTTCGGATGAACACGCTGGACCACAACGTCATCACCATTCCCAACAACAAGGTGCTGACCGACGTCACCTCCAGCGGCAACTACGGGGCCCTGGAGATGCAGGTCCCGTTCGAGATGGTGATCGGCCCCGATGAGGACCTGGAGCTGGCCATGACCCTGGTGCAGGAGGCCTGTCTGACCAGCCCCTATGCCTATCTGGACGAGCCCGCTCCGGTGCTGGCCAAACAGGTGCTGGAGGGCAATTTCGCGCTGATCCGCATCACCGCCCGCCCCTATGTATTTGAGGCCAGGCACGAGAAGAGTTTCGAGACCGATGTGACGCTGCGGGTGCGGCGCGCCTTCCGCGAGCACGGCATCGCCGGTCCGACTGTGGTCCTCGCCCGGGTCTGACCGAAACTCCCCCGGAACCATGGCGCGTGAGCTCTCCACCAAAATCAGAGACGGGGGATTCAGCGCAGCCTGCCCGACGGCCTGAGGTCGCGGTCCCGACTGCGCCGAGGCAGGCGAGCCGACCTGCCGCACCAGTGCTGTCAGCGATGTCCGTAGGCAGATGATCCGAAATCGATGCGACTGATCGAAATTCTAATCGCTCTCAGAAATAAAACAGCTATATCAGTGCCATAGCTTTGCAAAGAAATAGGCTTGCGGGTCGGAGGAAGCGGGCCGTCTAATGTTGTCACGAGGAAGGGGGCCACGATGCAGAACGGAACGATCGACCTGAACGCCTTCTGGATGCCCTTCACGGCGAACCGGGATTTCAAGCAGACTCCGCGTCAGTTCGGCTCGGCTGGGGGGATGCACTATTACACGCCCGACGGCAGTCCCGTTCTGGACGGAACGGCGGGGCTGTGGTGCGTCAACGCCGGGCATTGCCGCACGGCCATCGTCGATGCCATCGCTCACCAGGCCGCGACGCTGGACTATGCGCCGACGTTCCAGCTGGGCCATCCCAAGGTCTTCGAACTGGCGACGCGACTGGCCGACCTGTTCCCGGGCGACATCAACAGGGTGTTTTTCGCCGGGTCGGGCTCGGAGGCGGTCGATACCGCGCTGAAGATCGCGCTGGCCTATCATCGTGCCAACGGTCAGCCCGAGCGCACGCGGTTCATCGGCCGCCAGCGTGGCTATCACGGCGTCGGCTTCGGCGGGATTTCTGTGGGCGGGCTGGACAACAACCGGCGCGGCTTCACGCTTCTGCCCGGTGTCGATCATCTGTCGCATACCCATAACCTCGAGCATGCGGCATTCACCCGCGGTCAGCCCGAATGGGGCGCGCATCTGGCCGATGAGCTGGAAGAGCTGATCGCGCTGCGCGGGGCCGAGACCATCGCCGCCGTCATCGTCGAGCCGCTGGCCGGATCGACGGGGGTGCTGGTGCCGCCGGTTGGTTATCTGGAGCGACTGCGCGAGATCAGCGAACGCCATGGGGTGCTGCTGATCTTTGACGAGGTCATTACCGGCTTCGGTCGTCTGGGCGCGGCGACCGCCGCCGAACTGTTTGACGTGACCCCCGACATGATCGTCTGTGCCAAGGGTCTGACCAACGGGGCCGTGCCGATGGGCGCGGTCGGGGTGCGCGACTTCGTGCACGATACCATCGTCGACGCCAGCGAGGGCGGCATCGAATTCTTCCACGGCTACACCTATTCCGGTCATCCGCTGGCCGCGGCTGCGGGCCTGGCCACGCTGGACGTCTATGCCGATGAGGGCCTGTTCGACCGCGCCGCCGGTCTGGCCTCGTTGTGGCAGGAGCAGGTGCATGGGCTGGGTAATGTTCCGCATGTCATCGACATCCGAAATCTGGGGCTGGTGGCGGGGATCGAGATGTCGCCGCGTCCCGGCGCGCCCGGCGCGCGGGGGACCGAGGTCTTTCACACCTGTTTCGATCAAGGCGTTCTGGTTCGCGTGACGGGCGACACGATCGCCCTGTCGCCGCCCCTGATCGTCACGCCCGACCAGATTGCGCAAATGCTCGACTGTGTTTCCGACGCAATTCATCAAACCAACTGACCACCACGTCCACAACGAGGGGAAGATTGCTATGAGACAGTATCTTTTAGGGGCTTCGGTTATCGCTCTTGCGGTCGCCGCCTCGACCACTGCCATGGCGCAGACGGCACCCGCCGCCAGGCCCCAGGTAGCAACCGCAATCGACGACGTCATCGTCACCGCCCAGCGGCGGGAACAGGCGGCACAGGATGTCGGTATCGCGCTCAGCGTGCTGTCGGGTGAGGAGCTGACCAATCGGGGCATCACTAACGTCAACCAGTTGCAGACCGCCACACCGAACCTCGAGATCGAGCCGGCGTTCGGCGGCGGCGCGGCCCAGTTCCGCCTGCGCGGGGTCGGTTTTCAGGACTATGCCTCGAACAACTCGCCGACCGTAGGCGTCTACGTCAACGAGGTTGCCTATCCGGTTCCGGTGATGACCCAGGGACTGATCTTTGACATCGATCGGGTCGAGGTTCTGCGCGGACCGCAGGGGACGCTCTACGGGCGTAACACTACCGGCGGGGCCATCAGCTTTGTGACCCGCAGGCCGACCGAGGTCATGAGCGCCGGGATCAAGGGTGAATACGCGACCTTTGATGCCGTTCAGATCGAGGGTTATGTCTCGGGCCCGATCAGCGAAAACGTTAAGGGCCGGCTGGCCGCCATGACCCAGCAGGGCGGTGGCTTCCAGTACAATCGCGATACCGGGGAATCACTGGGCGATGCTGATCGCACCGGATTGCGGGGTCTTCTGACATTCGAACCGACTGCCGACCTGTCGTTCACCCTGGATGTGCACGGTGGCATCGACAAATCCGAGAACGAAGGTCTGTATCTGCTCAGCCCGCTGGTCACGCGTCTGGGTGGGCCGGGCTCCGTCACCATTCCCGCCGACATCGATCACCGGGCGACCGGTTGGGGCCTGTCGCCCCGCTTCGCCGCCGAGACGGGGCGCGACATCAACGCCAAGCCCGGTCGGGACAATTCATCGTGGGGCACGTCCCTGAACGGCCACTACGATTTCGAAACGATGCGCCTGACCAGCATCACCAGCTATGAAACCCTGGATCGTAGCGAATACGGTGACTGGGACTCCTCACCCTCGGTCGAGGCAGACACATTCTTCGCGAGTGACGTTTCGGTCTTTTCGCAGGAGTTTCGACTGTCGTCGGATGCCGATGGGCCGCTGAATTGGGTTGCCGGCGTCTATTATTCGAAGCAGGAGCTGGACGAGCGGTACTCGTCGGACTTCATCGATATCTACGGCACCTATGGTCAGGTGGCCTATGCCCAGGAAGTTGAGTCCTACAGCATCTTTGGTCAGGCCGAATACCAGTTCAGCGACGAGTTCAAGGTGATCGGCGGCCTGCGTTACGAAGAGGAGACGCGGAGCCTTGAGGGGTTCGGTACAGCGTTCGGTGGTGCCACGGCCCTGCCGCCGACGTCAGTCGATACCGAGATGACCCCATTGACCGGCAAGGTCGCGCTTGAGTTTACGCCCAGCGACAACCTTCTGATCTACGGATCGTTCAGCCGCGGTGCCAAGTCTGGCGGTTTCACCACCTACAACACCGGCAGTGCCAGCGGCATCGAGCCGTTTCGACCGGAAATCCTTCTCGCCTATGAGGTCGGGTTCAAGGCGGATCCGACGCGGTCGTTCCAGCTGAATGGCGCAGCCTATTTCTACGACTATACCGACCAGCAGGTGCTGTCAGCGGTGTGGGGGGTCAACGGTCCGGTCGGCAAATTTGCCAACGTGCCGTCGTCGGAAATCTACGGGGCCGAGCTGGAAGGCACCTGGCGGCCCGTCCCGAATCTGCGGATCACCCAGTCGATCAGCTACAAGCACGGCGAATATACCGAGTTCTTCGATCTGGATGTCCCTGCTTCGCGACTGGCCAATGCAGCCGTCTTTGTCGACAAGTCGGGCGTTGAAATCCCGTTCCCGGCGGTCAGCTATGGCGGTTCGGTTGGCTATGACTGGATGGTGGATAGCCTGGATGTCATGGCCGAGGTCAACTACAGCTTCCGCGACGAATATCCGTCGTGGCTGGGTGTGAAATACGACGTGCCGTCCTACTGGCTGGTCAATGCCAGTGTGATGATATCGCCGCAGATCGGACCGTGGTCCGCCGCCCTGTTCGTTCGCAATCTGTTCGACCAGGAATATGACCTGACGCGCAACTTCTTCACCTCGGCCGATATCGCCCAGCCGGGCCGGCCGCGTACCTTCGGCGTGCGTTT
>TARA_R110001606_G_scaffold200083_1_pt1 | contig 22479 bp, 34 predicted proteins | sample TARA_R110001606 | Tara Oceans TARA_R110001606 (sample SAMEA4398315) | marine metagenome | biome: Polar Biome; feature: [SRF] surface water layer (ENVO:00010504); material: water (ENVO:00002006), including particulate matter (ENVO:01000060) such as... | depth 5 m | reverse complement strand
ATTAAAGAGCTGTGGAAATTTCTTACAGAAAACTTTGGTGATGAAGTTGGAGAGGACATTGAACAGTCAATGAGGGAAACTCTTGGGCCTATCTTAGGATACAATGCTACTGATATGTTATTACGAGGACTCCCAAGAGGACTTGGTATAGATGTATCTAGAAGAACAGGTTATGGTGATGTTATACCATTAAGATTAGTTATGGGTGGTGACGCTATAGATTTTACAGGACCAGCTATTGCTAGGTTATGGGATCAAGTTCAAGGAATAAACAATGCAGTTGAAAGAAACACAGGATTACCTGATACATCTTTAGCCCTTGCTCAAGCTTTATTACCTGTTGGATTCGGTAACTTTATAGAAGGTGCTATCCAAGAACCTAGTAGGGGAACTTTAACTAGAAGAGGACAACAGATTTTACCAGCTGGAGCTTTAAGTAACATGCAACGTGTTATAAAATCAGCTGGCTTTACACCTACTAACGTGGCAAGAGCAAGAGAACGTAAAGGAATAATGAACTACTATAATTATCGTTCAAAGAATGGTAAAGATATGTACTCAAACAGAATGGCTGTCTCATTAAGTAACTATATAAGTGCTATGAAAGATGGTGACATTGATACTGCAATGGATGCGTATCAAGAATACTTAAAAGATTATCTGCATGTAAGTAATCATGATTTAAATAACATGGCTACACCTTCAAAGCAATACAATATTAATCTTAAGACTATTGAGAAACGTGCAGAAAGAACACAAGATGCAATGGGACAAAATCTTTCTTCTAGAATCAGAAAGAACATACGTCCTGAGTTACAACAGAAGATGAGGGACGGGGCTATACCTACAAGCGGTTGACATATTAATACTTTGTTTCTATAAATAGCTGTATGAAACAACCAATCAATGTATATATAGGATACGATTCTCGTGAGCCAGAAGCTTACGAAGTCTGCCGCCATTCGTTACTGAAGTTCAACAACGAAGACTTCAGTGTAAACCCAATACCTATGAAGCATCAAGAGCTTAGAGAAATGGGACTCTTTGATAGACGTTGGGTGATTGACGAGCAAGGACAATACTGGGATGAGTTAGACGGTAAGCCTTTCTCTACAGAATTCTCACATAGTAGATTTGCCATACAAGAATATGCTAAGACAGTACATAATCAAACTGGCTGGACTATGTTTGTTGATTGTGATTTTTTATTTCGTAAACCTGTTAAAAAGTTATTTGATTTAGTTGATGATAAGTATGCAGTTATGTGTGTTAAGTTTGATTGGAAGCCACGTAGCACTGTTAAGATGGACAACAAGATTCAATCATCATACCCACGTAAGCTCTGGTCTTCTTTAATGTTGTGGAACTTGGATCATCCTGAAAATAAAAGGATGGGTTACATTAAATTAAACAACGCTTACGGTATAGATCTACATACATTTACATGGTTACATGAAGATAAACTTATTGGAAGTATTCCTGAAACTTGGAACTATGTTCCTAGTGTTTCTTTAGATAACCCTGATCCTTCTGCTGTACATTTCTCAGAGGGTGGTCCGTGGTTTAAAGGATATGAATACGTAGACTATTCTTTTGAATGGCGCAGAGAACATGTAACAGCTCTCTATGAAAAATGGAATTCTGTTAGATTTGAAGAAACAGCAAGACGAGTAACAGCAGGAAAAAAATAACATGACTATTAATATTGTAACTAGTTTCCCTATTAAAGCATGGGATCTATATGCTAAAGAATTCTTAACTTCCTTTGATAAGAAGTGGGATAAGAAAGTAAACTTAGCCGTGTACTATGATGGCGGTGAGTTACCTAAAGATATAGTTAAGAGTGATCGTATCTCTTATTTTAAATTAGATAAAGATAAGGAATGGGCTGCCTTTCAAGATACATATGGAGACAACAATGGCAGACCTGAAGGATACAGTGAGATAGAAGAATGGCCTCCTAGAACGTTTGTTCAGGATGATACCTATAACTACCGTATGGATGCCGCAAGGTTCTCTCATAAAGTATTTGCAATGACAGGCGAAGCTAATAGGTTAGTACATGACGCAAGTTCCAAAGCTGTTAAGAATGGTATTAATCCATTACATGCAGAGGTAGGTCATCTGGTATGGATTGATTCGGATTCTAAAACTAAAAAAGATGTATCGTATGATACCGCTGTAGATATGATACGTACAGGAGACAACGTTCAGTTACATGAGATTAGTCATCTAGGTAGAACAACTATTGACTACAGCTGTACATCTTTTATTTCTTTTAATTTATCTAGTATACGTGTTCAAGAATTCCTTAGTGACTTTCGAGGTATCTATGTAAGCGGAGAAGTATTTGGATACAGAGAATGGACTGACGCATTTGTGTTTACTCGTTTACTTACTATGTATGGCGTTCATGGTTTAGTAGTTAATAACCTAACTGAAGACTGTCCTGACTTAGATGCTTTTGATATAGCTGAGATAGGAAAGTACATGGTTCACAACAAAGGTAATCAAAAGATTACAGGTGAACTGCCGCCAGATGTATCCGGGCCTCAACGAAATGATATGATACATAAACTTGTGGCGCATTATAAGTTTAAGAACATACTTGAGATAGGAACATGGAGTGGAGCTAGAGCTATTAAAATGGCATCTGCTTTGTTCGAAGCTGGTGTAGAGAAGGTACATTATTCAGGCTTTGATTTGTTTGAAACTGCAACAGAAACTGATGATGAAGTAGAAAAGAATGTTAAGAAACATTACAGCGAGGATGAAGTAAAAGAATATTTATTTAATTTTTCTAACACTGCTGCAAAGAACGGTAAAGAGTTTACCTATCAACTGTTTAAAGGGAACACTCGTGATACCTTAAAGATCTTAAAGAATAAAGATTATTGTAACACTCATAACATCAAACCTGACTTTGCTTATATAGATGGTGGTCATAGTGTTGAAACAATTAGATCTGATTATGCAGCTCTAAAACATTTACCTGTTGTTTTATTCGATGACTTCTATACAAAAGCAGATGGTCAAGATGATTTCCCAGATATTACAAAGTTTGGTTGTAATGAAATTATTGATAAGGACATCAATGATAAATACTTAAAGGCTGTCATACCTACTAACGATCATATTACAGGAGGTGGGATTACTAACTTAGCTGTAGTAGTTAAAGAAACAAAGAGGGGACTACCACCAGTACTCTCTCCTACTAGGATGCCTATCAAAGTTAACCCTCAAGACTGTATGCCTAAAGAGCATATTAAAAATAACATAGAAACTAATACACCTAAAATAAAAAGATGGATAGACGAGAAGGGTGCGATCAATGAAGATACTATTATTGTAGCATCAGCTGGTCCATCTTTAGTAGACTATATAGATGATATTAAAGAGAAGCAGAAGAAGGGAGCTAAAGTTGTTTGTGTTAAACATTCATTACCTACTTTGTTAAAACACGGCATCACTCCTTACGCCTGTACTATCTTAGACCCACGTTCTATTGAAGGTGAGAGTACGCACGGTGTAGTAAGGAAAACTTTATTTGAAAACATTCCAGCTGAAACTAAGTTACTGGTTGCAAGCATGACCGATACTTCAGTATTAGATTACTTACTTACTAAGACAGATAACATCATAGGCTTCCATGCCTTCTCTAATGCTGTGTCAAAGTATCCATTCTTAAATGGTAAGTATCTTATAACAGGTGGTACATGTGCGGCTACTAGATCAGTAGGACTATTTCATACAGTGGGATTCCGTAACTTCCATCTGTATGGATTTGATTCTTCTCTCCTAGAAAAGCCAAAAGATTATGACAAGAAACGTCCTGACGGTATGCCGTTGTTTATGAATGTTGGTATCGAAGATGGTAACATAGATGCTGAAAAGTTCTGGACAACTGGAGAACTACTAGCGTTGGCTCAAGATGTGGAGCAGATGTTAGACAGTCAAGTTCTTGATCTTAATATTGATATACATTGTAAGGGACTTGTAAATGCAGTTTGGAAAGACAGATTATCTAAAGGATACAAGAAAAGAATGTATACAGATATCTTAGCATGAGTGATGATAACATAGTTAAGTTTCCTAATAACGCAATTGTTACAGTTGTAAATGATGCACTGACGCAACAAGAATTAGATGTTAAAAAGAAAGCTTTAATCAATTGCCTCAACGATGCGATACGTAAAGTAGAAGAATCTGATAGCATAACAGGTGGTGTATGTTTATTATTTGAAGACAATGGAACCATGTACGATTCAATGGGCGGCGATGTCAGTGGTACTAACTTATATGTTATGTTAGATAAGCTCAAATTAGATCTAATGAAGATCATCTGTGATACAATGGGTTATACTAATTACTCAGAAGAGGATTAAAAGATGAAAAATGTACCTCACTATACAAAAAATGGTAAACTATATACAGGCAAAACACATAAAATGTCTGATGGCTCATTACATACTGGAACTACACATACCAAAAATTCTAAAGTGTTGAGTCATAAAAAACCTAAGAAGAAAAAAGGATTATAATATATGTTTGGATTAGCTGAATCAGTAGTCGGGGTAGCAGGGAAAGTTTTAGATAAGTTCATTGAAGACAAAGATCTCAAAACAAAACTAGAAGCAGAATTAAAATCACAAATAGTTTCTTTAGACTTGGCACAAGCTCAAGCTAATATAGAACAAGCAAAGCATCCATCTATATTCGTAAGCGGAGCTAGACCGTCCATCATGTGGATATGTGCTTTCGGTATTGGGTGGCAGTTTGTATTCCAACCAATTGCAATTTGGATCGTTGCTGTATCGGGATCAGCTATTGTTCTTCCCGACATTCAAACAGAAGGTCTGTTGACTTTAACACTTTCATTATTAGGTTTAGGTGGGATGCGTAGTTTTGAAAAGTCTAAAGGAATACAACGAAACAATATGAAATCTAAATGATTAATTTAACTGACAACGCAGACATACATCTATCCTCAGTTATTAATGAGAATGTTGGTATGTTTACAGACATAAGGCTATCTGTTACTAGCGGAGGTTGTTCTGGTTTTAACTATGACTGGCAGTTGACTAGCTCAAGAGAGACAGGAGATCATGTTATTGATCTTGATTCAGGTAAACTCCTTATTGATAATATCTCCCTCTTATACCTTGAGGGTATGACTATAGACTATAAGAAAGATATCTTTGGTCAGAGGTTGATGATAGACAATCCTAATGTTAAATCTACATGTGGGTGTGGTGAGAGCTTTCAAGTATAATAATTGCGTAGTTTAAGTAAAATCCTTTAACGTACAGCCCTTTACAGAGCATCTAAGGGGGTACTCAGCACCATACCTAGCCCAGACATAGTGATTCCTCTGAGATGTTCTTATAACAGCGTACAATAGAAATCATCTAAGACCACATGCAACTCTTAGTTATAGAACAACTTAGTACATATGTTAGTAATCCATTAGCAAATATGGATATAGATACGGCATTAATTATTATTAAAGCTCTATCATTCCACAACAACGAAACACATAACCATCCCATTACCCCTACCAAATGAAAGATAAGGTTAATAGGATAGATATTGTTTGTTGTGAGAAGCATTCCAATTAAAAGAATGATAGAAGAGGCCCACTTAATGTACCAATCTTTTGTGTAGGTTGGAGTTGTTTTTTCCATCATGCTCCGCACGTGCCTCCATGACCAGCTATATCACAGATGTCATGTGTTTCAACTGACTCTTCAAATTCTTTTCCAAGTTTATCTTTAGCTTCAGAGTAACTCACTCTGGTGAGAGGCTGACCGCCACGACTACCGTTAGGATAAACAGTGAACCCCCTAAGATTACGAGCGTACTTCGCAAGTGTTTGAGCAAAATCTTCAATAATATCTTCATTGTTTAATTTACTTCCCCATTCAGGTAAATTAATAGTACTTGATATAGACATGTCAACGTACTGTTGAACGTCTGCTTGAAACTTAATTCTCCTTTCATAATCTTCTGCTAAATCTAAAGCAGTCTCTATACTATCTGGATCAGTACCATAAGTTTCTATAATTTCTTTAGCCGCAGCATCAACTACGTATTGATAGTGCCACCTGTTCCCGTTCTTTAGATACCTTCTCTTATAAGCAACAGCAAATATAGGTTCAATTCCTGTACTTGTTCCTGCTAAGATTCCTATTGAACCTGTAGGAGCAACGGCTCTGTTAGCTATAGGAACACTTAACCCTAGTTGATTTGAGAAATCTTTAGATACTTTATCACTGACTCCTTTGTATATGCTTAACCAGTTATGTAACTCAGAAGTAACTTCATAACGCGATCCTCTTTTTAATAACCACTCGTGTACTCCCATGATACCTAATCCAAGTCTACGATTCTTTTCTCTAACATCATATACTTTTTCATAAGGAAGTTTTGCTTTAAGAGTTCCACATATAAGAAACTTAGTAGCTAACTCAACAACGCTAGAAAGTTCAGAAGCACTATCAATCCTAGCAAGATTAAGAGATCCCAAATTGCAAACGTCACTATCATCTTCTGAAGTAACTTCGGTACATGCATTTCGTAAAGTTTCTTTTTCTTTTTCAAAGAAATTAAATGAGAATCCCGGTTCACCTGTTCTAAGTGCCTGACCCACATTAGTCCTAAAGACATCTCCTATTTCTCCTGTCTCAATGTAATTAAGTAGCCACTCTGTATCGTAATTAACACTGACGTTTGTCATGTCAAGTGGAGCAGGGAAGTTAAAGTCCTGTTCTTTTATGTCGGCATAAGACATTCCGGGTTTAGGAACGGCATTACCATTGTCATCATAATCAGGGGTGCCAACTGGCATTGAGTGCCAATCTTTAGATTTAAGAAAGGAGTCAATATCTTTATGTTTCCAATTGAGACTAGCATAGATAGCAGACCTACGCGATCCACCCTGCATAACCCTACGTCCTATTTCATTAATCATCTGCATTTTAGGGATAGGACCAGAAGCTTTACCACCTGTTCCTTTAAGTACTTCACCCGATCCTCTATACACAGAGTAATCAATTCCTATACCACCACCTGTCATGAGACAAGATTCTGTCTTCCAAGAAAGGTTAGCCCAGTCTTCTCGTGTATCTTCTTCAGCCTTTAATAAGAAACAATTATTAAAAAACTTATTCTGTCGGCCAGCGTAGTAAAGATACCGTCCACCGGGAATAAACTTTAAGTCACTGATCATGTTAGATAATTCGTTTACTTCATCATCAGTTAAATAATCACCACACACATCAACTGCTAGGGTTCTAGCAAGATCTGTCCACGTTTCACATCCTTCATGCTGATACTTTTGTTTAAAGATTGTCTCACTAAATTCAGATCTGAACATAGGATTTTCGTTACTACGCCATGTAGACATAATATATCTCTCCTTTTAAAGTTATAACAAACTACAGGTTGTAAAGCTTACTAGCTATATTACTACGTACAACCCATATATAATTCTTACCGACCTGTTCTCTTTCTGACCAAATATTAAAGTCAGTGAAGCCACGTTTTCTATAATACCTTTTTATATCGTCAATAAGAAATTTGGTTTTCTGCTTGGATTCTAAGTAATTGAACTTAGGATTAGGGTTTACATTCAATGAGTTAGACACTTTCTTTTACCTTTTGTACTAAGACTTTTAAATAGTATTCAGATTTTTCTAAATCTTCTACAGGGTTACCTTTGTATTTATACCTCCAAAGATATTTTAAGATGTTACCTTTCAAGTAACCACAGAATTCTTCTGGTTCCATACTCGCTTCTATTGCTTGTATAGCTTCGATGTTCTTTCTGTTGTAGTGTGGTGGACTGTTAACCATGTCTTCTGACATCTTGCTCTCCTTAGTTTTTACTAGAGTTTAAAAGAATATTAATTCTACGGTAAGTAAACTCACGCTCACCGTTCATAATTAGTTTAAAATATCTTCTTGCGTAATCAGGATCTATACCTGCTAGTTCACATATAGTTTCGAAAGAAGAAGCAGTTACACACTCAGGAATAGAGAACCATTTAATTGCACAGGATCTATCAGCAACAGCAGAACGAGGTTCTCCTTCATACTCTGGCTTAGTTGCATCTAATAAAGACTGTAAAAACACTGCTATAAACATAACTCTTTCTGGACTAGACCTTTCTAATTTGTTTTGATCTTCATTAAAAATATACGTACTTGATAACGTGTCCCATGCAGTTTCACTGCTCTCTCCAATGAGAGTATGGTCCGTATCTTGAACCGATATAGTTGCGGTGATCGAAATCTTTATAGGTTTTGTTAACTTCTCTTCTTTCTTCATGTATCCAACTGCCGGGGATAGTATCTCTAGCCCACATAAAATCATTTTTTGTAGCCCACTTACCGTATGTAGTTGGACTTCTCTTCCCTATTTTTACATTAGAGTCCATAAAAACTAACCTAATGTCAAGGTGTGGGTTACTACTTCGCACAAATATCATCTTTTGTCTATCCTTTAAGGGGAACCATCCCTTACACTCAATACATATACCATTACTTAATACGATATCTGGAGTGTAGTTCCTAAAGTTTTCAGGAACCGTGTACTTTATTCTGAATGGTTCGTAGATACTTTTAGGATCTTTTTCAAGAACATCGTTGAATACATTCTCTTCAAACTTAGATCTAAAAGTTTGGTGTGAGTTCTTCGACATTAGGAGTCTTCCTTACTTGAGTTAAGTATCTAGTTCCATTTGCATAATTAAATCCTCTTAGACCAATACCATCGTTAGCATCTGCCCAACAATCAAACTTAAACCTACAATAAGAACAACCTGTTGCTAACTTTAAGTTACCTGACTGACCATCAGGTACAGGGTCATAGCATTTCTCAGGAGGTGTGTCCTTAGACATAGCTTCTTTTAGATACTTAATTCTTTTCTCAGGATTAATCATCTCCATCTTATGTACAGGCATACAAGTTATCTCACCTGTTTGTTTATCCATTACTATAAACGCAGCTTCTTCATCGTTTTCTTTATGTGCATAAGCAGATATCTGTCCTATGTATCCAAATGGATCATCTTCAGTAAGCTTTTGATTCTTAAATTTAAGAAAGGATCTACCCGATGCTGACTTAAAATCTACCAAGACACCGTCAACTCTACCATCTTGATGACCTTTGATACCGTCTATCTCGTGTTCTTTTTGTTGTTCTTCTACACTGTGTCCAGAAGATTTAAGAAGTAAAACAAGTAGTTCTTCAATGATGTGTCCATAAAGAAACTTTAATCTTAAACTGTAATCTATATACTCTGGTTCAGTATCTTCTTGTGACTCATACCAAAGCTGTCTGGCTGGCTTACCTATCGAAGACATACGTAAGATTACTCTCTTCTCTTTACTCACAGCTTCAGTAAAGGAAGAGGTGATAGCCTCAGAAACATTATCACAAAAAACTTTGAGAACGTCAGAAGATGGAGAGCGACCTTCATCCCATAAAGTTTGAACATCTTGTGGTATTGTTGATATATTCTTCATAACTATCACCTCTAATTTTATTGCTAGAAAGGAGCGTCTTCGGTACGACTGTCTTCAGTGAACCCACCTTCGACAACATCAAAACCAACAGCATCATCTTCACCAGCATTAGGATTATCATAAGCCACTAAGGAGACAACTTGAACTCCCTGTAATAAGAACATTTGAAATCCTGACTTGGTAGTTTTAGATGTAAATTTAACGTTAACATCTGAACCGTTACCAAGTGTATGGTACATCTCATCAGCACATTGATTATTACTAGCATCAACAAGAGGCGGCTTTGGATTAAGATCACCATTGTAATCGAAACCATATGCTTTAAGAGTAACAAACTCTCCCTTCATTCCAGCACTAGTCTTACCAGAGTTAGGGTCATCAGTCTTAACTGTAAGACCGTTATCTTTAGCAACCTTGAGATTTTTCTTATCAAGATTACCAACGTCCAGAGAGTAACGCTTATCGTCTGGACCTAATTTAGTACCCATTGGGGTATGAAGTTTAGGCCAATAGGCTTTTCCAGAAATGACTGGCATGATTGTATTCCTTTTCTTTAAGTTTCAAATAAGTTTCAAATAATTTACGTAACGCTACAATTAAAGCAATCGATATTTATAGTCAAGAAAAAAATTCAATATCGTGTAACTTTTTTATCGGCAGGTTGTAACAGTCTGCTACTACTACGTATCCATTGTCTCCCTCCTGTTCTCCTTTCTTATAAAACTTTGCTTCATCAAAATACTTTTCCTTTTCTATCCAACCAAGCACCCATCCTTTTTCTAAGGTGCGTAGCATTCTTACAAACACATACACATCACACTTTTGTTTAGTGTTATAAGATGCGACTGAGCACATGTAATAGTCACGGGGTTTAACAGTACAACTCTTAGTCTTTACATCTATGGTACGGTCACCAACTTTAAGATCATAGTCGTAAGTGTTTGAAATAACACTGTCTTTTAGGAAGTCAGCTGACGCAAACTCACCCAAGAAACCCATAGTATTTCCTTTACCTTTTGTAATAGAGTTACGAAGTATACCCATCTCTTCCGACTTGATGTTAGCTTTGTTAACCCAATCTCTTTTAACTTTGAATTCATCTATCATACTAGTGTGTCTCTGCCCAGTTCAATCCAATCTTTGCTTCGCTATCAAGAGGGCATCTGACATCAAGGCTTTTCTCTGTGTCTTTCATTGAAGTTTTAGTTATGTCACAGAATTCTTCGGCATCATCTTTGTGTACTTCAAATTGTACTTCGTCATGTATGTTAGCTACAGGATTAGCATCAAGACCTTTAATCTTTACTTTGTGTGTGATATGACACAGCCATTCTTTACAGATGATAGCTCCTGCTCCTTGCAATAACGTGTTAACAGCGGAGTGAGAACTCTTTATATGAAAGTATCTACCGTCAAGACCTTTGACCATCTTTGTTGCTTCAGCTTCTTGAATCGTTCGTTCTCTAAAACGAGATAGCTTTGGCATGGAAGACAGAAACTTATCAATTAGTTTTTGACCAGCTCTAGCATCTTTACCAACAACAGAACCTATCTTAGAAGGACCAGCACCATACAAGAATGCGTAGATAAAAGTCTTTGCTTGATCTCTTGTATCAAGACCAGCCATGCGTTGATTAGCTGAGTGTATATCTCCATTAAGTATTTCATCTATGTATTCTTTATCATCAATGTAATGAGCCAGACACCTTAACTCTAAGCCTGATGCATCTGCACCTACTAACCTATGTGTCATAGGATTCTCTACAGTCCAACATTCTCTACACTCAGGCCCGTAAGGAGAGTAGACAGCTGGTATCTGTGCCATGTTAGGAGAGTTATGACTCATTCGATTAGTAACTGCACCTATTGTAATAACGTTACCGTGTACTCTACCAGTGTCTTGATTGGTAGCCTTTACCCAAGATGATGCTTGTGCGCTCCGTTTACGTAACAACATGTATCTTCTTATGTCTTCAGCTTCTGGTATAGTGCATTCTTTTAGTGTGCCTTCATTAACTACAGGCTTACCTGTTTTCTCAGTAAACTGTTTAGGTTTCCACCCACGTTTGATTAACCTGTCACCTATCTGTTGTCTACTTTGAGGATTAAATGGATGTATCTTTGTTTTTGTTTTCATTACTTCAATAGTAGGTTCAAAAGTATCAACTAACTTTTCATTAAGTACACCAGCCTCATCGTCTAAGACTGCTAACAGACCAAGTACTTTCTCTTGATCAATAAAGAATCCATTCTTTTTCTGTGTGTCTAGTAATCTTCTTACTGAATGCTCTAACTTTACGGAATGTTTTGACCAACCACGCATTGCTTCTTTAAGATGAAAGTATAACTTCTCTGTTACTTCAACATCACGTATACAATACTTATGCATATCAGCTGTGTATTCTTTAAAGGATTCAGGCTGTGTCATCTTAGGAAACTTTAATATCTCACCCCAATTAGCCAAGCTGTTACCGCCTTCGCGAATGGGATTGTTTAACTGAGCAACTATTAATGTGTCTAATATCTGACAGTAAGGGTACTTAATGTTCCACAACTTTTCTAATACAGGCAGGTCAAAAGATATACCGTTGTGCATGATTAGACATTCTGTCCCATCAAGGAAAGATTGAAGCTTATCTTTATCCCACTCACGGAAATGATGAAGCCAGCCAGTGTCTAAATCTTTACAGACAACTAGATGAATCCGTGTGGCATCAAGCCCATCTGTTTCTATGTCAAGTACTGCTTTCAAGTCTCTTCAACCTATCATGTTCAATACGGTGACAGTTAGCACATAACATTACGCACTTGTCCAATTCTTTTTTTATTTTCTCCCAAGAACAGTTTAAGAACTTACCAATTGCAAAGTCTTTTTTAGAAGGATCAATATGATGAAACTCAAATACATCAAGTACTTCATACAGCCAGCCACAATGATTACATTTACCTCCCATGTATACTACAGATTTTGCCTTACCTGCTACTCGCCTATTTCGTGACCATTCCTTACGATCTCTATACTTTTGTTTTATTTTTACCATCTTAAAATTACTCCATCACACTATCAAATAAAGCTGTGTCATTTGAAGGCTTGTTAGGTTCTTCTTCGTTGTCATCATCAGATAGTTCAGAAGAATCAATCTCAACTTGTCGGCCTGTGTTCCTATCGTATTGAAGGTATGAAGCAGGACCAGTATCACCACTGAATCTATTCTTTAAAACACGAATTAAGGTAGTGTTACGTATCTCTTCGTCTTCGTTCTGAGAGTCACGTTCTAAACCAAGAACCATATCAGATAGCTGTGCAATACCTTGACTGCCTCTAAGATGACTAAGAGCTACTTGGCTACCACCTTCATGACCATCACCCGATATTCTTTTAAGGTGAGTAACTACTCCAAGATGTATGTTAAGTTCTTGTACAAGCATACGTAACTTAGTCATTACCTCATCAATAGCTCTTCGTTCGTCACCAAATTCTTGAGATGAAACTATAATAGATATGTGATCAAGGAATATAAACTTACAGTCCAACCCCTTTGCCATAAATCTTACCCGTGACAGAAGCTGATCAATACCCCATGAACCAAAGTGATCAAACAAGAACACTCTTCTGTCCATTGATAAGGTATCAAAGGCTTCTTTAAATTCTTGATCACTATACTCACATGTCGGTAGATGCATAGGCTTGTTAGCATGTATGCCCATGAGAGCTAGACCTGTGCGTCTAACACTTTCTTCTAAGAACAACATACCTACATTAAATTTACTTTGCGTAAGTACATGATAAGCCAATTCTCTTACTGTTGTAGACTTACCTGCACCAGTACCAGCGGCAAAGGTACACAGCTCACCTAAACGCATACCGTATGTTAGTTTCTGAAGACCCTCCCACGGGTAATCGACAGCAATTATATCTTCCTTTTCATTAAGAGAGTCCCACATATCAGAAAGACAAACGATACCTTCAGGTGTGTATTGTTTCTTATTGTTAAACCATTCTGAAACAAAGTCTTTTGATTTGTTTACCTTTAGATATTCACAAGGATCTTTTAATGCTGTTGTAAGAATGTGACATTTGCCGGGAGTAAACAGATCAGCAACATCTTGTGCAGCTTTCATGCCTACCTTGTCGGAGTCAAAACAAATGACAACATTATCAAAAGAATCTAAGAACTCAAGAGATCGTTTACAGTCTTTAAGGCCAGACCCTGCACCATTACGTATAGACACAACAGGATAGTTACCTAGCATCTGATGAGCGGCCATTGCGTCTAACTCGCCTTCACATATAGTGATGAACTTAGAAGGGCTACCAAACAGTTGTTGTCCAAACAAGCTTGTAACAGGCCAGCTACCTGATGTACGAAAGTCTTTTTCAACTACATCCCTAACCTTATAAGCGGCTAGTTTATTACTTTTATCGTAATAAGGATAGTTATGATGAGTTACTGTACCGTCTTCATTTTTAGTGATAGTGACGTTATATTTCTTACAGGTTTCTAATGTAATACCACGATCAGTTAAAGCAGAGAAAGATCCTTGCTGTGTCGTTATTGTATTATCTCGTATTGTAGATGCTACTGATGTAGCCATATCGTTCTCTCCATTATTAGTTTGTTTATCTTTTGAATAGGTATGACAGGCAAAGCACCACCCAGTACCGTCATCGTACTGGGCGTTAGCGTTTGATGACCCACAATTAGGACACGCTTCATGCTTTTTGAATACACCCATTACTGTGAGTCAAAGGCATTTTTTAAATGATAACTTGCATCAACAATTTTACGGAACTCTGACATATACATATCACCATCACAATCTCTTGCTTGTCCTATTGGTTCACATATCATCGGACTGATCCTGCGAATGAATTCAATAGGATCAATCTTGTCTTCATCCCAACTCCAATAAACAGTTTTAGACTGTGCTAATTGTCTTTTAAGTTTAGCTATTTCGCGTCTAAGAGTTGAAGTTTCTTTAGTAGGTATAGGCATAGTTTCTCTCCTTTAAATGCTTTGGTTTACGTTGATAGCCACCCTTTCCTTTCTTTGAAGGGATAACTTTTTTAGACAAGGCTCTCAGCCATTGCCATGAAGGATCACGTTTCTTCTGTGTCACCCTTACATTCCTTTAAATCTAAAAGTTTATAGAATTCAGATGGGTCTTTCGAGAATTCACTTGAGTTACATATGATACAAGAGATAGGTTCTTGTTCTACTAAGTGGGTGTATCCACAGTTCATACAAGACCACACCGCATCAACCATCTTCACTCTCCTTTTCTTTCGGTAAATATATATCTACAATACATTCACATTCAGGGCAACTTAAATTTGTAACCATAGAATAAGTTTCATCTTCGTCACTTATATCGTGATCACAGCCCCAAATTAATTCAGTCTGACAATGCCAACAGTTCATAACGGTAGCTCTGTTTGATTTTCGTTAGTTTCTTTATTATTATTAAATGAAAAGATTACAGACAGGCTGTCACCATCAAGGTCAGGGTCTATAAGTTTATAGGTTACACCAGTACCTAATACATTATTATACAACAGTTCAAGTAGTTCTTCTTTAGTCATATGACCAAACTTATTGTAGTCAAATCTTTCTTTATTCATTTTACTCTCCAATCTGTAACAAATTGTAACTAAATTTGTTTATGTTTATTTTTTTTGTTTTTAAACGGTAATGAATTTCGAATCGACCTGTTACATACGCCTCGAAATTTCTCCCGTCAAGCGATACTTTCGTGTCGGGGTTATTTTTTTTTATTTTGTGATAAAAATACCACATTTTAATTTATTTATAGAATATATGATCTCCAATGATCTCAAGTGGTTGTTTTCTTATACTCCACTTAGGATTAACTGATAGTGAATGATAGAATAAAGCACCGCCAGTCTGGTCTGAAACAACACCATATAAAACCATCATAGAAACGTGTAAAGACCATCTGTATGCATCTTTATCCGTTGGAATATCAGAGAGTCCATCACAGTACCAGCTGAACTGACACTTGTTTTTTATCATGTGTCCTTGTTTAGTCATGTACCCTTGTTTGACTACAGAACAAATATTATTTGGATATTTATTGCTTTTAACGCGATTTAAAACCACGCTATTCACAGCAATCTGTCCATCAATAGATTGATTTCTGGCCTCAAAATACATGTTCAAGGCCAGACATGTCAAAGCTGACTCAATCAACATTGGTATTATCCTGTTCCATATCGCCTAAGTAATCTTTGTATGCTTTTTTACGCATGTAGTCATTCCACCACCATGCTGGCATAACGTTATACTTCATTTCATAACCATTTTGCCATTCAAAATAGTTCATTTTATCCCCAAATAATTTATTACTCATTTTATGCCATCTCCAAAATTACAGACTGTTCCATTTCTGGTGTAAAAATATTTTGTTTTGAACAGTTATCAGTATGAAGCATTACCTTTAAATTACCTTCAACATGTAAACCAGATACATTTTTACCCTGTAACGGTATAAAGTGATCCACATCGTATTGAGTACCAGTTTCTTCAGTTCTTCGTACAGCTTCTTGATAAATTAATTTTATACTTTCTTCATTCGCCCAAGATACCATAGAGTTTAGTTTTTTAATTCTACGGCTATTTTTACAAATACGAGAATTTATTATGCCTTTATCCGATTGGTTATATCTTTTCTGACTAATTTTACGAACTTCAGTTTGTCTTTTACGTTTTTGAGATGCTTTTCCATTTTCAGACTGATCATAACGTTTATTATAAATTTGTTTCCATTCTTTTGACGAGAAATCTTCTCTGTTCAGATCAGACATATCTACGATTGGTTTTTTGTTTTTCATGTTTGTTATCTCCAGAATTAAATAAGTGTTCATATGGACAATCTGCAATGTTACACGGCATTACAAAATCTTTAGGTCTGCCCAGTTTACGTATTAGTTTTATAGTACATATCTTACAATTGATTCTTCGTGGCATAATTGAGATTAAACTGGGACACCTTAACGATGCCCCAGCCCTATATGGTTAAATGTTTAATTACCAACAATTAAAACTGTTAATAATATTACTATGATCCAAGACAGCCATATAATTACATTATTATGCATAATCTATACCGACACCGAATGACGTTCTAAAGTCTTAAACGTTTCAGAATTTAACCATCTACCCACTTGTGCTTGGCGGTTAAATGAAGTCACACCATCGTGGTTGTTTCCAGTGTTACGGGTAGGAAAACGTCCGTCAAAATGTGACGCATAGTTGGTTAAAGTGGACACAACAGCCCAAAGATTATTACCTCTAATACTTATTTCTTCTTTGTATTGATCCTGTAATCTTTCAGCATTACGTTCTGAAATACCTTTGAGATTGTTAAAGAAGTCATTCACATATGGGGTCAATATAGTCGTTTCCGCATATCTCTGGTACTTTTCAATGTCTGAATTAAATCTAACCAGACCTTTTGATACGTTTCCGATAAATGATTTTAAATCGAATCCGCTTGTTCGCTTTTGCGATGATGTATCATAATCACCAGAGATTAATCCATTACTGCAAAATGTATCAATGTTACCAATAATAATCTTACACCTTGAAGATCCATCAAAACAATTCCAGCCAATAACACGAAAATTTAAGCTGGTTTTATGTCTGTTTGTTTCAATAGTTTTAGCCAATGATGGGAAGTGATATTCCCGTATTGATACTGCGCCTTGATGTGATGCACTATCTTTAACTTCCAATGTATCCATCACAATAGGATCAAAATAGTCTGTCAGCTGGTCCTCAATACCACTAAAAAAATGATCATTTTGAACCAGTGTATAACTATTCTCTTTGAAAATACCCAGACAATCGTCACTATCAGTACGAAATACGCCCTGATAATCACTTGCTTTTTTGGTTATTGTCTCACCAATTTCATGTTTATCGTCAGTAAAGCAGTAAAGATTACGCATTTCAGTATTGAACATTAAGTCTGTGTTTTCTTGATTTAACATGTTTAAGCTCTCCAGTTTTTAGGTTGATTGTGAGGAATATCAGAAAAGATTTCAAGATCATTCAAGAAATCATTAATATCCTCAATAGGAACATCAGTAATGCATTCTGCATCACTCATGCTTAGAATGTCACCAATAACATGTTTAGGTAACACGTCATGGGTCTTTAGGTTCCATGTTTTTTGATGCATTACATGTGCCTCATTAAACATTTCTTGGAACCAGTTATTAACTTCCCTTATTTTTTCAGACATTTTGTGGTTATTTAACCTCCTCTTTATATTTTAATTTCCAATAAATATCACCATTGATATCAAATACTTGAACAGATTTAGGATCAAGTGGTTGTCCACCCACATAGTGCCATTCTGCACCTTTGTCCTGTTCTTTTTTAAACGTGTCTAAAGCATCTGCGTTCGTGATGCCAAAGAATAATGGTATTAAAAATAATGCAATCATGTGTTAACTTTCCTCTTTCCATATTGTTAGTCGAATATAAACTTCATTTTCATCTTCATCAAAACTAATATTGAAGTTCTTACCATAATGTTCCTGTATAACATTTATTAACTTATTTTCGAATTCTTCTAAACCTTTAAAATGTTCTTTAGTCATTTCTTAACCTTTCAATGTATGTTGTAGATAGTGTGTCGATTGGCCTTATCCCAACACTTACGACACGGACCACAAGTGTTTGAATGTTGGTCTGAGGGACAATTATGTCCATCAGTAGTGGAAACAGACGAAGAATTATACCAAGTATTTTTAGTATAATCATGGTCATTAAGTTTAATATGACTAACACGAATACAAAGATTAAATGGTATATCATTTCTTTGGTCTAATCCATGTAGTTGTTTCCGTTCTTGAGTAGGCAACCAAAAGTTAACAAAAGGTAATTCTTCAGCAATTACAATAATGTCCTCTAACATTTTCTTATGTGGTATATCACCAGAATCTAACCACCTAAAATATGGATCATCATAATCAATATAACGATCAATAAGCATGATCATTGCCTCTTGCCAGTTAGAGTGATACGTGCCAATTAAACGCAATAATTGCCCATGTTTGAGAGATTTATAGGTATAGTTACCCCTGTTATCAGCGTAACATTTATAACATGGGGTGTTAGGAATATCACTTAATTTAGAGCCTACCTTGCACCCATAATCAACAGGTAAAGGCAGGTTTAACTCTTTGCAATACTCAGGCACCCATGATGCTTTAGCGGCTGGTAGGCCATAAGATAAGCCCGGCATTTTACTTGGATTACCTAATGAACCTATGATCTTTTTTGCTTCTTTAACTAACATTTTTTGACATCCTCCCACGTACAAGTATTTCATCACACATGCCCAAGATGTCCATTTTACTGAACTTAGACATAGTCTGAGCAATCCGAACCCAAATAACATCGTTGTTGCAGGTATCACAGCATGTGCCGTCTGGTAAAACAGGCCATGCATTATTACCCCACTCGTTATCTAACTTATTATTACAAATGTCACAGTTTTGGTTCTTATCCATGATTAAGCATCCTTCCTACTGGTGCATTGTCACGAATACACATGATTGCATGGTGGAATGTATCAAAGTATCCCAAAGTTTCACCAGATTCATCCCTTGCTTGCCACATCTTGCCATTAGGATGTTCAGTTAATATCTTTACATCACCCCATCCAGCAAATGGATAGGCTTTGTTATCATGCATGGAATGGCTGAATTTTTCGTCATCAAATTTGATCATGAGTTATTCCCCTTTTTAATTACTTTGTTTTCATCGTTAATGGTTAACTGTAAAGCGTTAATGGTCCTGTAAATGGATGATGATGGATTCGAAAACAAACAAACTTTAAATTGTTCTTCTTTGCCTTCATCCAGACAAGTAAATGTAATTTCTCTCCATGATGAAAACTCTTTGTTAGTGGTGTCCTCTAGTGTGGTGACTTCACTAACATCTATGTTGAAAAGATGGTGTATATTTAAATTATTCATGGTGTGTATTTCTCTCCGTTTTGGTTTGTTGCGATGGCCCTATTATCGCGATTTCGATTTTTTCGTCAAGTGTTCATTTTCGGCGTTCATGTCCCTTACTGACTCAGCGTGACTCAGACATGGAATGTCGCTTTTTTCGTTGATGTTGCAAAAAAGGCACAGCCCCTTGTTTGATATTAATAAATTACACGTTGAACAACAGACATCTATAAGGTGTAGACACGTATTGGGCCCAGTGTTGTGTGGGTAACATCACAGAATCAACCCTTGATTCCGTTGTAACAGAATTTTACATGTCTTTTACATGTCTGGACCTAAACTGGTTCTAGTTTGATCGTGACTACACAAACATTCCCAGCTGAGACATGTCTGGGACATGGGCGACTGTGGCATAAATGACACTGTCAAGCACTATTTGGCTCAAGGATGGATCAAACAAGGCGGCGCGCGTCGGCTCAGATACCCACCATAATCTACCAAGTCGGTCTGTCACACATGTGCAGGATCATATATAAATGAAACCAAATAAAATAAATGTAGACAATGTAATCAAGATGTAATAATATTGAGTTGCCACTAATGGCGTAACAATAGGAGAGTAAAAAATGTTAAAAGATATAGTAGTTTCAAAAAATGGCGATCTCGTAATCACAATGGGAACTAATGCCTCGACAGCGGCGGCTTGCCCAATGTCAAAGTCTGGCAAAACAAAAGTAGTTTCCTCGACTGGTGGTTTCGCCAAGATCTCAACAAAAGAGTTTGGCATGGTAGGCGTTAACATCAACGTCACTGCCGCGAACGCTTAACTCCCTAGCGTAAACTTGGCCCTCACTGGAAACAGTGGGGGTTTTTTTTCGTATCGGTAAAATTCCTAAGAACTATGGACCTCACTGCGTTCGGACTCATTATTCGCCTGTCGGCTCCTGATATACACACACAAGTACCTAGAAACAAACAGGTAGACACTTATATATAGATGAAGTACTATTAACAAGTCAAAAGGATGACACAACAAAGGAGAGTTAAAAATGACTAACTTAATACGAGTAGAAGTAGACGCCTCAGAACTAGAAGCAAAGATCGAGGATTTGGAAGCTTTAGAAACAAAGGTAGAAGAGCTTTCAGCTACAGTAGAAGCCCTTGAGGATCATATTAGAGAGGTAGAACAGCAAGCCAATCTTGAAGGCGATGATCCAGTAGGTACTGACATGCTAGCTAAGTTTATGACTTCAGATGAAATCGAGGAGTTCGTTAAAGAAATTTTACGAGAGGCTTCAATTTCAATCGACGTGTAACGGGTTTAACTCAGGGGGGGCGAGAGCCCTCCCGTCCTTATTGGACTGTGATGCAGCCCCGTGTCGGCTCCTGATATAACCCCAATCAATCAAGAAACAAATAGGTATACACTCTCTCTTATATATAGTATGATGAGGTTGCCACAATGGCATAACAAAAGGAGAGTTAACATGAGAAATATATTAAAACGTTTCGCGGAATTCTTAATTGTTTTAGGTATATTCGCATTTGCAATGATCGCATTAATAATGTTCGCACCATCATATTAAAGGGGTAATAACAATGGATTTAATCTTAGTACTACTAGCTGTAACAGGAATTGCTTTTATATCAGGCTTCTTACTTGGGATGTTCTTAGGTGACAAGTACTTTTACATAGACGTAAAAAGAAAGGAGCCATCTATTCCAGAAGTAAAAGGCACAGTCAAAGACGTAGACATACTAGCCTAGTAATCGAACAGCCTCAGAAATTAGACCCTTGTTTTATCAGGGGTCTTTTTTTGGGGGTGGGGGGAGGAAAAACGGGATCGCGCGTCTATATAGATATAGGGACTCTAATTAATTTTAAAAATTTAAGAATTTTACACTTTATGTTTATTAACAATAATATCTATATCATTCTGTACCATCTCTTCAATAGTATCAACAAAGCTATATTCTCTTTTCCATCCCAGTTTCTTCTCTGCCTTACTAGGATCACCAAGTAATAATTCTACTTCGGCTGGGCGGTAGAAGTCAGAATTAATAGTAACAATTATTTCTCCCTTATCGTTATAACCTTTCTCATCTATACCAGATCCACCCCAAATAACCTTCTCATCGATATAGTTAAAAGCACATTCAACTAACTCACGGATAGAATGTGTCTCACCTGTAGCTAATATGTAATCATCTGATTTATCTTGTTGCATCATCTGCCACATACCACGAACATAGTCTTTAGCATGACCCCAGTCTCTTTTAGCATCTAGGTTACCTAACTCAATCGGAGGGTGTCGTGTATTTTTAAATGCTGCCCTGTTACCAACTGCTTTAGTTATCTTACGTGTTACAAAGTTCTCGCCACGTAACGGAGATTCATGGTTAAAGAGTATCCCATTGCAGCCAAAGAAATCAGGATAGGATTCTCTATAGTTCTTAACAGCCCAATATGCATACAGTTTAGCTACTCCGTATGGACTACGTGGATAAAAAGGTGTTGTTTCTTTCTGTGGTGTTTCTTGGACCTTACCAAACAACTCACTGGTACTGGCCTGATAGAATTTGGATTTAACTTTAAGAGACTGTAACGCATCTAATATACGCATTACTCCTAAAGCATTGGTATCCCCTGTTGAAACAGGTACATCAAAAGAAATTCTAACATCAGACTGCGCTCCTAAGTTATATATCTCGTCAGGCTTTGTATCTTGAATTACAGTTAAGATACTATTGACATCTGTTAAATCACCATAGAAAGGGGTAAAATTGGGATGGTCAATGTACTTATTAATATTTTGTTTATTTGGTGTACTGCTACGCCGTACTAATCCGTATACTTTGTACTGTGTCTTTAACAGTAAATCTGTAAGGTACGAACCATCCTGACCTGTAACACCTGTAACTAAAGCTGTCTTTTGCATATGGTATATATAAATAAAAAA
>TARA_R110001606_G_scaffold98936_5_pt1 | contig 22517 bp, 17 predicted proteins | sample TARA_R110001606 | Tara Oceans TARA_R110001606 (sample SAMEA4398315) | marine metagenome | biome: Polar Biome; feature: [SRF] surface water layer (ENVO:00010504); material: water (ENVO:00002006), including particulate matter (ENVO:01000060) such as... | depth 5 m | reverse complement strand
CCGGTGTCTGACGGCTCTTTCAGGGTGGCTAGTTGGCCGTGCCGACACCTGACGACCACTGGCCTTGTATGTTGTAGCCGTGCCGACACCTGCGTTTCAATCCCTGATCCAAACCAAATTTACCGGTGTGCGGCTTTCTTTGGTGGCCAGGTCTTTGAATCCACTCATCATTTTCATAGGCCCGTCGATGGTGAAGGTGTCTTCCAGCAATGAAGGGAAATGGCTGGGATTGGTGCGGTAGGTGTAGGTTACATGAGTTGAAAGCTCACCATTTTTGGAGAAGCTCCATTCCCGTTCAGGCACATTTACCCTGGTCATAGAAGTGGGTGCCTTTTCATCAGGCGACGACCGGAGGTTCACTGTCACAGTTTTAAAGTCTGGTGTGTGCTCGAAAGTAGCCAGGGTCACCATGTCCCGGTTAGGAATCGGCCATGGCAAATCGATCACCTGATAGAAGACAAGAGATTTCTCGTGATGATATTTTATAAGTTCGCTGCTCTTCATGCCATCCATGAAGTCGGTGTGAAATTCATTATTGTACAGGATGTTGACGCATGTTTTGACACTGGCCGGTACCGTGAAAACTGCCATGAAATTCCTCAGTGTGTCGCATTTTTGGTCTGACTCATAGAGCGTAATGCCGTTAAGTTCCTCCAGCACAGTCCACTGAGGCTGGGAATGGCAGGTAAAACCGATAAGAAAAAGTGTTGTAACCAGGCTATAAAAAAAATATCTAAGCATTATATGTCAGTATTGTATCTCAGCATTGCAGCATCAAGATACAAAATTCAAAATAAAAAAGGCACGCTCAAAATGAGGTGCCTTTTCCCTAAACCTACTCTAAAACCACTCAAAACATTTTCTTATGTACTTTGTTGGCATTCCAAAACTTTGGATAAAACCTGATCAGATCCCACCACCAGATGAAAGTCAGGGCCAATCCCTGAAACATCAGCTTCGGTCTTTTCAGGTACTTAAACCTTGTTTTGAAGTAATACCATTGTGTCTTTACCATTACCTCCCAGTAGATGATTTGCCAGGGTGAGGTGCCTCTGTTTTTCCGGTAGCTTTCCGGATCCTTGTAGAATAGGCGGAACTCACTTTCCATGATCTTCATCCTTTTGGAAACCTTCGTAAAAGTGTCCATGCGGGGTGGGTGATATACAAGCATATCAGCGCAGAATCCAATCTCTCCGTTTTTCTGTATTCTCCAGGCCAGGTCGGCGTCTTCATTGTGCGGAAAAGGAAATTCGGTGTCGAATCCGCCAATGGCGTCCAGAGCACTCTTCAGGTAGGCAGCGTTACAGGTAGGAACGCTCTTGTTGCCGTGAGTATTATCTATCTGGTGTGTTAGAGGCGTAATTTTGTCTTTATCAGTAAAAGTGCTTCCCTGCAAACCCACTATGTTGCTATTCTTAAATTGAGCATCAATCGTACATAGCCAGTTTTGTGAAGGAATGCAGTCGTCATCAGTGAAGGCGACTATTCTTCCTTTTGCATACTGAATCCCTAGATTTCTTGCCGCAGCCGGCCCCTGATTTTGTTGGTTGAAGAATCTTAGGCCAATGGTGCCAAAAACAGAGTATTCCTCAAGCAATTCAACCGTTCCGTCGGTGGAACCATCGTTGATCACAATTACCTCGTAGGAAAGATGGCAGAAGTCCTGGCGGCTAAGTGCATCCAGTGTTTCTTTTAGAGAATCCTTTCTGTTATAGGTCGCAATTATTACCGAAATATCCATAGCTAAATTCTTTTATGTCTTAGAGTGAGGGCGGCGTATTTCGCAGTCGCTGTTAGCTTCTTCATTTGATCACCTCCGTCGCTTTTAATGGAGTTTCTGACTTTTTCAGTAGCCCCAGCACTTTTCCGGTGCTTCTCACGTAGATACCCGGAATTTTTGCAAATGTGGAAACGATGCTGATGTCAGCCTCTTTTTTGAGTATTGTGCCAATCCAGATAAATCCCCCCAGCTCAGTAATGGCCATAGAAAGCGGGGCTCCCATCAGGCCAATGTTGCTCATGAGAAGGTAGCCAATGCCGATATTCAATATGCTGTTAACCAGCACAATGCGGAAGGCCATCTGAGGTTTTCCCATGGCAGTCACCATGCTGCCAAAGGCTGCGCCAAAAGGCGTTATGATAGTGGCCAGCAGAAGGTAAATGGCTAGTATGGACCAGGATTGCCTGTATTCTGGGCCACTCACCAATTCGAGAATGAAAGGCGATAGGAAAACGCCTGTCAGTGCAAATGGAATGGTGAAGGCCAGAAGCTGGGCAATAGAATCTTCGAACGTATGTTTGGCGGCTTTCAGGTCGCCCTTGTTCACATGCATCACCAGGCTGGGGAAAAGGATAGACTGGAAGGCGTTGTTAGGCAAAAGGGCGATTTGTGAAAAACGTTGTGATACCCCGAGAAAGGCCGTTTGCTGCAGGCTAAGGAGCGCACTGGAGTAAAACAAGCTGATTCTTGATGATACCGCTGAAGTGGCTTCTCTCAGCATGGCAAAAAAGCCAAAATGTCGGATCAGCTTCAGGTTTTCTTTTGCCGTGGTCGACTTGATGATTTGCTTGTAGGGAAGGAAGAAGGAAGCGAAAATGCCACCTGCTATGCTTCCGGCTCCCATAGTGGGCACCAGGTAAATGACTTCCGCTTTGTTCAGGTAGAGTAGAACGAACAAAACGATAATGGTGCAAAGGTTAAGTAGATTAGTAATAAATATCTCTTTGATCTGCAATTGGCTTCTCAGGTAAAAAACCTGCCAGCGAAACCATGCATTCGGAACGGCATATAGTGGGTAGAAAAGCATAAACTTCCCCAGCGTAGTACTCAGGAAAAAGCTTATCGCCACAATAATGAGGCTGGTGACGAGTTCGAAAGAAAGCATCACGGTCAGGTTGGTCTTTAGCGAGCTATGGGCTGAGCTACCAGTAATGCCAGCGGTGCTTTTCACCATGGCCGACTGAATGAGGGCATCTCTGAGGCTGCCTGCCATGGCAAATATGGCGATGAACAGGAACCAGGCTCCTGTGTCTTCGGTACTATACATCCGGGTAATGGCCGCGACCAGGCCTATGCCCAGGGCGAACTCAATCCCGTTGTTTAGTAGTGACCATATTTTGTTTCTGAATGAAATCATTAGCAAGTAAGCCTTTCATTGAATTATGATTCAAATTTAGCTTGCTCGGCCTGCTCTTTCTGGTCAAAATCGATGGATCGAAACATAATGGCGGCAAATAGCCAGAAAAGCACGCTCATTGGGAAAACGCCCACGACCTCCTGCCCCCATTCTACGACGAGTAGCGGGGCTATGGCGCAAATCATGCCGGAAACAATGGCTTTGTAGCGTTTATTCTTCATTTTCCAGAAAAGGAAGGTGCCTTTTACGAGAATATTGTAATACACATTGAGAAAGAAAAGCAAGCCGATCCAACCCAGCTCTACCGCCACACGGATCAAACCTGAGTCAGGTGGGAAGTTGGCCAGAAAGGTGCCGGGAGAGAAGCGCTGCCCCCAAACGCCTGTGGAGCCCAGGCCGCCGCCAATGGGGTGCTTGAGGATCCAGGGGAAAATGATAGCCTTGTTGCGGGCACGGGTTTGGTAAGAGGCGTCCTCTGATGCCTTAAAGGTGCTTTGGATCCGCTGGATGTGGTAGTTGTTAGTTGGCATTACGGCTACCGTTACCATCAGTGCACCGGCAAAGATTACTGAGTAGTAGAGCTTCTTGCTTCTTGAAAGCACCACCCACGCAAAGTAGAATATGGGAATGATGACATAGGCAGATCTGGTGCCCGAGTATACCATTCCCATCAGGGTGGCAACGAAGGTGGCCAAAAGAAAGAGCCTGGTGAATGTGCCTTTGAAGGCTGTGAGCAAAGCCACGCAAAGCATGGAAATAAAAGCCATCAATATACCAAACTGCGCAGGAGACCCAATACTGCCAATGGCCCTCCAGCGGCCGTAGTTGAAAACGAGGTGCATGACGTCATGCCTTACTACGTAATTGTATTCCCAGCTGAAATAGCCAAAGTTGGCCTGCCAGATGCCCCAGCTCGCCGAAAACAGCGAAAGCCCAAGGATGACAAAAAGTAGCCTGTACATCTTTTTGGGCGTGGTGAGCATGTCGTACGTGAGGAAGAAGAGCATCAGGTAGCCAACTGCAGGCCTTATCACAAAGAACCAGGCCTGCCGGGATGCGGCCATGGGATTGAATAGTTCGAAGACATTCATGCCGGCCCACAACAATATGGAAATACTGACTGGACTCGAAAAGGTACTCCAATCCTTGTTGTATGTGCTTCGGTAGAGCACGCCCACCAGCATGGTAACGATCACCACATCGAGCAAAATACCCATGGGAATTCCTTCAAAGAGCCTGTTTGGGATGCTGACAAAAAAGGCCAGCCCGAGCATGATATAGATGCCTATTTCTGTTTTCCAAAGGGCTGATACGCCCACTGGCAGTGCTACCACCATCACAATGATGCCCAGTGCAACGATGATGCCTTTGGCCACCATCAGCTTGGCAATAACGGGCACGAGACAAAGCCAGAATACCCACTGCATCCATGAAGGAATACCTCCCTCACCCCGGATGAACCGGCCAAGAATAGTTCCTGAAGATGGAGAGAGGTTTTTCATTTATCTGGCGAGAGATGCCTCCTGAAAGGCAACTTCTTAAAGTTTGTGAGTTGTGTGAATAAACTTACCCTGGTTTTCCTTTTTCACACTTTTTGCGGCATTGAAAAGGTTGTTGAAAGCCAGTTTTGGTAGCTGAAACCCATGCTTCAATGCAGACCCCAATGCTTTCTGGCTAATGAGGAACAAAGCCACCGCCAGTCCGAGAATGCCAGCGGATGCGGTAAACAATGGCAGGTATAGAGGCCAGCTTCCGAAATAGGCATACCATGCGATTTCTAAAACCGCTACCATTGGAGTGATGACTACCTGAATAGACCTGGGTGGCCTCCAGAGTGTAATAATATAATCAAAAGCTGCCAGTCTTCTGTAGGTGAATGCGGCTTTCAACAGCGTTTTGCCATGATAAAGCGCATTGTAGTACTGCTCGCCAAACCATCTCAGGCGCTGTGGGTTGTGTGCTTCAAGGGCCGAGGTCTTTTCCTCGTAGAGCTCGCTGCTGGGCCAGTAGATGGTACGCACATCTCGCTTGTGGCTCAGCAGTTGTACCATGAAATTCTTATCGAAGCCAGGAGCCCTGGGGTCCAGGCTGTTGATAGCCTCTGAAAACAGCTCTGCTTCAATTAATGCACCGCTGCCACTGATTTCGATCATCAGCCCCATATTTTGTTTCGCCTTGCGGAACATGGTGTCGTTAAGCGCTTCCGTGGTGTTGTCGAAGAAAGCCACTGAATTGTTTACCGCCAAAGATGATCGCTTGCCCTGTATAATGTCGTAGCCATCGTAAATTGATTCAGGAATATTGTTGAAATAATCTTTGTCGAGCAGATTGTCTTTGTCCACGAGCATAAGAAATTCAGGGCACCAGGTACCTTTGTTGCATTCACGCTGAATAGTGTGGGTAATGTGTCGCAGTGCATGCTGATAGGAATTGCCTCCCAGGTGCCCGAAGCTCTTCTCCTCGACAAAGAAGCCCTTTGATGTCACAAAATCGGCGTATTCGCTGTCAGCTTCCTGGAGCAATACATAAACGTGGATGTTCTTTCTTACCTTGATAGCTTTTTCAATAGAGTTAAGTACTTCCTTGAAAATGGGGCCAGGCTTATAGGCCGGTAGCACAAGCAGCAGGTGTGGGTTGGTCGGGTTTTCATTTTCCCCCATTGCTTTGGGGTTGGCATATCCCAATACGATGAGCCCCAGCCAATAAAGGCTATAAAAGAGCAGGAAGAAGGCGATTGGGTACATTATAAACTGCATAGCTGTCATTATTTCTAAAAGTCTCTTGTTATCAATTTCTTGGTGATCCTCCTGATGAAGGTTCTTTTCTTGGGTATTTCACCCAGGTAGTCTTCCATGTTCTCAACATCTACTTTGTTGAGCAACGTACCCAGGAATTGCAGCCTGGACTCCAATAGCATTTTCTCGACCCGCTGATCAACCTTGGTGATGATGCGATTAGCGCTGAATATGTAGAGCACGTGTTTGGAGAGTTCCATCCAGAAGCCTGCCTCAGCGCTGATGTTGATAGGGGAGGTGACCAGCACAACAAGGTCGTTTTCGGTTTTCATCTTATCTAGCGACTCCACAATTTTGGTTCTGTTTTTTATCAAACCGTTATTCTCCACTAAGGGCTTGAAATCAATGAGAGACTCATAGGTGTTTTCGTTCATCCAGTCGGCATCAACGAAGGCCACCTTTTTCCCAGAGCCTTCCAGCAGCGATTGAAGTTCCAATGCGATGTAGTGCTTGCCTTCACCTGCCTGGCTGGAGGTTAGCATCAGTATGCCCTCATCGTCGAAACACTTGCTCATGATCAACTGCAACAACTGAAGTATTTGTTGCTGATGAATGAGCTGAAGTGCTTTGGCTAGTTTTTTGTCTTTTTCCTTGTCAGTTATTTTTGGCAAGGCGCCAATGACTGGTAATGATGAACTCCTCTCAAATTTCTCGACGCTGATGATGGACGCATCAAGCAGCTGAATGATGATGAACACGGCTGCCATTAGCACGAAAACTGCGATGCCACCGGCTGCTACTATTACAGGCCTTTTTGAAGGCTCTGGCTTAGTGGGAAGATAAGGAGGGTCAATTACCTCAATCATGTTCTCACCAGAGCTCGACTCCATGGTTTGGGTCAGGTTGAGCTTGTTAAGAAGTACCAGATAAACATTTTGCGCTGTGCTTATCTCCTGCTCCAATGCCACTATGGTGGACTCGAAGGGAGCGAATTTTTTTGAATAACCTGTGACCCTTTGAATTTCGTTTTCAATGATGCTCAACACGTCGGCGTTGATTTCTGTGTCCAGGTCATAATTGAGGTACTTGCTGGCCAGCTCCAGCTGTATCCTGCTTGGGTCGTAGGGGCTCTTGCCGGTCAGCTCGATGAGTTTTGCATTAATGGCTTTTCTTGTTGTTTCCACATTGTTTTTCACCTGCGCCAGGGCTGCGGCATTGTTCTCTTCCAGACTGGTAGTAAGCACCTCACGGTTGAGCCTCTTCAGATCTTCCTTTAGCTGCACAATTTCGGCGTTTGTAGTCAGGTCAAGCGATAGGGCGTTACCTGCGGCCACAGTGCTCAGTACTTCTGACTTACCTTTTGCTGAGGAGCTCACCTTGGCCATCAGGTTGGCCCGGGTGCCTTCCAGCTGCACCAAATACACCACAATAGCCTTGGTATGCTCGCCAAGGTTGATGATGCTGTTTTCTACTTTGAAGTTTTCCAGCTTTTTGATTTTTGCATCCAGATCCGCTTTCGCCTGCCTTACCAATCCTTCAATCAGGTCTTTATGACTCTTGATTTTGTTTTTGGCAATCTCACGGTTTTCATCGATCAGGGCTTCAATAAACAGATTAGCTATTATTTGTGTCTTTTCAGGGATATGCTCGGACAGCTCAAACTTCATGAAGTTACTGTCCATGATGCGGTACGACATCACAATATCCTTCAGTCTTTCAATCTGTAGCTGATGGAAGTCAAGGTAGCTGGCTATGAGCGTGTCAGGAAACTGCTTCGGCCGAAGCTGCTCGTTGTTATGCTCGATTTCATCGAGGCGTTTCAGTACTTCCTCTTTGTTAGCAACAAGGTTTTCATTCCCAACGGAAAAAATGTTGCCATCTTCGAGACCTTTTCTTACTGCTTTGATCCTTACCCTTTCTATAGGCTTTTTAGATTTTAGCAGCTCCACAATGTTTTGGAATACCGTGTGGATCTGGTATTGCTTCATGTCCTCATCCGTCAGGCTGGTGCTTTTGCTTTCCTGCAGGTTGAGGTAGAGTTTCGCTTCTGTTTTGTAAGTCTTTTGGCCATTGGCCGTCATGTAGATGATCAACGCCATAGTTAGCCCAGGCACAAGCACAAGCTTAAGCCAGTGCTTCATTAATGTTCTGAGTATTGCTATTAGTTGGTCCATGGTTTTATTGTTCTGAAGTGGCAGGCGCAGCTTCAGTATCTGAGATCATGATCGAAATTTGTCTTCTGATTTTCCTGACAGAGAGTTCGGCTTTCAGCACAGCCTCCTGCGTCAGGTTCATTCCGTTTTGTGTTAGCAGCACTTCTTCCATGCCTGCTTCGCCTTTTCTGAAACGTTCGGTGACCAGCGTTACCTGCTCGCTTTGCGTTTGATTGGCAGCCATTCTTAGCTGTGCAATCCCAAGCGCCTCCAGATAAGTATAGAAAATGTCCACCACCTGTGTGCGGACTGCCTTGCGTTGATTTTTCAGCGAATTCTCGGCTCTCACAATATTGTACTCTGCTTCTCTGATATAACTGCGGCGGTTGATGAATTTTTCAGGATCGATGCCCAGGGTAATACCCAGGTTGGGGAGCACGCCAGCTGTTGTCACCGACTGGTTTTGACCGTCCAGGGAAGTGCTAAGTGAAAAGAAGTTGATGCCCATTCTGAAGGTAGAGAGCCACTTGTTTTTCTCCTGCTTCACATTTTCGTACTGCTGGGCAAGCTCGGCGTCGAAGCTTTTCAAGTAGTAGGAATTGACAAGTGCCAGCTCGACCAGACTGTCGATGGCAGCTTCATTGGAAAGAAGCACCTCAACCAGCTCGATTTCCTTCGCAACGTCTATCTCCTGCTGGGCGAAGACCGCCAGGGGTGAGAGTAAACATATAAAGATGAATAAGCGCATAACTAGTTTATTTGATAGTACAAATCTATTGCAGCGCACTCCCTGTTCGGGATTTATTAGATGTTTGGAGGGGGTAAGCCGGTTAATGACAGAATCCGGCGATAATTGGATTTACAGGCAAGCAAGGGCGCAGGCGTAGAAAAATGTGGGGGTGTTCGTCAGACAGGGTTTGCTGGTGGACAAAAAGAGAAAGGGAAACCAACAGTTTCCCTTTCACACCATAAACCATGAATATTTAAAATGAATCTTTACTTCTTTTTGTAAAGCTTATTGGTGTTTCTATAGCCAGGCTTGTCCACGTACCAGTCCATATAGCTGAAACCACTACTCCTGGCCCACTGGTCGAGGTTGATGTATGACTCCCTCACATCTCCTCCTTCCACGGGGTAGTCGAATGCAACTGGGAGATTCATCGCCCATGGCAGCTCCTCTTTCGATCTATAGTAGATGCCCTTCGATGGATCTGAATTGTCATTCTCCGTACCAAAGTAGCTGAAGTCTGCAAGGTCAGTTGGCGCATATCCGGGCATGTGTATTTCACGTCCCCGTTCCTGGTTGATGAAAAGAAATGGATTGTATGGCGCTGAACCCAACTCAGCAAAGGTCACAGGTCTTGTAAAGGTGACCAGATTTCGGATGGTGTCGGGAGCCACAAAGCTGTTGGCTTGTATGGTATTGATTATGCCCCTGGTTGGAAAGCCACCGTGAACGTTGTCTGATACAATAATTGTGGCTTTCGATTGGCCCTGTTCGGTTCCATTGGCACTTAGTGTAACAACTGAGCCATGAAGTTCGCTGCCGGTTACACTTGCAACCAGGCTGGAAGCTATTTTGGTCGAAAACCCAAACCCATTCTGATAGCTTGCTCCAATGGCTTTGATCACGAATTCTGATTTCAGGTTAGTGATTTTATTGTTGGCGTTGGCGAATTGGGTGAACCGATAGTCTACTACGAAATCGTTGAAGTCATAGTCGCCATAGCCAGGCCACCTGTCTTCGAAAGTAAAGGTGCCGTATGCCTCCGATGAAGGGTAGTCGTATTTATAGGCATACGCCGGGTCATCAGGAAACTCGTCGTAAACATTGCTGACACCATCTCCGTCATCGTCGCCTGGCTTATCAATTGGCTTAACGTTTTTCGTGCTAATGGCCGTAATGGGGTTGGAGGTGATATAGAAAACTGCATCATTGAAATCATCATCGCTTCCGGATGCTCTATTCAAGTCTTCGAATCCAATGACAAAAAGTTTGTTCTCTTCATCATAGAGAGTCACGGTATGTTGCTTTACCGAGGCGTCTGCCTCGGGGTTCAGGTGGTTGTGGGAATAATAACGTTGCGCATCTGCTCTCACTGTGGCGTTGGAAGAGTTGAATCCATTGGCTATCAAAACGAAGCCGATGGAAGTGCCGGGCTCAAACGTGCCTAGTAGAATTTTGTCGCCGGATTTCAAGCCACCTCCCGACCCTGAAAGTGAAGCATTGGGGAAACCTATATAAAGAGTTTCAATATCGCCGGTCGTTGCCGGTGGGTTGCCCGTAGGGTAGGTATAAAACCCGAGCGTATTAAGGTAGCCCGCACCTTCGGTAACGAATGTCATCCAAACATCGGCTCGCTCTACTATGTTGAGGTTGGTTTCTGTTCCCTCCGCCAGGTAGGCCGGGTGAAAGGATGGTACTGGCTCTCTCTCTGGTAACGAGGCGTTGATAAACTCAAGGAGCTGAGCGCTTATATTGTCCCTTTGCAATAGGTAATTTGGTTTGCCGTCGGATCTGTATGAACCAAGAGCAACTAAATTGGCTGCGGCTATTCTCCCACCAGAATTGTCCACCGCTACTCCGTCCTGCACACTTTGGTCAGGTACCAGCTCATCGGATAAATAGTCAAAGTCATGCTCAAATCCGGCAACGGTCACCTGCCCGTTAAAGCGATCGACGGGAATCACCAGAAAGTCAGGAAGACCAAGGTACGACAGTTCCATAACTACCTCCGTAAAGGTGTTGGGCATGCTGTACTCAGATTCAAAATTGCCAGTCTGGTCGGTGAAGCCCTTCATGATGATCACGCCATTGTCGAGAGGTGACTTGTCCCAGAGCGTAATTTTAACTCCTTTATGCGGAGTGCCTGCCTCATCTGTCAGTTTGATGCGAATAGCTTTTGTTGTTACATTCGAAAAGTCCAGGTCGTAGGAATTTGCTTGTTGGTTGCCTGGGCCACCGTCAAACTCTTTGATACAACCAGTCAACAGGATTGCACCAAACAGAAAGGTGATCACGTCGATACTTCTAATTTTCATAGCTTTAATTTTCAAAAGGGTATTTATACGTTCTCGTGCTGGAAGGCTGCAAGAGGCGTTTTTACTAAAATTTTGATGTCCATCCACAGAGAATAGTTTTCGGCATACTCTATGTCCAGGCGTTTGCGGCTGTCTTCCGACGTGGCTTTTTTGCCTCTTTCGGTCACCTGCCATAGCCCTGTGATGCCTGCTGGTGCCATAAAGCGCTTCGACCAGTCGTCGGATGTAAGCTTCTCAGCTTCGTACAAGGGGAGGGGACGGTTGCCAACGATTGACATATGCCCCAGCAGTACATTGAAAAGCTGCGGCAATTCGTCTATGCTTGAGTTGCGGATAATTTTGCCAACCCGGGTAATTCTGGGGTCATTGTTGATTTTAACAAACGAGTTTTTTTCTTCTTTTTGCTTGAAGGCAGCGAACTTCGGCTCTTCCACCCAGTAGTCGTCACCAATCAAAACGTTCTCGTCGTCAAAGGCGATACTTTGATCAACACCGTCAATTTTTGTAGTAGGATCCTCTACGGCTTTATCGTCCTGGGCGTAGTGATTCAAGTGCTTCATGTTTTCCAGCAGCTTGTCAGCATCGGGCCTCATGGAGCGGAACTTGTAAAAGGGGAATATTTTGTAGCCTGTGCCTACCCTGGGCGATTGATAGACAATCGGTCCTTTGGATTCCAGCTTGATGAGAATGGCCACCAGAATAAGAATGGGGCTGATCATAAGAATGATCATCGAAGACACGATGATGTCAAATAGCCGCTTAGATAGTGGCATTTTGAAAGTGGTGACATTTTTCTTTTCAGCTTTTTTTTCTGAAGTGAAATGTATCAGGGTCTTGACAATCCCTACGAAGGTTTCTTTATTTTTCGAATACTGAACTACATCTACAATAAATGGAGGTAGCTGCATGGCTGCCGGGATAGCGATGTTGTCGAAGTCGACAAGCACCACTTTCTTGTAGTAATTTTTTTCGGCTTGTTCCTTTACGAGGTCTTTCAACTGCCGTTGAATATCCGGCTCCGCCTCAATGAAGACAAGGTTGTGAGCCTGCGTGTCCTCAACGGATGGGTGCCACGACACAGAGACTCCATTGGTGGTAAGCTCCTCGGTAACGGGTAAAAGTCTTTTTCCAATAGCTGCAATTTTCATCACGTTAGGCTGTTTGTTGTACCTTATGAGAAGCAAGAATACCTTCGATTTTTACCTGTAGTTCTACAGGATTGAAAGGTTTGGTGATAAAGTCGGAAGCACCGGCCTTGAGGCAGTTGATTCGGTTATTACTGTTGCCCTTGCCGGAAAGGATAACCACCGGAAGATGTTTGTACACAGCCGAAGACTTGAGATAAACCAAAAGCTCCAACCCGTTCATGCCGTCCAGGTCAAAATCAGCAAGTATCAGGTGGGGTGTTCTTGTCTTGTCGTGTAAAACTTCGAGCGCTTCCTCTCCGCTACTCACCACTTCCGCTTCAAATGAGCTTCCGAGAATGTGCTTAAGAAAGCTCCGCATCATTTCGTTGTCGTCAATAATCAAAAGTTTACTTTTCATGGTTTTGTCGTTTTATGGATGATCAAATGTAATTGGAGATGGCCCCAGGCAGGGGAACCTTTAGACGATTGGTAGCCTTTTATCGATATTTGGGGGGTAATGAAATGATGTTTAGAAATGAATATTGGCCTTTCAAAATAGAATTTATCGCCTCAATTGACCGATAAGTTGCTATGTATGTGTTAGTAATGTTATATTTCGGCGTTTTTCGTTATTGAACGATGTTTTATAGTTTCACCAACTAGGGATGTAGGCAACTGAGAAGGCCGGATTGCTCCGAACAGTGGTTTTTTTAGCTCAAAACCAGCTAGTTTGGCGGGGTTTCACTTAGCATAGAAGTGATTGCCTGGTAGCCGGCAGCTTTATCTTATTGTATTATTTGTGTAATTGACTTGGAACAATCACAAAATGAGTGATTGTTCAACAAGACCCTTAGTTCGACACCATGCCTCGATTGTTTCTGTTTTTTGTACTAATAGCCACGTATTTTACTGCCTCTGCTCAAAACGTGGATAGAATGCTTCGTGATGCGGAAAAGATTTTTTATGATGAAAATTTCGTTTTGGCCCGAGAAAAATACAAAGAGATACTGGAGATAGATCCCAAACAAACCAAAGCAAAGTACCACTATCTCATTAGTCACTTCCTTACCGATGGCAGAGGCAAGCCGATAGATGAATTATTAGAATTGGACGATATTCAGGGGAAAAAAGACAAGTTCTTTTCATACTGGCTGGGCAGAATTTACTTTGGAAACTATGATGCCCAGCATGCCATTAAGCATTTCCAGATTTTTTTGGATCTGAGAGCAAAGAAGAGTGAGGAGATAGTAGATGAGACCAAGCGTTTCTTTACTGATGCGGAATGGCTCCTGAAATACCTGAGAAATCCTGATGACTTCGAGATTAGGCTCGTTCCCGGTGTCAACTCTGAGCAAAACGACCTTTCTCCTGTATTTTTTAGTGGTAACGATGAGTTACTGTTTTTTTCCTCACGCTCCAGCGAAGGCAAAGAAGAGGTATACAGGGTGTATCATACTAAGTTTGGCGAGTCTACTTGGGAAAAGCCGACACAAATTCCGTTGCTGGGAGACTTTGAGTATGAAAATGCCAACCTGGAAGTGGTGAATGAAGACGGAAAGCTGTTTGTTTTTGACAGAAAAAAGGGAGGACGCCTCTTTTATAGTGAGCAAAAAAACGGTCAGTGGACAGTCCCAGCTGAGTTTGACGCCATGCTGTCTAACGCCCACGTTCATTCTCATTTTTTTATTAACCCCAAAGAGAACCGGGTAATATTTGCTTCCAACGATGGAAAGAAAGGCAAGGATTTTGACCTTTTTGAGTCACGAAAAGACCCGGCAACAGCGAAATGGAGTGAGCCGGCATTATTGCCTGGAAGCGTAAACTCCACTTTTAATGAGCTTAGCCCTTATTTGAGTACCGACGGAAACACCCTGTATTTCAGCTCAGACCGGATTGGGTTTGTTGGAGGATACGATGTGTTTAGTTCAACATTTGACGAAGCCACGAAGACGTGGGGAGCACCAGTGAATATGGGGTTTCCCATTAACTCCCCCGATAATGAGTTGAACTTTAAAATGAAAGTGGATGGTGAGGAAGGTTATTTTTCATCGGATCGCATACACGGTATGGGAGCTTTCGATATCTATTACTTCTGGGCCATTGAGAAGGTCAACATAAAGGGTGTGATCACTGATGCGGCCACAGGTATGCCGTGCGTCGATTGCCAGATCAAATTCCACCCTTCGAGCTATTACGATGAGTCGTTCACAAGTTTTACGGGCGACTCAGGCGCCTACGGGAATGAGATCATTGCTGACGAGATTTTCGTGGTTGAGATTTTCGATGTCGACGAAAACATGATTTATAACAATAGCCTGCAGGTCAAGGCGTCGGGTGGTTTGGCAACCACACTCACGAGGAACTTTGTCATCGGGGGAGAGCAAACGGAGGAGATGTTTACATTGACTAATATTGATGTAAAAAAAGCTGAGCAGGCCGATACAGACTACCTCATCGCCAGTAAGGAAAAGGCAGTTGCTGCGCTGACCAATGAAGGGGGCGCTGGAAACTCAGGTAGTGGAAGCACAGGAACAAGCGCTACCGCCGCCGCTGGTAGTAATAGCCAGACTCATAGCCACAAATACAAAGAAGCTATCCGCAAGCTGGTAAGACCAAATGTATATTTTGAAAATACCAAAGTCTATTTCTCTTCTGACTACCAACCGCTGTTGGATGAGGTGTTGTCTTTAATGCGCAAAGATGAAAGTCTCGTAATTGAAGTGGCTGGTCACACTGATGATTTTGGCGGAGAGAAGATCAATATGGTTATTTCGCAGAACAGGGCGGAGTCTATCAAGAAGCATCTTGTAGGAAGGGGCATTGCTGCCAACCGGATCGTGGCCAAGGGATATGGGGAAACTAAGCCTATGGCCAGTAACGACCAGGAACTGGAGGGACGGGAGCTCAATAGAAGAGTAGAGTTTCTGGTGATAGCAGAAGGTAACTAGTCTGGGCACGCTGAAAAGCTAAAGAGGCTGTCTCAAAAGTCCCTAAGCTGATGTAATTGTCACATTGAGACCTAACATTTTTGGCAAACCGCACCAATTGAGATGACGTGATTCGAAATGTTAAAAGAATGTATCAGACTGAGCTTATAGAAAAATGTGTCAGGTTGAGCCTGTCGAAACCCACATTTTTCTGCAAGCTTAATAACACGTCATCTGTAGCACGTCGAAATGCTTATTAGGACTAATAACAAGGTTTCGACACCGACGTGGAACGAGCTCAACCTGACATTCAGTTAGGACTTTTGAGGCAGCCTCTTTTTATGATGATTTCGGCGCTTATTTAACCCAAGAGGAAAAGAAAGATCAAAGGAAACAAGAGCCCAATGGCGGCCAGTTTCCAACCTCTTTTTCTAAAACTTTTGTCGCCTTTCACAATGAACATCCCTGTGAAAGCGATCACAAGCATGGCCACCCCGAATATGTCTGAGTAGTAGATCCAGAAGTCACTCGTGTCAACATGGAGCTTGGTCATTTGACCGAGAAGCGGTGTGGTCATGTATTTTTCCAGCTTCCCCTTGCCCGTGCTCACGTCCATTGTCACATCCTGAGTGCCATAAGATATTCTCAGCGTATTTCCGTCCATGCTGTACCTGCGAAGCTGGTCATCGATGGACTGACTTTCGGTGAACGATTTGATGAACTCGTCGTTCACAGCGTCGGCACTGGCCGGTGTCATACTTATTTCCTGCGACGTATACTTTACCCGACTTGGGTGCCAAACTCTTCGGTGGTTAAGGAAAATGCCTGAAAAAGAGAAGGCAATGATGAGCCCAATGTAGAAATAGGCGATGTCCCTGTGGGTGTTTCGTGCGGTTAACTTCATATCAGTTCGCTTTTGGGGGTGAAATTATACATTTCACTTAAGAAAGTTTTATAAAATCGACGTTCACTTACTTTTTATGGAAGCCCTACTTTAATAGAGCTGTTGGTGCGAAAGTGCTACTTGCCAATCAACTTGTCAACGGAGTATTTACCACCTCCCATGATCAGGAGAGAGACGAAAATGACCAAAAACAGCAGCGGCTTTTCTTTGGTGCCAAAGGGGTCGGCAGCGTGAGCCACAAATCCGGCGGTTGACATCGTTACAATGAGAGGGATAGCAGCCAGGCGTGTGGCGGCGCCCAGCATGATGAGGATGGCGCAGAGGAACTCGGCAAACACCGCAAGGGAAAGTGAGATGGTTGGCCCAAGGCCCATGAAGTCCATGAAGCGGATTTCCCCGCCTGAAAAAAGGCGTTGGAACTTACCGAAGCCATGCGTTAACATAAATGCACCCGAAAACAGCCTGAGAATGAGGAGGCCAAGTGATACATAGTTTTCATTGATCGAGCTGGAGAAAAGTTTTTTCATAGAAGAAAATTTAATGGGATTGATAATAGCATTAAAGTGTAAACCAGTAGTTGAGCTTAAATACAATAGCCTTGCTTTTGGTCACCAGGAATGGGTCAGCAAAGTAGTTATCGGTGTAAACCAAATAGAAATCCGACATTGGCTTGTATCTCCACTGAAGCCTGCTGTTGATGTTGAAGTTGTTTCTCTGGGTGTTGTACTGGAAGAAAGTTATCCAGAAAAGGCTATTGGAGAAATTAATTTCTGACCGCTGGCTAAATAGGCTGATACTTGCGTTGCCGTAGCCTTCAGCAAAGTCCAGTTCGTTTTGCTCAAAGCCTAGTGAAAAATTTCCCCAGGGCTGAACTCTGTAAATGATTTCAGCTTGATAGCTTTGGATTTCGCCATTGTAGAACCCACCGACAGCCGTCTCCGCAGAAAAAGCCAGTTTCTTTCTTTCGTCGGATTTGTAAGCGACCCCCATTTGGCTAAACTTGTAGGTTGCCGGAGGCAGAGGGGTGGCGTCGATGAAGGCCGTGGAAAATAGCAGCCTTACGTCGTTGTTATTGACCCCGATCTCAACCCCGGAGGTATTTTGAAACCTTAATTCATACCCCAATTCAGTCACCCGCTCGTTAAGCGACCAGTCCGGGTTCCAGTCGACTACGTTGCTGGCTGAAATCTCGTGAGAGTTGATTTTCCCTCCATTGGTTGGCCGAATGGTGTAGCTGCCTTGACTATATATATGTTCAAACCCCATTCTGATAACAGTGTCCCGTAGCGCATCATAATTCTCCAGCCTTGGAATGAAGCCCATGTCGGCATAAAAATCCGTTGGAACAGAAATATAGTCAGCAAATAGCGACCAATGCCTGTCGTCGTACCCGGCTGTATAGTGCTGGGAGTATGAAACACCTGCGCCCGGTTTTTCTGATACGCTAACAAGTCCCGTGCCGGTTAACGAACCTGATATGTTGGAATAATCGAACCCAAGGCCACCGTTCCTGCCATAGTTGGTTTTATCAGTGCCACCACCATCAGTAAAACTCTGCCGGTTATGAAAGTAGCCTTTCACAAGCGACCGGCCGAAGACTCGCTGATTGACTGCAACGGCGGTGTAATTTTGCGCCTCAGTATCCTCTGTTGCTCTGGTTTGAATATTCATGACACCCACTCGCATGCGCTGCGTGAGGTTACCACTAAGCCTGGCACCAGCAAGAATGGGGATGGGCCGAGCGTTTTCGTCGAGCCCTATCCGGCGGGAAAAGAAAGGACGGTTGGGGCCACCTCCGAAACCTGTAAACAAGTCAGCATTTTCCAGAAAAAAGGTTCGCCTTTCGGGATAATTGAGGCTAAACCTCGTCAGGTTGGTTTGTTGTACGTCTACCTCAATCTGAGAGAAATCCGGCAACACCGTGAGATCCAGGTTGAGGGAGGAGGTAACACCAATTTTGGCGTCAAGTCCCCCCGCCAGGTCAGTTGAGGTGACGGGCGTTTCTTCCTCCCTGTTATTGTTGATCCCTCCGGTGATGAAAGGGATCACCGATATATTGGTTTTTACGGGATCGGGTGCTTTGTCCCATACCATCAGTCCCGTATAGCCCAAATCATAACCATCGAAGTTGACTGGGATATTGGTCCAGGCATGGTATTGGTTGGCCTTCAGGTCGTTGCGGATGAAGTTAATGCCCCACTCACCGCTGTTGGCTTCAAATCGAAGTGTTTTGAACGGGATGGCCATTTCCACAATCCAGCGGTCCTCGTGCCGGGTTACTTCTGAGAACCATTTGTTGTCCCAGCTAAAGTTGAGGTTGTTGGAACTGGCGGCCAGCAGGTCTTCAGCCTGCACATTCATGGGGCTTACGCCAAAAAAGAAGCCATTGGTTTTTTTATTGACAGGGTCTATCACTACGGCAATGCCATCGCCATCAAAGTACCTGATGTCCCTTTTGAGTGTTTGCACAACGTAGTAACTGGTGTCGTAGCACACCGCACTTATATAAAGGAATTTTTCGTCGTAAGTAGCCCGCATTTCTGTTTGCCGGGGCGCCTGCTGGTCGTCTCTGGGGAACTTCATCCAGAAGTCTGTCGCCACATCGGCAGTCTGCCAGCTGCTTTCGTTAAGCTCGCCGTCGAGAACGATAGGGTCTTTGGCTCGTTCAATACGGAGCTGATACTTTGATTGAAATGCGGTGTTTTTCTTTTCGTTGGCTTCCTGGCAGGTGGCGTCCAGAAAAAATAGATGTCCAAAAATGAACGTAAGTACGGTTTTGCGCATAAATCCGGTAGGTCGCTTGTAGGGTGTTGGTCGTCTAGTTCGCAAAGAAAGACGTTCGAAGGTAACAGTCAACCAAAGACTTGCTGGGCGGAGTGTAAAATAATGTCACCGGGCAAAAAAAGCTACTTTTTCAGCAGTGGTCTTTTTTTGCTTTCAGGCGATTTTATTGGGTTTCATATCATTCAAACCCAGTTGTCTATTTTCAGGGAAGTGACTCTGGAAAACTCTTTCACATTATTTGTTACAAGTGTCTGATCTAGGCTGAGTGCGTGAGCTGCTATCAGTGTATCAAGGGGGCCGATAGGTGTCCCTTTGTTTTCGAGGTCTGCTCTTATTTTGCCGTAAGATATTGCGGCATCGTTGTCAAACGGAAGGATTTCCAATGGAATAAGAAATTGAGCAAGTGCAAGCTTATTTTTCTCGGGTAATGCGCTTTTCATTACGCCGTAATTCAGTTCAGATAGGGTTATTGAAGAAATCCCAATTTTGCCCAAAGGAATAGACCGAAATCGCTCAAAAACATGAGGAGGCTTTTGCTTGATAATATAGATGCAAATATTCGTATCGAGAATAAACATCAATCAAACGATTCCCTTTTCTGTTGGTCAGATTGCTCTCTCTCTGTCATGAAGTCGTCAGAAAACTCATTCACGCTATCAATCAAACTCTTCCATGGGTCGTGGAATGGGATAATATACAACACATTGCCAACCTTTTTGAGGTAAGCCTTATTGTCATTAATCTTTAGGTTCTCCGGTATCCCAATCAGCTGAGTGCCTGAAGAATCTTTTATGTCGATTGTTTCAAAACTCATGACCCTATTTTCTACTAATGTACAAAATTAAAGAAAAAGTATAGTAAGGCGGTTTGGCCTGCTTTTCATTATAACAAAAAAAGGCCACCTTTTCAGGTAGCCTCTCTATTTTTATTTCTCAGTAGCTGATTAAGCTAGCTGAGCTTGAATTTTCTGGTTCAATACTGATTTTGGAACTGCACCAATTTGCTTGTCAACCACCTGGCCATTTTTGAAAACCAAAAGGGTGGGGATGCTGCGGATGCCAAACTTAGCGGGCACCTGTGGATTCATGTCCACGTCCATTTTGGCGATAACGGCTTTGCCTTCAAAATCACCAGCCAGCTCCTCAACTATTGGCCCGATCATTTTACAAGGCCCACACCATTCTGCCCAAAAGTCAACCAGAACGGGTTTGTCTGAGCTAATGATCTCCTCGAAATTAGCATCAGTTACTTCTATTGCTTTACCCATTGTATGTATAATTTTTGTAATTGCTGAATACCTTACACAAATATAGATCAATAAGTTCTACATCCCCTTCAAAAAATCTCAATATGTATGCTTGAAGACAAAGCGAGGGTTTGAGATTGTGGGTTGCCGATTGAGTGAACCAGCAACCTAAAACCTTCAAATCAGCAATTCCTTAAGTCATCACTTCATATTCGAGATCACCAACGGCGTCTAGCTGCTTGATCAATTCGCCCTTGGGCTCTACTTGCAGCTTTCGGGAGAATAGTTCCAGCGAAATGTTTTCCGAGGGGTCTTGCACCACCACCTTCAGCGGGCAGGAACCGGCATGGTCTATTGCCATCTGGTGCAGTTCGTCAATCATCTGTTCGGTGAGATTATTAACATCCAGCTTCAGGATAAGTCCCTTGGCCATTTTGTCTCTGATGTCATTCAGCAACTGAATTTCGCTGATTTTAAACTCAAGTTCCCCCACACGAAATTTGGATGGTTGCATAAAACCTTCGACAAACAGGTACCAACCCACCATGTAGAACTGCTTGAACTTGACATAGGTGTCAGAAAACATGAAGAACTCGTACGAGTCGGAATAGTCTTCCAAGGTCAGAACACCGAATGGATTGCCTTTTTTGGTTGTGCGGTGGTTAATACCACTTACAATGCCGCCAAGTCTGATAATACCACCGTTGGCGAGACTCTCGTCATTCTTGAGGTCAGTTAGCGTGGTGTTGCAGAAGTGTTTCATTTCAAAGCTGAACTGATCGAGCGGGTGACCTGATATATATAGCCCCACCACTTCTTTTTCTATGTTTAGTTTCCTGATGTCGCCAAAGGGTTCGATATCGGGTATTCGGGGTTTTGGCACTTCTACCTGCCCCGAGCCGCCGAAAAGTGACACCTGATCGCTGGCTGCCTCTTGCTGAAGCCGCTGCGAATACTTGGTAATAAGCTCTACCAGTGTCGACTCGCCGTCTGCAGCTTCGAGGTACTGCCTGCGGTGGTACTCTTCGAAGCAGTCGAAAGCGCCGGACATGGCCAGGCATTCAAAGGTTTTCTTATTAAAGCCGTTTTTTACCACCCGTACACCAAAATCCCAAATGTCCTGAAAGGGCCCGTTTTTCTCTCTTTCTTCTATGATAGACTGAACTGCGGCTTCCCCAGCCCCTTTAATCGCACCCAGACCGAAGCGAATTTCACCCTTTTTGTTTACGGCAAAGTTCACCCTCGACTCATTCACGTGAGGCCCCAACACGGGAAGCCCCAGGTTGCGGCACTCTTCCATGAAGAACGACACCTTCTCGATGCTGCTCTGGTTGTGGGTAAGCACCGCCGACATATATTCTGCGGGGTAGTTCGCCTTCAGGTAGGCCGTGTGGTAGGCCACCACTGAGTAGCAGGTGGAGTGCGATTTATTGAAAGCATACTGGGCAAAAGCTTCCCAGTCTTTCCAGATTTTGTCTAGTTTGTCTTTAGGATGGCCTTTTTTGGTGGCGCCTTCTACAAACTTGCCTTTCATTTTGTCCAGCACTTCCCGCTGCTTCTTACCCATAGCCTTCCGCAGCACGTCGGCCTCGCCTTTGGTAAAGTCAGCCAGCTTCTGCGACAGGAGCATCACCTGTTCCTGGTACACCGTGATGCCGTAAGTTTCCTTCAGGTTGTCCTCCATTTCGGGGAGGTCGTAGGCAATCACTTCTTTTCCCAACTTTCGGGCAATAAAGTTGGGGATGTATTCGAGCGGCCCTGGTCGGTACAGGGCGTTCATGGCGATAAGGTCTTCCAGCCTATCGGGCTTCAGGTTGCGCAGGTGCTTCTGCATGCCTGGCGATTCAAACTGAAAAGTACCATTGGTTTGGCCTTTTTGATACAACTCGAATGTCTTGGCATCATCCAGCGGAATTTCGTCGGGGTCGATAGTTATACCATGGCGCAGCCTGATGTTCTCAATCGCTGTTTTGATAATGCTGAGCGTTTTCAGGCCCAAAAAGTCCATTTTCAGCATGCCCGCACTTTCCACCACGCTGTTGTCGAACTGGGTCACCAGCAGGTCAGAATCTTTAGCGGTGGATACGGGCACGTGGTTGGTGAGGTCGTCGGGCGTGATGATGATGCCACAGGCGTGGATACCAGTGTTCCGCACTGTCCCTTCGATAACAGCCGCTTTTTGCAGCACCTGGGCCTTCAGGTCTTTGCCATTCTTAAAGGCCATGAGCTCAGGCACTTCCCTGAACGCCTGGGTAAGTGAGGTGCCTGGTCGCTCGGGCACCAGCTTGGCCAGAATATCCGCATCCGAAAGCGGCAACTCCATCACTCTGGCGCTGTCTCTGATGGACGACTTGGCGGCCATGGTACCGTAAGTGATGATTTGCGCCACCTGGTTTTTGCCATATTTGTTCACCACCCACTCGATGATCTTGCCCCGGCCTTCGTCGTCGAAGTCAATATCA
>TARA_R110001606_G_scaffold382148_1_pt1 | contig 22538 bp, 19 predicted proteins | sample TARA_R110001606 | Tara Oceans TARA_R110001606 (sample SAMEA4398315) | marine metagenome | biome: Polar Biome; feature: [SRF] surface water layer (ENVO:00010504); material: water (ENVO:00002006), including particulate matter (ENVO:01000060) such as... | depth 5 m | reverse complement strand
ATGCAGATGGCTGGCGAAGAGTAATCTCTCTAGCCAAGTCTGTTTGGTTGGCTTTTTAGTTCAGCTAAACGTGCAGAATAGAAAACGGGCAGCCACTTGGCTGCCCGTTTTGCGTTGTGCAATAGGCATGACACTGATGCCAGCTTTGAATGACTATGGCGTGGTGCTGAGGAGAGTTTTGAGAGGTTTTAGAGACTGACAAAGCAGGGTTTTGCCATGTCAGGATCGCGTAATTAGTTTTTCCAATGATTACTCAGGCTGTTCGGCTTAAATTTCTAGTGCGCTCATGAATGAAATAAAACTTGCGTTGATAGTATTTGGCCTTAAGACAAATACTTATGCGTACATGGCAAAACGCCTAGGAGGAAATGCTGTTTTGCTACGCGGTAATCTCTGATAACCCCAATAACAGATAAGTATATGAGATGAGACCAGAACAGCAGCGTATATATCAAGCAATCCGCCAACTTTGTCGGGAGCATGTTCAGGACTGTCAATCGGCTGCGAGTCGGCATCGGCGCGCGGGCCGTTCCGAGATAGAAATTGCTCGCCACCACCGTACCATTACTAAACGGTATCTGATCAAAATGGCTGTCTATCAGCAGTACTGTGATCATGCGTTCGGCAATTGGCTGCCCGCTAAGTCACAGGACAAGGGGTTAGGTACCCACCAATACGAAGAACGCTTGTGTCGCATTTGTCTGAAGATGGAGGCTCGTCCCAATGACCTTGCCGCTAGCGCAAATGACGGCTGTTACGCCTTAAGTATTAAGAAAATGGTTGTCCGTGATTTACTCAAGCGGTCATATCGCTGGTAGATCAGCATGAAATGCGCCCCTCATAAGCATGATAATAAATGAGAGTTTTGCGAGGTTTAGAGACTGACACGCCTCCCTTTCGCTATGCCAGTATCGTGTGAATTGTTCCGATTTCGCGATTATTCAGGCTGCTTAGCTCGATATCTAAAACACTCATGAATGGAATAACACATGCGTGCATTCACACATGCCTCACCGAACCGCCAGCAGGGTTTTACCCTGGTGGAAGTCTCACTCGTCCTGGTTGTGATCGGACTAATCCTCGGGGCTGTCTCGATTGGTAAGGATGTTCAGCGAAACGCTGAATACACCAAGATTAAACAGAAGTTTGTTGACCAATGGGCCAGTGCCTATAACTCCCATTATCTGCGCGCTGGTGTTGTGATTGGCGATAGCCAAACGCAGCCGCGACTGATGGTTAATGGTGCGACCTACAATACTGCTGTTGCCGACGGCCTCATTTCTGGGCAAGACATGACCGACGCAGATGAGCCCAAAGCCATTTGTGAAGGTGGTCAAGCGCCGAACATGACGCGTGATGAAGATCTCATTCTGCACCGTGAGATGGATCGTCACGGCGTGCGTATGCCACCAGGCCGTGCTGAAGGGTTTGAAGACCGCTATGCCTATCTGGATACCAATGGCAACCCTCAAGAACTTCAGGTGTGCTTCCAGTGGAATAAACCCGGCACCGCTGCCAGTTCTGGCAACGTGATGGTGATTTCCGGGCTTACTCCGGATTTAGCGCGGGCACTGGATCAAATGATTGATGGCAAGGCTGATTCACGTGAGGGGCTCTTCCGTAAATATGATATCGAAGAAGACGGCACTGAAGGAGCGCCTGGTATTGAGTGGGCTGCCAACAACTCCCAAGCCTACGATGCAGATGAAGGCTCTGATGATGATACCAGTGTGAACTTGGATGAAGACCAAGTCATCACGGTAGTCGCCACCTATAAGATGAATCAGTGAGTCGGGGGGTGGCGATGAGGTCGGCAGGGGGAAGTTCCGTGGGGGCTCGCCAGCGCGGGTTCAGCCTGATGGAAATCGTTGTGGTGATGGCGGTTATCGGTCTTATGCTGGGTGGGGTGAGCATTGGTCGTGATGTTCTCCGTGAGGCGGAATACAACCGTATCCAGAATAAGTTTTTAATGCCGTGGAAGCAGAACTACGACCTTTACTATCAGCGTACTGGCGTTGTGCTTGGCGATAACCAAGTGGCGCCGACGTTGATGGTAAACGGCTACGAGGCGGAGTTTGACCACATGGGCAGTGGGGTGGCGGGCATTCCAGCCAACTACCGTAACACGGGCCGCCGGTTGTGCCACGGTGCTGGGTATCCCGCCAATACCGTTGGCGGCGGTGACCGGCCGTTGTCTGACCTGGATTTGCATCAGCTGTTTGATCGCGTCGGTATTCGAATGCCGCCGGGGCGGGCTGAAGGGTCGGAGGACCGCTACGCCTATACAGACACCAATGGTAATCCTGCAGAGCTGCAAATCTGCTTTCAGTGGAACCCGGAAGGGACAATCAGTGGCGCGGGCAACGTGATGGTGATCCGTGGGCTAACCCCTGATCTGGCCCGCAAGCTGGACCATATGGTGGATGGTAAGCCTGATGCCTACGAAGGCCGTTTCCGCCAGCAGAACGCAAATACCAATGTGTTAGAGCGTAGCCGCCATATTCCAGGCTATGAGTGGGAAGCCAATAACAGTTACACCAACGCAGACCCAAACCCTAGTGCCTTTGGTGAAGGGGCGTCCAGTGGAGAAGAGCGCGTCATGTTGGTTACCGCACACTGGGTCATGGATCAATGATGGTGTCACTGCTTTCTGAGGGGGGTAAGGCCGCTCGGGGTTATGTATGTATTGGGGTGCTTCTGGTGGGTAGCCTTGCATTGCCCTATTTAGTGAAAACGGCATTTAGCTATAAAGCGGCGGCAGACGTGGCACAGCGGCAGTTGGCAGATAACCAGCGTCAGGTAGACCAGGAAGCGGGCGCGCGGGCGCAGCTGGTGCGCTGGCAAGCAGTGCGCGACCAGTGGGGAACGCTGGCAGAGCGTGCCGATGGGCTTGGCTGGCGGACGTCTTTGTGGGATGTACGGTCGATTGAAGTAGACAACAAGCGTTTCTCGCGGCGTGAAGCCGACACATTGATGAGTAGCCTTGAGTCCAGCTCCGATAGCTTCATGCTGCCCAAGTCATTCTCAATAAAACTGGTAAGCGATAGCAGCGGTTCGCTGTATATCGACTCACCGGCTCAGGATCAGGCAGGCTCGATCCAGCTATCCCTCTCCGGTGATTATTACTCGCGGAGAGTGCAATGACCCATCTGCAGTGCCTGTTGGATATGTCGGGGCAGGTGTGGCAAACACACACCGATACGCTGCTAGCGCCGGAGCAGTTTGATGCGCTGCCCGGCCCAACAGTGGTCATTACCGATTACCAGGCAGCGCCGTTCGGCGTCGAGGCGTTGCCTGCCCATCATCAAAACCTGGCGCCGCTGTTGGAAAAACGACTGCGCGATGCCGGGGATATCGACAGTTTGGCGCGGGTGATTATCCATACCCGCGAGCGGCAGAGAGACCTAGCCCAGGTGTGCTACACCGCTGTGCCGGTGGCGGTAGCTATGCGTTACCGGCGCTGGGCCAAACAGCAGAGTGACCATGTACTGCTGTTCCCGCTGCTTGAAGCACTGCTTACATTGGCGCAACGGCAGGGTCTTGAGAGTGGCCTTTTGGCATTTGTCCATGACGATAGTGTGGATGTGCTGATGCTGCAGGACGGCCAGGCCATGCAGGCCTCCCGCCAGCGTCTTTATATGCGCGGAGCGGACGACTATATCCGTATCGCTGCGTATATCACCTCATTATTGGACCGTTACGCTGATGCTGGCCGACAACGCGGTTGCTTGCTGGTTGAGCGCCGCACGGACGAAAGCCAGCCGCTAATTGATGCGCTAACGGTGCGTGGTATTCCGGTCACTGAGCCGGTGTTGCCAGCCACCCAGCTGTTTGAGGGCCTGCGCTTAAAACGGGCCGATATCGATGGCATTAGCCGTTTGCACTACCTCTTTCAACAGGCATTGCCCTGGGTGGCGGTGGGCATGGTCGCGCTATGCCTGTCTAGCGCGTTCGGGGCCTTGTACTGGCGGCACGAGGCAGGCGCTCTTGAGGCTGAGCTGTACCAAGCGCAGACCCAGAGCGTTGGCAGCACCATTACCGAGATGGGGAGCGCGCTGCGCAGTGCCGATGAGCTGGTGCTTTCCCAACGTGAACGCGCCGACTTTGTACGCCTTGCTGAGCGTGTTCGCCAAACGCCTGATCCAGCCAGCCTGATTCGGCATTTACGCGAGGCGGTTCCGGCCAGTATTGAGTTGGTTGAGGCGGGCATTGTATCGGATGACACCGGCGTGCTGATCATCGTTGCGGGCCGCAGTGCCAGTGTGGCTGCGCCCTTCGCGGCAGAAGAGCAGTTCGTGATGGCGCTGAAGCGCCTTGGCTATGAAGTGGTGCGGCGTGAAATTACCAGCGGCCTCGGTAATAGCCTGTTCCGTCTAGCGTTAACCTGGAGCGCACCATGAAGAAGAAATACACCGCTGCTGGGCTGCTAGCCGTTGCCTTGGTCTCCTGCACAATGGCCTACCAGTTTGCGATGGCCGAAGAGCGGGCCGCACAGGCGTGGCGCCCTAGCCAGGATTCGCAGCTTCAGAGCCTTGATGCACGGTTGGGCGAAAAAGTGCGCGAGTTCCTGGAGTTGAACGAGCTGCTAAGCAGGCAGCTTGAGGATGTGAGGCTGCAGCAGGCAGGGCAGCAGGATACCCCCTTGCTGACGGGCAACGCTTTTGTGCCCGAGCCACTTGCACCAGAGCCTGCTATGCCAGAGCCGGTGGAGATAACGCCGGAGGTGGTTGCGCCGCCACCCCCGCCACCAGAGCCTCCTGTCAGGCAGGCACCCTGGTGGAGCCGTTATCAGCTCAGCATGGTGGTGTACTCGGATACCTCCCGCTCCGCGGTAATCAATGGGCGCTATGTGCGCCGTGGCGATGCGGTGGCATCCGGCGTGGTGGTTCGTGATATCAGGCCCAACCAGGTGACGTTGGCACGCGGTGGTGAAACAGCACGCTTAACGATTGGAGCTGAATAATGACGTTACGCCGCCTGTTGATATGGAGCATCGCGCTGCTTGGACTGTTGACTGCAGTGCTTTGGTGGGTTGGTCGGCAACCTGCGCCGGTAAGCCCAGCGGCACAAGTGCCCGCTGTGGTAATGCCGCCTTCTTCCTCGCCTGTAGAAGGTGGAGGTGCCTCTACGGATGTTGATGCCCTTTGGCGGCGCTATGAGGCGTTGAACGAAGCCGCTGCAACTGCCTCTGCACCTGTGGAAGGGGAGCAGGGTGGAATGAGTTCATCAGCTGAGCCCCGTTCACCGGAACAGGTGCTATCTGAGGCAGCGCAGCAGCGTCAGGCACTGCGCGAGGGCATCCGACAACGCAGTGAGGCGGTCCGGGCCGCGCGTGATGACGCGTTGGCGCAGATTCGGGACCTTGAACCAGACGATATCGATGGGTTGATGGATGTGATTCAAGGCTTCAACCAGCAGATGCGGGAGAACGGGGTAGAGGAGCAGATCGATATCGGTGGGATACGTCAGCAGCTAGTAAGTAGCCAGAGGCTTGCTGAGGTCAGCCAGGCGATGCTGGATGAAGCGCTGAAAGGTGAGAATGCCAACCCGAAGCGGCTTCAAGAGCTAAGTCGTGAGATGAGTGCATTACAACAAGAGGTGATTGACCTTCATTCGATGCGTTCAAGTGGCGGGCAGGAGCAGCCATGACGGTTGACGCGTACCCCCTCCGCCAGCGGGGGTTCACTCTCTTGGAGCTGGCGCTGGTCTTGGCGCTGCTGGGCGGGATGGCGCTGGTGGCGATGCACTATCGCCCTAATGCGTTGAGCCAGGATGATGCCATTGCCCAGGGTTACCACGACCAGATCGCTGCAGCTCTCTATCGTTATGCTGAGCGCCACTACCGGCTGCCCTGTGCCGATACCAACGGTGATGGTTTTGAAGGTGGCAGCGGAGGCGGCTGCGGGCAGGGGGAGATAACCCACATGGCTGGTGGGGTGCCTTTTCTTACCCTTGGCATGAGTGAGGCGCAAGGGTTAAGCAAAGCGGTTCGCGAGCGCTTTGTCTATGGTGTCTTTCGCGATGACACTGCTGATACCGACCTAGCGGCATTAGCTGAACGAACTGGTGACCCGCCCGGCAGTGCCGGGTATCTCAGCCTGGATGACCTACGTTACGCCCTGCACAGCCTGGGCCAGCAGGATTTTGATAATGAGCACATCTACGTGACCGGTGATGAACAGCAAGCAGGAACGGCTGATTGCAGCGGAAACCCTATCACCAACCTAGCATTTTTCGTTGCCTACGCAGGCACAAGAGATGCTGATAGGAATGAGCAACCCTTTGATGGCGAAAATAGCAGCCTCCGTTGGCCTTCGGGCAGCGGGCTTTGTGTATCCGGCCCGCTGACCGCACAAGGGGAGCAGTATGACGATGCCGTTATTGCGGTGGGCTTTGCCGAACTGCTTGGCTATTTAAGCCAATAACTTGCAAAACAACACATTGAGTACGGAATTAGGCGCATCAGGAGCAGCCACATGAACCTTGACCCTCAACTATCTCTTTACCCTAGACGAGGCCTCTGGATAGGTGCCTTGCTGGCTGCGTCATTAACTGGCTGTGCCGTTGGCCCCTCCAAAATGGATGCCGAAAGGGTTCAAACGGTGGATGACCGTTCGCAGGCGCTATTACAAGAGCGGCTAGTGCAAGAGTCAGAGAAGTTACGCCTTCTGCAAGATGAGCTTAGGCAGAATTTGGAGCAACAGCAGGAAGTGGTGTTGGAGCCAGTGGTTCCCCGTTATAACCCGCTTGATGCTGTGAACGTTACATTACAGGCAGACGATGTTGATGTACGTAACCTGCTCAAGGCGATTGCTGATCAGGCAGGACTGAACTTGGTGCTGCCTGCTTCGCTGTCGCGCCAGCCGCGCACGCTGTCGCTGTCGCTTAGTTCGGTGCCTGCTAGCCAAGCCTTTGAGGAGATCACCAAGGCGCTAGATCTGGCCGGGCATGTCCGCGATAACATGCTGGTGGTGGAGGAGTTTGAAGAGCGGATTTTCGATATGGATTTCCTGCTCACCATGAGTACGGCTGACTTCAACGCGGGGGGCGATGTATTCGGTGCCGGTAATACCGGTGGCGATGGCGGGTCGGCTTCGGGTGGCGGCTCAGGTAGCAGCGGGCTGCGCAGCAGCTTTTCAATCTCGGGACGCAATACCAATGATGTGAACCCTTACGAGCAGATTGACCGGATGTTGGCATCGCTGATCGGCGGGCAGGGTAATGGAGAGGGCGGTATGGAGCAGCAAGGGGTGCCGACCTATATGCTGAACCGCTCCACCGGTACGCTGTTTGTTCGTGGGCGCCCATCTCAGTTGGCGGCGGTCGGGCGTTTGGTTGAGCACTATAAGTCGGTGTTAAACCGACAGGTGCTGATCGAGGCGCAGATTCTTGATGTCGAGCTTAACGACCAGTTCAGCTATGGCGTTGATTGGAGCTTCCTACGTAACCAGGTGGCTTTGTCCTACTCGTCTAACCCGATGGCGCTGGGTGCGATCGACTCATTGGTGCCAGGGGCGGAGAATGCGGGCCGCAGCGTGTTGATTCCGTCTACTGCGCTAGGTACGTCGGGTACGCCATCGCTGGGCCTTGCTCAGTCGGGCAGTAACCACAATATCGGGCTCGACCTGATGAAAACCTTTGGCACGGTGCATATCCTATCTAACCCGTCGATTCGGGTTCGCAATACCCAGCCCGCCGTGGTGAGTGTTGGTAGCAACATGCGTTATATCGCCCAGTCCAGCTCTAATACGCAAAACGGTGGCGGCGGCTTACTGGCGACCACGTCCAATGTGGTGACGTCTAATGTATTCGACGGCGTGATGCTGGGGGTGATTCCGTTTGTGTCCGAGGATGGTGCTATCCATCTCACCATTAACCCGATGCAAACCTCTGTGCAGGCCTCCTCTATGGAGCTGGTGGAGGTAGGCAGCACGCAGAATCCGCTGAAAATCTCGCTCCCCCGGGTGGACTTCAAGGGTATGACCACATCGTTGTCTCTGAACGACGGTGACATGGTCATTATCGGTGGTCTTATCGGTGAAAGTGGTAACCGTTCAAGGGATGGGGTGCCCGGTATTACGGATGTCCCTCTGTTTGGCAGCGTGCTGGGTGGGCAGTCTGAATCGACCACGGCACGCGAGCTGGTTCTCGTGCTGCGCGTTCAGATTTTGTAAGCCGGATTCCCATGAGCTTAGTTTTCGACGCATTGCGCCAGCATGGCACTCATCCTACGCAAGCTCCCACTCAGTTGGGTAGTGTGGTCACCCCTGGCCAACGTCGATGGCGGTGGGGTTTGGTGGCGGGGTTAGTGTGTGTCGCCGTTGCGGGGCTGTTCCTATGGGAACATTTTTATGCGGCAGAGCGTATCGCGCCGCGAAATGTTTCAGCCGCGCTGCCTGTGGAGCCTTCCGCACCTACTGTGTCGTCAGCTCCACAGGAGGTTGTGGTGGTGGATATTGCTTTGCCAACGCCAACGCCAACGCCGCCGCAAGCACAGGCTCAAGCGCCTGCACCGTCGAGTGGTTCACGGCTACCGGGGGATGCCCTGGCACGGCTTGCCGCAACTGCTTCAGTAATAGAAGTAGCAGCCGTTAGCCAGCCAGAGGTGGCGGCAGTTGGCGAGATAGACACGTCAGTGCCCGCTCTTGAGTCTGAGCCCGAGCCTAGGCTTGAGCCTAAACCCGAGGCTGAGCTTTCAGTGGTAGTAGAGACTGCGCCTCCGGCTGAGGTAAATCCGGCAGAACTGTTTGCGGCCTTCAATGCGGCGCTGTCGGCTGGCCAACTGCCCCAGGCGGAAGAGGTTATTGAGCGCGCTCGGTCTGCGCTAGGTGAATCGCATCTGATCGTTGCCCGTATGCAGGGCTATTACTGTATGAGGGCAGATTGCCCGGCACAGGCACGCCAAGCGTACTCCACGATTCTTGCTCGTCTGCCAAGAGATCGCGAAGCGGGCTATAACCTGGCGGTTTTAGACTGGCAGGCTGGGCAACATGCCGAGGCGGCTAAGCGGGTGCGTGCGCTGCTGGCGCAGTACCCAGCGGACGACGCCTTACGCGCACTACAGCGGCAAATGGGAGCGCATTGATGAGTAGCGGATTTCCATTGTCGGCTTACCTGCAGCACTTAGGGTTTACGCGTAACCCGTTTCCGGTAACGCCGGATGAGCACGGCATCTTCTTTTCTTCTCGGCTGGCAGAACAGTTCACTGAGTTGTTGCACTTCATTGAGCAACGCAAGGGGTTCATGCTTGTAACCGGTGATGTTGGCGTTGGTAAAACGACGCTCTCTCGGTCGCTACTAACGCGTTTGGCCGAGCAGGGGGCGTGTACCGCGCTGGTGTTCAATACGTTTCTTCAAGGTGCCGACCTGTTAAGGGCCATCAACCGTGATTTTGGTGTGACGGCCGCTGGCGATAGCCTAGAGGCACAGCTGCAGGCACTGAATACTTGGTTGCTGCAGCAGCATGAAAAGGGTCGTAACTGTGTATTGATTCTGGATGATGCTCAGGGGTTGGATGTGCCCAGCCTTGAGCTGGTACGTCAGTTGAGCAACCTGGAGGCCAGCCAGGCCAAGCTGCTACAAATTGTGATGGTGGCCCAGCCGGAAATTCGCTTGACGCTGGATCGGCATGACATGCGGCAGCTGGCAAGCCGTATTGCACTGCGCCTTGAGCTGACCCCGCTGACGTTGAATGAGTTGGATGTCTATCTGCATCATCGGTTGCAGTGGGCAGGCTGCCCAGAGGTGTTGACCGTTGATCGCAGTGCTTTGCGGCGGTTGCATCGCTATAGCATGGGCTATATTCGCCGGGTACATATCCTGCTTGACCGCTGCCTCTACGGTTTGGTTGCCACGGGCACCACGCGCATTAGCGCTGGGTTAGTGGACACCGCCGCGAAGGAACTGAGCTTAGTGCCTGCCCCTAAGCGTCGCGCTTACCGCTCGCTGGTGATGGGAAGCGTGCTGGTGATGGGTGGCGTTGCGGGGGCTGTGGGGCTGGCGGTGATGGCCGGTTACCCGCTTGACCTGCTCTCGACTCCCTCAACGCCAATAGTGGAAGTACCGCCGCAGCAGGCGGGCATAGACCTGCAAGCGGAGCCTCAAAAAGCTGCTCCTCAGCCTCAGCCTCAGCAACAAGCAACACCTCAAGAGGCGGTGGTGCAAGCAGTGGTGTCTCAAGAGGCTTCTCAAGCAGCAACTCAAAACGTTCATCAAGAGGCTGCCTCAACTACAGAGCAGCAAGAAGCTGTTCAGGTCGTCGACTTTGCATGGCAGGCCTTTACAGCCACCTATACGCCTCTGCCCCCGGTGGAGGCTCCTCCGCAGCATTGGGCGGATGTGGTTGAGTGGCTGCCAGCACGGAGTGAGGAGCAACCCTGGGTACCGGTGCTGCTGCCGAGCGAATGGGAGCAGGGGTGTAATGACCAGCCGCTTTACCCGCTGAGTGATGGGCGGCTAGCACTGTTTCAATCAGTACTACCCGTGGCGCCCCAACCTTTTGGTGAAGAGGGAGAGCCGTTATTTGCCTTGCAGCTGGCGCTGGTCGAGCGCTTGCTGTTAGCGCCTGAGGCGGTGGATGGTGTGATGGGGCCGCGCACGGCGAATGCACTAGCTCAGTTTCAGAAGCAGAGCGGCCTGCTAGCGAGCGGCCAGCTGGATGCGGAAACCTCCTATCTGCTGAGCTGCCTGGGTGAGGGTGGTTTATGAGCGAAGCTGCCTTTCGCTACGTGTTCTATCGGGTGGTGTCGAACCAAGGCCGCGTGCGTGCTGGGTTGTCGAAACTACCGGTGACCGATTACAGCAATGCTCACCCGTTAGTAGAGCGCCGTGAACAAGCCGTGGTGCTGCAGCTCTATGTGCTACCGGCGTTAATGCTGCCGCTGCTGGACGGCTTGGCTCTTTTTATGCGCCGCAGTATCCCTATCGCGTTGCTGGCAGAGTTTCTGCATAGCCTGGGGCTGATGTTGCGCAGTGGCCTGCCGGTCGATATGGCGCTTAAAGATTTGCGTGATGATGCTAAACATCCAGCGCTCAAGGCGCTGACAGCAGACTTGCTGAGTGGCGTTAGGGCCGGTAATACGCTCTCTTCAAGGCTCTCATTTTACCCACACTTGGTACCAGCCACCGTTCGGCACCTTGTCGATATTGGTGAGCGCTCGGGCAACCTCGACCGCGTGCTAATGGATGCATCCGAACATCTAGGACGTATTACCGCCCTGCGCCGGGATGTCTCACGCGCTTTGATCTATCCATTTTTCGTCGTACTCACCATCGTGATAGCGGCACTGTTCTGGGTGTACTACGTACTGCCTGATCTGGCCAATATGTTTCGCCAGATGGGAGCCCATCTGCCCCCGTTAACCCAGAGTGTACTGAGCGCTGTGCACTGGATGCGCGAGCTGCTGGCGTCTTATGGCTACTGGGTGTTAGCAGCTGTTGTGGTGTTACCGATGCTATTGAGCCGGAGCCAGCGGGTTAGGGCAGGGTTTTACTGGCTGGCCTACCACCTCCCGATCAGTCGCACGCTGGTGCGCACGTCCGCCATGGCATTTATCAGCGAATACTTGGCGCTGCTAGTAGCGGCGGGCATCAATCTATTGGATGGACTAGCTATTTTGGAGGCGGCAACCCGGAATGAGGTGTATCGCGATGCGATTCGCCAGGCCCGACAAGGAGTAATGCGCGGTAATACGCTGGCAAGTGGTCTGGAGCGCAGCGGTGTGTTTTCACCGCTGATGATTCGTTTGATCAATGTGGGAGAGCAGAGCGGCAACCTGGATGGCCAGTTGCGTACGTTAGCCGACGAGTACCGGCGGCGGCTTAACCATCTAGTCGCCACCCTTGCCGAGGTCATCAAACCCGCCGTACTGCTTTTGGCTGGCGCGCTGTTCATCTTCGTCGTGGTGGTGTTTTTGCTGCCGGTATACGACCTCATTGCGCAAAGCACACAGCTTCGCTGAATAGGATTCGTGATGCCCCAATTTTCAATGGCTCAAACACGTCATTGCCGCGGCTTTTCGCTGCTGGAGTTACTTGCCGTACTGGCGCTGCTCACAGGGCTGGTGTCGGCACTGCTTTACAAAACCCTTGATGTCAGTGTTCAGGTAACACAGCAAAATACAGAGACAGCGCTGGCAGCAGCCGATGAACAGTTACGCCAGTTCGCCGCTTGGAATGGGCGGTTGCCCTGCCCGGATAATACTGGGAATGGGATTGAAGATTGTAGTGGGGGGGGGCAAAAAGGGAACTTACCCTACCGCACCCTAGGGCTGGCTGCAGTGGGTTATACGGTGGGGGAGCAGGGGAGCCGTGCGATGATTTACGGGGTCTACCGTAATGAGGTCGCAGACGCCGATTTGGCAGTAACTGCCGAGCGTTTCAAACCCACCAATGCCGATGCAACGGCGTATGACTTGGGCAATGAGAATACGCTCGATTTCTGTTCAGCGTTGGAAGACGCCTCAGAGTTGGCGCAGAACGATAACTATCTGCACATCAGTGACACCAACGGCACAGCGGTAGCTATGGCCTACATGCTGGCCAGCCCGGGAGCCTCTAATGCTGATGGCGATATTAATGACGATCGCTACGATGGGCTGAACAGAACGAGCAACACCGGCTTCAATGCCCCACAAACGCCGGTTTCCGCAGACTACGACGATATTACCCAAGGGCGCGGCCTCGCCGAGCTTTACGAACTGCTGCACTGTGAAATAAGCCAGCGCTCGTTAAACCTGTCGGCCAACGCCATTGCGCTGGAAGAGGAGAACATCGCTTTTGCTGAGTCTAACCAGGAGAGTGCAGACCAGGGGGTATTAATGAATGCCGTGGGTAGTGCGTTGACCGCGTGGTCCATGGGGCAGGCGGCGGCTGGGTTGAGTGGTGCTATTGAGGTTCAGACGATTTCGACCGGTTTGTTAGCAACGGCCACGGCCACCTGCGCGGTACCGCCCTTTGCTGGCTGTGCGCTGGTGCCTGTTTATACAGCGGCCGTCTCTGCCGCTGGCAGTGGTGTTACCTTGTCAGGTATTGCGGTTGGTCTTTCTGGCACTGCCTTGGGATTACAGATCGCCTCTACGGCGTTGTATGACACAGTCGCAGACAAGGCGGGCGTGCCCGACACGGTGGAAGGTGGGCTGGGTATTACTCAAGACAACGTCAATGACGCAGAAGATGCGTATCGTCAGGCTGATGTGGCCGCCATGGAGGCTGAAAGTACCTATCAAAATGAATTAGCACAGTACGAATCAGGGCCAAAGGCAGCTGCTGTTGCCAGCAATAATAAGCTAGAAGACGAGATTCTTAAGTTGTCAGGTGATAGCCAAGACAACGCATTTGATGACCTTTACGGGTTCCCGCGTCCAGAAGATCTAGACCCGGAAGATCCACCAGACGAGGCCGATGTCATTATCGGGGTTGAGCCCGCTATTGATGCTTGGCTCAGCACGGCGGCATCGGCAGAGCAAATGGGCAATGTAGATTTAGTGGATGAGGATGGCAACCCATTTACCGATGAAAATGGTAATCCCATTGACCTCGATGCCGACGCAGAGGCTGCAAGAGTGTTTGCCAGCAATCGTATTGCCGAGGTTCGCCAGGGTTTCGAAGCCACTTCCACTTGCATCGATGAGCAAGTTTGCCCCTTGGTGACAGCCTTTGATGCGCATGTCGAGGCCTACACGGCGGAGCGAGAAGCCTGGTATGCAGTAGAGGCTCTACGTGCAAAGGCCGACGCGGCGCGTACTGAGGCCGAAGGTGCTAATGACGCCTACGGTGCGCTCAACTGTGCCTTTAATTTCAATAGTGATTATGACACTAAGACCAATAGCTGTACTGCTGGTGCGCCCGGCAGCAGTGCAGGGAGCGCTGATCAAGATTTCTGTGATGCTTCAAGCGACGCTTACGATGAGGACTCCTGTGCGGCGTGGCAAGATGCTCAAAATTCCAACCCTGTATGTGAAGAAGGCGGTGAGTACTATGACGCTGACGTATGTGCCGCTGTGGGAGAAAGGGCCGAGAAGATAACGATGTTCAGCGGTATGGATAACTTGGTGCAGCAACTGGATAGCAAAGGAACCGTACGATGAGTACGCAGCGCCAGACTGGGTTCAGCCTATTGGAAATGACTCTTTCCTTTGCTGTGTTGGGGTTCTTGTTCGCCATGGCTCCTATGGCTTTAAACGTGTTGGGTAGTGCTCAAAGCGCTGCCCCTGCTCTTGACCGTGTCAAGTTGGCCGTGAATGCGACCGTGGGCTTTGTCGTACAGCATGATCGTTTGCCTTGCCCGGATTCCGACGGTAATGGCTTCGAGGATTGTGGTGTCCGCAGCGGGCATTTTCCCTATCGTACCGTTGGCCTTGGCCAGCCATTGATCAATGAAAGTGGCTTTCCGTTTCACTATGCGGCTTATCAGCACACTAACGCCAACTTGGTAGCGCTGCAGGTCAGCTATGAACCCTTATTGTTGAACGGCGCTAATTCACAGCAGAAAAACGCGTTAGATTTTTGCCAAGGGCTCAGGCTTGGTGTATCCGGTGGTTTACAGGCTACCGAACCCCATGTGCAGTCGCATACGGGTGAGCGTGGCATCAATCCAGCTTTTCTGCTTGTTGATCCTGGCCCGCTTGATGCCGACCGGGACGGGCGACCACTTGATGGCCTAAACGCGACCGGGCTGGAGTATGAGTCGGCGGGGCGCGGCCAAAGCGATGAATACGACGACCGTGTAATTGCTATGAGTTTTGCCGAACTTGCCACCCGGCTCGACTGCCCAGCCATCCTTGCACGTGTAAGCGCGGCGACTCGTGAGGCCAACGCGGCCTACGATACTTGGCGTGCTTATGAGTTCTACTTGACGTTTCGCATATTTGGTGAAGAAGTCCGCGAAACCAATCTGGAAATCGCCGAACTTAAGCGTTTGATTGCGGAATTCAACTCAGCGGGAAGCATCGCAATGGGCCTTAACGACATTGCCACAGGGTTGGCCAGTGCCACCGGGGCAAGTGGGGTGGCGGTTGCAGCCATTAATGCGGCAGCGGCGACATTTATGATAGTAGAAGAGCTAAGTAGCACGGCAGAAGAGGTTGATGAGAAAACAGAGGAATTGGCCACAGCCGTGGAACAACGAGAAGCGGCAGAGGTGGCTCGCGATGATGCCAAGGCGTACCGAGACCAGACAGCTCAACTGGCACTAGACCGAGATGCGAAGGGGTGGTTCCAATGAATGTAGGGCGCAGGCAGCAGGGTATGACTCTGATTGAGCTTTCCTTGATGCTGATAGTTTTGGGGCTCATAACTGCTGTCATGGTGTCGTTGGTGCCCTCAATGACACGTCTAGCCAGTGTGGAATCAGCCATTAATGACGTCAGCGATACACAGAATGCTATCGCTGGCTTTGCTCTTACCACCGGCCGACTGCCCTGTGCCGATGCTAATCAGGACGGTGTGGAAGATTGTCCGGCGGTAGCTGGCGGCTTCCCTTATTTGACCGTAGGGATCGGCGCCCCTCTGCGCAACGCATACGGCTACGACTACCGCTATGTTGTTTATGCTCGCCGCGATAATACGCCAATGAATGATGCTGAGCTGACGAAAGCGAGCGACCGTTGGCAGCCCACGCTGGTTTCAGGATTGCCCCCGGTTGCGGAACTGACTGCTATGGAAAGCATAACACCAACGGACCTCTGTCGCGCGCTTGGTGTGGCGCAGGCGAGTACTGTCAATGACCAATCTTTATCGCTGGAATATCTAGCTGCAAGTGAAGTGGTGGCCTATGTGCTGGTGAACCCTGGGCAGGCGGATCGTAACGGTAATGGATCACTGTTTGACGGAGTGAACACTGACGGACTTAGCGTTGAGCACCCGCTTCGCCGTAGCAGCCGTGATTATGACGATAGTGTTAGCGTGGTGCGCTTTAACCAGCTGTGGGAGCAATTAGGGTGTTCGGCACAACTGGCTACGGCAGGGCACGCGCACCCTAACGTTCAGTCCATGTTGGCGATGTTCCGACAGACCATTCGTGATTATCGCGCTCAGCTAGCGTTGGTCGAAGAGATGGCATTTGCCGATAACTTTCAAACAGGCGCTTCTATTGCTTCGGCATCAGCCTCGGTGGCCGCCGCCGCTGCCACCGCACCTACCGCGACAGCATCAGCCATTAATACTGCAGGTGCTACTGCGGCCGCAGTGGGGGCATCCGTTGGTGCGATTAGCGGCAACACTGCTTTGGTAGGTACGGCGACAGCTGCACAGCTCGTGGCTATCGATAATTTAAATAAAGTGCGCGACCAGTTGGATGAGCTGGACTTACTTATTAAGGACCTGGACGAGTTACATGACAGCGTTGATGACAATGTTGTTGCCGCCGATAACGATGCGCTTTCTGCCCGATAATGGTTGCTAGAGACTTTTATGACGAAAATCACCTTGACTCGCCAACGCGGTTTTACATTGTTGGAAATGTCCATGGCCTTGATTGTGGTGGCGCTGATCATCAGTGCCGTGACCTTGGGCAGTAACTTGCAGCGCAATACCGTCTACCAGCATATGGCGACCAGCTTTGTGCGGGGTTGGCAGTTGGCATTTCTTAGCCATGTAGACCGTGTGGGCGTTGCGCCTGGCGATAATCAAACAACACCGACCGGTAAGGTGAATGGTGCAGATGATAGCGAGTTGTGTAATCTGGATTTGCGCAATGCCATGTACGCAGCAGGTGTGACGATGCCTCAGGGGCGTTCGGAAGGCTACGAGACCCACTACGGCTATTTGGATAGTAATGGCAACCCGCAAGATGTCAGCGCTTGTTTTCTCAATACCGAGTGGAGCGTGCCGGGTAGTAGTGCGGGGAGCTATGTAGTACAACGCAAGAATGTGTTGGTATTAGAGGGTTTGACGCCAGACTTAGCGCGTATGCTCGATAACCTAGTGGACGGCAATGCCGATGCACGGTTCGGCAGCTTTCGTGAAGAGAGCCGGGCAAAGAACACTGATCCCGCAAGTGCCGCATGGAGTAAAGACAACCGAGAGGCACAGGGCGGCGCTGACAACAACCTGGATGAATCCCAGGTGGTGACACTAACGGCTTACTATTTGATGGATCGATGATGGATATGGTCGCTTCTATCTCCCAGAGAACGGATGCCCCAAAGCTAGGCGATACCCTTTTACGCCTGGGCATTCTTGAGCCTATCCAACTGGCTTACGCGCGGCAGAAGCAGGCCGTCACCGGTGAATCGCTCAATCAGATACTGGTTCGCCTGGGCCTGGTGGCCGACAGCGATTTGGCGCGTGTGCTCGCTGAGTATCACGGCTTGCCTTATATCAGCCAGGAGGAGTGGCCTACCCCAGACCCGGAAGTGCTGCAGTTATTTACCCGAGAGGCGTGCTTAGCTCACGGCGTGTTGCCGCTGCGTATTGCGGCAGGGCAGCTAGAAGCCGTGTTGGGTAATGCTGACCCTGAGCGCGCTGCGAGCTTAATTCAGCGCCGTACTGGCTTAACGCCCAACCTGAGGCAGGGCGACTTTGTCGCCGTGGCGCGGCGTATTGAGTCAGCCTATTCACTGCGGCAGCGTTCAGCGCTCTCTGCTTTCGAGCGTGAATATCGCCAGCTGCGCCAGGATACGCAGGGCTCATTTCCCATCGATGAGTTGATCAATCAACTACTGGTGTTGGCGGTAAGCGAGCGGGCAACGGATATTCATTTGCAGCCAGAGCCTCAGTCATTGCATATGGCGTTTCGTATTGATGGCGTACTGGTCCCGATCATGGCGCTTGACCGGGAGCTGATGCGGCTGGTGTCGGCGATTAAGGTTATCTCGGCAATGGATATCTCGGACAACCTAAGGCCTCAGGATGGTCGCTTCTCGGTCACCCTGGATAATCAGGCCTATGATGTCCGTGTTTCCACTAGCATCACGCCCCAGGGGGAGAGCGTTGTTTTGCGCCTGTTACCCAAGGGTGTTTCGGTAGCCGGGCTAGAAGAGTTGGGGTTTGCACCGGAGCATCTTGAGTGTCTCCAAGGCCTTTTTCAGCAGCCTCATGGTATCTTCCTGATGACCGGGCCTACTGGCTCGGGGAAAACGACCACTCTACATGCCGGGCTACGGCCGCTGGGGATGACGGGCAAAAGTATTCTGACCGTGGAAGACCCTATTGAGTATGAACTGCCAGTGGCCTCGCAAACCCAGGTGAACCGTAAAGCTAACTACACGTTTGACACAGCCATTCGCCATTTTTTAAGGCATGACCCGGATATCATGCTGGTAGGCGAGATCCGAGATGGAGAAACGGCGGAAGCGGCCATCCGTGCAGCGGAAACCGGCCACCTGGTGCTTTCTACGTTGCATGTTAATAGTGTGTCTGGGGTCGTTAGCCGTCTCATGGCGCTCGGGGTCGCCTCGCAGGCCTTGGCCGAAACACTGATCGGCTGCATTAACCAGCGCTTGGTTCGCTGTCTTTGTTCGCACTGTAAGGAGCAGGTGGCTGTTCCAACGCATTTTCCGCCCCCGCTGGAACCGCTGCTGGCGGGCGTCCAGCACTTTCGTGCCGTGGGGTGTGAACACTGTCGCCATACAGGCTTCCATGGTCGGGTACCCGTTTACGAAATGTTGGTGATGGATGCGCCTTTGGCGCGGTGGGTCGAAGACGGAGGGCGCCGTGCTCAGTTGGCAGAGCTGCTAACAGCAAACAACCATGTGCCTATCTGGGAAACGGGAGCACGCCTCGTCCGTGAGGGGCGGACAACCGTTGAGGAGCTGATGCGTGTGTTAGGTAGTCGAGAGGTGCTGGTGTCGAATTAGACGCCATCACTCTATTATAAAAGTGATGCCTTTGCCAAAAATCGAACGCAGAGGTAAGGATATGCCCTGTTGTCGGGATTTTTGTCTTAAACGACTAAGTACGACATCAATACGATGAATATCAGGATCTTCTGCATGTTCAAACAGTAGGTCGTGTAACAACCACCGGTCAAATATTTGGTTGGAGGACTCAATCAGTATGTTGAGCAGGTCAAATTCCTTCGGGGTCAACCTTATGCTGGTCTCGTCAGGCGTTACTAACTGCGATTTAGCGGGTTCCAGGTACCAAGAACCCGTCTTACGTGAATTGTTGGTGGACATGTGGCCCCCGTTGGCGTTTGTCAGAAGCCGTTGGCCGAGTTGTGTCAGAGTGTCGCTGAGCTGAACAAAATTAATAGGTTTAACCAGGAAAAGATCCGCACCCAGATCAAGGCAGCGTAACCGCTCCTGTTTACCTCCGCGGGCCGTGATGATAACTAGCCCATAGCCAGATAGTTTTCGCAGGTGCTCAACCACGCTAAAGCCATCCTCTTGTGGCAGCCCTAGATCGACAAGCACAATATCGACCGGATGAAAATGCAGCCTTTTCCAGAATGCCTCGGCGCTGGCCACCCCCCAGGCTGGGAATCCTCGGTGCTGCAGGTAGACCAGTATTTCCTCTCTGAAGTCGTCGTTATCCTCAATGATAGCGATACGTGGAACTGATGGGGTATTCATTAAATATCCTGATTATTATTTGATGTTAGAGGCAGTATAAAGGTAAACCGGCAGCCCGAGGAGGCGTTCTCGGCGAGTTCCAGTTCCCCACCGTGTGCACGGGCAATTTGACGGCTAACGTATAGCCCTAGCCCAACACCGCGTGTGGACTCGTCATCTAGGGATGCCCGGCGGTAGCGTTCAAAAATAATAGCCACGCGATCAGCGGGGATACCTGTTCCCTGGTCGCGGACACTGATCACCCAATGGTTATGTTGGCGCGATAAATCGATATGGATAATGCCGCTGGGAGAATACTTTACTGCGTTATCGATGACGTTGGAGAGGGCGATACGCATTAAGGCCGGGTCGATTTCCAGTATAGCGTCTGCTTTAGGAGGGCTATTCTCTTGAATATGCTGGTTATCTTGCGTCAGTTTCCAACTATGGTGGTCAGAGAGGGGAATCAACGATGCCGCAGAGGTAATCAACTCTACCAGCGAGTGTGGCTGTGTCTCAATGAGAAGCTGGCCTGCCGAAAGCCGGGCATCGGCGAGGCAGTTATCGGTTAATTGCACTAGACGTTCGGTAGCACGTTCGATTTTTTCGTAGCGGAGCGTTTCTTGGCGATTGAGAGATGGAAGGTAGCGTAGATTTGCCAAGCTGGCCGTAATAATAGCCAAAGGAGTGCGGAATTCGTGCGCTACGATACCCATAAACTGGCGTTGATGAGCTCTGGCTTCTTTCTCAAAATGTAACTCTTCAACCATTTTTTTCTTATTAAGTTCTTCTATACGCTGTTTATAGACCTGAAACACAGCTGTGCTAATCACTAAAAGCATATTAAGAATAAGGCCGTATTGCCATATTGTGTAAATCGAAGGGTGATAAGGTAACCAAGTTAGCATCGACATAAGGCCAGAAAGGCTAGCCAGCATGATTAACAGGGGGCTGATTCCCAAAATTAAATTGGTTAGCTGGAATTTTTCTTTCCACCAGATATAGAGACAAGAGACTAAGAAAATAATGCCAGTGAATAGGTAGATAACGGTCTGTATATAAATGGCTTCGTCATAAAGATTTAACGGCACAGAAATTAATAGCATTATGATTAATGCAGCTGTGCCAGTCATCAGCTTGTGTGCCCAGGGTAGTTTTTCCTTAAAGTGCATGACTTCAGAGGACATCCATAGCAGGGCGGCATAAGAGGTGAGCGTGAATATACTGGTTAAATAGTGCTGCAACGTCAGACCAACCCCAGGCAAAAGCCAGCCTATATAACCTTGAACACAGGCGACTAGACCATAGCCTGCGGATACAGCAGTGATGGACCAAAGTTTTTTGCTTTTCAGCAAAATGGCCAGGATTAATGCGAGTAGGCTGGAGATAGCGGCAAGGCCAAAGTAAAAAGCCCAGAAGCTGGTGGTACGTGTAGCATGTTGGAGAAATAGATGTGGTTCCCACAATTTTAGGTCTATCAGCAAAGCGCTAGTTGAGGCAGCCCGTAGAATCACCTCATACCCTTGGGCGTCTTTTGGTGGTGGGAGCCTAAACACCGGAAAGCGATAATCAACATCGCCTCTTTTGCCTTTCCAAGTGTCCCCTGTTCGCCTTTCTACCCAGCCTTGTTGGCTGCCTGCGGGCCGATAAAATAGGCGAATGTCATCAATAAAATTTGGGGCTAGTACAACCCAGCGCTCATCACCCTCAAATAAGCGCGCAGGTAGACTGAAGTGGAGCCAGTACGGTGTACGTGTATAGCCGCGTGAAAAGATCTTTGTATGTGTTTCTTCAGCGCGGCTTAGCTGGGTGTATGCTTGCTCAACCGTATGTTGTTGGGACTTATCTGCCATTGATGTATAGGGGATATCTGGCCCTAAAGCCAGTGGCGAGGCTAAAGCGCCAGTGGGTATTAGTGCAGCAATAAATGCGAGAAACAGCCACAACACTGTCCAGCCTGAAGCCAGTACTTTAGTTTGTTGTTCGGTCAATGGTTTTATCCACGGTCGCGGTTTGGCTCAGTTTACACGAAGAGTAAATAAAACGATGGGGTAGAACTACTGAAAATCGGCCGCAGAGAATGACACTTTTCATTATTAATAAATTCTTAAATTGAGACCAACGTGTATTAGGTCGTGTAGTGTCTACTTCTGGTTACATCGCTAGCCGGTAGCACCCCGTGACAGTCTATTGATTTTTTCGAATGGCTAAAGGGAAACAAGCAAGTGGGCCAGTGGCAGCCAATTAAAGCGCTTTGTCAGCAACGCAAAACGGGCAGCCACTTGGCTGCCCGTTTTCTATTGCCGGTACTCTATCTCAATCGTGCTATGAGCTGGTGGCTAGCGCATCGCCCGCCTTGCCTGTACCAAGTGCCTGTTCTGCAGGTTCATCAACGGTAAAGGTCGTGCGGCTCAAGCGACGTACACGCTTCATAAATAGCGCAATGCAGATCAGCGTACCCAGTGCCGCTACCACATAGCTCAAGTGCAGCGGTAGGCCAAAACCGATAGGAGCATAGGCCAAGTAGGTAAAGGTGGCCATGGTCATAAAGGTGGCTGGGATTGACGTGATCAAGTGAGGTTTACGCGACAAAACCAGATACATGGTACCTACCCATAGCGCGATAACGGCGGTGGTTTGGTTCGCCCATGAGAAGTAACGCCACAGTAGCGTGAAGTCCATATGGGTTAATGCATAGGACACTACAAACAGCGGTAGAGCGACCATCACACGCTTCATGATCGGCTTTTGATCGATCTTAATGTAATCAGCAATGATCATTCGTGCGCTGCGGAAAGCGGTATCGCCAGAGGTGATCGGCAATACGATAACGCCGAGTACGGCCAGGGTGCCACCAACAGCGCCGAGCATGGTGGTAGACACCTCACTCACCACTGCAGCAGGGCCACCCGCTGCCAGCACATCTGAGAGTGACTGGTCGCCGTAGAACAGGCTCATCGCCGCCGCCGCCCAAATCATCGCAATGATGCCTTCGGTGATCATCATGCCGTAAAAGATTTTACGTCCATTGGTTTCATTTTCAGT